>Ga0315280_10000384_pt1 | contig 81708 bp, 69 predicted proteins | sample YL17G06_40_MG_FD_203697 | JGI IMG/M metagenome (GOLD analysis project Ga0315280, IMG submission 203697) | Sediment microbial communities from Yellowstone Lake, YNP, Wyoming, USA - YL17G06_40 | ecosystem: Environmental > Aquatic > Freshwater > Lake > Sediment | place: USA: Wyoming | collected... | reverse complement strand
GTTCCATCTTGCTCTTCGCTTCCCAAGGCATCCTTCCCACCCCCCTCCCTGGTTTTTGGATGCCTTAAAGTGTAAACTATGTCTTGGCACATTGTGTAAACTATGTCATGGCACTGCACACCCCTCCTGTCAAGGGCGGGGATTTTATAGAATTCTCATATTTATGGGTTGTTATGAGAAAGAAGTGATGGGAGGAAGAGATTGATGACGACCAAGGTTCTGGAAGAGGGAAGAGGCGAGCTATTAGGCTGGCGGGACCCGGACGAGAACCGCGAGTTCGTGCTTAAGAACAAGTCACGTGAGCTTAAAGACAAGCGGATGAGCGCGAAAGACGCGGTTGCCAAGTTTGTGAAAGACGGAGATTACATCGCCAGCGGAGGGTTCGGCCACATCCGGGTCTCAATGGTTTTGATTTATGAAATAATCAGGCAGAAGAAGAGGAACCTGGCCATGGCCGGCAAAACCGCGGTGCATGACCTGGACATTCTGATCGGGTCCGGCTGCGTGAACAAGGTTGAAGTCGCTTACTGCTTCGGCCACGAGTTGCGCGGCCTTTCTCCCGCGGGCCGCCGCGCGGTTGAGACCGGCAGATGCAAGGTGGTTGCGGAGACATCGAATGCGGGCTATCAGTGGCGTTTTTTGGCGGGAATGATGGGAGTGCCTTTTATCCCGACCCGAAATCTTTTGGGCACCGACACCTTGAAGCGAAGCTCGGCCAAGGTGATTGAAGACCCGTTCAGCGGCAAACCGATCTGCCTGGTGCCGGCTGCTTACCCGGATGTCGCGATGATCCACACCCACCGCTCGGACATCTACGGGAATGCGCAGATTGACGGCATTTTGGTTGAGGATTTTGAGCTGGCCCGCTGCGCGCGGCGGCTGATCATCACCACCGAAGAAATAATTGATAATGAAGAAGTGCGGGCCAAGCCTTGGAGAACCACCATCCCTTTTTATGTAGTGGATGCGGTGGTGGAGATGCCTTATGGAGCGCATCCCTGCCAGATGCCCTATAAATATTTCTTTGACGAGGACCACATCGGCGAGTGGCTTAAAGTTTCCAAGAGCGACCAGGGCGCAAAAGAATATTTTGACAAATATGTTTTCAGCGTGAAGGATTTTGAGGAATACCTGGAGCTGGTTGGAGGGGTCAAGAAAATGAGGCGTCTGAAGCGGGTGGAGCAGTTGAAAGAGCCGATGACCGCTCCCTGGCTCAGCAAGGAGTAGGAAAATGGGGAAAGAGGTCGAATACACGGAACCGGAACTGCTCGCTTGCACCGCGGCGAGGATTTTGGAGAACAAGAAGTCGGTTTTTGTGGGGACCGGGCTGCCCATGATTGCGGCGATGCTTGCGCAGAAAACCCATGCGCCGGAGCTGCTCATCATTTTTGAAGCCGGCGGGGTGGGCCCGCAGATGCCGGTGCTGCCCATATCGGTCGGGGACTCGCGCACTTTCCATCGCGCGGTCGCAGCCTCGAGCATGCACGATGTGATGAGCGTGTCCCAGGCCGGGTATGTTGATTTCGGGTTTCTGGGCGCGGCTCAGATCGACCCTTACGGCAACATCAACACCACGGTGATCGGGCCTTATGAGGAGATGAAAACCCGGCTGCCGGGAAGCGGAGGCGCGAATGATGTCGGCTCTTTCTCCCAGCGCACCATAATCATAATGCGTCAGGACAAGAGGAAGTTTGTGGAGAAAGTGGATTTCATCACCACTCCTGGTTTCCTTACCGGGCCGGGCGCGAGGGAAAAAGCCGGCCTGGCCAAAGACACCGGTCCTTACCGGGTTATCACCCAGCTCGGAGTCTATGGATTCCACCCGGCCACCAAGCGGATGATGCTCCTGGCCCTGCACAAGGGAGTCACTCTTGAGGATGCTAAGGCAAACAGCTCATTCGAATTTATGGTAGCGGACAGGGTTGAAACCACTGAGCCGCCGAGCGAAAAAGATATTCGGCTGCTTCACGAGGAAATCGACCCGGTGGGAATTGTGTTGAGAAAATAAACAGGCTTTATTGCCGACAAGCGCATGCGTCTATATTAGAGACCGTTTCATAACTGATTTTTCCGGGTTCTTTTAAAGAATTCTCCCCCTCCCTTGAGGGGAGGGGAAAGGGGATGGTGATTTGAGCCTTATTTCTCAAGGTGCGATTAGAGTTTTGAACTTTGCTTAAAATCACCCCCACCCCGGCCCTCCCCCGTCAAGGGGGAGGGATGCTGGGTTATGAAACAGACTCTAAACTCTTTTTTAATTAAGTGCTGTTCCGGCAAAGCAGAGAGACGACTTTTGGGTCAATTTTTAAAAAATTGCCGCTTTGATTTTATAGATGCTTAGGCTCGGGTTTATAGGTTGTGAAATGTGAGGTTGCGAGGTCTATGACCTGATCAGAGTTGCGCGGCTCTTTGCTCTGCACCTTTTCAGCCATCTTCAGGATGTGGAACTCAGGAGCATCCTTGAAATTGTGCCTGAGCACCAAAAACACCATCTCGCTCGTGGTTGGTTTCATTGCCCTCCCTCCCCGTTTATATTGCCAAGCCAGAACTTCAGTTGTTCCGGTCGCAGGCCGGATGAACAGGGATTTTTATGGTCCAGATTATTTTCTGGACTAACACCTCCTTCATTGTTTCTACCCAAATTAAAAGCAATTTTTGCGCCCAACCTTGAGAGGCTGAAAATATGAAGTAAATCAATGCCTTAGAAAATACTGGTTTTTATGCCGGGCTGATTATTCAGGTTATTTCCGAGAAATAATTTTCAAAAATGAGAAGAAAGCCTTTGACGGTCAGTTCATATCAATTTGCCGCCAATGATAGAGTTATCAACCGCAAAGACGCAAACGCGGGGAATGCCTTGTACCTTTTTCTTTCACCGCAGGCGCGAAATGTCCGCTTGCCTGAGTTGAAAAAAATATTTTTCTTCTCTGCGAACTCCCTGTCCTGCGCAGTCCCCCCGCGAGGCGGGGCGGGACGGAGCAGGATGCGTCTCTGCGGTGAAGTTTTTTAGAGCGCATTGTTTTATCGATGATGTCAAATAAGCATCAGTTTTCAGGTTTTGATGCTTCTGATTCCCGACCATTTTTCGAGTCGTCCGAGCGCGTGGATGAGCCCGGGCCTGGGAGAGAAGCTGAATCCGAACAGGCGCCAGGAGATAAACTCGATGATAAATCCCGCCTCGGATATGGTGTCCATATAAGCGAAGTCCGTGGTCATCGGCCCGGACTTGAGCTTGCCGCGGACCCAGACCCGGTACCCGGCGTCTTCGAGTTTTTTTGCCGAGGCATCCACATCAGCCGCTAAAAGGCCCAGATGCTGGATCATAATTTTTCCCTGCGGGTCAAGATGCTGGCGATAGAAATCCGAACCTTCACCCGGCTCCAGAAGCTCAAGCTCAATTCCCTCGATGTATGCCAGACCCAGTTTGCCCTTGAATGATTTTTTCTCCCCGCGCTCCTGCCACAGAACCGGGCTGCCCTCAGCAATAAAAAACGGGCCGATGCCTTTGGCCTCGAGATCCTCGGCTGATTTCTCCACGCTGGCGACGACCAGCCCGAGTTGATGAACCTGCGCCAGACCAAATTTTTGCCGGAAATCTTTGGCCAGGTTCCGGACCTTTTCCGCGAACCCGGCAGAATCGATCAATTCATTCAACGAGATCATCTGTTCTCCTCCAAATCGCGGGATCAGTCATTTCCAAATCATAATAGGGACTGATGTGTTTAGCAATCGCAGAAGACCGCAGCCAAATTAGAGCATTCCGCGTTAGCAGCTTTTTGCATCGCAGGCTTATAGTCGTTAGATTAAGTCTTGTCTGAGGGGCGAATAATTATGAGTAATCTACCCCGCATTCTGATGGGAGTTGACCTGGGCAAAGTTACGCTTTCGCTGGCTATGGCCGAACGGGATGAATGCGGGAAACTTGTGAATATCCGCGCAATCCACAAACGGCACCTGGGCAAACCCATCGATCTGTTCATCAAGCATTACCTTGAGCTCGATCATAGACGCATACTGGGCGTGGCCGCGACCGGCATATACGGCGACCGGCTGACCAGTCCGGTCATCACCGGCGTGCCTGAAGAGATCGCTCAGGAGTATGCCGCTTTAAGGCTCTATCCGGCCTCCGGGTCTGTAAACATAATCAGGATCGGCGGCAGGGGATACTCCGTGCTTACACGCGATGACAGGGGGCGGGTCAACTATTTTGAGAACGATAAATGCTCCGCGGGCACCGGCGAGACCATCGAGAAAATCTGCGCACGGCTGGGCTTAAGCCTGGAACGGGCAATCGAGCTGGCGGACAATGCCTCTGAAAGCATTCCCATCACCGCTCGCTGCTCGGTGTTTGCCAAGACCGAACTGACCCACTTTGCCAACCAGGGGGAGCCGCACGAGCGGCTTTTAAAGGGCTACTTTGAAAGCGTGGCGCGAAATATTTTCAGCTTGTATGACAAATGCAAAGTCCCGGGACCCGCGGTTCTGATTGGCAACGGAGCTCTGATCGGTCCTGTAACCGAAGCCTTCAGCAAGATGGCGAAAACGCGGGTGATGGTTTCAGCCGAGGCCGGAGCCTATGAGGCCCTCGGCGCGCTCTTTTATGCGGCTGAGCGAAAATGGGATGAAAAATTGGAGTGGCCCCAAGACCCGCAAGCGCTGGTCAAGGTCAAAGAGAATCGGATTCAAGCATTGAAGCCCGCATCGCTTTCCGCGGGAACAGTGATCCGGCTTGAGGACAACGGCGCGGATGCGATGACGGATTGTCCGGCAGTGCTGGGCATTGACCTCGGCTCCACCGGGTCCAAGGCCGCGCTGATTGATGCAGAAAATTTCTCGGTAATCGCGGATGTATATCGCAGGACCGACGGCAACCCGGTTGAAGCCGCAAAGGCGCTGGTCGCGGAGCTTATCCAGAAAATGGATCGCGCGGTGATCGCCATCGGTCTTACCGGTTCCGGCCGGGACGCGGCTGCAACCGTTTTCAGGGCCGCTTACCCGGAGTTAAGCTCCAGGATTTTAGTCCAGAACGAAATCGTGGCGCACGCGGCCGCGGCAATAAGATACGACCCGGACCGAGGGAGGAGTCTTTCCATCGTGGAGATCGGGGGTCAGGACGCGAAGTTCATCAACATCAAGGGAGGCCGGATTGTTGAGAGCGATATGAACCGCGCATGCAGCGCGGGCACAGGGTCTTTCCTGGAAGAACAGGGCGTGTTCTACGGAGTAAAAGACATCGCTCGCTTCGGCGAGATAGCCGGGTCCGGGAAAAAGCCTCCGGAACTCGGCCAGATGTGTACGGTGTTCGTGGCTGACCAGGCTGCCCAGGCCTTGAACGAAGGCTACACGGTTGAGGATATCTTCGCGGGGTTTCAATACTCGGTCATACTCAACTACAAAAACCGGGTGATGGGCAACCGGCAGTTTATGGACCGGATTTTTTTCCAGGGCAAGCCCGCTGCCAATCCTTCTCTGGCAAGGACGCTCGCGGCTGTTACCGGCAGGGAAGTGTATGTGCCTCCAAACCCGGGCGCAATGGGCGCAATCGGCATTGCCATGCTGGCAGGTGAGGAGACCGGGAAGATAAATGACCTCCGGACTTTTGACCTGAAAAAAATCACCAGCGCCAAGACCGTTTCCAGGCAAACCATTCGCTGCAACGATTCGAAATGCCAGAACCTTTGCAGGATCGAGACTTCCACCATAGAGGTTCTGGGCCGGCAGCACAAGGTTGTAAGCGGAGGCAATTGCCCCAAGTATGAGGCGGTGTCATCCGCCGAAAGAAAACTTCCCAAAGACGCGGCCAATCCGTACCGGGAGAGAAGGGAGCTGTTTGACCGGATGCTGTCAAACGCGGGCGGCCAGGGCCGGGGACCGAGCCTGGGCATACCCCTGGGCCATTACCTTATTGATTACGCGGTGTTCTTTCACGCGTTTTTCTCAAAGCTCGGAGCGAAGGCGGAGGTCATTCGCGCGGGCCCGGAAACCTTCCCGCTCGGAAATCGAAGATGCACGGCTAACAACACCTGCATGCCGGTCAAGCTGATGCACGGCCTGGCCAGAACCGACCTGGATTATATGTTCATCCCCAGGTTTGTGGAAATACCCCGTCTGGTTAAAAGCTCAGGCGCGGGCACCTGCCCGATGACTCAGGCCGCGGCTCAGATGGTGGAAAAGGCGCTTGAGGCAGAAGCCGCGAAGGTAAAAGTGCTGAAGCCGGTTTTCAGGCTGGGCCAAAAAGGATTCCAATCTCCCAAATTCATCGCGGAACTGCTGAAAACCTGGAACGCGATTTCCAAAGACTTAGGGATAGCAGGCCGAAATCCTCTCACTTTCGCGGCGGCTTATCGGGATGCTCTGAGGAAACAGCAAAATTTTGAGCAAGGCCTGATGGAGATCGGCGCGCGTTCTCTCGAGTTCTCCCGCGAGCAAGGCTATCCCGTAGTGCTGGTGGCAGGCAACTCGCATCTCATCCACGAGCCGATAATGAACGCAAACATAAATGAACTGATAATGAAAAACGGAGCCATCGCTTTACCGTTGGATTGCTTTCCGATACCGGATGCCATACCTCCGCTGCAAAGGGTTTACTGGGGGACCTCCAGCCGCATCCTGCGAGCTTCGATTGCTGCCGCTTCAGACGGAAACATATTTCCTCTGATGATGGAAAGCTACGGCTGCGGCCCCAGCTCTTTTGTCGAGCACCTCTTCAATGACCTGCTCGAAAACTATCCGCACACCGTGCTCGAAAGCGACGGCCACGGCGGGCAGGCAGGGTATGTGACCCGGATTCAGGCGTTTCTGTATTCCGCGCGAAGCTATAAGAAAGGCGGGAGTGATGCGGTCCCGCGCGAAAAAATCGAGAGGTACGACCGGTTCCCGGTGCATAGTATGGATGAGCTGCGCAGTTCTAAAATTGTCGAATTCCCGGTCGGACAATACGGCGGAGAGCACAGCGCGGCAATAAAGCGCTCTCGCGGCATTGATGCGGATTTTGCCGGCCCAATGGATGCCGCGGTGTTCCAGGCCGGACGCGAGGTTTGCTCCGGCAAAGAGTGCCTGCCTCATCAGCTTATCCTGGGTTCTTTTTGCAAATATCTCAAGGACCATCCGCGGAAAGAAGGCGGGAAAGTGTTTCTGCACGATGTGGCCGGATGCGGGCCGTGCAGGAACGGGATGTTTCCCCTTGCCGACGAGATCGCGCTCAGAAAAATGGGGCGTGAGGCCAAGGTTGAGGTGGTAACTTCCGGATCGTTCACCGGCGAGCCTGCGTGCGCGGCGGGAAGATGGTTTTCTATGGTGGGCATCGACTTGTTAAGACAGATGCTCCTGTATTATCGGCCGGCGGAGAAAGAGCCGGGAGCAACTGACAGGATGTTCAAAGAGTATGCGGACAAAATGACTAAACTCCTTGAGCAGCCGATCCGGCCAGGGGCATACAGAATCATTTTCAAGAATTTGAGTCTTTTTGAAAACCTGCTCGCAAAAGCCGCAAAAGCATTCCTGACCATCCCCGTAAAAGCCGGTCTCGAAAAGGACCTGAGAACAGTGTATATGTGCGGCGACATTTTTCTTCGGGCTGACGAATGGGCGAGCGATGATCTTGCCCGGCGGTTGAATGGTCTGGGCTTGCGGGTAATACTTGAGCCTTACGCGGAAATGGGCGAATTGCTCGCGTTATACAGGTCGGAAGAGCTGGTGGAGATGGAGTCCCGCTGGATTAGAAACCGGCTGATGAGGCTGTTGATGGATTTCGCCTCGGCCCGGCTGGTTGCCCCGGTAAAAAAGGAGCATCCGTGGATTGACTGGAATGATATTCGCGATATTGACGCCGCGAGCAAAGAGCTTATCGACCGCGTGCCGTTTGTCGAGTCTATTTCGACCATTGGCGCCGCGCTCCATACTTGGCGCACAAGACCGGTTGACGGAATCGTGGCGGTGGGTCCGTGGGGATGCGGGCCCGCGCTTATCTCCGAGGCGCAGCTCAGACGAGAGACTGAGATACCGTTCCTTTTCATCTATAACGATGGCGAACCAGTAGAGCAGTCCAAGCTCACCGGGTTTGCCTGGCGCCTGAAAAACCGGCCTGCGAGGCGAACACAGTGAAACGGCCGGCAGATGGTGCGGAGATGCATAAAATCCTAGTTCCGGCTGTTCGCAACCGAACTTTTAAAAATTGAATCAAATTGAGTTTGGCGTCGGAGGATGAGACCTGTCCGTGTTTTAATGCGCTTCTTGCATCTGACATTTAGCATGATGATTTGTTTGAGGAGTGTGCAAGCTGATATAATTTTGTTCGACCGACCCGACGTTTACAAAAATTATGGATAACAAATCGCAGAATGAAATTAAATCTCTGGCCGGCAAGGGTGTCTTTGTTCTCATTGTCAGATATGGTTTCTGTTTTATTGTTAATTTTGCCGGCAGCATAATCCTGATCCGGCTTCTCGGGGCCAAGGTTTGGGGACAATATGCGGTTTCCTATTTTCTGCTTCAGAGTTTTGTTTTTCTGACTCACGGCCTTTGGGGATACATAGTTCAGAGGCCGGAATCTCCGTTGCAAGAGCTTAACACCTGTTTCACCGTTCAACAATTGCTGGGGTTTGTCTGGGCTGTCATAATCTTGATCTGGATCTTGCCCTGGGTGATGGCCCACTTTGGCGGCAGTGATGTGGGGCTGATGCTCGCGGGCTCGGCGTTGGGGGGATATTTTTATTCCTGGCGCTGGCTCTTGAGCGGCTGGCAAGAGCGGAAAATGGACTATCTGGGAGTGGGCGCAAGCGAAGTGATCGATGCGCTGGTTTTTAATCTGGTGGCGGTGGTCTTGGCGGTGAAGGGTTACGGCGTTTTGGGAATAGCTCTGGGAAATGGTTTGCGGGGAATGATTTCCGCGCTTTATCTTCAAGCCAGGGCCAGAGTTTCGCTCGGCTTCGGGTGCGATTGGTCCGCGTTCAAGGAATTGTTGAAATTCGGCCTGCCCTTTGGTTTCTATAGTTCTTTGGAATGGCTTCCGATCCAGGCTTTGCCGATTCTGGTCGGGATTTTCCTGGGGCCGGCCGCGCTGGGTTATGTTTATCTTGCATACCGGATTTTGGAATATCCCCGAGTGCTGCTGACTTTGATCTCGCGGGTTGCAATGAGCTATTATTCGCGGCTGGCCCAGGATGTGGAGACATATCGCAAAGAGATGCTTCAAGGCCTGGAGCTGCTTCTTTTCCTGCTTGGTTTAGCCATCAGCATAATCTCCGGATTGGGCCTGCTCTGGGTTCCGCTGGTTTATGGAAAAGACTGGCGGTTGACCGCGATAATTATGATGATTATAGCTGTCCCGCTTATCATCAACAGCTGTCTGTCCTTTTTCGCCACTTCTCTGGCCGCGCGGGGCAAAGTGAATCAGGTGGCGCTGGTGCGGTTCATATACAACCTGATTTTTTGGGGCACGGCGGTAATAGCCATTCCCAGATGGAAAGACTTTGGTCTGCCGGCAAGCGAATGGATGGCGCTGCCTTTCGGACTTTTGCTTCTTTTTTTTGTGATCAAGGACATCGGCAAGCTGCCTCTTCAGCGCTATGTTATCCTGCTCCTTTTCTCATCCGCGGCCATTGCCGGAGCGGGACTGCTTTTTTACCATGGGCATCGAGTCCCGGGCGTATTGATTTCTGCGCTTTTTTTGATAATCTGGCTGGCGGGAGGGGGGAGGCAGATAAGAGCGCTGTGCAGATATGCGAAGGAGTTGCCTGGCTTGTAAGGAAGAAGAAGGAATTGAAGACTCTTATCAATTTAGCAGTTCTGAAATCCCTGCTTTTTCAGCTCGAAAAAGGAGTCCGGCGGTGAGGCTTTTTATAGAGAGTAAGTGGGAAAAAGCGGTATGAGAGTTGGATTTGATGGAAGGATGCTGACCTTGAGGCTGACCGGGATCGGCCGCTATTCCCTTCAGATTGTTAAATGGCTTTCCAGGCTTCAAAACGCTCCGGAGACGGAAGTATACGGATCGATAAAATCCGAACCGGGCGTTATGGCTTCAGGCAGGAAATCGATTTTCTCGGAGAACCGGCTTTACCGAGCGCTTTTCGGCGTACCAAAATGGGCCCGAGAAAAAAAACTTGATTTGTATCATGCCACCAATTACGGCAGTGCGCCTCTGGTTTCAATGTCCATTCCCTGGGTTCTGACCGTGCACGATCTTTCGCCGCTCACGGTTCCAGAGTTTTATGGCCGCTATTTCAGCCTTCGGGCTGGTTTTCTTCTTCGACACAATATCTCGAGGGCCAGTCACATCATTGCGGTTTCCAATCTTGCCCGGAAAGATACGATAGAGGCGTTCGGCATGGAGCCGTCCCGAATAACCACGATTCATCTGGCGCTGGACGAGGGAATGTGGTGGCCCGGGGATGCGGAAAAGGACAAAGAGATCCGCGCGAATTACGGCCTGAACCGGCCTTATCTTCTGTTCGTGGGGGCTTTGAATCCGCGCAAGAATGTTCTTGGTCTGGTCCGGGCTTATCATCAGGTATTGAAAGAAGGAAAAAGTGAAGATCATCGGCTGGCGCTGGCCGGTCCCCGAGGATGGAAAAGCAAAGAAAATTTCGATTATGTGAAGGAGAATAAACTAACCGACAGAGTGATAGCCTTGGGCTTTGTCCCGGGGCCGGACCTGCCCGCGATTTATCGCGGGGCTACCGCGTTTGTTTATCCCTCCTTTTACGAAAGTTTTGCATATCCGGTGCTGGAAGCTCTCACTGCAGGCGTGCCCGTCATCACTTCGAATACATCGAACATACCGGAGGTGGCAGGGCCTTGCTCCATATTGGTCAACCCCCATTCTCCGCAAGAGCTCACTGCGGCAATTGTCCGAGTGCTGGAAAGCTCCAGCCTGCGGGAGACGATGAGCAGGGAAGGCCGGGAGTGGAGCAAAAATTTCAGCTGGGAAAAGACAGCTTCTCAGACTCTCTCTGTGTATAAGAAGGTTTTATCGATTTAGGTGTTATAGGCGGGCGATAAATCGTTCCAGGTTTTCTCCGGTTTGCGGGAGCGATTGGAGCTTAACGGAAGAGATATGCCAAACCCAAACCAAAAATGTCCGGTCTGCGGCAGCAACCAAGGGCAAAAGATCAGGCAATGGGGAGAATTTGAAATTCTTCGCTGCCCCGGTTGCGACCTGGAATTTTCCTGGCCGATGCAGCAAGGAAGCAAAGAATGGTATAGGAGCGTGTACCTGATCAGGCACCTGGTGCCTCAGGAAGCGTTGGCGGAATATTTTGTGCTCGGTCTTGCAAGCGTCGGGGCCAGTTGCAGGATTCTAGATGTGGGCTGCGGGGAAGGAACTTTTTTGAAGTATGCGGCTGGCAGGGGTCATCGGGTTTATGGGCTGGATTTTTCAGAAGAAATGATTGCGGCTGCAAGGAAGAGATGTCCGAAGGCAAAACTTTTTTCGGGAACGCTGGGAGAATTTCTGCAAGCGTTCCCATCGGAAAAATTTGATGTCATAACCGCGTTTGAGCTGATTGAGCACCTGGCTGATCCGCTGCGCTTTTTGGCGGATTTGAACAAGGCGCTTAGGCCGGGCGGAAAGATAATAATATCAGCGCCCAATCGGAACGCCTGGCCTATCCAGCATTTTACAGATCATCCTCCCCACCACCTCACCCGCTGGAGCAAAAGCTCGCTGATTCATCTGGCGCAGAACGCGGGCTATGCGGTTGAGGGCATTGCAATCACAAGCCGGCTGCTCTCGGTGCACTTTTTGCTGACTTATTGTTTCACCCAGCTGCCTTTTTATATTCTTCTGAAACAAAGGGACAAGTATTTTGGAAAGAGCAAGGCGGTTGAAGAAGATATCAGGCCGGGCGGAATTGCTGCTTATATATTGAGGAGTTGGGGGGCTTACATCAGGAAGGCGAGAAACGGCATTTTCTGGCCGTTTGCGTTATTGCTGTATCCTTTGATGCTGCTTTTTACTGAGGGAGGGCAATATGTACTGTCAGCTCATCCCCAAGGCGGCCGGTGATGGCCGGCGCTGGAAGGGAAAACTAATCAAGGGTATTTTTAGAAATGGAAACAATCAGCAGCTGTGAAAAGTCCCGAAGCCGGGAGATGGCTTTTATCGTCTCTCTTGTTCTTTTGTTTGCATTTACCATTCTGGAAATTCATATAATCAAGGTCTTTCTTTTCCGCGGCCAATTGATCCATTCAGTTACTTCCAAGGAGCTTATTTTTATATTCTATATAGCATTCTCTTTTGCGTTCTTACGGGGCAGGATTGTTGATGTTTTGAAGGCATATAAATATCTGTGGATCGCTCTGACCGCTTTTTTAATTTCCTTCGGGATTTCCGCTCGTTTAAGTTCGGAGTTCAAGCTTTCCGCGCAAGCCTGGGCTAAGTACTGCGTCCAAATGTTTTTATTTTTCGCGCTGGCGCTCCAGCTTGACTCCCGATACCGGCTGGAATTTACGGGAAAGCTTTTATACCGGATAGCTGTTGTGATCGCTGTTTTAGGGATAGCTGAAACAATATGGCCTGCCCAATTCCGAAATATTGTGATGCCTTTCAAACAGGACATGGTCATAAAGTTCTCTCCGAGGGTCAGCACGGTTTTTTTGATTCCTCATTTCGCGGCCACCTATATGGCGATCGGGCTGTTTTTTGGCACCTGGTTCTACACGGAAAAGCTGATCTCCAAATGGGAATATTTTTTGACTCTGCCTTTTTGTCTTTATATTTTAGGGTCCACCGGATGCCGGGCGGCCTGGCTCGCGTTTGTAGCGGTTGCTTTAGGGGCGGTTATTATTACCGGCTCGCGCGGGAGAAGAGCGATCTATGTCTGGGTGGTATTTTTATTCCTGCTGATAAATTTAAACAATGGCGTGTTCAGTCATACGATGAACATAAAAAGTCCGGCCGGCAATTATATAGGATATGTGAGGAAGGTGGAGGAAGCCTTAAAAGCGCAGGATACCATAGATTCCGCGGTGATGCGGGTGGAGTTGTGGAAGACCGCTTTGCGAATGACAAGACTGCATCCGGTTTTTGGAATCGGCGCCGGTATGTTCAGGTATTCGTATCCGCAATATTCAGAAATAATATATAAGGACAGGCTATACGGCCTGTTAACCGCGCATAACCTTGCCTTGAATATTCTGGCGGAAGGGGGGATATCCGCATTCGTGATCTTTCTGCTCTTCATTCTGTTCTTGATACCTTATCTGATCAGGCCCTGGCCGGAGCTGATGTCAGTGCTGCCTTTTATCGGCGTCTTGATCACGGAGATGTTTGACGCGCAACTGGAAGCCGGGGAGATGGCGCTGTTGTTCTGGGCATGCCTGGCTTTTGCCCTCCAGGCCAAGAAATATATGAGCCGCGGAAAAGGATCAGGCGCCGGTTCCGCTTAAGGCCATACCGGGGCGGAATATAAAATATCTTTCGGCAAGATTTGGGCAGCAGAGGCAATAAATGAGTTTTAAGGTCGGGCTGGACGGTAAAATACTGACGCTCAAGAATTCCGGCATAGGCCGTTATTCCCTCCAGCTATGTCAATGGCTATCCAGGCTTGAAGACGCGCCCGAGATAGCAATCTACCCGTCGCTTAAGTCCGAAATCAATCCCCCGGCTAAAGGCCGCTGCCCGGCTTTGTCCGAGAATTATTTGTTCCGCGGGATTTTCAGCATTTCCAGATGGGCGCAAAGCGAAAAGCTTGATTTATACCATTGCCTGAATTATTACAGCGGGCCTCTTGTCTCCATTTCAGCGCCCTGGCTCTTGAATATTTACGACCTCTCGCCGTTACGGCGCCCGGAATTTTACGGCTCTTATTTTGCAGCCCAGGCCAGATTTCTTCTTCCCCATCACGCTCGGCGGGCCGATCACATTATTACCGTTTCTCAAAGCAGCCGGGCCGAGATAATAGAATTTCTGTCGGTTGACCGGGACCGCATCAGCGTAATCTATCCTGCACCGGATGATAAATTCATTCAGGCCGGTAACAGCATCCGGGAAAAAGAGATTCGCTCAGGCTACGGCCTTGACTGGCCTTATCTTCTGTTCGTGGGGGTTTTGCATCCGCGCAAGAACCTCGCCGGCCTTATTCGGGCTTTCGCAAAAATTCTGGAGGAAAGAGCGGATGAGGATCACCGGCTGGTATTGGCGGGCCCGTGCGGATGGAAAAGCGAAGCGCTTTTTAGCTATGTGCGGGAACATAACCTTGAGCGCCGGGTAATATATCTGGGTTTTGTGCCGGATGAGCATCTGCCCGCGCTCTACCGCGGCGCGACCGCTCTTGTTTACCCGTCATTTTATGAAGGTTTTGGGTATCCGGTTCTGGAAGCCCTTGCGTGCGGAACTCCGGCCATTGCTTCCAACAGCTCGTCCCTGCCCGAAGCCGCAGGCCCCGGGGCCCTGCTGGTCGATCCTCATTTTCCGGACCAGCTTGTTAACGCAATTAAGCGGATGATCAGCGACTCTTGTTTGCGGCAAGAAATAAGCAGGAAGGGCCGGGAATGGAGCAGGAATTTCAACTGGGAAAAAACTGCCGCTGAGACCCTATCGGTTTATAAGAAAGTGCTCTCAGGCTGATTCCCACGGGTCTTGCAATAGACCGGCTGTTTCTCTATTATTTTATGGGGGGTTCAAGGTTGTGCCGATGCCGAGTGGCGAAAAATGAAAGTGGCCGTTGTCCATGACTGGCTGACTTCGATGAGGGGCGGGGAAAAATGTCTGGAGATTTTTTGCGAGCTTTTCCCCGATGCCGACCTCTACACCTTGCTCCATATTCCGGGCGCCTGCTCGGACAAGATTGAGAGGATGAAGATTCATACCTCTTTCATTCAGCGTCTGCCTTTTGCCGCCAAAAGGTATCGAAATTATCTTCCCCTGTTTCCAGGCGCAATCGAGCGTTTCAATTTCAGGAGTTACGAGCTTATTATCAGCTCAAGTCACTGCGTCGCCAAAGGGATTATACCCCCTCCGGATTCTCTTCATATTTGTTATATCCATACCCCGATGCGCTATATCTGGGATATGTTTGATGATTATTTTTTCAAAGACAGAGTAGGAGCTGTAAAAAGAAACTTGATTTCTCAAATTGCCACCTGGCTTCGGACCTGGGATGCGGCCTCCAGCAGCAGGGTTGATCATTTCATCGCCAATTCTCGTCATACCCAGAAGCGGGTCTGGAAATATTACCGCCGGGAAGCCCAGGTCATCTATCCGCCGGTGGACACCAGCTTCTTTCAGCCGGGCGGAGAAAAGCAGGATTATTATTTGATGGTCTCGGCTCTGGTTCCCTATAAGCGATTCGATCTTGCGATCGATGCTTTTAACCAGCTTAAGCGTCCCTTGGTCATCATCGGCGGGGGTCCCGAGGAAAAACGCCTGCGCGGTCTGGCTCGTTTTTCCGGAATCAAATTTTTGGGCCGGCAGGATGACGAGACGCTGAGGAAACATTATCAAGGCTGCCGCGCTCTGGTTTTTCCGGGCGAGGAGGATTTTGGGATTGTGCCGGTTGAGGCAATGGCCTGTGGCCGGCCGGTTATTGCTTATGCCCGGGGCGGCTTATTGGAGACAGTGATTCCTTTTAACGCCAGCAGTCATCCGACCGGAATTTTTTTTGGGGAACAGAATCCGAAGTCACTATCCGATGCGGTGATGAATTTTGAAAAGAGAGAGGATGAGTTCAAGCCCGAAGCAATCAGGGCCCAGGCTGAAAAATTTGACCGCGGGATCTTCAAGGAAAAAATTTCGGAATTAGTTGAGAGGCTTGTGCCAGCGGCCGGGGAAGGAAAATGAACTGATGTTTCGAGAACAGAGCCGGATTTTCAGAGATTTGACCGCGGCCGTGGATATTGTTGGCTTGGAGCTGATCTGGCTTCTCGCCTATTATTTGCGCTTTTACCGGGGGCCGATTCCACTAAGGTATCCAGATATAGTTCCCCTTGGAGACTATTTGTGGATCTTTATATTTTTCCCGTTTATTTGGATTTTTGCCGGCCGGGAATCAGGTCTTTATCGAACCTCGATGCTGAGAACCAGGGAAACAATCAGGATTCTCCGCTCTCTGCTGGTTGCGATGCTTTTAATCATAACCATCAGCTTCCTTTTGAAAAAATTCGAATACTCCCGCCTGGTTTTTGTCTATTTCAGCTTTTTGGCCTTGATTTTTTTGCTCTCGCGTCGCTTGCTAGGGAATCGTTTTCTCAAGCTTTGGAGCCGGAGCAAATTCGCTAAAAAGGGGCTTCTGATTGACTGCGGCTCACAGCTTGGTTCAAGGCTGGCCCAAAAAATTCTGTCCAATCCCGGTCTGGGAATCAATCTGCGGGGATGGATTCCGGGGCCGGATAATGCGGAGCCTGTTGAATATCTCGGTATTCCCAGGCTCGGCGCCTACCAGGAGCTTAATCAAATCATTAAAGACCAATCCATCCAGGTTGTGCTTATTTGCCTTCCCGTAAGCTCCGGAGGCGAGCTGGGGAATATTTTTGCGAGCCTTGGAAAAACATTGGTGGACATAGTGCTGGTGCCGGATTTCAACCAATTTGTCGTCCTCGATCAAAAAGCGGAGACCATTGATGAATTTTCTTTTTTTAATCTCCAGAGCACCCGGCTTACGGGCTGGAACGCGGTTGGGAAAAGGGTTTTTGATTTTGTCGTGTCCTTGATGCTTTTGCTATTTTTATCTCCTTTTTTCCTCTTTGTCAGTGTCGTGATTAAATTGACTTCCAAAGGGCCGGTTTTTTTCGCGCAAAGGCGGCTGGGATGCAACGGCAAGGAATTTGAAATTCTGAAATTCAGGACTATGATTGAAAATGCGGAAGCGCTGACCGGTCCGCTTATGACCGCGAAGAATGATCCGCGTGTAACCGGGATCGGAAAAGTTCTCAGAAGAACCAGCCTGGATGAGCTGCCCAACCTGATCAATGTTCTGAAAGGGGAAATGAGCCTGGTGGGACCGAGACCGGAACGGGAATATTTTTTCGCGAAAATTGAGGAATCAGTTCCCCTGTTCAATTTCCGGCTTAAGTTCAAGCCCGGAATGACCGGCTGGGCCCAGGTTAACGGCTTCAGGCAAAATTCGTCTTTTGAGAGAAGGTTCGAATACGATCTTTATTATATGCGGAACTGGTCATTTGCTTTTGACTTCAAAATTTTAGTGATGACTCTTTGGAAAGGTTTTTATGGCCGACAAGCTTATTAGGAATCATCAAGAAAAGCGGATTTTCTTCGAGCGGTGGTTGTCTTTTGCGGCCGAGGTTTTTCTCGGTTTATACCTGGTTCTTCTCATTAGCTTGTATCCGGAGTCCTCCATCTATTGTAATAATCTGGCGACCTTGGCGTTGGTCTGCGGGATCATATTGTTAATTCTCAGGCCGCCCGGGGATAAGCCGATTTGGCCGTATTGGACATTCATTGGAGGAATAGCGGGGTTTTACCTTGTGAATCTGCTTGCAGTTGGATTAGCCGAGAAGATACCGGGCATAGGCCATACCAGTTCCGCGTGGGAACATCTGCCCGGGTTATTGCTTGCTTTGACAACCGCGGTCAGCGTGAGGAATCGACGGTCAGCCGGCCGCGTCTTGGCGGTTCTTCTAATCGTTGCCGGACTCTGGTACCTTGGCGAGGTCATCAGCCTGCCCTGGCGTTATCCTTACTTCCAGGGTCGATTTGTGGGCCACAGGGGGCATCACACCCAGCTGAGCAAGGAACTGTTGCTGTTGTTCTCCTTGTATTTGGGTTATGCCGCACTTTTGAGCAATCGCAGGCTGGCTGCCGCCGCGCTTTTCGGAGCCGTCCTGATGGGCGTCTTGCTTTTTATGACCAAGACCAGGTTTGCATTGCTCGCGATGATGTTTGTTACCATCCCCTCCGTTTTTGTGATCCAGAACCGGTTCGGCGCCTATCGCCGCCGGCTGATTTGCGCCTTGGCCTGGATTTTGATAATCGCTCCGGCCATGAGCCTGATCTGGTATAAGACCGCAAGCCCGGAGCGAAAATCTTTGGCTCACGCCGAGACGCGAATTGCGGCCTGGAAAATAATCATCCAAATAGCAGAGAAAGAATCCTGGTTCAGGAAGCTTGTGGGCCACGGCAGGTTTTCAGATACCTTTTCCGCATTAGTCGGGCGCTACAATATCGACGAATCCGGCCTCCAGGGCGAGAAGCTGGCTCACGCCCACAACACGATCCTTCAGACCTTCCTTGAAACCGGGCTTTTGGGAGTGGCCATCTTGATACTGATCTGGGCCAGCGCGTTTTATCGCGCATTATCCGCATGGCTCAGACGAAGAGAGGCTGACGCCGTTATTCCGGGAGTGATGGTGGTTGCTTTAATATCCATAGCGGTTATGGCCCAGATGGATTATATCCTTTGGAAACTTCCGGAACTTCTGTCCTTTTTCCTTCTCGGCCTGGCAGCCGCTTCTGGCGCAAATGATGAATGATTCGGCGCAGGTAATCCAAAGATTTCAGACGGACAGAGGTAATAATTGATCGCTGGGTTCGGATCTTGGTTTCTTGAAAACTTATGGTGGCCAGGGTGAGAATCGAACTCACCACACGCGGATTTTCAGTCCGCTGCTCTACCTACTGAGCTACCTGGCCCTGACAACCAAAGTATTATAAAAAATCTCTCCACATTGTCAAGATCGCGGGTTTTCCGCTAAAATCAACTTGAGGCGCTTATGCAGGTCGCGCAAAAATTGGCCGAGCGAATCAGCCTGGTCCCGGGCAATAACCAGGGCAAATACCCGTTTTCAAATTCAATGATCATCGAAGATGACATCCTCGTTCTCATCGACCCCGCGGCAGACCTGGAATTTTTCATTGAGCTTTCCAAAACCAGAAAAGTCGATCTCATACTTTTGAGCCACTACCACGAAGACCATTTCTGGTTCAGCTATCTTTTCCCGGAGGCTGAGGTCTGGATTCCAGAACAAGACGCTTTTGCCCTCGTATCTTTAGACGCTTTTCTTGATGCCTACCGCCTGGAAGGCGAGTGGCGGGAGGACTGGCGGAAAATGGTGAGCGAACATTTTCATTTCCGGCCCTTAAAGCCGGCGCGGCTGCTCAAAGAAGGTGATCGCATTTCATTCGGCAAAATTGAAATGCAGGTGCTCCATACTCCTGGACACACCGGCGGCCACTCGGCATTTTATTTCCCGGCTCAAGGCGTTGTCTTTCTCGCGGACATCGACCTCACTAAATTCGGCCCCTGGTACGGCGACCGCACTTCGGACATCGATGACTACATCCGCTCCATCAGGCGGGCGGCTGAGCTCGATTGTCGGACCTTTGTCGTGAGCCACGAGCAGCCGCTCTATGAAGGGAACATTAAGAAAGAAGCGGAGCAATATCTGGCGGTGATTGAGGAGCGGGAAAACAGGCTCCGCGGCCTGCTCCAACAGCCGCGCACTATGGATGACATTGTTCAGGCCAGAATAATTTACCGCAAGCCCCGCGAGCCCAAGAGCTTCTTTGACTTCGGCGAGTGGGCAATGATGACCAAGCACCTCGAGCGAATGATCAAAAGCGGCGAGGTTATCCAGGACTCGGGAAAATTCCGGCTCGCCAGCTAACCCTCGTTTTTAACCCTGAAATCTGCAATTCAGCACAAAGGGCTGAGGCCGAGCCCGCGCGGACACGGATATGTCCTCCCCGCCTGCTTGGCGGAATCAGACTTCTTCGACTTCTTTGATCTGTCTGCCCTTGAAGTATCCGCAGTGCGGGCACATTCTGTGGGGCAAGATGAGCTCCGCGCAGTTAGGGCAGGGGATAAGGTTGGGCGGCACGATATGGTGATGGGCCCTGCGCTTGTCTCTCCGCGCTTTACTGGTTCGTTTCTTGGGGACTGGCATTTTTTAAACCTCAGAAAATTTTCATAAGTTTAATGAATTATTTGCCAATTTTCAACTGGCGAAGCACGGCCAGCCGCGGGTCTGCTTTTTGTTCCAGGCATCGGCAGCTCTCGGTGTTGAGATTCGCTCCGCAGTTTGGGCAGACGCCCTTGCACTCCGGACAGCACAAGAACTGCATCGGAATCTCAAGAGCGATTTGTTCATGGAAGTATGGGGTCAGGTCAACCTCGACGCCCGTGTAGTAGAGACGGTCAAGGTCTTCGGGAGTGAGCTCTCTTTCCATTTTAACCGCCTCGTCCTTTCTGGGCATCAGGACCAGGTCAAAACGGGAGTCAACATTGTAATCCACATCTTTGCCGCAGCGGGAGCAAAGAGTCTTAATGACAAGCTCAACTTTGCCCCGAAGCCTGAGATTGTTGCCCTCTTTCACCAGATGGCCGGATATTTTTATGTTGTCTTTGACATAGGCCTGGTCGTTGACACAGCAATATTCCGGTATGTTGGCGAGCCAGGAGCGGTCAAGCTCTTCTCTTAAATTTATGCCTTCTTCCGGCAGATTTTGGATATTGATTATGAGCGACATCCGTGGGCCCCTTTTGTGGAAGATTAAAAATTATGATGACCCATCACACCCCAAAGTCAAGCCTGCCATCTACGGGAAGTAACATATTTGCCGCTGTGGCCTTGACTTAGCGGACTGGTGGGCTAAAGAATGCCTCCCACTCCCCTAAGGCCGGATATCATTGCTTTGATGATTTTTCAGAGCCGGTTTTTAGTTCGTAAATAATTATGGGGCCGAAGTATTTGATCGGAATATAGCTCTGGTCAAGGGAGCGCTGGACAGGATCGAAGTCATGTTTGAGGATCACTCTCAAGTCCGGCAAATCGCCAAAATCAACCGAGTGGCGGGTGTCGAAGATGAAAAAGCGGGGACGGGATTTGAAAAAACCGTCAATGTATTCTTGCCGCCATTGCCGCTGAACCGCGCCAAGAGAATTATCTTTTGCTCTCCATACCAGGGGATAGATCATAGGAAAAGGCACGGGCAATTTTTTCCCGATTAGAAAAGGGATCGCGGAGATCTTGCCGAAATAATAAACCTCATCCTCAGGGCGAAGAACCGATTTCAGATAATTGACCGTATTTTGTTCCGCTCGGTACTCGAACAAATAGGCTGAGTTCAAATCCCTGAAACAATAGTTTATCGCGAAAAAGCCCAGCCGGGGCGGAATGCTGGCAAAACTCAACGCGACCAGGGCAGAACCCAGCGCAATTTCCGCAACGCGCGGCCATAGGGAAAAAGCGGTCGTCTTTATTTTCTGGACGATCCAGCTGAACCCGCATCCGGCTAAAATTATGATCAATCCCTGGAACGGCGCTCTCTGATAGGGGTTTATCCGTCTCTGGATGAAGACCGAAGCCAGGCCGACCAGGGCAATGCTCAAAATGAGCGGGAAAAGCTTTCTCTCACCGGTATTGCGGTAATTCGACAGATTGATGACGATGAAAATCGCTGCGCCCAGAAAGGCAACAGGATAATCGCCGAGAACTTTCTGTAACTGGTAAACAAAGAGCAAACTGCGAGAAATTTCAAAGGCCGGAGAATACCAATCTGGCATTAATAATATGGGCAGTTCTGAATAAAGCTTGAAATCGAGCAAAGCTAGAGTGTCGCCCATCTCTTTCAAATAACCCCATTTCCAGTAAAGCAGGACCACGACCAAAGAAGGGAGCAGGCAGCTCAACCCGAAAATAAAGGCTTCCAGCCGCACTTTGCGCGGCCTTTGCCTGGTTCCTTCAACCAGATACCAGCATCCGAAAACCGGCCAGAGCAGTCCGAAGGTGGGTTTGATAAGGAAACAAAAACCGGCAAGAGCTCCGACCAGAGCGGCCCGCAGATAAACCCTGCTTGCCAGTGCGAGGTGAACGATGATCATAATTAGGATCAGCCAGAAAATATACACCTCCCGCTCGGCTGTGAAAGCGTAGTCCAGGCTGTAGTAATAAGTCGCGTAAAAAATGTCGGCTAAAAAACCGGCCAGGCTGGACCGGGAAATGCGTTTCGCCAGATAAAAAATCATTATCAGGCTGCTGAGTTGAATCAAACAATCGAATACCCGGAAGCCAAGCACGCTTTCTCCGAAAAGCTTTAGCGTAAGCCGGTGAATAATAAAGATGCCGGGGAAATTTTCGCTCAGGCATCCAACATACGGCGGCAAATCATAATGTTCCCAGACCCAGCTGCAGTAGCTCAGCATACCCGCATCCACGCCCATGCCAAACCACAATGTCAGCGAAAGAACAAAACCGCTGAGCAAAAGAGAGAGCCAGAACAAAAAATCCTTAAGCAGAAAGCTGGCGATTTTATCGCGGCCGGTATCAATGCCGCTCGAAGCCGATCCACTTATTTCCCCCTGAGCCATTTTGCCTGTTTCCCGGTTTTTCAATTATAACAAAGGTTCTTGAACATCCAAATAAAGGATTGTCATCTGCTCAGGTTGAAAATAGGAGGCGCGTTTCAAGGGGGGGCGCTGCAAGGGGGATCAATTCTCGCCAAGGAAGTGGTCTCGTTTTTGACTATCTTGCCGCAGATTTGGAAAACGCGGGGACGGGGATCGGTCTATGGCGCCTCTTCGGGCGGCCTGGCCGGAGGCGCCGCGGGCGTGGTTGACTCTTCCGGTGGAGCGGCCGGGGCTGTGGCGCCGGTTGCAGGCTGCGGAGCGGCAGGGGGAGGCGGCTGTGAGCTCTGCCGCACTCTGCTCATCGGCTTTCTGGTCTCGTTCATAATCCCGAACACATGATTTTGAATTTCCTGGTTAAGGTCCGGCGCGGGGATTTCAGCCGCAGGAGCTGTGCCGCCCTGAGCGGGCTTGGGAGCGAGTGCGGCTCCGGCAATATGAGCAGTGGTTCCCGGAGCAATCGGCAATGCTTCGCCTTGCTCCGGGGGCCTTTGAGCCAGCGCGGGAGGCGTGAGCCCGGGTTTTAGCGCGGCATCAATTTCCTTGATGCGGAGGCCGGCCTCGGTCCGGTCCGGAGAAATTTTAAGCAATTCCTGGAATTGCCCGGATGCCTGCGCGTAATCCTTCCTGGCCAGGTAAAGCTCTCCAAGTTCGTAGTGCGCGAGCACAAGCTTGGGATCGAGCTCAACGGCCTTTTTCAAGAGCGGCTCAGCCTTATCGAAATTTTTGATGGTTGACGCGAGATAAATATGGGCCAGCACCCAGCTGGCGAGCGCGTTGTCCGGCTGCTGCTCGACCAGCTTTTGCGCCACGACCTGCGCGGCTGAGTAATCTTTTTCAATGAGATAAACCAGGGCTCGGGCAACCTGGGCATCCGGGTCTCGCATCATCTCCGGACTGGTTTTTTTAAGCAGTGCCTTGGCCCGAGCTCGGAGCAGCCAGTTTTGGTCCCGGAATGCGAGCAGGGAAGAAACAAGGAACTGGAGTACCCTAGCTTTCGGGGACTTCGGGTCGATCTTGAGCGCGGCTCCTATTTCTTTAAGAGACTCCACATAGCTCTTCTTGGTGTCCAGCCGGTATAATTCCCCCGCGTAATTCAAATGCTCGGTGAAGACTTTTCTCTGCTCGTCGCTGATTTGCGCAGGCTCTTGCCCTCTGGTTGTGCGGGGCGTGCCGGCGCCAATCCTGGAGATAGTTGCTCGGAGGTTGCTGTTAGTTGCCAGGAAGTATCCCGCGGCCAGGACCAAAACCGTGGCTGCAACTCCGATTGCGGCCTTGGCCGGAATTTTCAGCAAGAAGAGTTTGCCTGCCTTCTGAATTGCGGGAGTTAGCGGCTTGGCCTTTTTGGCCTCCGCTGCGACCTCTCCGAAAATCTCCTTGTCCAATTCGTCCTCGGTCTTTCCCGCGGTTGTGAAACCATCGAGGGCGGCGGGAGAAGGCGGCGCAGCGGCACTGGTTTCCGGTTTGATCGTTTCCTCCAGATGGCTAACCTCGCGGGGAGAAAAGGTGTAATCGGTATCGGCCTCATCTCCGGACACCCTCTGCGGCCGGGACATAGGCGTGTCCATTTCCCGTGGTTTTTGCGGAGGAGTCATTGGTCGGGGAGGCTCTTCAAATTCGGACTCCTCAAACGCTGGTTTTTCGCTTTCGGGCTGGGAAGGGGGCTGGTCAATGAAAGTTTTTGCCGCGGCCGGTGGTGAAGCTGGTTCGGGAGGTATGTCGCCCATATCCGGGACTTCATCGAAGCTGTCAAAATAATCCGCCGCGCCCGCGGCTTCAGGCTCGGGTTTGAACTCCTCTTCTTCAGTTGGCTTTTCCATCTCTGTTTTGGGACCCGGGCTGGGAGGGATGTCTTGGCCCGGCGTGACCTCAAATCTCCGCCGTTTTTCTTTTTCCCGCTCAAAGCAGGCTTCGCAAAGCAGCATCACCGGCTCTCCCTGGAGCACACGGCTTGAAGGGTTTCCGCAAATTACGCACGGAGGGGTCTTTATCGCGGGCTCTTTCTCGGTCGATTCCTTGTCTTTCCTCTTGACCACAAACGCGTGGCTGCACTCCGGGCAGGTGATCTTCGCGCCTTTTTCCGGCACCTTTTCGGGATCGATCTTATACTTCTTGCCGCATTCCGGGCATTGAATAACCATTTCATCTTTTAGTTTATGCCGGTTTAAAAACGAGGTCAAGAATGGCTTTGGCAGCGAGGGAACTTTGCCAAGCTGTCGCGCGGTTTCCCGCGGCCGGTTTCAAAAATTGCATTTCATCTCTTTTAGACAAGAGAACAAAATGAGGTTAAGATATTTCGGGTTTGAAATGGGCGGACCGAGGTAAAGTTTAATGAGAGTCGGTGCCATTGGCGCTAAGCCGCATGATATTGAAATCCTGGCGGCCGGCGGATTGTTCCGGTTCAAGGAGCAGGTGGCAGGGGTTCTTTCATAATGTTCGGGGGTATTTAATGGATCGCTCAGTGCTTTCCAGAATAAAAGAGGAGATGAAGCTGGTCGAGAAGGTTCTGGCTGACGCTCCGGAAATCGACCGCAAGTTATCAATTCCCAAGCCGGAATTTCAGTCCCGGCAGAAAAAAGTTTTCCAAGCGGTCAAAGCAAACGGCTGCGATGTGGGCGTGGTTTTCAGCAATGAGCATTATAAAGGAGATGTCCCGTACCTGGGCGGCAACAGCAACATATCGATTGAACAGGTTGCAGGAGCGATCGGGCGGGAAGGTTTTCATATAATCGCGGGTAGTGCAGGCGGGCACATCGCGGAGCAGCTTGCGAGTCGGGCCGGAGCGAAGGTTCACAAGGTTGAGCTCTTAAAGCTTTCTGACGAGGAATATCCAATCAAGGCTGAGCGTGTTGAAGATGTGTTGCAAGAGGCCGCGGGCGGAAAGGTGGAAAAGGTGGCGCTGCTAACGGTGCGGAAGGTGATTCCAGCCGCGCTGGTTGAATGCCTGGAGAAAATTTACGGTCCCCCAAACATTATCGATCTTCAGACCGCTTACCAGAAAATCCGCTATGAAAAGAGCGACCTGGAAATGAGGCTTACAGAGGATGCGGCCAAAATCGCGGATACCGCGATGCGAGCGATGCTTGCGGTCTTAAAGCCGGGAATGCTTGAGACCGAGGTGGCCGGATATGGCAGCCTGGTCTGCCGGCTCTTAGGAGCGGAAGGAGACGGATTCCAGGTTATGGTCGGGTCTGATGATGCCAACCGGACTCTTTTCGGAAAAGCGCTTAACCGGCCTATAAAAGAAGGCGCGTTCGTGCATCTGGGAGTGAGCCCGCAGAGAGATGGTCTCACTGCCTGCATCCGCCGCAGCCTTGTTGCGCTCGAAGCCGGAAAGCGGCCGAGCGAGGGTCAGCTTTTCTGGTTTGAGCTGGTTGAAGGAGCGTACAGGGAATGTTTTCGCGCTTATTGTGAGGCCGCGGAAAAGAATCTGCCTGCGCGGATAGTGGAAGAGTCGGCAGTCAGTTATTTGAAATCGAAAAGCGACCTCGTCTCCAAAAAGGTCAATAAGCAAATCGAGCTCGAAAAGATGATGCCTTACACTGCCAGCCACGGCGGAGGATACACGGAACGGCAGGAATTTTACGGAGCGATCACTCTGAACTCGGATGAGCCGCTGGGCAGACAAATTGTGACAATGCTGGATGTGGCTCTGCGCGGTTTCGGAGACAGATGGAATGACATCATCATTCCCGGTTTTGACTTCTTTGTCATTGCTAATACACTGGGCAAGTTCGGGTCAAAGGTCCGCGGCTTCAACCAGCTTGGGCTCCGGCTGCAGGAGATGGTGGGGAGATACTAGCTAGTTTGAGAATTGACCCCTTTTATCTGGGCAATAATTGCTTCAAATTCTTTTATCAGATAAGCGAATGACTTCGAGCGCTCCTGCGCCGTCTGCATATCGAATTTTTTAACAAAAGCCGGTTGGTCAATGACGGGGACATAATGTTGGCCTCTTTCCATATTTCTTTCAAGTTCTTCCTTGGCTCCTCTTATGGATTCCGGATTTTTAGGCGCACTCGCGTCTTTTTTTATTCCCCTAAATCCTCTCAAGGATTCTTTGGCCGCTAAAAACCATGCTTCAAATTCTCTGTTGGCTAATATAACTGAAATGGGCAGTCTGGTGACCTTCCGTGCACGCGCCGATAGCTTTAGGCCAAGTTCTTCCTGAGAATCATCGTCAGCATCAATCAGAATAATTATCGCGCGGACATTTTCACGTTGGTATCTAATCAACTTGATTGCTCTTTCAATTTCACCCTTCTTAACAATTTTGTTTCGGTGTACCCTGAAAGCCTTGCCAATTAGAGTTTCATATATACCCCGCTCGTGGGCAATTCTTCTGAGCAGCTCGGGCACGGACTGGACTTCCGCTTTTCCTTCAACGATTGGCACAATCATCATTTAGTTAACGATTCACCTTTTTCAAATAAGTCTGATTGAAGGGTTTCTTTAGGGGGTTTGGATAGATCCGGTTTAAGTTCATCCAGTCTCAATAATTCGCCCGCGGTATAAAGGTGTTTGCGGATTGCCTGCCTGCTTGATTTTGCAAGATTAGATATCCGGGTTTCCCCCTGATCCATCGTAACCAGTTTGATATGCTTGTCTTTGATTTCTTCATAGTCCAGGATGTCGGGACTATGAGTTGTCACAAGAATTTGCCTTTCCTTGCTCACATCCATTAAGACCTGGACGATAACCTCGGCCGCGGCAGGGTGTACCGTGGCTTCCGGTTCTTCTATCGTTATCACGCTGTGGTGTCCGTATTGATACAGCGCCAGAAGAATGCCTAAAACCCTCAAGGTGCCATCAGACATATTCCAGGCGTCAAATTCCCATGGCTCTCTTTTGCCGACATCCTGCTTAAAAAGCAAAGTTTCTTTCTGGCCGGCGTCCTTGTAATTAACTTCGCTCACTCCCTCTACGACCTTCATCAAGAGTTCACACAGTCTGCTATAGGTCTTACCATCAGTTTCATCACGCAATCTTTTAAGAACGGCCGCGGCGTTGCTGCCATCCGGCTTTAAATATTCTCCCGCATCTGGCTTCTGCGGTTCTTTTATTTTCCCGGGCTCTATTGAATAATATCTCATTGAAGTGAGGAAGTCATAAGCAGGCCTGAATTCATCGACTGCAGAAGCTGCGTATAAGGCAAGCCTGTCCGGGGTTACTTTAGGTCTGATACCGGGAATCGCTTTTATGAATTTTCCTTCTTTTACCGAAAAATCCGTCGTCTGCGGCTGCCTGAAAAAGGTCTGAATGGAGCATTTTTCCGATTTAATGCTGAACTTTTCGGGAGGTTTAGCCGTTATTTCAAAAGAATAGTCTGCGGTCATATTATGCTCGAGGTCCATAATCATTCTAAAAAAAATATTGGGAGGGCGTCTTTCAGATTTCCGGCGAACCTCGCTTATGCCTCCTCTGCTCTTGAAAGCAAGCTCTATTGGACCCGCCAAGCAGTCATGCACGAAATAAAGTGCATCGATAAAATTACTCTTTCCTGCCCCATTATGCCCGACCAGAACGGTGAAATTTTCCAGGTCCACCGTCACATCGGCAATGCTTTTATAATTTTTTATTTGAACCCGCTTAATCCGTGGAACCATCTTAAGTTCAACCCTGGTTTCTAATTATATAACCATTATTGAAAAAAGCGAAAATAGAAAGCGCAGGTTTTTAATCAGCCTCGATCCTGGCGCGCGAAAAATAGGTTTTGATCGTGCTTAAATTATTCCGCGCTCTTTCATAATTTTGATGGCGGTTTCAGGGGAGCTTGTCGGCGGTCTGATTTGTTCGGGTTTGGGTTTTAGGGACATTGCCCCGGTGGGGCAGGTGTTTATACAAAGGCCGCAGCCGATGCAGCGGTCAAGGTCAATCGTGAACTGGTCGCCTTCCTTGATCGCCTCCATCTGGCATCTTTCGATGCATTCGCCGCAGCCGGTGCACAAATCCGGATCGATTCCGGCCTGATATGAGGAGGTAACACCTTCCGCTGGTTTGGGCAGCAGTTTGGCTCCCCTCAAAATCCCGCAGCAGCAGGAACAGCAGCAGCAGATGTTGTTTATGAGTTGAGCGTTGGTCGGGCAGAGCACGAGCGCGTGTTCCTCGGCCTGGTCCAGGATTTTCAGGCACTCATCCAAGCTGATTTTTCTTCCCAGCTTGTTTTCAATGTAATACTGAGCGCCTATGCCGAAGGTGAGGCAGGTTTCATAAGGGCGCTGACAATTATGGCCGAGCAGGGACTGCTCTTTGCGGCAGATGCAGGGAGCCACCGCGAAAAGATCGTGTTTTTTGACCAGTTCTCTCACCTGGTCATAAGTCTCAACCTTGAGCGAAGCGTCCACTGAAGAGGCGACCGGGATTACTCTCAACTGCTTGGTCTTGGTTTTTGCGAAAGCCAGGCTTAAGACCGGCAGATACTCCTCCATCATCTCAGCCAGCTCGCGGTCAATAGAGTTGAGATGAAATTCATAAACGCCGATCACAAAAGGAATGGCGAAATAATAAATCTTTTCTCCCGCGCGGAACCTGAGGATGGATCCCTGCCTGGCCATGGAATCGAGCTTTTCCGCGGCCTCTGCTTCAGGCATTCCCAGCCGGGCGGCAATGGCCGACACCTGTTCGGGCAGGAATTTGAGATTGACCGCGATCTTTGCCTCTTCGGGGGTGAAAAGTTTTTTCAAGATCTTGATTTCAACGCCGGTTTCAGTTTTAGGACACGGGCCGTGAAGCTGGTCCAGATGCTTCCTGAGTTTATGATAGATTTCAGCACTCATTACCGCCTCCCTGGCTTACATCGTATATTATAGCCGCTATGTCACAGCTATCCAGAGGAGTGGGTTATCTCCGGGCTTTGAGTTTCAGCTGGCGAGCACAGAGTGCGGCAGTCGTAAATTTATAACCCGTGGGAGTGGATTACAGGCTGGCCTGCCGCGGCCAGGTATTTTTAACTCTGATTATCCGGGCCGCGTTCGCTTTTGTCGCTTGAGCCGGTTCCCTGGTTGCTCCCGCTTTGCTGGCCGGGATCGCTGCCGGTTTCGCTTTTGTGCTCATCAGGTTTGCTCTCGCGGCTCTGGTCCGGAGCCGGACGATTTTGTCCGCCATAGCCGCCTCCGCCTTCGCTGCTGCGGCCAGGGCCTCCGCCTTCGCGTCCCCGGTAAGAGCTTGAGCCGCCGCTGTATCCTCCGTGTCCGCCTCTGCCTCCTCGGTCACTGTAGCCCCGGTCACGGCCGCCTCTTGACCTGTCATCCCGGTCATTCCTGGGCGGCCTGCGTTCCCTGTGGTCTCTTTCCACATATCCTTCCGGCTTGGGCAGAAGCTCTTTCCGGCTCAAGGATATTTTGCCGCTTTCCTGGTCAAACGCGATGCACTTTACTTCGATCTCGTCGCCCTCTTTAACCACATCGCGGACATTCTCGACCCGGCGGTAAGCAAGCTGGGAGATGTGCATCAGGCCGGAAGTTCCCGGGAATATTTCGACGATGGCGCCGAACTCCATAATCCTGCGGACCACTCCTTTGTAAACCTTGCCCACTTCCGGCTCCTGGATCAGGCTGTTGATGATATCCAGGGCTTTCTGGTTGGCTTCTCCGTTGGCAGACGCGATATTCACGGTTCCGTCATCTTCCACATCAATGGTTGCGCCGGTCTGCTCAATAATGGAGCGGATGACTTTTCCGCCCGAACCGATGACATCCCGGATTTTCTCCACCGGAATCTTGATGGTGATGATGCGAGGCGCAAACTGGCTGAGCTCAGGCCTGGGCGCTTCAATGGTCGCCTTCATCAGGTCCAGGATTTTCCGCCGGCCTTCTTTTGCCTGGCTGAGCGCTTTGCCCATAATGTCCTTGCTTACCCACGGGATTTTGATGTCCATCTGCACCGCGGTTATTCCATCATAAGTTCCCGCGACCTTGAAGTCCATATCCCCGGAATGGTCCTCATCTCCCAGGATGTCGGAGAGGATATGAAATTTTTCATCCGATTCCTTGACCAGGCCCATGGCAATTCCCGCAACCGGCTCCTTGATCGGAACCCCCGCATCCATAAGAGCGAGCGCGCCTCCGCACACCGTGGCCATTGAGCTGGAGCCGTTTGACTCAAGGATGTCAGACACCACGCGGATGGTATAGGGAAAATCATCGTGGCTGGGCATCACCCTGGCGATTGCGCGCTCGGCCAGAACGCCGTGCCCGATCTCTCTTCTGCCCGGGGCCAGGCGGTTGGAGGTCTCGCCCACGGAGAAAGGAAAAAAGTTATAATGGAGATAAAAAGTCTTGTAAAACTCCTCGTCCACATGCTCGATCTTCCGCTCATCCTCGCGAGTGCCCAAAGTGGTAACGACCAGCGCCTGGGTTTCCCCACGGGTGAAAAGCGCGGAGCCGTGAGTTCTGGGCATAACCCCGACCTCGCACTTGATCGTCCGGATTTCGTCCAGCTTTCTGCCGTCAATCCTCGCTTTTTGCTCAAACAGGTATTTCCTGGTCACCTCCCGCTCCAGCTCTTCAAGCGCGGCTTTGACAACTCCCGGTTTTTCCGCAAGCTGCGGATACTTGGCGGTGGAATCCGCGACTATTTTTTCTTTCAAAAAGCGGACTGCTTCTCTCCGGCTGATTTTGACCGGGATGGTGAGCGCCTTGAGCATATCGGCCTGGTGGAGCTGGAAGATTTCCATGGAGATGGTTTCATCAAGCGTTTCCGGTTCAAACTCCATTTTGGGCTTGCCCGCGTCCTTCCTGAGATTCTCCTGGAGCTCAAACAAGGGCTTCATCTGCTCGTGCGCGAAAAAGATTGCGTCCAGGATTTCCTGCTCCGGAACCATTTTCGCGCCGCCTTCCACCATAAGGATTCCCTCCGGGCTGCCGGCCACGACCAGCTCAAAGTCGCTTTTATCAAGCTCGCTCCTTTTGGGGTTGATGACATACTGGCCGTCGATCTTGGCAATCTGCACCGCCGCGACCGGGCCCGCGAAGGGTATGACCGAAATTTCAAGCGCGGCGCTTGCGCCGGTGAGCGCAAGCACGCCCATATGCGTCTCGGTGTCCGAGCTTAAGACCGTTGCCATAACCTGGGTGTCGTATCTCCACCCTTCCGGGAACAGCGGCCGGATGGGACGGTCGATCAGCCTTGAGTTCAAGGTTTCAACCTCGGTCGGCCTTCCTTCCCGCTTGAAAAATCCGCCCGGGATTTTGCCGGAGGCGTAAAATTTTTCCTGGTAGTTGACGGTGAGGGGAAGCATATCATCTTCGAGCTTTTGGTCGCGCTCCGCAACCACGGTAACGAGAATGATATTGTCTCCATACTTAACCAGCACCGAGCCGTCGGCCTGGCGGGCTAGGCTTCCGGTCTCCAGGCTTAACTCTTTGCCCGCGAAATTAACGCTTACTTTTGAATACATTTGTACCTATCCTTTTGAAATTTGAGGGTTTGTAATTTGTGGATTTTTCGAATCTGTTCTTTATTTGCGTAATCCAAGCTGATTCACCAACTCTTGATACCGGTCGAAGTTTTTCTTTCTCAAGTAATCGAGCAAACGCTTGCGCTTTCCCACCAGCATCAAAAGACCGCGACGGGAGTTATGATCCTTGGGATTCTTTTCAAAATGCCCGGCCAGGTATTTGATCCGCTCGGTCAGGAGCGCGATCTGGACTTCCGGATTGCCCGTGTCCTTATCGTGCCTCCGGTACTTGGCGACCGCCTCTTTCTTTTTCGCTGCCTCAACTGTCAAGTTCTACTCCTCCTTTTATTCCTTCTTCTTTATTTGTTGGGTATGTAGTTTAACAGAAGTTTGCCAAATGTAAAGCCCGCGGGCATACGCTTTAGCTTCGCGACGGAGCGGGACTTGGTGCGCGGCGTTTCGCGGCAATTCTTTTTCGAACTTTGCTGCTCTTAAATTCACGAAGAGCATCCCCCAAGCCTTCTCGGTGTTGATCCCAAAGCGAGCCATTCCCGCCCTAGCTTCAGGATCAGCCAGCGACTTAATTCTTTTGAGAATGTCTTCAGCTTTCATAATAAATAAATTTAATGCTCCAGGATCACCTGATTCAAGCCCCCAGCCATATCATTTTTGCGCCCGCTGCCAGTGGAATCGGTAAATAGCTGAGTGAGACCTTGGTATTTCTCTCACTTTTTCGAAAAGACCGGGAGCTGAGAGGATCGCGGTCATAAACCAATCGCTGTAAACCGGATAGGCGTCGCCGAGGAAAATGTAGTCAACTTTGTACCGGGTCAATATATCGAGCGAGGCAGCGCCGGCCGCGGGGAGGGGGTAAACACAGGGCCTGCCGGTCATCAGAAAAAAATCTTCGCTGAAATTGACCAGGAATTTGCTCTGGCGCGGCAGGTTTTCTCCTGCCCAGACCTCAAGTTTCATCATATCCCAATGGGCGGAGCTTGTGGGGACAAACCGAAAATGTCTCCCTATATCCATGCCCGGCACGGGTCCGCGCTTCTTGACTGAGGGGAGCGCATAATAGAAATTGAGTGCGAAGACTGCCGCGGTCAAAACCGCTGCCAGACGCAAGCCAAATCCCTTGCGGACAAGGTTCCCCGCGAAGACGGCTCCGGAAACAATAAAAAAATAAATAAGCGCATACAGCGGCAGCAAAAGCCTCTGATCGGCAAAATCCCAGCCCAGGATCACTAAAAGATAAAACGCGGCGTAGAGTTGGACCGCGAGGAATTTCTTTTGCCACAGCCGGGCATAACCCAAGACCGCGAGCAGCGCAGCAACGATCCCTGCGGTCAAAGAGTCATTCCTGATCCAGGGCGCTATGAGCCTGCCGAGTATTTTCAGGTATGCGAACGCGTTGCCCGCGCTGCGGGTCAGGATGCCGACTGCTCCCAATGATTGGTCCGGCTTGCCATGTTCCGCTCTCAGGAACTCGAAAAAATATTCAAAGCTCTCCGCGCCTCCAACCTTGTAGCAATATGCGATCCAGGCAAGCACGCCCCCGGCCATAATGAGCGCGGCTGCGAACCGAGGCCATAGATTTATCTTCTCGCCGGATTTCCTCGCGGTAATTATCATTGCGACGGCCAGAGCCGCGAGCAGGGAAACCCCCGCGCTGCGGGTATAATATGCGGCAAGCCCCAGCCCCGCGCTGAGCAAAAGCCAGGCCGACGCTCGTTTCGATTCTTCGGCCCGGCCAAAGGCCCAGAGCGCGGCCAGGCTGAGACCCACATAAGGCAGCTCGCTCATCAGACTCCGCGAGTATGAAATCGGGAAAGCCTCGCTGGCTGCCAGCAACACCGCGAGCCCTGCTACGAAGGCCTCTTTCTTGAGCCGCATGAGGTCCACGAATAACAGCAGTCCTGCGAGATATATGCTGATTACCATGATCTTCATAAGCGGGATGTTGAGCCCGAAAAGCCGGATCACCAGGGAAAGCAGCAATGGGTGAAAGAAAGGGAAATGGATTTGCGGTACCGGCGGGTTTTTTGAGACGTTGGTAAAACCCTGACCCTGGCTCAAGGCCAAGGCCAAAACAATATACGTGGTCTCGTCCCCTCCAAAGGAATACAACAGATCGTGGTTCACCTGGGCAAAATACAGAAAGCCGGTTGCGGCCATGGCCGCGGCCCAGAGGGAAAACAAGAGCCTGCGCCTCTTGGAAGACATTATTCTGGTTTAAGTATAGCAAAAAGGCAAGTCGTTAAAAGGATGTAACTGTGGTATGGACTTGAAAGTCCGCAAGCCAGGCGGATTCCGCGTGGCCGCAGCGGTTCGCTTTTAAGAAAAAATCCGGAAAGGGGAGTTTGGGGACTGAGCCAATGGTTTTCTTGTTGCTGGTCGGGGCGGTGGGATTTGAACCCGCGACCACTGACACCCCATGCCAGTGCGCTACCAGTCTGCGCTACGCCCCGACTGGAATTTTTATATTAGCTTCCAGAGCTGGCTTGTCAACCTGCCTTGCGCCGGAACCCGCGGGTTTGCCTGTTCGAGCTCAGCGGAGCGCATCGGTTTTTCTCAGCCGGAAAAGGCGGAACTCCTGCTTGACTATTTTGCGGATGTGATTGAGATGGGTGGAGTCTCCAGGCCTCATGTCCAGAAAGAGCCGGCTGATTCTTTCCCGGTCAGGCTCCAACCGGGCCAGTTCATGGACAAGCGCGCGCAGGATGCGGAGCGATTTCTTTACAAACTGGTCGATGTCGGCACGGCTGTCACCGCTTATTTTTTCGAACTCGACTGCGAATCCGGGCGGGTAGGGGAACCCGGTCCGATTTTTGAGCTTCTTCGGATTGGGCCAGACAACCCGGCTGATGGTGGAGATGCTTTTGCCTTCAAGATCAAACACCAGGTGGACCAGGTCATCGGTCTTGATTTTGTGGTATCTGCCGGCGACAAAAGCTCCGCCCGCGCCGATCGTGATCACCTTGGCCGGATACCACCTGTCGCGATGGAAATAGCGGCCATTCAAGTCGCATTCCGCGCGCTGGTATCGCCTCTCCCGGAGCCAGCCATCGGGTATCGGTTCCAGATTAACTTCTTCCTTTTTTCTCAACTCCCCCAGTTCCTTCAGAAATTTTATCAACTTGTTTGGTCAAAAGCAATTTTGGGCTTATTTTATTTATAGTAGAATGCGGAAAGCGGTCGTGAGCAAGCTCGCTCGCACAATGTATTGTGTGTGATTTTGGGAGGGGAGTGATGGAGGAAAGGATAAAGGTCGGCATAATCGGCGCGGGGCCGGCCGGGCTGACCGCGGGTATTTACCTTTCGCGCGCGGGCATTCAATGCAAGATATTTGATCCCGGCGCGCCGGGCGGCACCGTGTTTATGGTGCACGAGATCGATAACTATCCCGGGTTTCCGGAAGGAATCAACGGCAGGGCTTTGGCCTCGCTGATGGAAAAGCAGGCCAGAAAATACGGGGTTGAGATCGTCCCGATTGAGGTCTCAAAAGTTGAACGCGCTGGCGATAATTTCCTGCTTGCGCTGGGCAGCGGAGATAAAGCGGCTGCGGAAGCGGTTGTGGCTGCGACTGGGTGCCGGCCCAAGCGGCTCGGGATCAAAGGAGAGGCCGCTCTTTTCGGAAAAGGAGTGAGCTACTGCGCGGTCTGCGACGGCTTTTTCTTCAAGGGGCAGGATGTGGCGGTGGTGGGCGGAGGGGACAGCGCGGTCCAGGAGGCTTTGTATCTTTCCCAGATCTGCCGCAAGGTTTATATCGTTCACCGCCGCGATCAGCTCCGGGCAAAAAAGCTGCATCAGGACCGGGCGTCCGCAAAAAACAATATTGAAATGGTTTATAACGCGGCTCCGGAAATGGTTTTGGGCCAGGAGCGGGTGTCCGGATTGCAGGTCAAGGATGTGAAAAGCGGCGAGCAAAAGGTTCTTTCGGTGAGCGGCGTTTTCTTTTATGTGGGGCTTACGCCCATAAACGAGCCGGTTCTTGGCCTGGTTCATCTTACCGAGGACGGTTTTATCCGCGCGAGCGAAGACACCAGAACCAATGTGCCGGGAATTTTCGCGGCCGGTGACATTCGCAAGAAGTCGAGCCGACAGGTTTCTACCGCGGTGGCTGACGGATGCAACGCGGCGGCTGCTATTGAGGAATACCTTCTGGAAAAAGAATGAGCCTAAGAGCAGAGCGCCGCGGCTGGTGCGAGATCAGGATTGAAGGCCCGACTTACATCTTGGAAGCGGCGGCCGACTTTTTGACGACCATCGGCTCTGGCGGCGCGATTTTTTCCGAAGGCTCCAAGCCCAGGCCCGGACATGAGCGGCTTACCGGCTTTCTGCCCAATGACTTAAAGCTGAGCGAGAAGCTTTCTTCTCTCAACCGGTATCTCAAGGAATTGCGCGCGGTTTTTCCCGGCCAGGAACTGTCCGGGCCGAAAATCCAGACCATTGTTGACCGCGACTGGATCAACCAGTGGCGGGAAACGGTGGTGCCTTTCAAGGTGAGCAAGAAATTCTGGGTGGTACCGGAGTGGTCCAAGAGGCCGGCGCAGGCGCGAAAGCAGGGAGAGCTAGTGATTCTTATGGAGCCGGGCCTGGCTTTCGGAACCGGGTTCCACTCAACCACCCAGCTGAGTATGGAATTCATCGAAGAGCTGGTGCCGGAAAAAGCGAAGACCGTGCTCGATCTTGGAACCGGCACCGGAATTCTCGCCATGGCCGCGGCCATGCTGGGTGCGGCCAAAGTTGTGGCCGCTGACATCGATCCGATGTCGCTAAAGACAGCTGAAGAGAATATCAAGATGAACAAGCTTTTGGGAAAGATTGAGCTGGTTCTGGGCGGCTCAAGCGCTCATCGCCGGCTGAGCAGGTCAAGGTTTGAGCTGGTAATCGCTAATATTTTCGCAAACGAGCTGAAGAGACTTAGAGATTACATCGCCAGGCACTTGAAGAAACGCGGGTATGTCGCGACGAGCGGAATCCTGCCGGACCAGGTCAAGGACCTGATCAGATATTATAACCGGGGAGGATTCAAGCTGGCGGAAAAAAGGGAGAAACAGGGATGGGCAGCGGTTTTGATGATAAAAAGATAAGACGCGGTCTGCGCAGGTTTTACATTGCGCGGCAAAGAATACAGCAGGAGAACGAGCAGAAAATTGCAAAGCTCGACCGCGAACTTGCTCATTATGTTAAAACCGTTCTCAGGTTGGGACCGGGAGCGAAGATCGCGCTTTTTGACGGCAGCGGAAAGGAGTATGTTTCCGAGATCATCGAGCTAAAGCCGGGCCGGGGCCGGGCCAGGGTGATTGAGGAAAGCTTTCCCCAATCGGAATCCGAGCTTGAGCTTTTTCTCAGCCAGGCGATTTTAAAAGAGCAGGCTTTTGACCGCGTGCTCACATCTGCAGCCGAACTCGGAGTGACCAGCATTGTGCCGCTCATCACCAGCCGCGTGGTGGTCAATGTCCCGGCCAAAGAAGCTGACAAAAAACTATATCGCTGGGAAAAAATTTTGCAGGAGGCTGCGGCTCAGTCGGGAAGGGTAAAATTTCCCAAAATCTCGTATCCGGTTCAACTGGATCAAATGCTCAAGGGCGGATTTGACGGGATCAAGATTATGCTCTGGGAGAAAGCCAAGGGAGGAGAACTGGAAAAGCTGCGCCAGAATCTTCCGCCTTCCTGGAACAACAAAAAAATTATGCTTCTGGTCGGGCCCGAAGGAGGGTTTGAAGATGATGAAGTTGGAAAAGCGATTGAGGCCGGTTTTGTCCCGGTCGGACTCGGCCCCAGAGTGCTGCGCGCGGAGACCGCAGCTATCTCCATAGTTTCCATAATTCAGTATCTTTTCGGAGACCTGCCGAAGCCGTTGATTTAACCCGCTAAATCTCAATTTTTCGAGAAACCGGCCGTTTGTGAAAATGATTTAAAATCAATTAGTTACAGCGACAGGATTGACTTTTAACCAAAAATCTATATAATCTTTTGAGAATTTTTGCGAGTGAGGAGTGAATGAACCTTCAGGAATTGATCTTTCGTCTGAGCAGGTTCTGGGCGGATAAAGGCTGTTTGATCGATCAATCTTACGATGTTGAGGTGGGCGCGGGAACTTTTCACCAGTCCACTTTTTTGCGCGCCCTGGGGCCGGAGCCGTGGAAAGTAGCTTATGTTCAGGCGAGCCGGCGTCCCACCGACGGAAGATACGGCGATAATCCCAACCGTCTCCAGCATTATTACCAGTACCAGGTGATTTTGAAGCCCAGCCCGCTTGAGGTTCAGGAATTGTATCTGGACAGTCTGCGTGCTTTAGGGATAGAGCCTCTTGAGCACGACATTCGTTTTGTTGAGGACGACTGGGAGAGCCCGACTCTTGGCGCGTGGGGTCTGGGCTGGGAGGTCTGGCTGGATGGAATGGAGATCACCCAGTTCACCTATTTCCAGCAGTGCGGAGGATTTGACCTCTCGCCCATATCCGCGGAGCTCACCTACGGACTTGAGCGCATCGCAATGTATCTCCAGGCCGTGGACAATGTTTACGACTTGAAATGGAACGATGATGTCAGCTACCGCGAGCTTTATCACCAGGCCGAGGTTGAATGGAGCAAATATAATTTTGAGGAATCGGACAAGGATATGCTCTTCCGCCATTTTGACGAGTGCGAAAAGGAAAGCCTCAAGATGATTGAAAGGAGACTGGTCCTGCCCGCGTATGACTACTGTCTTAAGTGCTCGCATCTTTTCAACCTGCTTAATGCGCGCGGCGCGATCAGCGTGAGCGAGCGTGTAAGTTACATTGCCCGGGTCCGCCAGCTCGCGCGTCAGGCCGCGGAGCTTTATCTCAGGATGCGCTACGATGCGGGATTCCCGATGCTCAAGGATGATGCTGAGAGGCGACGGGGGCTTGAGGAATACGCGTATATTAAAGAGGTAAAAGAGTAAATGCCGGAGTTATTATTAGAAGTCGGCTGCGAGGAAATCCCCGCCCGGTTTGTGCCCGACGCGCTTGCTCAGATGGAAGAGCTGGCAAAAGAAATTTTCGCGCGGGAAAAGATCGAATGCCGCGGGTTCAAAGCTATGGGCACTCCGCGCAGACTCGCGCTGGTCGGAAAAGATGTAACGCCAAGCCAGGCATCCAAGGCAATTGAAAAATGGGGTCCGTATGTGAGCCAGGCGTTTGACGCAAGCGGCAATCCGACCAAGGCCGGGCTGGGCTTTGCCAGGAGCGTGGGCGTGGACATCTCCCAGGTTCAAAAAAAAGAGAGCGAAAAAGGCCAAAGACTTTATTACCGGGTCGAGCAAGAGGGCAGGGCAGCCAAAGAGATTCTCAAAACCATTCTGCCTGCGATAATCCTTGCCATCAAATTTCCGAAATCAATGCGCTGGGGATCAGGCAAGATCCGATTTGCAAGGCCCATCCACTGGATAGTGGCACTGTTCGATGGCGAGGTTATCGACTTTGAGCTTGACCGCGTCAAGAGCGGCAGCCAAACTTACGGCCACAGGTTTCGCGCTCCCGGGCCTTTGGTCGTGGATAATGCGGCTGGATATCTGTCCGGCCTGGAAAAGGCTTTTGTGATCGTAGAGCCGGGTCGCCGGCAAGAGATGATTGAAAACGGGCTCGCGCAAAAAGCAAATGAAAGCGGAGCCGAGATTTATCCTGACCCGGAGCTGGTTCAGGAAGTGAACTATCTGGTTGAATACCCGGTGGTTATGGCCGGAGAGTTCGATCCTAAATTTCTTGAGCTCCCGCCCGAGGTTCTGATCGCGGCTATGCGCGGGCATCAGAGATATTTTGCGCTCAAGGAAAAAGGACCGGGTCTCAAACTCATTTCTCATTTCCTGTTCGTGGCCAACACTAAAGTGCCGGATGAAAAAGTGGTCATCCAGGGCAACCAGAAGGTTTTGCTCGCCCGGCTGAACGATGCTGAATTTTTCTACCGGGAAGATTTAAAAACCCCACTCTCAAAAAGAGCCGAGAAGCTGGACCAGATGGTTTTCCAAGCCGGGCTGGGAACATACCTTGACAAAACCGGCCGGCTCGAAAAACTGGTTGATGAGTTAGTCGGCCAGATTGGTCCCAAAGACAAGGAGATAAAAAAAGCCGCTAAGCGAGCGGTCAAGCTCTGCAAGGCCGACCTGCTCACGCAAATGGTGGGCGAGTTCCCGGAGCTGGAAGGCATAATGGCTGGAGAGTACGCCCGAGCGCAGAGAGAGCCGGAACTTGTCTGGAAAGCCGTCCGCGAGCATTACCTTCCCAAAACCGCAACCGACATCGAGCAGGGAAAGTTTCCCCAAAGCCTGCTCGGACAAATTTTAAGCATAGCGGACAAACTCGATTCCATCATCGCCGGCTTTGTTTCCAAAAACCAGCCCACCGGCTCCCAGGACCCGTTCGGAATAAGGCGTCTGGCCAACGGACTTATCTATACCGCGCTTCATTTTGACCTGGATTTCAATTTAACCGGGATGATCAAGCAGGGCATAACTTTGTTCTCAAATATGGCCAGGATAAAAGATAAAAAGCTGCCGGATAATATTCTCGATTTTTTCCTGGCCCGGATCAAAAACATCCTGGACGAAAAAAATATCGAATACGACATTGCCAACGCGGTGATTGCGGCCTGGGACGGAAGCCCGGTCTCGGTGATGAACCGGGCGCGCGCTTTGAGCGAGCTTCGCAGGGAGCCGGGATTTGAGGACTTGTTTGTCGGCTTTCGCCGGGCGGCCCGGATCATTGAAAAGACGGGCAAAATGGACGAGTCGCTTTTTGAATACGAGGAAGAGAAGGCTCTGTGGCGGGCGTTTGTTTCGGTGAAGGGCAGAGTTGAAAAATTGATTGCGGAAAAGAAATGGAAAGAGGCGATGACGGCCTTGGGCGAGCTCAAGCCTTTCATCGACCGGTTTTTTGACAAGGTGATGGTCAATGTGGAGAACAGGAAAATCAGGATCAACCGGCATTCCCTGTTGGAAAACATAGCCAAAGAATTCCGGGCGATTGCCGATTTCTCGCGCTTGACCGGAGCGGAAAAAAATCAGTAAGGAGGATGAAAAATGGCGAAGCGGAGGAAGTTCATTTACTTTTTCGGAGACGGCAAAGCCGAGGGCAGGGCGGATATGAAAGATGTTCTGGGGGGCAAGGGCGCAAACCTGGGGGAGATGACCAACCTGGGCATTCCGGTTCCGGCCGGGTTCACCATCACCACCGAGGTCTGCAATTTTTATTTTCAGAATAAAAAGAAGCTGCCTCCGGGACTGTTCGAAGATGTGGAGAAGAATATCCACCGGATCGAGCGGGTTATGGGCGCGAGGTTCGGCTACCAGACCAATCCGCTTTTGGTCAGCGTGAGAAGCGGAGCGCGCGCTTCAATGCCGGGAATGATGGACACCATTCTCAACCTGGGCCTTAACTTCGATGCCTTGAAGGGCCTGGTCGAGCGCACGGACAACCCCCGCTTTGTCTGGGACAGCTTCCGCCGGTTTGTGCAGATGTACGGCAATGTGGTGATGGGCATTTCCGGCGATGAGTTCGAGGCGCGGCTTGAGCAGTTGAAGAAGAACAAAGGCGTTGAGAAAGATATTGAGCTCGATGCTTCTGATTTTGAGGTCCTGGTCAACAGGTATATGGACCTTATCTCTTCCAAGGGCAAGAAGTTTCCGATGAATCCTTGGGAACAGCTCCAGGGAGGAATCAAGGCTGTGTTCGATAGCTGGAACACTCCCCGCGCCATTACTTACCGGAAGCTCAATGGTATTCCGGAAAACTGGGGCACGGCTTGCAGCGTTCAGGCAATGGTTTTCGGGAATATGGGGCCGGATTCCGCGACCGGCGTCGCTTTCACCCGAGACCCCGCGAACGGCGAAAAAAGGTTTTTCGGGGAGTGGCTTGCGAATGCGCAGGGAGAAGATGTGGTTGCGGGAATACGCACGCCCATGCCCATTACTAGGGAGGCCAGGAAATCGCTCAGCGAGGTCAGTCTGGAAGAATATATGTCCAATTGCTACAAGCAGCTGGTGAACATTTACAAGCTGCTCGAGCGGCATTTCCGGGATATGCAGGACCTTGAATTCACCATCCAGAACGGAAGGCTCTGGATTCTTCAGACCAGGACCGGCAAGCGCACCGGCCTTGCCGCAGTGCGCATCGCGGTGGATATGGTCAAGGAGCGGCTGATCGGAAGGGAAGAAGCGGTGCGGAGAGTTGAGCCGCAGGCCCTGGTGCAGCTGCTTGCGCCGATTTTTGATGCGAATGAAAAGAAAGTCGCGGTCAACAAAGGCAGGCTGCTGGGCAAAGGATTGAATGCGGGCCCGGGCGCGGCCAGCGGGAGAGTGGTTTTCAACGCGGATGAAGTCGCTCTGGAGGCGAAAAAAGGCCCGGTGCTTCTGGTGCGGATGGAGACGAGTCCGGAGGACATCCACGGGATGGCGGCTGCAGTTGGCATCCTGACCTCGCGCGGGGGTATGACCTCGCACGCGGCCCTGGTTGCGCGGGGAATGGGCAAGCCCTGCATAGTGGGCTGCTCCGCGGTTGAGCTCGACTACGGCCGAAAGGTGATGAAGATCGGCAAGAAGAGATTGAAGCAGGGCGAGTGGGTGTCCATCGATGGCGCCACCGGGGAGGTGATCGAAGGCCAGCTTAAAACTTATCCGAGCGAAGTGGTCCAGGTCTTGATCCAAGGCACATTGAAGGCCAAGGATTCTCTCAGCTATCAATACTTTGAGAAAATAATGGAGTGGGCTGATGACATCCGCCGGCTGGGCGTGAGGTGCAACGCGGACATCCCGCGCGACGGCTATGCGGGCAAGAAATTCGGAGCGGAAGGAATCGGCCTTTGCCGCACCGAGCATATGTTCTTTGAGCCGGCCCGGATCGAGGCCTTCCGGATGATGATTCTCTCCGAGACCCTGGAAGAGCGGAAAAAGGCGCTGGAAAAGATGCTGCCCTATCAGAAAAGCGACTTCATCGGCCTGTTCAAAGAGATGACCGGGATGCCCATAACCATCCGGCTGTTAGACCCGCCTTTGCACGAGTTTTTGCCCCACACCGAGAAGGAGATGAAAGCTCTTGCCCGGAAAATGAAAATTCCCCTGGCCCGGGTCAAGTCCCGGGCGAACCAGCTTCACGAGTTCAACCCCATGCTCGGCCACCGCGGCTGCCGTTTGGGAATAACATATCCGGAGATTTACGACCTTCAGGTGCGGGCGATAATGGAAGCCGCTTGCGAGGTCGCCAAAACCGGGGGCAGGAAGCCTTTGCCGGAAATAATGGTGCCGATTGTCGGGCATAAAAAAGAGTTGGAGCTAATCAGGGAGCGCTCGGAAAAGATCGTGATCGCGACCATGAAAAAATACGGCGTCAGGCTCGACTACAAGATCGGGACGATGATCGAAATCCCGCGCGCCGCGATCACCGCGGACCAGATTGCCGAGGTCGCGGAATTTTTCAGCTTCGGCACCAACGACCTTACCCAGACCGCTTTGGGCGTGAGCCGGGACGATTCGGGAACATTTCTGCCTCATTATGTCCAGCTTCGCATCTATGAACAGGAGCCGTTTGAGGCGATTGACCAGGAAGGGGTGGGCCAGCTTATGGACATTGCGGTTCAGAAAGGCCGGTTGACCCGTCCCAAGCTCAAAATCGGCATCTGCGGCGAGCACGGCGGAGAGCCAAGCTCGGTTGAATTCTGTCACCGGATCAATCTCGATTATGTGAGCTGCTCTCCCTACCGGGTGCCTGTAGCCCGGATGGCAGCCGCGCATGCGGTTCTCCGGGAAAAGGGAGCGGCCAAGCCGGCTGACTGATTTTTTTCCGAAGCTCTCCGCGCCGTTTTCGTTCGGGAAGCAAACCCGGGAGTTGCCTTGCTGAGGGGACTCCCCGGTCTTTTTCCAGCCTTTGCCAGCCGCTTACAATTTAAAAACCTCTCCCCCCTCCTGCGTTTTACCCTCGCTCAGCTTGAACTGCTCGACCAGTTCATTCAAGTCCTTGGACAGGAAGGTCAGACTTTCAACCACCCGTTTGACTTCCTTTACCCGCTCCGTGTTTTCTTCCGCGACTTTGCGAATGTGCTTTACCGCCTCCAGAACCCCCTGGCTGTTTTTAAGCTGCTCGCTCTGCGCGGTATTTATGTAATTGACGATCTGGGAAATATTCTCAATGGCCTGGGTTATTTGTTTGCTGCCCAAAGTCTGTTCTCGAATCGCGCGTTTCACCTGCTGCGCGACCTGCTCCATCCGCTGGGAAGCCTTAAAGATAAGATCGCTTCCGCGCGACTGCTCCTGGATCGCGTTCGCGACCTGCGAGATCATAGTATTTATATTTTCAAAGAACGCCATCACGCTTTTAATCTGCTCGCGCTGCCTTTCCACGGAAGAGGCGATCTCGCGGGTGCGCTCCATACTGGTATGGGCCCGTTTCAGAATCTGGGCCAGCGCGGCCCCGGCTTCCTGGCTGAGCCTCACGCCCTCTTCAACATCCCTGGAGCTTTTGAACACGGTTGCCACCGCGTTCTGCGCGCCCTCTTGAACCGCCTTGATCAGGTCTGCGATCTCTTTGGTGCTGGCGCTGGTTCTCTCGGCCAGGTCCCTGATCTCGTCCGCGACCACCGCGAAGCCTTTGCCGTGTTCTCCGGCCTGCGCGGCTATGATCGCGGCATTGAGCGCCAGAAGATTGGTCTCCTCGGTTATGTCGTCAATCACATTGAGGATGTTGCCGATCTCCTGCGCCCGCCCGCTCAGGCTGTCGATAACAGATGCGGCCTCTTCCGAGCTTTTCCGTATGCGCTCAATGCCCTTGATGGTCAGCTCAACCGCCTTGGCGCCCTGGTCCGCGTCTTCCGAGACCAGCTCGCTTAAGCCCGCGGTCTGCTTCGAGCTTTCTCCCACACCCCGGATCGCGCTTTCCATATCCTGCATATTCTTGACCGCCTGGTTGCTGCGGCTGGACAGCTGCTGGACATTGGACGCGACCTCCTGCAGCGAGGCATTCATCTCCTGCAAAGAACTGGTGGTTTCCTCAACCGCCTCCGAAAGCGTTTCCACATTCTTGGCAACCTCGTCAATGGTCGCGCCCATCTCCAAAATGGAGGCGCTGGATTCCTCCGCGCTCCGGGCCAGGGTCTCCACGCTTTCCGCAATCTGCCGGCTGGATATATTCATCTCTTCCATGGAGGCGCTTGTTTGCTCCACGGAACTGGCCTGGAGGGTTGCGCCCTGCTCGATCAGGTCGGAAGAGACCGCGAGTTTGTTGTTGGTGTCGCTCACCGAGTGGCTCGCGGAATCGATCTTGCCGAGCATATTTCTCAGGCTGGTGATCATATTGCTCAGGTTCAGGGACAAAGTTCCGATTTCATCCTGGGAAAGCACGGTTACGGTCTCGTTCAGGTTGCCTTGGGCAACCTCCTGGATGGAATTGGTGAGGCTACTCAGGGGCTGGTCAATATCCACCACCGCGAAGCGGGTATAAATAAAGGTGAGGATCAAGGCGATAAATGCGGCCGCAAGAATAAATCCCCAGACCAGGCGCAAGCTGAGTTCGTGAGTCCTTTCCGGAATGACCACGAAAAGATGATAAAGGTCGCCCACCGGGCGATGGACCAGGGTGTAGCGGCTGCTTGAAATCTGCCCGGCATAGATCTCGTCATCGCTGAGCTTGAAAAGGATAGGCTGGTTCAGGGCCAGTTTTTGAGGAACCGCGTTCAGGATTCTTTTCCAGAGGCCATCGATTTCTTCCGGCGCGTCTCCGCTCAGCAGCTGGCCCTGGTCGTCGGTCAGGATTATATAGTCCTCGTAGTCGATCCTCAGTTCCTCGGCGTATGTCTGAAAAGAGTCGATTTTCACTTCACCGAAATCCTGCCCAAGTCGATCGACATAAAGTTGGCCGTTATGGAGCTGGAAGCTTTGAACCGCGTTGCTGTAGGCAATGGTGCCGGTGAGTATGACCAGCGCCACGCAAAGTGTCATCAAAGGCATCATCATTCGGTTTCTGACTTTATGTTTCGGAGTGTTGAGTGTTTTGTCTTGAACCAGGTCCGGGAAACGGGTCAGGGTTGTCTCAACGAACCTGTTCAGCACTCTTCGCAGGTTGAAATATTGAAAAAAGGATATCAAAGCGCCTACGCTCATACTTACCAAAAAAAGGGCCAGCACCTGTCCCCAGGTGAACCTGAAAAAGGGGAATATCGAGAAATCAATTACCAGGATGCCGATCACGTAGTACACATCAGAAAGATACATTGCGTAATAGGGCACCTTTTGCGAGGTGTTGGACACTTTGTAAGCTTCTTTTCGGGAGTTGATTATGGCCGGATCCGAACTCCTCACAAACCTGAAAATCGGTCGCATATACCTGGATACCATCAGATAGTGGACGCCAACCAGCATAATCGCGATAAAACCGAGCAGACCAAAACCGTAAACGAAAAAAACAGGGCTGCCGGTGAGCGCTCCCCTCAACTGCGTAAGCGGGACATTCAGCACCTCGATTATAAGCACGGGCAGGAAAGGCATCCCGAAAACATTGGGACTAAGAATGGCCCAGCTGACCTTGCGTCTAAAAGCGGTCGGGGTCAACTTCCACTCTTTGGCCGTTTTATCCATAGGTCCTCCGCTTCTATTGTTGGGCTAAAATCCAAAGCAGCACGCCCGCGGCGATCAGAGCCTCGCAGCAGATGGCCAGCGCGGTCATAATCCAGCGCACCTTGACGCTCTTTCCCAAAAACCAGCCAAGCGGCCCCCCGACTGCGATTCCGAGAATAATGCAGGCCAGAGCCTTATAGTTGCCCATCAGAAGAAAATCGTACGGGTTGGGATAAAGCGTGGGATCGGTCTTGACCACACCGGTAAAGCCTAGCAGAATAAGAGCTCCGTATGCCAGGCTCATGAGCACCACGGCGGTGTAGTTTGCGTTTTGGACCCGTTCCGGAATATGAAAATCCTCCAGGTAGTTGGAAGCCAGGTTGATCAAGGTCCAGTTAATCAGCAGGGCAACCAGGATAACATTAAAATCAAACACACCCGGCGTCAGCCATTCTTTGATCGTCATCTAGTCCTCCTTGAGATAATGGAATAGTTTGCTCGAAAGCCCTATATTCCAGTTGAAAAATTTTCGCGAATTCAGCCAAAAGTCCGGGCACGGCCTCTTGAAGCTCTAATTTTCTTCCGGTCAACTCCAGATAGGAAGTCATTTTCCGCTCTTTGACCCCGCAGGGGACGATCAGGTCGAAATATTTTAAATCCGGCCACAGGTTTATGGCAATGCCGTGCCTTGAAACGCGGTCCTCAATCCGCACTCCCACCGACCCGATTTTTTGGTCACCAACCCAGACCCCGGGATAGGCCCAATCCCTGCCCGCGGCGACGCCCATGCTTTTCAGCCAGCTGATGGCTACATCTTCCAGCTTGTTGACATATTTTTTGGATGAAAGTCTCAGCTGGTTAAGATTGAAAACAGGGTAAGCAATCAGCTGGCCGGGACCGTGGAAAGTCGCTTTGCCGCCCCGGTCCGTGTGGACAAGCTCGATGCCTTTTTCTTTGAGATATTCTTCGCTCACCATGAGTTCGCTCTTGCCTTCGTCTCCCTTGAGCGAGTAGCCGAGCGTGATCGTGGGCGGATGTTCGCAGAAAAACAGGTATCCCGTTAGGTCCCGGGTTTTCAGGTTTTTGCTCAAGCGAACCTGAAGCAAAAGCGCGGACTCATAATCAATAAGCCCCAGGTCAGCCCATTCCACGATCCATTGACTCATTGGGGGAAATTATATATGGACTCCAGACTTAAATCAAGGAAAGACGATTGCGGGCTAATCGACCTCGCACCTGATCGCAATTTTGCGTTCCGGAGTTTTTTCTTCCTTGGGCAGGATAACTTCGAGCACGCCGTCATTCAAGACCGCGTGCACCTTGGAGCAGTTGACCTCAGCCGGAAGCGAGAAGATTCGGCAGAATTTGCCATAAGGCCTTTCCAGGCGGAAGTATTTCTCTTCCTCGCCCGCCTTCTTGAGCCTGCGCTCTCCCTTGAGAATGAGCTGGCTCTCGATCACTTCGACCGAGATGTCTTTGCGGTCAATGCCTGCCAGATCGGCTTTGAGGATGAATTGGTCGTCCAATTCGACCAGGTCAACGGAGGGGATCCAGTCGGATTGCACGGTTGTTCCGGCTCCGAGCCGGTGATGGATTTCATCATCCAGAAGCCGGCTCATCATCTCGCTTAAATGAGCGATGTCCTTGAATGGGTCCCAGCGTTTTACCATTTTGCCTCTTTACATAATTTTATCAAATTTTAAAGAAGAATAAAAGAAAAAAAGCCGGGCAGGAGTTGGGCCCGGCTTTTTGTTCATACCCGCGCTCACTTTTTGCCGGGGTCTTCATACTCCGCGTCAATGACCTGGCCCTCAGGCTGGCCCGGGCCCGGCGGAGGAGTGGGGCCGGGCTGGGGCCCGGGTCCCTTGGGACCACCCTGGGTCCGGGTTCGGTAAAGAGTCTCAGCCATCCTGTGCGAGGCCTGGGTGATCCGGTTCAAGGCCGCGTCCATCTGCTCCTTGTTTTCGCTCCCGAGCGCCTTTCTGCCCTCCGCGATGGCGTCTTCGATCTGCTTGATTTCATCCCCGGCGAGCTTGTCCTTGTTTTCGTTCATTGTCTTTTCGATGTTGTAAATCATGGAGTCGAGCCGGTTCTTGGCCTCGATCACCTCTCTGCGCTTGCTGTCTTCTTCCTGGTGCGACTCTGACTCCTTGACCATCCGCTGGATTTCGGTTTCGTTCAAGCCGCTGCCGGCGGTGATGGTGATCGCCTGCTCCTTGCTGGTGGCCATATCCTTGGCCGAGACATTCAGGATTCCGTTGGCGTCAATATCAAACGAGACTTCGATCTGCGGTATGCCTCTCGGCGCCGGCGGTATGCCCACCAGATGAAACCTTCCCAGGGTCCGGTTGTCCCTGGCCATGGGCCGCTCGCCCTGGAGCACATGAATTTCCACCGAGGTCTGGCTGTCTTCCGCGGTTGTGAACAGCTCGCTCTTGCGGGTCGGGATGGTGGTGTTTCTGGGAATGAGCACGGTCATCACCCCGCCCAGGGTTTCCACGCCCAGGCTTAAAGGTGTGACATCCAGAAGCAGGATGTCCTTGACCTCGCCTCCGAGCACGCCAGCCTGAACCGCCGCGCCCATTGCCACAACCTCATCCGGATTGACACCCTTGTAAGGCTCCTTCTTGAAAAGCTCCCGGACCAGTTCCTGAACCCGGGGCACCCGGGTTGAGCCGCCCACCAGCACGACTTCGTTAACCTGCTCAGGGTTGAGCTTGGCGTCCTTCAACGCCTGCAGCACCGGGCCGTGGGAGCGCTCGATCAGGTCTCCGATCATCTGCTCGAGCTTGCTGCGGCTGAGCTTGATGTTTAGATGCTTGGGACCGGAAGCGTCCGCGGTCAGGAAGGGCAGGTTGACCTCGGTTTCCATAACCGAGCTCAGCTCGATCTTGGCTTTCTCAGCCGCGTCCTTGAGCCGCTGAATGACCATCTTGTCCTTGCTGACATCGATGCCGGTTTCTTTCTTGAACTCGTCCACCAGCCAGTTGATCGCTCTCTGGTCAAAATCGTCCCCGCCCAGGTGAGTGTCGCCGTTGGTTGACTTGACTTCGATTATATTATCGCCGACCTCCAGAGTGGAGATGTCAAAAGTTCCGCCGCCGAAATCGTAAACCGCGATGATATGGCTTTTCTTTTTGTCCAGGCCGTAGGCAAGCGCGGAAGCGGTCGGCTCGTTTATGATCCGTTTTACCTCCAGGCCCGCGATCCGGCCGGCATCCTTGGTCGCCTGGCGCTGCGAGTCGTTGAAGTAGGCGGGAACGGTGATGACCGCCTCTTTGACCTCCTCTCCCAGGTATGCCTCCGCGGCTCTTTTCAGCTTCTGAAGAATCATGGCGCTGATCTCAGGAGGGGAATAACGCGTTCCCTGCACCTCAACCAGCGCATCTCCATTGGGGCCTTCAACAACCTTGAACGGAACCGTCTTGATTTCCTGCTGAACCTCGCCGTATTTTCGGCCCATAAACCGCTTTATGGAGTAAACCGTGTTCTCCGGATTGGTTATTGCCTGCCTTTTTGCGATCTGCCCAACCAGCCGCTCTCCATCCTTGGTAAAAGCAACAACACTCGGGGTGAGACGATTGCCTTCCTCATTGATGATCACCTTGGGCTCACCGCCCTCCATAACGGCCACGACCGAGTTGGTGGTGCCCAGGTCAATTCCAATAATTTTTCCCATCGATACACTACCTCCTTGAATTTATATACACGCCGACCATCAAAGCAACCTAAATCTAATCATCATCCGGCCCTGTGTCAAGCGCAGAAGAAAAATCTTTTTGCGCATAGGCCGCTGATTTATTTATCTTTTTTGCGCTTTTGTTTTTCCAGGTCTTGTTTGAGGATGTTCAGTTCCTGCATAAACAATTCAGCTGTGATCTCGCCCAGTTCTTTTTTCATCATAAGGTTTAGCAGCTCGTCAAGCTGGAATTCCCGCTGTTTGATCTCGCCTTCCAGATCGTTGATTTTCTGGAAAGCAAATTCAAGGCTGATCTCGCCGACCGACTCGCCCATCGGGGACTCTTGCCCCGCGGCAGAGCCCTTTTGACCGGGCTCCGCTTTCTGCTCCGGCAACGGTTGTTCAAACGAGAGAATCGGCTCTGCTTCCGCGGATTCTTCCACACGGGAAAAGTCAACTTTTCCGGCCTGGGCATCTTGAGGCCCGGATGCTGGCGGAGGCGGCGGTGGCGGAGCCAGGGGCCGCTCAAAGGGAAGGAGTTCTTCGGATTCATCAGCTTGTTCAGCCGCGCTTTTCTGCGCTGCCGGCCGCGAGGGTTGCTCGTGCTCCTGCCAGAAATCATCTTCAGCGGTTTGCGGATGAGAAAGGCTGGTTAACTCCTGCTCCTGCCCGTGGCCGGTTTCGGGTTCGAAAGAGAGCAATTCGGTTTTTTTATCCCGCTCTTCAACCGCGGCTGCTTTTGCTTCTGGTTTTTGCCCGGGCTCTTCTTTGGCGGGCTTTTGCTCTTCCTGCTCCCAGCTTAAGAATTCATGCGCAGGCCTGATCTCCATTTTTTCTTCCGGGCCGGTTTCTGGGATATCAATAGCAGCTGGCCGGGCTGGAGCCGCGGCTGCGGGCTTGGGCTGAGGATCGGGTTCACTTATTTCCGGGGGATTCAGATCCAGGTCCGGGACATTGATGTAGGTCTTTTCGGTGACCGGCTTATCAGTCGCGGTGTCTGGAACAGCCGCAAATCCTGATGACTCCACCTCTGGAATTTTTTCAACCTTTTCTTGGACTGGTGCGCGGGAAGGTGCTCGCTCCGTGGAGGAGCTGACCTTTGGCTTTGGCTTGGCCGCGGCGGCCTTGACAATAATCACCTCATCTCTGATGACCTTCACATCCTCGTCGGATATAACATCAACGCCTTCCTGCTCGGCCTCCTCCAGGTCCAGGATTTCTTCCATATCTTCCGGCCGCGTTTCCTGGCCTAAAACCGCCTCAAAATCCTCGCCCCCTTCTTTTGTGGCCGCGGCCGGCGCCAAGGGCTTTAAGTGCTCTTTGCGCAAATCCAGAGGCCGGGCGAAGTCAGGCCGCGGCCTTGCCTCCGCGAACTCCGCGGGATTATAATGTCCGTAGTGGTCCAGAACCTTGGCTATAGTTGACTCGTTGGCCAGCACCGGCTCCACCTTAAGCCCGGTCAAAAACTGCACCTCGTCCGCCACCTTGAGGTCTGAGGGGTCGCTCATCGCCAGAGTAAGGATTTTTTTCTTGCCCGGACCTTCCTTGATCAGTACCGGCACCACACTGTATTTTTTGGCGACTGATTCCGGCAAAACCGCGAAGGCCTGGTCGGAGATTCTGCTCTTGGACAAATCCACCGCGGGGATTTTGTATTTCTCGCTCATAAAGTTGAGCAGTTCAGCCTCGGTGAGAAATCCTAAATCAATCAAGCACTGACCGAGTTTGCCTCCCCATCGGCGCTGGTGGCCGAGTGCGGACTGGAGCTGAAGCTCGTCAATCAGGCCGGACTTAACCAGCAAATCTCCCAGTTTTTCTCCCGGCTTTTCAGGCATCTGTCTCCCTTAAGACTGCTGTTCAGCCGCCTGCGCATAATATTCATATTGTTCCTGGTGGAAATTATCCTTTACTTCTACTTTAACGCTAATTTGGAATCTTTCCAAGAGCGAATCCAGAAGCCTTTTTTCCTCAGCCATCAAAAGCTCGGCCACCCCGGGGTTGACATATAATTTAACCGTTTTGCCCGCCAGCTCGGCCTTGCTCTTGATTAGGTCCCGGTAGATGCCGTAAGCCACGGTTCGTCTGCTCTTCAGATATCCCTTGCCCTCGCAGTAGGGGCAGGGCTCGCAGAGTTTTTTGCTCAGGCTCTTGGCGCTGCGCTCCCGGGTCATTTCCGTGAGCCCGATCTCGCTTATCCTGACCACCACGCTTTTAGCCTTGTCCCTGGCAAGCTCGCTTTTGAGCGCGTCCGTTACTTTATCCCGGTTCTTGAGCCGGCTCATATCAATGAAATCGATGATGATTATGCCGCCCACATTCCGAAACCTTATCTGGGACACAACCTCTTTCGCGGCCTCCATATTGGTTTTGAGGATGGTTTCCTCAAAATCCCTCCTGCCCACATAGCGGCCGGTGTTGACATCAATGGTTGTGAGCGCTTCGCTCTCGTCAACGATGATGAAGCCGCCGCTTTTCAGCCAGACCCTTTTTTCCAGCCCGCGGTCAAGCTCAAGCTCCACTCCGAAGTGGTCGAAAAGCGGATTCGGGCCGGTCCAGAGCTCAGCCACATTTTCCCGCTCCGGGTTGGTTCTTCGCAGAAATTGCTTCACTCCTTCAAACCTGCGCGGATGATCAACAATGATTTTCTGGGTGTCCGCGGTGAAAAACTCGCGCAGGATTTTAAACTCAAGTTCCGGCTCCTGCAGCACCAGCGCGGGGGGCGGCGAGCGCAGGGCTTTTTCCTTGACCGAGTTCCATTTTCCGATCAGGTAATCCACATCCGAACGGATCGCGCTTTCCCTGGCGGAGGCGCTCGAGGTCCGGATGATGAAGCCGCCCGCGGCTTCAGGCCTCATTGACTCAACCAGCTTTTTGAGACGATGCCTCTCTTTTTCGTCCTCTATCCTCCTGCTCACGCCGATGTGCTGGGTCTCAGGCATATATACCAGGTGGTAGCCGGGAAGGGCGATGTAGGTTGTGATCTGCGCGCCTTTTTCGCCCATCGGCTCTCTCAAGACCTGGACCAGCACATCCTGTCCCTCGCGGACCAGATCCTGGATTCGGGCTGAGCCCTCACCGGGTTTTTTTCTTTCCCGCTGGTCCCCGGCCTCAAGCTCTAGCTCTTCCTGAAGAAGGCCCGGCTCGGCCTGGGAGATTTCCGTTACATACAAGAAAGCCGAGCGCTCAAGGCCGATGTCAACAAAAGCGGCCTGCATTCCAGGCAAAACCCTGAGCACCCTTCCTTTGTAGATGTTCCCGACGATGCTTCTTTCCCGGTCTCGGTCGATGAAGACCTCGGTCAAAGCTCCGTTTTCAAAAAGAGCCACCCGGGTTTCAAAATCCTCGGCATTAACCAAAATCAAATCTGCCATTCTTACCTCTCATTTCTTATAAGGGTTTGCCGGTCGGCCCCGGACAGCTGTGGCCGGATATTCAACAGGCCGCTCCGCGCGGAAGTGAACAGCCGTCCGCTTATACCTGATCCTGGTTGAATCCTCCTCGCCCAGGCCGAAAACCGCCTGAACCAGTTCCTGGGGCTTGGCGCCCGGGCCGGGTGAAATGATAAACCCGAATTTCAGGTTTTTTTCTTCAGTCAGCTCGATGAACTTGACCTTTTGCCGCAAGTCCAGGGACCGGCTTTTTTTCTCCCGCTTCTGCTCGATGATGAAACTTTGGCTGTCCATAAAGCTTGTGATCTGGTCCCGGGAAAAACAGGGCTTCAAATCTTCAGGCACCAGGCCAAAGTATTCCATCAGGCTGATCATCTGGGAGATGGAAGGAGTTCTTGGAGACAGCTCCTTGACTTCAACTATTTCAATGCCGTTGGGCATCGCGGCCGCAAGAGCATTTTTCAGTTTTTGATCGGGCCAGCGCTCTAAAAGCTCGAGCTCGATAAATTCCGCCTCGCTCTCAACCCCGACTGGAGGCGCGGGGCTGAAAGAAATTTTGGGCAGGGGATGATAGCCCTGGCTGTATCTCATAGGAAGCCCGGCCCTCCGCACCGCTCGCAAAAACATTCGGTTATTTTCCAAAAGGCCGAGAAACCTGAGAGCATCCATCCGGCGGTATCGGACCAGGTAGCGGCAGTAAAGGTCGGACTGGGCCGGAAGCCGGTCCAGGTTCGCGATAAGCTCTTGCGGGGTTTTCTTCTCAAATCCTTTGCTGACCTTCGGCGCAATAAGATTTTGGTCGCATACCCCGCAATTCTGGATGCAGCCCGCAATCCGGCAGTCGTCGGTGATCTTCTCTTCCCGCGCGGCTCGGCGCTCAGCCGCGAGGAAATTTTTGGAGACCCCGCTGTCCAGATGGTCCCAGGGCAGGACAAGTTTTTCATTTTTTTCTTTCAAATATTCTTGGGGAGAAACTCCCTGTTGCTCAAACGCTTCCATCCAGCTTGCGAATTTGAACTGCTCGGTCCAGCCGTCAAAGCACGCGCCTTTCTGGAAAGCGGATTCGATCAGTTTGCTGAGTTCCCTTCCTCCCCGGCTGAAGACCCCTTCCAGGAAACTGTTTCGCGGGTCTTCCATTTTCAGCCGCATCCGGCTGCTCGATATTTCGCTTTTGAGCCGATCCTGAATCTCGGTCAGCTCCTCAATTCCCGCCTGTCTTTCCCACTGGAAAGGCGTATGCGGCTTGGGCACGAATCCGCTCGCGCTCAGGCTCAACTGCGCGGAAGGCTGGACTCTGCGGGCGATGCCTGTGAGCGAGCGGGCAAGCTTCGCGATTCCCGAGATGTCATCCTCGGTTTCCGTGGGCAGGCCGACCATAAAATAAAATTTGAGCGAGCGCCATCCGGCTTTCAAGACCTTCTCGCAGGTCTCAAAAATTTCCTGGTCGCTTATATCTTTATTCAGCGCCCGGCGCAGTCTCTCGGTGCCGGCTTCGGGAGCGATGGTGAACCCGGTTTTCCGCACCCGCTTGATCGCCTCGAGCAGAATCGAGCTCAAGGATGCGGCCCTGAGGCTGGGCAGGGAAACCGCGACCCGCCGGGGATAGTGCTCAACGATGAGCTCAACGATCAGCTCGTCGATTGCGCGGTAGTCGCCGGCGGAAAGGCTCAAAAGCGAGAGCTCCTCGTAGCCGGTCGCGTTCAGCCCCTCCCGGGCAAGCTGAAGAATTTTCTCCGGCGACCTTTCCCGATAGGGGCGATAAATGATGCCGGCGTGGCAAAACCTGCAGCCGCGGGTGCAGCCCCGCGCAATCTCGATCACATATCGATCGTGCACCGCCTCGGCCAAGGGCACGAGCTCCCGAACCGGAAAGAAGGCTTTGTCCAGGTCAGGCACCAGCCGGCGCAGAATTTTCTGCGTCCCGGTTTTGGATTTTATCGCGGTTAGATTTCCGTTTTCGCGCGCAGGCTGAAAAAAAGAGGGAACATAAACTCCCTGGATTTTGGCAAGCTCCAAAAGGAGCGATTCTTTTTTGCCGTCGCCGGATTTTTTGAAGTTGATGATGGTTTGAGCGATTTCGAGGATGGCCTCGTCAGCCTCGCCGAAGAAGAAGGCGTCAAAGAACGCATAAATCGGTTCGGGATTGCTGGCGCAGGGCCCGCCGCCGATAATAAGCGGCCAGTTCCCGTCCGTTCTTTGCTCCGCGCGGAGCGGTATGCCCGCGAGCTCAAGAAGGTAAAGAACATTTGAGTAGCAAAGCTCATTGGGCAGAGTGAATCCGAGCAGATCGAAATTTTTAAGCGGCAGCTTGGTCTCCGCCGCGCAGAGAACCGCGGACTCTTTTTTGAGCAGCTCTGCGAAATCCGGCCAGGGCGCATAAGCCCGGTCGCACAGAATTTCAGGCTCGCGGTTAAGGATATGGTAAAGCAGCCGGTGGCCGAGATGGCTGATGCCGATTTCATACAGGTCGGGAAAGCAAAGCGCGACTTTCAGCCGGCATTGGTCCGGATTTTTCCGGAAAGAATTGATTTCCCGGTCAAGGTATCTAATCGGTGATTGCACCCGAATCAGAAGCTCGTCTATTTTCATACAAGAATATTCTAACAGAAGCGGCCAATTTTTCTAGCTTGATATATTTTCTCCGCAGGTTGCATTCAGGAGAGATGATTGGCCAGAAACCTGAGGATTTCGAGCGTGCCTTTGGTTTCCGGCTGGCACGCGAGCGCGAGCGAGTTCGGCTCCATTGCGTTCAGGTGGGGAAGGCTTATGATCCTGCGTCCTTTTTCAGCCAGCGCGGGCGCAAGCTCTTTGGCGAAGTTGGAGGGAGCGAAAGCATAGTCGGAGCGGAGCATGAGGTTCAGATCGTTGGCCGAGTCAGCCACGCCGATGGTTTTTCTGCCTTCGCTCACCGCGTAAAGCCCGCGGAATTTATCGTATCCTTTGGGCAGAATATCCACGGCAACGCTGGAATAGGTCACAACCACTCGGTCTTGGAACCCGGTGCGATCAACGATGGTCTTGACCTTGTGGAAAAAGGTGCGGGGGTTATCTGTGAACATACTGATGGTTGTGAGCCGGTGCGCGAAGTAGTTCAGCTCCGGGAAATTCATTCCCGCAAGCATGGCTTCAAGCTGCTTGATGCCGCGCCGCTCGTCTGCGGTTGTAATCACTTCTTCGCCGCGCTTGTCCCGGCTGACAGAACAGCCGGTCTCCAGCACATACCCGTCCAGCATATCGAGCACCGGCTCCGGGACTTTTTTCTCCACGAAGGAAAGGTCGTTTCCGGTGCAAAGCCAGAGCAGGGCCTTGCTTTTGAGCCGGTCCAGCTCCCGGGCAATGGGCGCAACCAGGTCCTCGGGAAATTTCTCGCCGGCCTCAAGCATGGTTCCGTGCAGGTCTATTCCGATGATGTAGTCCCTGACCCTTCGATACTGCACGCAAAGCTCGGACCCTCCCGGAGTGTAATCGAGACAGATTTTGGGCTTGGCGTCGTGGATGGAGCAGAAGGTGGTTCCGTCCCGCTCTTTTTTGAGCCAGTGGCAGCGCCTGGGCGCCTCTCCGGTTGAGAGGTCTAAGGGCTGGTCGTTTTTCCAGATTATGTGCTCGCGCTCCCAGCGAAGCTGGTTCAGGATGTCTTCCCGGCCCTGGCCGCGCCAGCGGGCCTCGTCATCCTCGCTCACATAAAGGCTGAAATAAGGCTGGCAGCAGTGGCCGCAGCGCAGGCATTCTTTTTGTTTGAGATCTCTGGCCGCCTCGCTCAATTTGGCATACCCCTTCTGTTTGCTATGATAGAGGACGATGAAAGATTTATCAAAGCCGGTATTTTTTGACTTTGACGGCATTTGCCAGATCAAAATTTACGGGAACCAGGCGCTGGTGAATGCGGTGTGCCGGGAGCTTGGTTTTTACCGGGTTCGTCCGGAAGAAAAACCGCTCACACTCGATCTGGAATTTGAACTTGCAAAACGATCGGAGTATCGCCCCAGCCCAAATCCTCCGCATCTGCCGCCTTATGATTTTTTTGGCCGGCACAAGCCGGCCAGATGGGTTATCCGCTTTGAGCATCTAACTCAGCCGCCGCACCGGATCAGGTTTTACGGCAATTGGTTCAGCCGGATGATTGTTTCCAAGCAAATCATTGAGCCTGCGATTCGGGTTTTTAGCCAGCCGCTCGGATTCATCTTTGTCCACTCAACTTTTCTTTGCCAAGACGGCCGGGGCGCGCTGGTGGCGGGGGAGGGCGGAAGCGGAAAAACCCGGCTTTTGCTCAGATGGCTCGCGCGAGGCAATCCTTTTTTGTCCGATGATTTCACCATCTTGAGCTACGGCCAGGCCAGGAGATTCATAACCCCGATGAGAATCGGCGGAAGGCTCCTGAGTGAGTCCGCCGCGGCCAAAAATTTAAGCCTGGGCCGCAGAGCGGAAATCTACGCGCGCACGGCCCTGCGCCGGCTTCTGCTCAATTACGCCAAGCTGCAAGCGAAGCTGGAGGTGAGAGAGCTTTTCCCCGACCTGAAGCTCGCGGAGACCGCGGAACTCAAATCCGCGGTTGTGCTCCAGGGGGATGGAAAAAAACTGGAGCGGATTCAGCCTGAGGAAATGGCCGATGCCCTGGTCAAGATTAACGCCGCGGAGATGTATGGTTTTACCAATCATTTGCCTGAGCTTTCCTTAAGGAGCGGCCAGCCTGAATTCAAGAATTTTTTTTCCTATCAGACCGAGCGGCTCAAGGCCTTCCTCCAAGAAATCCCCTGCTACAAAATCGGCGCGCTTCGAAATTTCAGCGCTGAAGCGCTGGACGCCACAATTGATGATCTAGCAAAAATTTTGTAGGTGAAGGATCTAAAAATTTTCAAAAGGCAATTGGATAAATTTAGATTTAGCTAATCTGAAACTTGACATTTTTTAGAATTTCTATATAATCACAGCCAAATCTCCGAGCCTTGGCGCCTGAGAGCGGAATGCTTATGGCCCAAGGCCGACAGGGCTTAGCGGGAAACGGCTAAACCTCCCGTGCTTGGAAAGGAGATTAGGGGCTGGGTGTGTAAAGAGCCGACCCTCGACTGGCACGGGGTCGGCTTTTTTATTCGCTGGCCTGGGGTTTGAACTTTTAGGCGGAGAACCAGGACAATTTCTGGACGCCGATTCCAAGCACGGAGCCGGCGATTTTTTTGTGAAGGAGGTGATATGGCCAAGCCGCGAAATTCTGCGGTTAGAAAAGACCTCGGCGTCTATGAACCGGGGCGAAAAAAAGAGGTGCTGGAGGCCGATGCGGTCTCCGACTTGACAAACCCCGAAAGGAGTGCGATTATACTCTGATAAGAGTGCAATTGGAGTGTGAAGCGGAACGGATGGTTGGGGAAAAGGCGAAAGGCGATCTCGGCGCAATTTTTTCATCCGCGCTTGGTTTCGGTTATGCGCCGACCAGAAGATTTTTCCGGAGCCGAATTCAAGCCCGAGGCGGGCAATTTTTGGAAAAAGGGGGTGATGGAGGGACTGGAAAATTCGCGTTTTTTTGGGGTTATTTGCCTGAATCAAACTAAAAGGAGGGTTGAAATGAAGAAAGCTGTCTTTTTTATGGTTTTGCTGGTCCTGTTTTTTCCGGCCATAATATTGGCCGCGGACCAGCCCAAGGCGAGCGTGTCCGGCTATATTCTTTTCCATTTTGAGGATTATATAAACGGCCCCGGGATGTATTCAATCGTGCCCGACAACGCAAAGACCCCGACCGATTATTACCGCAAGAGCTTCAGCGGGTACAATGATTTCAAGCTCACCCGGACTTATGTCCATTTCAAGGTGCAGCCGACGGATAAGATGAAAATACAGCTCACTTTGGACAGCTATCAGGACCAAAACTTTGACTCGTCCAAAAACAAAACCGGCGGATACTATTATATCTATGTAAAATATGGTTTTCTGCAATATGACTGGCGGCCGGAGGTCAAGGCCCGGGTCGGTCTCGTGCAGTATCCATGGGCCGAGTATATTTACAACAATGTCTGGCCTTACCTGATGATGGAGCGCGGGTATTTCACCTACTGGGGAATATTCTCAACCGCGGATTTCGGCGGCAGCGTGTTCGGTTCCCTGCTCGATGATCATCTGCAATATACCGCGGCCATTTTTAACGGCGGAGGCTACAAAGCGGTGGAAACGGACAAGAACAAGGAATACCTAGGGATGCTCTTATTTCAAGCCGGCCAAAAGAACAAGGTTAACGGCTCGATCGCGTCCATTTACTCGCACCAGACGATGGGCACTCACAACAACGCAGGCGAGAACTGGGACAAGGAAGGCAAGAACGATACGGTTGCCGTGGGCGGGGTGATTAACGCCTACTGGCTCAAGCTGGGAGGCGAGTATCTTTACGGCGCCAAGACCCTGCGCGCGGACACGGTGAATTTTCTGCCCGAGGTCGATCCCAAGCGCTACCCGGAGGGCTATTTCAGCGCGCTCAAATTTGGCACGCGGGCCGACCGGCTTCTGGATATAGGCGAGCAGAAGGATGTCCACTACGGCGGGTATGCCGCGTATCTTGTGGCGAGCCTTTCGGACAAGATTGACCTGGTGGGCAGATATGATTTTTACGATCCGAATTTCAGCTCCAAGTATGACAACGATTCCGTGCAGATGTGGATGTCCGGACTGGTTTACAAGTTTCCGGGCGGGGTTCAGGCCAGCGTTGACTACCGCCAGTATGATTTTGAGGGGCAGGACCCGGATGATGACGATGTCAATGAGGCTACGCCAATGCAAGTGATATACACGCATTGGAAGATTCCGTTTTAATTGGAGAATTGAATCGTCGGGAATATTTGCTAAAGTATTAAAGTCTCCGAGCCTTGCGGCCGGATGGATGGCTGCAAGGCCGACAGGGTCCGGCTGGAGACGGCCGGGCCTCCCGTGTTCGGAAAGGGGACACAAGGTCAAAGACCTTGACCAGGGCCAGAGACCCTCAAATTTGTTACCATCCTGCTCAAAGTTACATTGGGCACGATGATAACAGTTTGGCCAGGCCGATGGCCTGCCGGCCTTTCCGAGCGTCGGAGGCCGGTTTTTAATTTTTAAAAGGAGGGACAAATGAAAGCAAGGATTTGGCTGGGGTGTTTGGTTCTGGTTTCTATAATTTGGGCGGTGACCACCGCAGGCGCGCAAACGCAGACCTTGTTTCATCCCCAAGCGAAGAAGACCCTTATGCTCGCAACCACCACCAGCGTGGATGCCACCGGCCTGCTCAATGTGGTCGCGGATGAATTCAAGAAAGACACTCGCATCTCGCTCAAATGGGTTGCGGTCGGGACCGGCCAGGCGATAAAGCAGGCCCGGGACGGAAACGCGGATGTGGTGATCGTGCATGCGAAGAAGCTGGAGGATAAGTTTTTGCAGGACGGATACGGCGTGAATCGCAGGGTGATTGCGCGCAATTATTTTATGCTGGTCGGGCCCGAAAATGATCCCGCCGGGGTGAGCACGGCCAAAGACATCAAGGAAGCTATGCAGAAGATAAAGAACAGCGGCTCTGCGTTCGCCAGCCGGGGAGACAAGTCCGGGACTCACACGAAAGAACTGGACCTTTGGGAGCTTGCAGGAGGCAAGCCTGAGAAAAACTATATGGAAACCGGCCAGGGAATGGCGCAGACCTTGAGAGTGGCCGCGGAAAAGCAGGGCTACACGCTCACCGACACCGCGACCTTTTACGGCATCGAAGGCATAAAGGGATTGAAACCCGTTTTTGAGAACGCTCCCGAGCTCGAAAACATCTACGCGGTGATTGTGGTCAATCCCTTTAAAATTCCGTCTGCGAAATATATGGAAGCGATGGAATTCGCGGCCTGGCTGACTTCTCCCAAAGGACAGAAGGTGATCGGGGATTTCAAAAGTAAGACCGGCCGCCAGCTCTTTGAGCCGATGGCGGATAAACCAGGAATTGACCTGATTAAATGATCTTTCAGGAGCTTGCCCAGGCCATCTGGGTATCAGTTAAAGTAAGCGCGGCCGCGGCCGCCATTGCCAGCGCGTTGGCGGTTCCGCTCGCGCTTTTTCTTTCCAGCGCCCAGTTCAGGGGCAAGCGCTGGGTATTGCTCATAAACCAGACCTTGATGGCCGCGCCAACTGTGGTGATCGGGCTGCTTCTTTATTTCCTTTTGAGCAGGAACGGGCCCCTGGGAATGTTCGGCCTGCTCTACACCCAGACCGCAATGATGTTTGGAGAAATTCTGCTCATTCTTCCTATCATCATCGGATTTGCATATACCGCGTTGCGCCAGGTTGACGCCAAAGCCAGGCTGACCGCTCTGAGCCTGGGAGCAACCGCGGGTCAGGCTGGCTGGGTGGTCATTCGAGAAGCGAGATTCCCTTTATTAGTCGCCATATTAGCCGGATTTGCTAGAGCTATTTCTGAAGTGGGCGTGGCGATGATGCTGGGAGGAAATATCAGGGGCTACACCAGGAATATCACAACCACTATTGCGCTGGAATCCGCCAAGGGCGAGTTTACCAACGGTGTGATTTTGGGCGTGCTTTTGCTTTTTCTTACCCTGGGCATAAACCTTATGGTCAACTTGGGACTGAGAAGCAGGGATTAAGATGGCGGTGAAGGCTTACGAGTTAAAAGATATCCGGTTTGGTTATCCAGGCTCACGGTTTGAGCTGGAGATTGGAGGCCTTGCCATAGATGCCGGGACCATAGCTGCGCTGGTCGGGCCGAACGCGGCTGGAAAAACCACCTTGCTTATGCTGCTCGGCCTGCTGCACAAGCCATCGGCCGGCGCCATTCAACTCTTTGGACAGAATCCGTGGAATGAGGGCAATAGATTGTTTCTGCGACGCCGGGAGCTGGCAATGGTCAGCCACAATCCTTACCTTTTCAAGGGCACGGTATTTGACAACCTGGTCTTCGGACTGAAAGTGCGCGGGATCAGCGAAAAGGAATGGAAGGCAAAAGCGGAAGAAGCGCTTGGGCTGGTGGATATGAGCGGCTTTGAACAGAAACCGGCTTCCGGGCTCAGCGCGGGTCAGGCGCAAAGAATCGCACTTGCCAGGGCTTTGATCCTGAAACCCAGGGTCTTGCTCCTTGACGAGCCGACGGCAAACATAGACGCAAGCCTGGTCAGCCGGATCGAGGCGCTCATCAACGAGGTGAACAGCCGGATGGGAACAACCATCGTTTTCTCCACCCATAATTTCTCCCAGGCGTTCAGGATCGCGAACGAGGTCATTTATCTTTCCGAAGGCAAACGGGTTGAATACAGCCATGAAAATTATTTCAGCGGACACGCTCAGAGCGATGGCCGGGTAAGCTGGATTGAGCCCAAATCCGGGACAAAAATCTTCTTCCCAGGTCAATTCTCCGGACACCTCACTTGTGTGATAAGCCCTGGAAAAATAAAGATTTTTTCTGATGAACAAAAGAAGGAGCTTGCGGGGCCCAACCTGTTTGCCGGAAAAATCACCAGGCTGGAGATGGCCGAGAATGATCTGGCCTTGGTTCGCGTCGCTGGTGACTTGAACTTCCGCATAAATCTTCCTCTCCAGGAACTAAAGAAAAAAAAGGTTGCACTTTCCATGCAAATTCTGGTAAAATTCCCCCCGGAAGCGGTTGAAGTGATAAAGTAAATAGATCTGTTATGGGGGAACGATGATCGATTTTGAAGATGCCAGTAAAAAGGTCCTGAGCCGGGCCCGGCAAATGGAGCCGGAGTTCATCCCCTTGATCAAGGCTTTAGGCAGGGTCCTGGCTGAAGACATCAAGGCCAGGGAGCCGATCCCTCCCTTTCGGAAATCAACTATGGACGGGTATGCGGTGCGGTCTGAAGACCTGGCTGATCTTTCGGATGAGCATCCGGTTGTGCTTGATGTCATTGAAGACCTTCCAGCCGGGAAAATCAGCAAAACCAGGCTTAAAGACGGCGAGGCCATCCGGATTATGACCGGCGCGGCTATGCCGGAAAATGCGGATGCGGTTGTAAAAGTTGAAGACACTGAAAAGAAAGGCAAAAAAGTCGTAATCAGGAGCCAGGTCGGACCTGGAGATAACTCCGGTGAAGCCGGGGAGGATGTTCAAAAGGGCGAACTTGTGCTCCAGCAAGGACAGGTAATAGGGCCCTCGGAAGTGGGAATGCTTGCTTCGCTTGGAATCGCGAAAGTGAAGGTGACAAAAAAGCCGGTGGTCGCGGTGATCCCGACCGGCGATGAAATAGTTGAGCCGGGCAGAAGCTTGCCTGCTGGCAAGATAAGAAATTCCAACGGCTACGCGCTGTTTTCGCTCGCGGCTCAAGCCGGCGCGGAGCCGCAATATCTCGGCATCGCCCCGGACAAAAAATCTCGGCTCCGGAAGAAAGTCAGCCAGGCAAGAAAAGCCGACATCGTTGTTCTTTCCGGCGGGGTTTCCGTGGGAGATTACGATCTGGTCAAGGACCAGTTGAAGGCGTTCGGGGTCAAGCCGGTCTTCTGGCGGGTGCTGATCAAGCCGGGCAAGCCGTTGTTCTTCGGGGTTCGCAGGCGCCAGCTGGTTTTTGCTCTTCCCGGAAACCCGGTCAGCACAATGCTCACTTTTAATCTGTTCGTGAGACCTGCAATTGACCGTATGCTCGGGCGCAAGCAGGTCGGGCTTAAGCACGGCAAAGCCATTTTGCTGGATAACCTCTCACTCAAGCCCGGCCGCAAGCAGTTTTTGCGCGGAAGGATCGAACATAACGGCGTGGTGCTCCAGGTTATGCCGTTCCCGTTCCAGAAATCCGGAATCCTCAAATCAATGGTAAAGAGCAATGCCCTGATTGTTGTCCCGCCGGAAATCGAGGCGATGGAAAAAGGGGAAGAGGTGGAGATCATATATCTGGAATGAAAAAACTCACCCACACTGACAACCAGGGCAAAGCCCAAATGGTGGACATCTCCGCAAAAGCGGTCACCAGCCGCGAAGCCGCTGCTTCCTGCCTGGTGCGGCTTAAGCCCAATACCATCCGCCTGATCCGGCAGAACAAAATCGCTAAAGGCGAAGTGCTCAATACCGCCAGGATTGCCGGCATCTCCGCTGCCAAGCGGACTTTTGAGCTGATCCCGCTCACCCATCCCATACCAATTGACCGGGTGCAAATCGATCTGGAACTGGAGAAATCCGCGGTCAAAATTTTCTGCCGGGTAAAGACCGAATCCCGGACCGGAGCGGAGATGGAAGCCCTGGTCGGAGCAGTTATGGCCGGGCTTACCGTCTATGATATGGTCAAGGCGGTTGAAAGGGGCGCGCAAATAAGCCGTCTTCGTCTTGAGTACAAGGCGGGCGGCAAAAGCGGGACCTGGAAACGAAAAAAATGACCCGGCCTAAAAAACGGGGAAAGATCATTTCCATCAACATAAGCAAGCGTAAGGGACAGATAAAAAAACCGGTGCCCTCCGCCCAGCTGCTCGCGGGGCAGGGGGTCAAAGACGATGCGCACATCGGCTTCGGACACCGCCAGGTGAGCCTTCTTATGAACGAGCAGATCCAAGCGCAAAAGAAAAAATGGAAAGAGCAGGGCATTGAATCCTGCGGAGAAATCCAGGGCAAAAAGATTGAGCTGGCCCCGGGCGTCTTTGCGGAAAATTTCACCACCCAAAATATTGACCTGTCTGATTTAAAAGTAGGAGACCAGCTTATTGTCCGCGGCCAAATTCATTTGCGGGTCAGCCAGATCGGAAAGGAATGCCACACCAGGTGCGCAATTTACAAGCTGGTCGGGGACTGCATTATGCCGCTCAGGGGAATTTTTTGCGAGGTCCTGGACAGCGGCGAGGTCAAAGTCGGAGACGATATTGAACGGATTTAGCAAGCTGCGTGAAAAAACATATTCCCTCTCCCCGCGTCGCGGGGCGGGAGAGGGTAGGGTGAGGGGGATTATTTCTGCCATGAAAAATTCTGGAAACGCCGATAAGATAAGGGCAGGATCACCCTCCCCTTCGTCCCCTCCCGTCAAGGGAGGGGAAAATCCCTCTTTGCATTCCCGGCGCCCCGCCAGGGTTTTAAGAATATCGGTCACGGACCGGTGCAATCTCCGCTGCATCTATTGTATGCCCGAGTCAGGAGTCAAGCTCGCGGGCCACGATGAACTTTTGAGCTATGAGGAAATAACCCTGGCCGCGCACGCTGCTGTTTTGACCGGGTTTGCCAGGCTCCGCATCACCGGCGGCGAGCCGCTGGTCAGGAAAGGGCTGGTCAGCCTGATCGAAAATCTCGACCGCCTGAACCCGGAAGACCTGGCATTGACTACCAACGGCGTGCTGCTTTCAGACTTTGCCCGGGCTCTTAAAGCCGCGGGCCTTTGCCGGGTGACTGTGAGCCTGGACACGCTCCAGAAAGACCGGTTTGAAAAAATAGCCAGGAGGCCGGGTCTTCAAAAAGTCCTGGACGGAATTGACGCCGCGAGGAAATCCGGACTTGAGCCTCTGAAAATCAACACGGTCATTGTCCGGGGGATCAATGACGACGAGATTCCGGATTTTGTCCGCTTCAGTCAAAAGGAGAATATCGAGGTCCGGTTCATCGAGCTTATGCCCACCAGCGGCCTGATGCCGGAGTGCAAGGAGATCGGAGAGTGGAAACCCAAGCTCGTGGTCTCGGGCGCGGAGATAAAAAAGCGGCTTGAGGAAAATTTCGGCCGGCTTGAGCCGGTGAAGGATGATTCAGGCGTGGCCAAAATTTTTGAGCTTGAAGGCCGCGCGAGGATCGGCCTGATCACGCCTATCTCCGAACCGTTTTGTGATGACTGCCAGCGGCTGAGGCTCAGCCCGGAAGGAGTTTTGAGGCTCTGTCTTTTCGATAAAGCGGGAGTCAATCTCAAAAAAGAGCTGCGTGAAAACAACGCGGACATCAAAGCCCTCATCTCCCTTTTCAAAGAAATGCTGGAGCGGAAAAAGTCCTGGGACCGGGGAGAGATCGTCCAGGTGAATCACGATATGTTCAGGATCGGAGGCTGAAAGTGAAGGTCGGAATTCTCACCATCAGCGACAAAGGCTCAAGAGGGGAGCGCGAGGATAAAAGCGGGCCCGCAATCCGGGAGCTGCTCCGAAAAATTCACGCGGAAGTAGTCTGCTACCAGATTGTCCCGGACGAGCCGGAGATAATCAAAAAGAAACTCATCGAATGGTCTGACCAGGAGCTTAACCTCATAATCACCACTGGCGGCACCGGCTTCAGCCCCAGAGACAACACTCCCGAAGCCACCAGAGCGGTCATTGAAAAAGAAGCGCGCGGAATCAGCGACGCGATTCTTTTCTACGGCCTTCAGAAAACCCCGCGTGCGATGCTCAGCCGCGCGGTTTCCGGAATCAGGAAACAAACCCTGATCATCAATCTTCCCGGCAGCGAAAAAGCCGTGCGCGAAAGCCTGGAAGCTATTCTCGACACTTTGCCTCACGCGGTTGAACTTATCTCTGGCCAGGCCAAAGACTGCGCCAGCTCTTGAGTCTTGCCGGTCTCGACCAAGCTTAGCCGCGGGTTTTTGCTCCTGCTTTTCTCTCCGCCAGTTTTTTCTTCAGAAGGCAGAAATTGCACATCTCCGCGACTGTTAGGTATCCGCACTCCGGGCAGGGATGAAGGCCTTTGCCGGAATCGACCTCAACATCCTTGAACCGGCCGCGATAATTTCCCAAAAAAGTCTTCAGGAAAAAAATCTTGGTTGAAGGCATCTGTTCTTCGAGCTGGTTTACAGCCTGCTTGTAAAAAATGCTGGTCGCGCCGGATGAATAAGGGCAGGGTGAGGACGCGAATTTTATCTCCCTTATCCGCGCGTAAATCTCAATTTCTTGCTTGCTCACATAAACCAGCGGCTTTGCCTTCCTTGCCATGCCCGGCCGAGCCTCCAGAACCGGATACTGCCTCGCCAGATAGCCGTCCTGCCAGTGCAGCAAGTTCCCGAGCAGGGTTGCGGACTCGTCATCAAGATGGTGGCCCGTCACCACCACATCAAATCCCTTTTCTTCGGCAAGTTGGTTGAACCGATACCGCTTGATCATCCCGCAGACCGAGCAGGTCGGTTTTTTCATTACCCAGGCCGCTTCTTTAACATCTCCTCCAATGATTTCTCCCAGCTTTTCCACAACTAATCCACGGCTTATCCTCTTGGAAAACGAGCTGGTAACGGAAAGAGCCTCGTCCGAAGATTCAGGAATGTCCAGGTAAAGATGGTAGCCGTTTACATTGTATCCGAGCCTGGTCAGCACATCCCAGAGCGCAAGGCTGTCCTTGCCTCCAGAGATGCCGGCAAGAATCCGGTCCGAATGAGTGAACATCTTGTAGTCCTTGATCGCGCTTTTGACCCGGCGCTCGAAAAAGGTCAGAAAATCCCGCTCGCACAACTTTGTGTTATAGGATTCAAGCTTAATGCTCGCTTCCCCCCGACAAATCCTGCATTTCATAGAACTGATTCTAAATAAGTTTGTCCAAACTGCAATGGCAAAAAGACCGGGCAGCGGGAGGATAAAAAGGAAACTGGAATCTCCGAATCAGCCCCCTGATTCTAAATGATTTAGAGGCAGCCTTTAAAGGGGCATTATGCATTTCGCCCTGGTTTTTGCCTGCTTGCAAGCACAAGCAAATATGATAAAATGGCAAAAAAGAGGAGGGCATCATTTTTTGCTTGACAAGCTGTTGAAAACTATGCCATAATCAGACACGAGAGCAAAGGAGGGGGTTTGCGCTTTAGAGATTACACGGTTCTTCTTGTTCCTGATCATACTTCGAAAATACATAGATTAAGACTAAGTTCCCGCCGAATCACGGTGATGCTTGCCGTCGCGGGCATCCTTATATTCCTCTTCTTGCTTTTTGGCGCAGGCTACCTTTATAATTTGGGGCTTGGCCATAAGCTGGCTGTTCTTCAAACCCAAAATGAGGATTTGAAAGTTCAGCTCCGCACCCTGTCCCAGCAGATGGCCACAGTCCAGAACCAGTTCAACCGGGTCAGCGAGCTCGACCATAAAATAAGGCTGGCAACCGGACTCGAGCTTGACCAGAACTCCATAATGGGAGCAGGAGGTCCGGAAGTAGACGGCTCCGCAATGAGCCTGCTATTGCCTCCTGACGAGGCCGACAAGGTCCGCAAAATCGCGACCAAGCTCTCCCAGATCGATGTCGCGCTCGACAATCAGGAATTAAGCCTGGAAGAACTTGATTCTTATTTCGAAGATAACGAATCTATGATCTCAGCCACTCCCAGCGTCTGGCCGACAAGAGGCATGATCACAAGCGAATTCGGAGTGAGAGCGTCCCTGTTTCACCCGGGAAACTCGGTCCACCTCGGTATTGATATAGCCGCGCCGACAGGCACTCTGATTAAAGCCGCTGCTGACGGGATTGTCACTTATGCGGGATGGCAGTCAGGCTATGGCAACCTGGTGGTCATCAGCCACGGTTACGGCCTGGCGACCAGGTACGGACATTGCGCGGAGATCATTGCCAGGGTCGGCCAGGCTGTCAAGCGCGGACAGGTGCTCGGCACCGTGGGCGCAACCGGCCAGGCTACCGGGCCCCATCTTCATTACGAAGTCCTGGTCCACGGCGTCCAGATAAACCCCCGCAAATATATCTTCGAGTATTAAATTCCTTTTCCAGCCCAAAGACCGCAGATGAAAATCGGCATCCTCTCCGATACCCACGACCATTTGCCCAATATGCGAAAAGCACTCGAGATCTTTAAGCAGGAGGGCTGCCAGAAAATACTCCACGCCGGCGACATTGTCTCACCCTTCGCAGTCCTGCTCATCCGGGAATACAAAATGCCTTTCACCGCGGTGTTCGGGAACAACGACGGAGAATGGATCGCGCTTTTGAAAACCGCCGAGGGAGCGGGAGAGATAAAAAAAGGCCCGATCGAGCTGGAATGGGAGGGCAGAAAAATAGCCCTGATGCACGAGCCGGTTTATATCGAAGCGCTCAAAAAATCCGAATACTTCGACCTTATTGTCTACGGCCACAGCCATATCCCGGAACTGCAAACAACCCGGCCCCTGGTGATCAATCCCGGCGAATGCTCCGGCTATCTCAGCGGAAAACCAACAACTGCTCTCTGCGACCTCCAAAACCTCTCCGCCAAACTCATCACTTTATAAAATTCTCTTCCCCTCCCAGGCTGGCCACACCAGACCTCTCGGCGTCATTTTCTTAAAATCCGGCCGTCAGCCTTGCCCGCCTTGTCGGTCATTTGAGATTGATTTTTTTGCTTGACAAGGTTATGGGCATATGCTAATAATAAATAGGAGGACAAAAAATGGTCAGACCCTGCCGTTTCAGGATGATTGGTTTTGAGCCGTCCATATATTATTTCAAGCCCCGGGGCATTCCTTTGTCGGACCTTGAAGAGGTTGTTCTGGGGCTGGATGAATTGGAAGCGATACGGCTGGCCGACCTGGATGGTTTATACCAGGAGCAGGCCGCGGAAAGGATGAAGGTTTCCCGCCAGACCTTCGCCCGGATTATCGATTCCGCGCATCGCAAAATTTCCGATGCTCTGGTTAACGGCAAAGCGTTAAGAATACAAGGAGGTGAAATAATGTTTCAAACAACAGGAGGAGGAGGAGGTTTTCGGCCAGGAATGAGGCCGGGCGGTAAAAGAGGCAGAGGAGGAGGCGGTGGAGGTGGTGGAGGCGGAAGAGTCGGAGGCGGAGGTTATGGAAGGGGTAAAATGGGCGGCGTCGGAGCTGGTCCCGCGGGAACCTGTGTTTGTCCAAATTGCGGACAGCAAATAGCGCATAGTCCTGGGGTTCCTTGCGCCAGCTTGAAGTGTCCCAACTGCGGAAGCCAGATGGTGCGAGGATAGTTGCAATTAGAATTAAGGTTTGCAATTTCAAAAAAGGAGGTGTCAAGAAATGCCAAGAGGTGATGGAACCGGTCCTCAAGGAAAAGGACCGGGAACGGGGCGAGGAATGGGGCGCTGTGGAGGAAAAGGCTCTTCGCGACCAGCGGGTCTGCCAAGCCAGGGTCAGGGCATTGGTCAAGGAAAGGGTCAGGGTCAAGGCGGCGGAAAGGATCAAGGCCAGGGAGGCGGTCTTGGCAAAGGTAACCAATAAATAGAGCCGCATTTGCGGCACGGAAAAGGAGGATGATCATGCCAGGAGGAGACAGAACTGGACCATTAGGAATGGGGCCGATGACCGGGAGAGCGATGGGATACTGTGCCGGCTATGGGATGCCGGGCTACATGAACCCGGGATTCGGAAGAGGTTTTGGATATTTTGGAGCCGGCAGAGGTGGAATTCCCTGGGGAGGCGGAAGAGGCAGAGTTTTTGGAGCAGGCCGGGGATTTTGGTGGAGAACCGGCGCCTATGCTTATCCTCCGTTTGCTGCTTATTCTCCCCGGTGGAATGCGGCTTATGAGCCTGAGCAGGAGAAGGAGATGCTCAAGGAAGAGCTGGGGCTTCTTGAGGAGGAAATGAGTTCGCTTCGCAAACGGCTTGACGACCTGGAAAAAAGGCCCGAAGAAGAAAAGTGAATAATGGGGGGGCGGGTTTGGACCTGCTCCCCGATTATTTCCAGAAGGGAGCCAAAAATGAAAATTGGTGTCACGGCTAAAGGCGAATCTCTTGATAGTATGCTGGATGAGCAATTTGGAAGAGCGGAAAAGTTCATTATTTACGAGACGGAGACCGGAGAATCGGAAGCGGTGGATAATGCTCAGAATCTTCAGGCGATGCAGGGAGCGGGAATTCAATCAGCGCAAAAAATCATCGAACTGGGCGCCAGGGTTTTGATCACCGGTCATTGCGGTCCCAAGGCTTATGCCACGCTCAAAGCCGGAGGAGTGAAGATTTTTACGGGGGACAGAACCACGGTGAAGAAAGCGATTGACGACTATTTAAAAGGCGGCCTCAAAGAAATTGTTGCTCCCGATGTAGAAAGCCATTGGTGAGAACCAATCTTGAAAGTTGTAATTGCGAGCGGAAAGGGCGGAACCGGAAAAACCTTGATTGCGACCAGTCTCGCGCTTTCTCTAAAGAAAGCGTTTCTGATGGACTGCGATGTTGAGGAGCCGAATGCTCATCTTCTAATTTCTCCCCACTGGCAACTGACCAAAGAAGTGCTTCTGCCTTTTCCCCAGGTTGAGACGGCTCTATGCAATTTTTGCCAGAAATGCCAGCGGGTCTGCAGGTTTGGGGCGATCGCGGTTTTGCCGGACCAGGTTCTTACCTTTCCTGAACTTTGCCATTCTTGCGGCGCCTGCTCTTTGCTCTGTCCGAGGAAAGCGATCCGGGAGGAAAAACAAGCGATAGGGGAAATCAGGTTCGGGATTAAATCCGGGATCATCTTGATTGAAGGCCGTCTTCAGGTGGGCAAGCCAATGGCTGCCCCGATTATTCGCGAGCTTAAACGAGAAGCGGCAAAAACAAACCAGATCGTTATTTTTGACGCTCCTCCCGGAACTTCCTGCTCAGTGATTCATTGCCTGCACGGAGCAGATTATGCGCTTCTGGTTACCGAGCCTACCCCTTTTGGACTTAATGACTTGATCCTGGCCGTGGGAGTTGCCCGGAAGCTTGATCTTCCAGTCGGCCTGATCATCAATAAGGCAGGAATTGGCGACACCGAGGTATATCGTTATGCTCAGGAGCAAAATTTGCCGGTACTTTTAGAGATTCCGGAAGACCGGAAAATAGCGGAAGCCTATTCCCGGGGAAAAAGCCTGACCGAGGCTTTTCCTGAATACAAAGAGCGATTTCAGATGGTTCTGGAGCAAATGTATTTGCAGGCGGAGGAAAGTGTCCGTAAAACAGCTGGTAATAGTAAGCGGTAAAGGCGGCACCGGCAAGACCAGCCTGGCTGCCTGTTTTGCCGCACTCGGCTCCAATATGGTGATCGCTGATTGCGATGTGGATGCCGCCAATCTTCACATCCTCCTTTCGCCCGACATCTTGCAAAGACAGGATTTTTACGGCGGAGTTAAAGCTGAGATTGACCCGGAGCTCTGCCAGCGCCTGGGAATTTGCCGGGAGGTATGCAGATTTGATGCGGTGAGCTTTGAGGCTTCCGCTCAACCGGTTAGATACCGAATCGACCCGATTGCCTGCGATGGTTGCGGGAGTTGTGTGGAATTTTGCGTTTCCCACGCAATCAAGATGATCCAGCCTAAAGCCGGCGAATGGTATCTCGCGGAGACGCGATTCGGGCCTATGGTTTATGCCCGGCTTGGGATTGGCGAGGAAAATTCGGGCAAGCTGGTGAGCGTGGTCCGTAAAACCAGTCTTGAATTAGCCGAAGAAAAAGGGGCAAAAATGGTTTTGATTGACGGCCCCCCGGGAATCGGCTGTCCGGTTATCGCCTCCATCACCGGCACGGATTACGCGCTTGCGGTGACCGAGCCTACGATGAGTGGAATTCATGACCTTAAGCGGATAAGCGAACTTTGCCGGCATTTTTCGATTCCCCTCGGAGTGATAATTAACAAATTTGACCTGAACCCCCTGATTACCGATGAAATTAAAAAGTTCGCTCAAGCTAACAACTATGATTTTGTCGGCCAGATTCCATATACCCCGGATTTTACCAGGGCCATGGTGCAAAGAAAGAGCCTGATTGAATTTAATTCCAGCCCGAACGCAAAAACGATAAAGGAAATATGGGGGTGTATAAAGAATCTAATCAAGCAGTATTAAAATGAAAGAGACGGATGAAATGACTGATGAAAAATCTTGCGGAACTTGTGAGAGCAAAGACTGTTCTGCAAAAGCGAAAAAGTCAGGGGAAAGCGACGGAGATTTTAAGGAAAGACAGGAGCTGGCGGTAAAACTTTGCCAGATCAAGCATAAAATTATGGTGTTAAGCGGCAAAGGCGGAGTGGGCAAGAGCACGGTCGCGGTCAACCTGGCCGCGGCCCTGGCTCGGGAAGGATATCAGGTGGGGTTGATGGATATAGATATTCACGGCCCCAGCATTCCCAAACTCCTCGGCTTGGAAGCCGCGCCGATTCTGGGAGCTGAAGATGGTCTGCTTCCGGTGCAGGTGGCTGGGAATTTTAAGGTGATGAGCATCGGCTTTTTACTCCGGGGGCAGGACGATGCGGTGATCTGGCGGGGACCCCTGAAAATGGCTTTGATCAAACAATTTTTAAAGGATGTGCGCTGGGGAGAACTCGATTTTCTGGTTATTGATGCCCCGCCCGGAACCGGGGATGAGCCTTTAAGCGCAGCCCAGTTGATTGAAACTCTCGATGGAGCGATCATCGTGACCACACCCCAGGAACTTTCCATTATCGATGTTCAGCGCTCCATAGGATTTTGTCGAAAACTGAAAGTCCCGATCCTGGGCGTGATTGAAAATATGAGCGGATTTATTTGCCCTCATTGCGGGAAGAAGACGGAAATCTTCAAAAGCGGGGGCGGAGAGAGAATGGCAAAAGAAATGGGAGTGCCCTTTCTGGGAAAAATCCCGCTGGAGCCGAAAATTGTTGAAGCCGGTGATTCGGGAAAGCCGTTTCTTGATCATTTCGCTGAAACCGAAGCCGCTAAGGCCTTTAAAACCGCGCTTGCGCCGGTTCTGAATGCCTTTGGGATTGAAAAAGGAATAAAGAAAGGAGAAATCAGATGATGAAAATCGCGCTTCCGGTTGCGGAGAATAAACTCTGCCTTCATTTCGGGCATAGTGAAGGTTTTCTGGTCTTTAAAGTGGAGCCGGAGAATAAAAAAATCTTAAGCGAGGAATATTTCCCCGCACCGCCGCATGAGCCGGGACTTCTTCCCAGATGGCTGGCGGAAAAAGGAGTGAAAATAGTGATTACTGGAGGAATGGGCAGAAGGGCGCAGGATTATTTCCGCGAATTCGGGATTGAAGTTTTATTGGGCGCTTCTTCAACCGAGCCCAGGAAGCTGATGCAAGATTATTTAGCAGGAAAACTTGAATTGGGAGAGAATGTTTGCGACCATTAAATATTGAAAAAGGAGAGAAGCAATGCCAATCTATGAATATAGATGCCAGGATTGCGGCAAGATAACTGAATTCTTGGTGGGCGTAACTCAAGAGCGAACCGAAATTAAATGCTCTGCCTGCGGCGGAAAAAATTTGAATAAAATTATTTCCCCAGGTTTTATTTCTACAAGTGGCAATATGCTCGGAACGCAAAAAGGAAAGACCTGCTGCGGAAAAGATGAGCGATGCGACAGCCCCCCTTGCTCCAATAATGGAGTGTGCAAGAGATGAGCAGCGGTCCAAAAGAAAATGAACTGAAGAAACAAAATTAGAGTCAGGGCTCTGCTTCTGGTGACTAAGCCTTTTTCTTCGCAGCCATTTTTCGCTTCTGGAGAAAGTAATATATCGCGCCGGTAACTTTGGTGGTTGTCACCGGAGCAAGCCGCGACATCAAATCCATAAACCTGGCGTCATACCCGATGAAAAGCCGCTCCCGGTTCCTTTTAACCCCGTTGACAATTTTCCTCGCGGCTACATCAGCCGTCATCCTCGCCACAAAGTCGAAAATCTCGGCTATGTCCGTATGGGTCAAATCATCGCCCGCCTGCTTCCGGAAACGAGCGCTGCGCGCAACCTCGGTCTTGATCCCGCCCGGATGAACCGAAGTAATCCGAATCGTCGATCCTCGCAACTCCTGGATCAGGGTCTTGTTAAACCCCCGGATCGCAAACTTGGCCGCATTATAGGGGCCGTTAAAAGGGAAGGGCACCATGCCGTTTATGCTCGAAATGTTGACGATATGGCCTTCCGGCCTCTTTCGAAGATGCGGCAAAAAAGCCTTGGTCCCGTAAACAACCCCCCAGAAATTGATCCCAAACAGCCATTCAAAATCTTCGTAGCTAACATTTTCCAGCGTTTCATAAACCGCCACCCCAGCATTGTTGATGATCAAATCAACCTGGCCGTGCTCCTTGACCACATCATCAGCCCACTTATGCACCTGATCCCGTTTCGATACATCAACAACAGCGGTGCTCACCTTGACCGGCTTGCCCGAAAGCATTCCTAAAGTCTCCTTGAGACCCTTCTCGTTGATGTCCGAAATCGCAAGATGACAGCCCTCACCCGCCAAAACGATGGCCAGATTCCTACCGATCCCCGAAGCCGCACCTGTCAGCGCAGCAACTTTCCCTTTTAAATCCTTCACTTCATCCTCCTTTTACATCCGGAATTTTATACTCGCATAATCCTAGCAAAAATTGACCTCAGCGGCAAGCGAAATTTCTGGAAAAAGCAGCCAGCCTCTCCGCCGTCTTGGGGCGCAGACACTCTTGCCGAGGGGCGCAGACACTCTTGCTGAGGGGTGCGGACACTCTTGTCCGCATCCATTACTTATCCCGAACCACGATCCCTATTGCTATTCAAATACCGTTTGTATAAAATGGTGATAACTCTAAGAGGCCAAAGAATGGAAAAGCGCAAAGTTATTCCTGTCCCGGCCGAAACCAGGAAAGAAATCCAGACCCTGGTCAAAAAGTTCTCCGACCGGCCTGAAAGCTTTGAGCATCCCGACTTTCAGGAGGAATCCCTCCGGGTCGAATTCATCAACCCCTTTTTCAAGGCACTGGGATGGGATGTGGAGAACAAGCAAAACCTTCCGGAAACCCTCAAGCCCGTTATTCACATCTATTCCCAAAAAGCAGGAGGCACCACCCGCAGGCCCGACTACGCGTTCCGCTACGGAAGGGACAAAAAATTTTTCCTCGAAGCCAAAAAGCCCGCGGTGGACATCTTCTCCGAAAAAAGGCCCGCTTACCAGGCACGGCTTTATTCCTATAACGAGCGCCTCCCCATAACCATCCTCACCAACTTCAAACAGTTCGCGGTCTATGACTACCGGATAACCAAAGACCGGCCCAGCCCGGATGACCGGCCCGAAAAAGGCCGCCGGGAGTTCTTCACCTTTGAACAATACCTGGACAACCTCGAATTCCTCTACAGCGCCTTCTCCTACGAGGCCGCCAAACAGCTTAACTTCGACCTCTATGTTGAAGAGAAGCCGATCGTGCTCAAAATCAGCGTTGACGAGGATTTCCTGAACACCATCGAAGCCTGGCGCAAAAAACTGGCTTTGGACATCGCAAGAAACAACACCCGCCTGTCAAACTATGAGGTCAATTACGCAGTCCAGGCAACCATTGACCGGATCATATTCCTGAGAATGGCCGAAGACCGGGGCATCGAGCGCGAAGCTCAGCTCCAGTCTCTAATCAACGGCGCCAATGTCTATAAAAGACTGTTCCAGCTCTTCCAGAACTGCGACGACAAATACAATTCCGGGCTGTTCAACTTCAAAGCTGACGAGACCAGCCCGAAACTCAAAATCCAGGACAAAACCCTCACCGAAATAGTCGACAGCCTATACGGGGATGACTGCCCCTATATCTTCTCCTCCTGGGACGCGGACATTCTGGGGAGCGTTTACGAGCGGTTCCTGGAAAAGGTCATCCATCTGACCCCGACCCACCAGGCCCGGGTCGAAGAAAAGCCCGAAGTCAAAAAAGCCAAAGGCGTCTATTACACGCCCAAATATATTGTGGATTACATCGTCAAGAATACTGTCGGCAGACTGCTGTCTGCGGACAAGAGTGTCCGCAGCACGAATACAAAAACTGTCGGCGCTTTCAAGCTAACCCGCCGCTATCTCCCGCATCTCCAGCTCGGCGGCAGCTTCTACTTTGTCACTTTCGCCTCCGCCCGCGGTGAACTCTCCGAGCCTGCACGCCGCGCACTTATGGATGTCATAAAATATGACGACGGCAAAAAATACGAGCTGGTTATGGCCGTGGTTATGCCCGACCACGCTCATATCCTGCTTAAGCCCCTGGAAAAAAGGCCCGGCGAATGGTTTGACCTCGCCCAGATCGCCAAGCTCATAAAAGGCGTGAGCTCTCGCAGGATCAATGAACTGCTGGGCAGCTCAGGCCGGGTCTGGAAAGATGATCGATATGACAAGGTCGTCAGGGACCAGGACGAATTCGATGTCAAGATCGAGTATATGCTCCAAAACCCGGTCAAAGCCGGACTTGCCGACAAGCCCGAAAACTACAAGTTTTTTGTGTTCGGCAAATCTGAAAACATTCTTCGTGGTGCCGACACTCTTGGCGGCACACAAACAGATCTTCATGCCGCTGACACTCTTGTCAGCGGACTATCACCAAAACAGATTTCTAACATCAAAATCCTTGACCCAGCCTGCGGCTCAGGCTCTTTTTTAATAGCAGCCTACCAATACCTGCTCGACTACCACCTCGACTACTACGCCAAAAACGAGCCTCAAAAACACGAAAAAGAAAAAAGAATTATGCTCGGCCCGGAAAACTCCGCTGCCCTCACCATCCAGGAGAAAAAAAGGATTCTGCTTAATAACATCTATGGCGTTGACATCGACCCCCAGGCCGTGGAAGTCACCAAACTCAGCCTCCTGCTCAAAGTCCTGGAAAACGAAGACCAGGAAACACTCAGATACCAGATGAAACTCTTCCACAAGGAACGGGCTTTGCCAGACCTCGACCAAAACATCAAATGCGGAAACTCCCTCATCGGACCCGACTTCTACCAGAACCAGCAGAAAAGCTTCTTTGAAAACGACGATGAAAAAAGAAAAATAAACGCGTTCGATTGGCATTCTGAATTCAAAGACATATTTAAACCAGTTCGTGGTGCGGACACTCTTGTCGGCACACAACCGGTTCGCCCTTCAAACCCCGGATTCGATGTCGTCATTGGGAATCCACCTTGGGGTGGAGACATAGATAGATATCTATCCTACTTTCACGAGAAGTACCCCTCTACAACTCATGAACATACTGATAGTTTTAAGCTTTTCATCGAGCAAGCAATTAATTTGTTACGCTCCAATAGACTAGGTTCGATGATTGTCCCAAACACGATCTTGCGCCAAAAACGACTAAAAGATGTTCGCGGTTTGCTGATGAAGTATTGCATCAATTCTTTGGTTGATTTGGGTGAGAATGTATTTAAAGGCGTTGTAGCTCCATCCTGCATTTTTGTGGTTGAGAAAATTCAATTAAAACCTACACATCAAGTTAGTATTGTCAACTTAACTAAACTTCCTAATAGCCAAAAGGCAGAGATACTCGCGCGCAGAGGCACAATTGGTGATTCCATGAAGCAGGCTACCTTTGAAAATAATGCCGATCTTGCCTTTGTTTCAAAGGGAAAAGAGTACTCAGTCAATGTTGTTTTGCTAGGTGAGTTTACCGATCTTAAATGCAGAGATGCTGGCATCAATTATCAGCGAGTAGGCACAGGTATGCAGGATAAGGGTAAGAGCGACTTGGCTGACCGTCTACTATATGAAGGGCGTCGGCAAAAAGAGCGTGACCAAATGTATTGGAAAGGATCCGATATAGGGCGGTATTGGATTGAAGAATCTACGAGCAGATTTTGCCGGACTAATTACAAAGACTTCATTCGCTCTAACGAGGTCGTCATACTGAATAAAGAGGTTTATGAGACCAGCCCGAAGATCCTCTTTCGCCAAACTGCAGATCGTATTTTAGCTACAATTGATTATAAAGGTGTATGGTTTGGCCGTAGCATCATTGCCATACTACCGAGACCTCTCTCTTCGCATAAGCTAGAGTACTTCCTTGGTATCTTAAATTCGACCTATTTTGAATTTCTATATAATTCTTTGGCACAAGAGGAAGGCCGTGTATTTGCTCAAGTCAAATTGGCAAAAGTGAAACAACTCCCAATCCGCATCATCGATTTCTCAAACACTACCGATAAAACGCGGCACGACAAGATGGTGCAACTGGTCGGCTCTATGCTTTCCTTGCACAAGAAGCTCTCTTCTGCCAAGACTCCGTATGATAAGTCTCGTTTGGAGAGCGAGATAAAGGCGACGGATAATCAGATTGATAAGCTGGTTTATGAATTGTATGGGCTTAGTGAAGAGGAGATAAGGATCGTAGAGCAAGGAGGGTAGCTATGGGAAAATGCGACAACTGCGGTGCTGAAACCGAAGATTTGAGAGGCGCTACCGTTGACATTCGTCATAAGAATGGACGGTCTGAAGTATATCGCTGGAAGTTGTGCCTGGATTGTTTTCGCAGGGTCGGGAAAATGAGCATTGAGGAATACAGAAAAGTAGAGGCCCGAAAGACCTCGCCTTTTGAGAAAATCAAACGAGTGAATGAATCGGGCGCGGAATACTGGTCAAGCCGGGACCTGGCAGAGGCTCTTGGCTACACTGACTATCGAAATTTTGAAGCCGTGATCCAGAAGGCGAAGGCGGCCTGTTTCAACAGCGGGCAGAGAATTGAGGATCATTTCGTTGAAATCACCGAAATGATCGAAATCGGCAAGGGCGGCCAAAGGCCGGTCAAAACAACCTTGCTTTCAAGATATGCCTGCTACCTCATTGTCCAGAACGCTGACCCGAGCAAGGAAATAGTGGCAATGGGGCAGAGTTACTTTGCGGTTCAGACCCGGAGGCAGGAACTTTCAGACCTGGCGGTCGAGGATGAAAAAAGACTTTTCCTGCGGGAAGAAATAAAAAGGCATAATGTTAAACTTGCCGACGCGGCAAAGGGAGCCGGTGTCATCGAACCCGTTGATTTTGCGATTTTTCAGGACCACGGATATATGGGTCTATACGGCGGATTGAAAACGCGGGATATCCATAAACGCAAAAAGCTCCATCCCGAACAGAAAATTCTAGACCATATGGGCAGCACCGAGCTTGCCGCCAACCTTTTCCGCGCGACCCAGACCGAAGAAAAGATCAGAAGAGAAAAAATAACCGCCAAAACTAAAGCCAATATCGCACATTTTGAGGTTGGCAAGAAGGTTAGGCAGACAATCAAAGAACTAGGCGGAACTATGCCTGAAAATCTGCCGGTTGCGGAAAGCATAAAGCAGGTGGAATCAAAAAGACGGAAAGCTCTCGGCCCAAAAAGTCAAGCCAAAAATAATCTGGCAAAAAAGAACGGACCCAAGGGAAACAGCGGCTAGAGACTTCCATTTAAGATCCAAAGGCCATTTATGAAAGTCTCGTTTGGAGAGCGAGATAAAGGCGATCCTGCTCCGTCCTGCGGGCAGGACTTCGAAGGACAGGCCGGATGAGCAGATTGACAGGCTGGTTTACCAGTTATACGGCTTAACTGAGGATGAGATAAAAATCATTGAGGAAAGTGGACAAAGGTAGGAGATTTGCCCGGTCCTGCGAAGCCTCTCCCGGCTTGGACCGCAAAAGGGCGAAGCAGGATGAGCTTTATGGGCTTACGAAAGAGGAGGTAGAAATTGTCGAAGGAAGATAAAAAAGACACATCATTGGGGATCGAAGCATTTTTTTATAGAATGTTCCCCGAAGACCTAGCCGAGCAGCTAATCAGAACATTTGCAAGCATTGACCTAATGAGTATGGAGAAAATCAGGACTGAATTTTTAAAACTTGATGTTGATCTAAAAAAGGCAATAACTGATTATATGGCGGTAAAGGGACACAAGCTGTTAGACCATTGGATCGAATACTTTCTTAAAGGAGACCATAGAAAAGATATGGATGCTATCCTAGAAGAGAAAATCTCCACTTATTCAGAAGAGATTAGAAAGAGAGAAAATGCGGGGAAAATGCTCCTAATATTTTTACTCAACTGGGAAAATTCTGAAAAGATATTCAAAAATTCTTTTTTAGAGATCATAAATCTTGAGGGGGATAATATTTATCAATTCTTGAGAGCAATTAAAGATGTGGCTAAGTCCGCTGATGACAGCTCTTTTGAAGTAAAAGCCTCGGCTGCTGTCCAAAATGCTTTCGTTATCATTGAGCTACTTTATAAATCAATGCTTAAATCCCTGTATCTCCTCTGCTCTCCAGAGGATCTGCCTGGGAAAGTAAGTATGGGTTATTTAATGAATTGGTTCATCGATGTTAGAAATAAATATAAGGATTATCAACCGTTATTCTACTTTTTAGATGATGCAGTTTTGATTATGAGGAATGCTGTGGCGCATTTTAGTTGGGAACTAAAGTTAATAGATGAAACAATAATCTTCAGAGATTACGATAAACCGCCAGTATGCATTTCTCTCAAAGAATTGTATGCTAAAACAGCAATGATTTTTAATTGGATAACCGATTTTATTTTTGTTTATGATTATCTGAAAACGGTTTTTTATGATATAGGTGTCAGTTTATCCATCGTAAAGAGTTGCGGTGATATGCATTTTACTATTTCACATATTTAAGCAGGGTCTGAGGGAAATCTGCTCTTGCAGTTTGATGAAAACCCTCTTTCCGAGCGTGAGATAAAGGCGATCCTGCTCCGTCCTGCGGGCAGGACTTCGGCTCCTTTGGGGTCAGAGCTTTACTTGTAGTTTAACTAAAAGACCTACACCGAGAGTTTTGAAGCTTGATCAAGCTCACCCCCACCCCAGCCCTCCCCCGTCAAGGGGGAGGATAGTGGGTTATTTGCACA
>Ga0315280_10000383_pt1 | contig 81711 bp, 62 predicted proteins | sample YL17G06_40_MG_FD_203697 | JGI IMG/M metagenome (GOLD analysis project Ga0315280, IMG submission 203697) | Sediment microbial communities from Yellowstone Lake, YNP, Wyoming, USA - YL17G06_40 | ecosystem: Environmental > Aquatic > Freshwater > Lake > Sediment | place: USA: Wyoming | collected... | reverse complement strand
CGTGTGCAAATCACAGCCTATAATCAGCATGTCTCGGCTCCTCCTCGCTCTGAGTTCCTGACTTCCTTCTTCCATCGCCAGTCTACTCTCCCCGTCGAGGAGCCGATAACCTTATGCCATCATACATCGTGCATGCTGCGATGTGTGCAATCAGGACGCGTAGGGTGAGAGGATGGCGTCCCCGACGGGATTTGAACCCGTGTTACCGCCGTGAAAGGGCGATGTCCTAGGCCGGGCTAGACGACGGGGACGGGAAGATCAACTGAAAATCAAAAGGCAAAAGTCAAAAAACAGCAACGCGCAACGATTATGTACCGCCGCGGTTCCGAATCAACCCTTACCTAGCCGCGACATTTCATGCTAACAGCGGGGCTCGAAGACTGTCAATTATTCTTCTTCCCAGCGGTAGAAGTCTCAAAGCCCAAGTCGGTCTGCTTGGGCGCAGGGGGCACGCCTTCCGGCGTCGCGATATTTTCCAGCTCTGGATAGTGCTCTCGCAGATTCTCCGGCACGCGGACCGGCTGGTTTCTGAGGAGGCTTATCAACTGTAGCGCGTTGGCGATCGCCTTGCCCTGGTAGTGGTTATTCGTGATCACGTAGCTCACGTCCGTGCGCTGAGCCAGACTGCGGATGCGCTCGACCCAGGACTCGAGTTCCGAGGGACTATAGAGATAGTTGTATCGCTCCTCGGGATGCTCGTTCGAAGTGAACCAGTGCTCGTAGTTGCGCCCGTGGAGACGGACGTAGCCGACAGCAGTTGTGGCGCGGTCGCTGGGGGGGATCGAGCGCCCAATCACCGGCTGGTCGATGTTGCAAATGCCGACACCCCGGTCCGCGAGCCACTCAAAGACTTCTGGCCGGTTCCAGGAACTGTGCCGCACCTCCAGGACCAGCGAGTATTCCATGAACTGCACAAACAATCCGCTCAAGTACTCGTGGTTCTCGGGAGTGTTCTTGAACGACCAGGGGAACTGCAGCAGCAACGCTCCCAGGCGACCTGCCGCTACGAGCGGGGCTAGACCTCGCTTGAACACCTTCTCGTCCTGGCGGTTCGCATTGCGCTCGTGAGTGAATCGCCGCCAGAGCTTGGCGGTGAACTTGAAGCTCTGGTTGTGCTCCACCTTTTGAATCCAGACGTTTGCCAGGTCCGCGCGCAGGGGGTAATAGAAAGAGGTATTGATTTCGATGGTGTCGAAGAATTGCGCGAGGTATCCGGCCTCGTGAAAGCCCCGCGGCTTGTTGTGCGGATAGACGATTCCCTCCCAGTCCGCATAGGACCAACCGGCAGGCCCCACGAGAATTCTGCCTGCAGGGGAAATAAGGTTCACATTCGCCTTTTCTTCGCCTTCACACTACCGCTTGTCGGACCGTTTGTCAAGTGGTTGGCAGCGTATGCTCCAGACGCCGAGGGCTGTCACTCTGAGCAGCCTGGTACCAGCCGACTCAGTGAGCAATTGCTCTCCTTCCGGCCTCAGGATAGAATGCCAGGTCGGCAATTATCCTGAGAGGGGCAGGTACGCATGACCGAGTGGACTGGTCCCTTAAAGATTCGTCCAGCGCGAGTGGACGATGCCAAAGAGATTGCCCGCATTTACAACCAGGGCGTGCAAGACCGCGCAGCCACTTTTGAGAACGCCTACGTCACGCCGGAGGAGCGCTATCTATGGCTGGCGGCGAGGCCGGACAAATACCCGGTGTTGGTGGCCGAGGTCAGACACACCTTGATGGGATGGGCCTCGCTGACTCCTTATAGCCCACGCCATTGCTACGATGGCATCGCGGAGCTCTCCATTTACATCGAGCGCAGCTTGCGCGGCCACGGCGTGGCGCAGGAACTGATGAAGACCATGCAGAGTCTCGCGCGCGAGAAAGGCTTCTATAAACTGATGGGGCGCATCATTGCCGATAACCAGCCTGCACGCAAGCTCTGTGAGGTAACCGGCTGGAAGGAAGTCGGCGTCCACGAGAAGCATGGCAAACTCGGGAACGAGTGGCACGACTTGGTGCTGGTGGAGTTCTTGATTCCTGAGAACTTGAAGTAGAGCCGGCTTTACACTGCGATTTCGCCACTTCACAGAGTAAGTTCGCGCTTTCACGTGAACCTGCCTGGACGCGGCGGGCCGAAGCCAAACCATGACAGATCCCTTAACTTCCCTGCCCCGGTGGGCCTATACGGCGATTCTTTCCGCACTCATGCTGGGCGGTGTCTGTGTGCTTGGCCCTCTCACGCCCCTGCAACAGGCACCTGTGCCGCAAGGTTCTCCCTCCTCCGGCTCGCGCGAGCGCACCCTGCTGTTTGTAGGCGACATGATGCTATCGCGGGGTGTGGGCGCGAGCATGAAAGTAAAGGGAGATTGGACCTACCCATTCCGTGAGATAGCTGAAACATCGCGTGCCGCTGACCTGACTTACGGCAATCTCGAGTGTCCCATCTCGGACCAGGGCCGCGACCTCCATCACCTCTATTCCTTTCGCGCGGACCCGCGGGCGCTGGAAGGGCTCAGGCAAGCTGGTTTCCGGGTTGTCTCCCAGGCCAACAACCATGCCTACGACTGGGGCCCAAGCGCGCTGCTCGATGGCCTGCGGCGGCTGCGAGCCGCGGACATCCGCACGGTAGGCGCAGGGCAGAATGAGTTGGAAGCGCATTACCCTGTGATTGTCGACTTGGACGGACTCAAGCTAGCGTTCCTGGCTTACGCGAACATCGAGCCCAGGGAAGCGACGGCGGAAGTTGATCGACCGGGCGTTGCTTGGCTTGACCTAGATCAGGTCTTGGCAGACATTCGCTTCGCGCGACCGCTCGCAGACTTGCTGGTTGTTTGCCCGCATTGGGGAGACGAGTATGCTGCTCGGCCAACGCGCGAGCAGGTGAAGCTCGCTCAGAAGATGATCGACGCTGGCGCCGACCTCATCGTGGGAAGCCATCCGCATGTGGTCCAGCCTCTCGAGCAATATCACGGTGGCTGGATTGCCTATAGCCTGGGCAACTTCGTCTTCGACCAGAAAAAGCCCGCAACCCGCCGGGGCGTCATGCTGCGTGTGACGGTCCGCGATAAGTGGATTGGGGGAGTTACACTCATCCCCATCACCATCAATCCCAACTACCAAGCTGTTCTCGCACGCCCGGCGGAGCAGGTTTCGAAGGCGCAATTGGTAAGCCGGGATCCTCGCATGCCTCGCGCGCAATGACGCGCCGGTGCACGGCGCGTGATGGCTTGGCCCTAAAGGTAGTGGCGTGCGGTTCTCGTCCTTTATTGCCATGGCCCTTCGCTCCCGACCTGCTTGCAGCAGAGCCTTATTCAGATTACTTTTCCAGGAGACCTAGCCTCGGCGGGGGGTCGGGAGCCAAGTGCAACGCCGCCACAATAGGGTGCTCGTAAAGACGCTGATATTCACAATCATTGCGCCTGGGTCGGTCACGATTGCGATCCCTTATCTGCTGCTGGCGCCGCGTGCCGAATTTGAGATTGGGTGGTGCAGGCTTCTTGGGATTCTTCCCGTCGTCCTCGGCACGGTGGCATATTTCTGGTGCGCCTGGGATTTCACTTTAGTGGGCAGCGGAACACCTGCCCCCATCGATCCTCCCAAGGCGCTGGTCGCAAGAGGGCTTTATCGCTTCGTCAGGAATCCCATGTATATCGCGGTGGGGTTGATTCTGGGCGGTGAGGCGATCTTCTTTCAGTCTCTCAGACTCCTCGCCTACGCGCTACTCGCCTGGCCGATCTCCCACCTGTTTGTGGTTTTCTACGAAGAGCGAACCTTGAAGAAGAAGTTTGGAGCACAGTACGAGGAGTACTGCAAAGCTGTACCCCGCTGGATTCCACGATTCACGCCATTGCGCGACACAAGGTGACGCAGTCCCGGTCCGTACTTTTCCGCCACTAGCGATACGACGCAGTGTTCGACCACGGGGTTTCTTGAGGCGTGAACTGACTTTCGTAGCAGCTGGCACAGCACAACGTCACGCGGCTGACGTTGCGTTACACAGTCCTATTGCGTATGCCCTTACCGGCCTATTTGTTGCCCAGGACTTTCAAGCTCCCGAGCCGATACCGTCTTTGCCCATCGTCGCCGGGCAGCGGCAAGGCAATACGCGGCGTACCGGTCACGGTCGCGACCGAAACGTAGATGTCATACGTTCCGGGCTTGAGGATTGGAGGCATGGAGAAGATCGCCTCCTGCTTGAGCACGCTGGCGGTGTCCGGCGGCCCGACAGGCAGCGCACGGACGTCGAATCTCTCGTCTACAAAGACGCCGGCTATGCCACCTTTTGCATCCTTCAGCGTCCAGGCAATGTAACCGCCGGGCAGGCACGGGGCTACACCGGCGTTCCTCCAGTGGGAAGCGAAAGGCAGCTTCGAATTTGCGGAGACCTCCGCGGGCCAGGACGCCTCGAGAAGCTGGAGCCGGTAGCCCAGACGGCGGTTGATCCGCTCGACGAGTTGCCGGTTGCTTTGCAGGAACTCCCGCGGCCACCAGTGGATGGACGCGTAACTCGCGTGATAATCCTCGACGGCCTGGAGGTATTTGCTGCCATCTTCCCAGACGCCGCGGTCGCGCGAGCCGCCGTAGTGTTCGCTCTCCAAAATCACGGGAAGCCTTGGCCAGATGTCCTGCGCCCACGCCGCGTGGAAGTAGGCATCCTTGCCGCCTTGGACGAGGATGCTGTCATCGCGCAGCGTAAGGCCCTGCTCGCGCGCGTAACGAACCGTTTCCTCTCCGCGTCCGTGGTCTGCGAAATCATCGTTTGCCGCGAGCACGGTGTACTTGAAATGCTTCTTATAGAGGTCGATGTGTCGGCGCACTGTGGCCACAGGTATGGGATCTTTGTGCTCCAGAACGTGTGACCTTCACCCCAGACACCGAACGACCCTACGTCAACAAAGGCAACCTCTGGATTCTCGTCGTAGCGCGCCGCAGCCGCGGCTAGGAAGTGATCCAACTTTTCGAGGAAAATTGGGTCATCATAGTCTGGTTCCCACAGCGGGCTGGTCGCATCAATCCCTTTGCCCGGCTCAAAATGATGGCCCTTGGCGCCGGCCCGTTCCACCCATTGCGGCGTAGCATAGGCCGGTTCGCCCGACTCGGTGCAACTGAATCGGAACGCGACCTTCTTGCCCTTCGCAATCCAGCGTTGGGCGGGTGTGTCAACAATCGACCAGTTAAATTCTCCTTCCTCCGGTTCGAGGTATGCCCACGCGAGCCGCAAGTAAACGACACTCAGGCCCGGAAAGTCATCGACGGTGTCAGAGGGCGCCAGTTTGGGGCCGTAGTTGGTAAGGGAATTGTCGTAATAGTGCAACACCCAGCCCATGCCGGGGTTGACCAGCGCAGCCCCTGTGTCTTGTGGGTGGACGACAGTTCTATTCTGTTCGGCAGAAGCCAGTTCGAAAGTTGTTGCCCATCCTGCAGCGATAAGCGCAATTAGAAGGATGAATTTTGGTCGTTGATGCACAAGCCCTCCTTTCGAGGGAACCCGGCGCTGCATCGCTTTGATGAGCAGCAGAGGATATCCTGGGGTGCCAATAGGTTCAGGAAATCAGGTGCGTGTTTCGTAGGGGGGCTCTTCACAGCCCCCCGAGGGCACGTGTGAAGTCAGCAAAGAGAACCCCCCGGTCTCATTACTTGGAGCTGTCTGCGATTCTTCCTGCTGTCCAGTGGATGGCATCCTGGACTAGAATCCGATATCCCGGGTAGAGATGCGCTTTCTCGTCATGGCCCAGTTCGATATAAACCACTCGCGATTTGGGATAAGGGCTGATCCACGCCACCGGACCGTCACTGGTGGGATTGTCTGTTTTGAGCAGAACTTTCACTTCCGGTGAAATCCACATCCCCTTGTACGTTTCGTCCCACAGGTGCAGCGAGCCGACGCGCGCGGTGATGGGGTGGCTGACCACCGGCTGCACAGACAACTCTTCATCGTGTTTAAAGGTAGAGGCCGGCAAGCCGCCTTCTGCTTGGAGGAGATACTTTCCTCCTACGACTTCCTTATACCACCATTCCCAGTCCTGGTAGTCAGCGATGGCGTGATGAAGTACGACCACACCCTTCCCGCTTTCCACGAAGTTGCGCAGGTTGATCTTCTCGGTTTCGGTGATTTCGTTGGAAAAATCATACAGCACGAGCACGTCGTACTGATTGCGGATGTCGTTCTTGAAGGCGTCATGATTCGATACGACGTGGTCCCAGCGCATGTCTTCGGCGCCTTCGAACAGGCTATAGAAGGTGGTGGGATAGCTGTGGCCGCCTGTGACCACCAGTAACCGCAACGGCTGGGAGGCGGTCTTGGGGACGCTGACGTCCGGCGGCAAGGTGACAGTGCCGGTTGCGGCCCACTCCGTGCCACGGGCGAAGCTGCTCACAAAGCCGGGCTCCTGCATGGCGGAAAGATCGTGGCCTAGGGCCGTGTACAGGACCCTGCCTTTGCCGTAGTTGACGGTCCAGATGATTGGTTCGTCCTTGCCTGTTCCGCCGATCTTCGGGTCGTCAAAGGCCGTGGCCAGGACGCGCGCGTCGGATGACATTCGATGCTTGTGGTAGAGCTCGTCCGAGATCGTGAATGATTCTTTCATGCCTTGTGTGACGGGATGATTCCTGTCTACCAGTTTCACGGCAAAGCAGTGCCGTTGTCCGTGACCAGTCTTGGGCGGGCCTTCGGTCCAATAGCCGCCGATCATCTGGAGGTACGCAGGCCAGGGCGGCTGTCTGATGCCGGTGGGCTTGTGGCCGTCGCCCAGCACTTCCAGGCCGGCAAAAGCGTAGCTTGCGCCGTGCACGGCCACTAGCCCTTTGCCGGACTTGACGAAGTTCTCCACCGCCTTCTCGGCCACTTCTCCGCACCGAGGCCCGTTGTAGTCGAGCACGATCACGTCGTAAGCAGCCAGGGTCGCAGGCGTGATGCCGGCGGGCTCCTCCTCCACGCGTACGTCAAACCTTCCGCTGTCGAGCAGAACTTTCTTGAGGAAAGGTGTAGTCGTTCGCCAGTCGTGATTGTTACGTCCGGAGAGGATCAGAACACGGATTGCTCCTGGCTTGAAAAATGGCACCATGTCCTGCGCGAGGGCTACAGGTACGACAAGAAACAGAGCGGTTAGTTGAAGCTGCAACAGAAGTACGCCTCCACAATGTCTGTTCATAGTTGTCCTTGAGATTCTAGCGGCGGTCTCTGACTGCCGTTGAGTTTCGGCGCTCGGAGAGTGCCGCTGCAGAATACCCGCAGACCCACAGAGCGGGTCTGCACTACAAAAACCTCAACCGCCCAGCAGCGCATTCAGATGCGCCAGGCTGCGGGTGGCCTGCTCCTGGGTTCCACACTCTACGGATAGGACGCCGTCGTAATTCGCTTCCCGAAGAATGGCAATGACCTTCTTCCAATCGATCACTCCATCACCGCACGCGCATCCGACCGGCGTCCCGGTGACTTTCCCTCGTTCCGCGTCCGCGTGCTCGATGGCGATGTCCTTGGCGTGAACGTGCACCACCAGGTGGCGGACGGCCTTAAGTCCTTCGTAGGGATCAACGCCCGCCAGGTACGCGTTGCCCGTGTCGTAGTTCACGCGCAGGAAGGGCGATTGCACCAGCCCGACAATGCGCAGCAGTCCTTCGGTGGTGCGGGAAATGGCTTGGTGCGGTTCAATGCCGATGTAAACGTTGTACCGTTCCGCCGTCCGCAGGACTGTAGACAGTGTGTACTTCATTACTTGAAACGCATCGTCCATGCTCACCCAGGGCGGTCGGATTCCTTCGTCCGTATTCACCACCGGCGCTCCGATGTGGGCGGCAAACCGGATGGCCTTCTGCAGGTACGGCACACTGACCTCCGGTCGCATCAGTGGGCAGTGCGCACTGAGGCCAGAAGGCTTGACTCCGTAGCGATCGAGGATGTCCTTCATTTCTCCCGGGTCGTCGTCGAGCGAGAACGAGTGGAAATATCCGGCTTCGCTCAACAGTTCCCGCCCGTCGTGGACCATCGGCTCAACGAATCGGTAGCCTATTTGCGCGGCCCGCTCCACCCCGACGACAAAGGGCTTGTCCTGGGAACGGATGAATTCTAAGTTGATGCCAGCGTGAATGCTCATACGTCCCACTCCTTCTGCCAGACAGCCCGGCTCTTCTGCTTGTAAGCGATGTTACCGATGTGGCAGGCCATGGACGAGTAGTGCCCTGCCACCACGTCGGCGTCCGGTTGTTTGCGCGTGCGCATGCACTCCAGCCAATTGGCTACGTGAGTGTCAACGGTCCCTTCGCTGCTGATCTCCCCAATCTGGGCGTTTTCCCTGCTGGGAAGGAATTTGTATCCGCCACGGAAAATCGACAGCCTACCGCCTGTGCCCATGAAGACGATGTCCGCTGAACCCGCGGGGATCATGTCCGTCAAGGTCGCCTCAAAAGTCACGTTCAGCTTCTCCGGATACTCGACGACCAGGTTGATGTTGTCGGGCGTGTCTCGTCCGTCGTCGTAAAGGTAGATCCCACCCGCAGCCACGGCGGCCACGGGACGCAGAATGTTCAGGAACCAGTGAACGACGTCCACCATGTGTACAAAGAGCCCGCCGGTTTGACCGCCAGTGGAGAAGTCCCAATAGGCAAAGCGGTTGAAGTAGCGTTTTGCGTCCCAGGGGATCTTGGGCAGCCAGGCCAGGCAGGCATTCCAATCCAGTCCCTCCGGCTTTTGCTCAAAACCTTTCGGGACCGGCGTCAGATATCCGCCGTTGGCATTCCAGATGGTGCGGACCATGTTCACTTTGCCGATGAGCCCGCTATCAAAGAGCCTCTTCTTGGCGTCAGCGAAATGCGGCGTGCTGCGCTGCTGCATACCCACCTGAACGATCCGCTTGGTCTCGCGGACCACCTTCACGACCGCCGGGCCCTGCTCGGGCAATGAGGTCATCGGCTTCTCGACGAACACGTCCTTCCCAGCCTCGCAGGCATCAATGGTGATCTGGGCGTGCACGTGGTCGAACGTCCCGACGATGACGCCATCGATATCCTTGTGATCGAGCAGTTGGCGATAATCAGCGTATTTCGCAACCTTCGTGCCCGCCGCGGCCTCGCCCTGGTCACGCCGGAGGTCCCAAATGTCGGAAACGGCAACCCACTCGATGTTACCGGCCTCCTTGGCCCGTCTCATCAGATAGACGCCGCGCTGGCCGGATCCAATGATCCCCAGTCGGATGTGGTCGTTGGCGCCGACCACACGCAACGCCGCGGCAGAGGTGGCGGCACCCACCATGAATGTCCTGCGCGAGATATTCCTTGTCATTTTGGTACACCTCACATGTGTTATGTCGAATCCTCCAGTTCTTGGAGAGGCCAAGCTAGTAAGCGCCGTGAATTCCAGGAAATTTCCCCAGATGAAAGGCGACAGCTTTGTTGGAGTGAATTAGAGTCAATCGAGGAAGACATTGCAGTTCCTGGACTAGTCTTGCGGGTTCAATTTCATCGCGGACCAGCACGATTAGTGTGGCGATACCATACCAGAAGGATTTTTAATTTCAACTGTACCTTGCTGGGTAACTCACCGGAGCGGTCATCCCCCTGGCGAGACGGGAGAAGAGGGGGCCTGACGCCTAGAGAAGAGCTTTGGCAGCCAGTCCGTGGTCGTCCCGAAGCCGCTGAGCACCGCGCTCCCGAGTGCCAGCAAGCCTAATACGGCGAAGGTAAGGAATCCCAGGATGGGGACGAGTTCGAGCAGGGTGATCAACATGGCGGCGAGTAGTGCCGCCACGAGGGGGTTCCGCCGGCCTGCCAGACGCCGTCCAAGCCCGTAGCTTACTCCTGAAAACCCCACGCAAAAGATGACCAGCAGAATCAGGGGAACCAACGTGGCCAGGACGGCGGCGATGCGTTCCAGATAATCGGCAGCCACAAGCAGGAGGATGCCCGCCAGGAACAAGCATGCGCCGGTTAAAATTACCAGCCCTAGGCGCTCCCGGAGCGAATCTGTTATGACTTCGAGCCGGCGGCGCCGTAGTGACAAGTAGCAGAGGACAATCGACAGAAGATTGAAAGCTACTATCGCCAGCACGCCGCGCAGAAACAATTGTCGCTGCCCGGGCAGGTGAAACCAGGGAGTGGTGGAAACTTCGCCTTTGACGCTAGACTGCGCACCCCTTTCCACCGGCCCGCCCACAGCGATCGCATCGCCGCCTATTGTCGCCCCTGGTCCCAGGTGTATTCCTCCGCCAGAAGCCATGGCATCGCCCTCGATTGTGCCGAGGACTTCAATGCCGCCGCCGATGGCGAGGGCATCCCCTGTAAGCTTTTCGCGCACGCGGATCGAACAGAAGTAACAGAGGGCGTCATCGACGGCCTGCCCTGTCTCGATAACGATGTCCTTGCCGTACTGCGTTCGGTCTTCGGGTTGTTGTGCCCGGAGTGCGACGGGCAGCGAGAACAAGGCCACGATGACAAGCACGCAACCTGGAAGTCTCATCTGCACCCCAGCCATCGGAAGAACTCTGGATGATATTGCTGGATCGCATCCCCCACGCCGGTGTCCTTGCTCCAGGCGCAATAATATTGCCTGATCAACGGGGCTTGCATGGCCTTAGTACCTGTCTTTCTTGACGCCTCGAAGACCTGTGCCACAACTGACTCTTCAGCTTTGTAAACCGCGATTTCCTCTTTCTTGAGGGGTCTCACGCCGACAATGCCGACTTCCTTGATCTCCTTGGCCAGGATTTCGAGTTGCGGGGCCGATTTGCCATGGGCATCTACTTTGACGCGGGCCCAGACGGGGCCGAGCACCTCAGCATCTGCGAGGCGGCTAGGACTAAACCCGGTTGCATAGGCGTAGTAGTACAGCGATCCCTTTCCGTCGGGGGGCCAGCCAGCTGGGAAAGGAGGCGAGATCCGAGAACTCCAACCTATCCATGCAGGCGACCCCGGGCTCTCAGCCCCTGGTGGCAAGGGCTTCTCAACTTTTTCCCAAGCGCCTTTCACGAGGTTCTCAACCTTGCTCTGCGCTTGCTTATGGTCCATTGGACCTCCCGGACCGCACTCAACCCAGCGAAGTGTGAGGAGAGCCCCTACGAGAATAACTGTGCTGTGTTTCATGGTCGGACACTAAACCGGAATGGGGCTGAAACCAAGAAAGCTTTATGGAGCCGGTAACAGAACAGGAGTCTTCCCGGACGCTGCGGCCACTTCCTTTTGAAGTCAGGAAGACGTTCTCAGGCGTGCGCCAGCCTCCTCACCTGGCCCCCGGGCTACCCTCCCCCCAGGGAGAGGGTGTTAACAAAGGATCTGAGCCCCGCGCCCCAACGCTAAACTCCGAATGTCGAAACCCTACTTCCCCGGCCGCAAGCCCGCCAGTACCTAGTCCCTACTTCCCAGCTTCTCCAACTCCGCACCGGTGGCAGTGACGACTTCCTCGTGCAGAGAGTTGCCATGCGAGTCCATGGTCACGATGGCGGGGAAGTCGCGCGCCTCGAAGTGCCACATAGCTTCGGGGATGCCGACTTCGTCGAGCAGGTTCACGCTGGTGACTTTGGGCAAGCAGCGAGCGTAGAACTGCGCGGCGCCGCCGATAGCGTGGAGATACACAGCTCCAAATTCTTTCAATGCTGCGAGAGTTTTCTTGCCCATACCACCTTTACCCATGACCGCGCGGATGCCGAAGCGCTTGATGATGTCAGCCTCGTAGGGTTCTTCGCGGATGCTGGTGGTGGGGCCGGCGGCATTTGTCCGCCATTTAGCGCCCTCTTTCAGCATGACGGGACCGCAGTGGTAGAGGATGGCCCCGTTTAAATCGCAGGGCGAGTCGTGGTGCATCAGATAGTTGTGCGCAGCGTCGCGCGCCGTGATGATCGGCCCGTTGATGAGGGCCACATCCCCCACTTTCAGCGCGCGAACCTTCTCTTCCGTGAGTGGCGGTTCCAAGCGTACTTCGCGGCCCGTCAGTTGGAAGCCCGCAGCTTCTCGGATCAGCCGTTCGACGGGTCGGCTCGGGTCGCGGTAGAGCCACTTCTTGATGGCGCCGCTCCCGGCGTCCAACATCGCGCCCAGGCGGCGGAACGCCCAGCAGTCGTAAGCGACGGAAACAAAGAAGCTGGCGGGCAGGCGGTTGGCGGCCACGATCTTGCAGCCGATCAGGGTAGTCTTACCGCCGAAACCCATCGTGCCGACGCCAATCTTATTGGCTTCTTCCATGATCTGCGGCTCGAGCTTTGCCAGGACGGGGTCCGGGTTGACGTCGTCAAGTGTGCGAAAGAGCTGCAGCTTGGCCAGGTGGTAGCCTCCCGCGCGGTCGCTGCCGATGCACACGCCGATGGCTCCCGGCGCGCAGCCCTGGCCCTGCGCCTTCCAGACCGCGTGCAAAATGCACTTGCGGACGCCCTCCAGGTCGCGGTCGGCGCGGCCCAGATGGTCCAGGGTGCAGGGAACGGAGTACTGGGTGTTCACGTTTTCACAGCCGCCCCCCTTCAGGATTAGCTGCACCTCAATATCCGGCTCTTCCCACTGCTCAAAGTGAATCACGGGCGTCCCAGGCCCCAGGTTGTTGCCGCTGTTTTTCCCCGTGATGGAGTCCACCGAATTCGGCCGGAGCTTCCCACGCTTCGTGGCCTCGGCGACGGCTTCGAGGACCTGCTTCTTGATCATGATCTGGTTAACGCCCACGGGCGTCTTGATTTCGAACGTGAGCATGCCGGTGTCCTGGCAGATAGGTCCTTCGTCCTCGTACGCCATGTCGATGTTCTGGCCTATGATGGCCAGCGCCTGGCCCGCCTGGGACGAGGGAGTGTCGGTCTTAAGCGCCCAAGCCATCACTTCACGCACATCCGGCGGCAGGTTCGTGGACGTCTGAATAATCAGTTCCAGCAAGCTTTTCTTTAGGAATTGCATGACCACCTCCGGGCGGGGATGAGTTACGCCCTGTGTTGCGCCGCGCTTCCCGGCAAACCGGGACGGGTCAGGGCGGCAAACGACTTTCCTAGCGCAAAACGCCACCAGATTATACGCCTGAAAGTCCAGAGGTGAGCGCGAGGAAGAAGCGAGCGGCGTCAGACGGCAGAAAGCAGAAAGCAGAAAGGAGAAACAGCGACTTCAGGGGTCGATGGGCAAGATTCGAAGAACAGAACAGAGAGTGTGAGAATCCAAAATCTAAAATCCCAAATCAAACCGGCCGCTACACAAATGGGTGCTTGAGGACGGGGCGCACCCCCAGGATGCGGCTGAACTCGTGCTTCAGCGTCTCGAAGGCTTGGCGGGGGCTGTCAGCGAAGCGGATTAGCTTCAAGTCTTCTTGGTCTACCGTGCCTGCTTCGAGCAGCCAGCCGAAGTTGAGGGCGCGTTTCCAGAATTTCGAACCATAGAGCAGGATGACAGCCCCGTGACCCAACTTGTGAGTTTGTGTCAGGGTCAGGAATTCCCACATTTCGTCCATCGTGCCGAAACCGCCGGGGAAGACAATCAAGGCCCTAGCAGGCTGGGCGAACCACAACTTGCGCATGAAAAAGTAACGGAACAGAAAGCCAAGGTCGGGAGAAATGTAGGGATTAGGCTGCTGTTCTATGGGCAACTTGATATTGAAGCCGATGGACTTGCCGCCCGCTTCGGCTGCGCCGCGGTTGGCGGCTTCCATAATGCCGGGGCCGCCGCCCGAGCAAACCACCAGAAAGTGGCTCCCATTCTTCAGAGAAAGCGACCAGCGGGTAATGAGCCGGGCCAGTTCGCGTGCGTCTTCGTAATAGCGGGACATGCGAACGGCCATGCGCGCATTTTTCAGTTGGACGGCTGTAACCGGCGAGCCACCGTCTTTACTCCGACTCTCCAGTTCGTGTAGTTTCTGGACGGCCACATCGTGCGGTTGGATGCGCGCCGAGCCGAAGAAGACCACGGTATTCTGGACGCCGGCTCGTCGGAGACGTGCCAGCGGCTCCAAGTATTCGGCGACGATCCGCAACGTGCGGGCGTCCGTGCTTTCTAGGAACCGCGGGTTATTGTAGGCGAGCAAAGGCGCTTGAGCATGTGTATGGTCCTGGTCCTTCATACAGTTCCTTTCCTACATGTCATCGAAGTATTGAGGATACCAGACAGGGCAGGCTTTTTGGCGCCAAATCGCGAACTGGTGATTGGATAGTTGCGAGATACCCGTTGACCAAGGCGCAGTGAAGAGGTTATGAAATTGGCTTGAATTCGTTCTCGTAAGGTTCGGACGATTGGTTCTATACTGTTGGGTGTTTCGCCGAGTTCCGAAACAAGGAGGGAGGAGGGAATGCCTTCATACACGCGACGTGAGTTCATGCGTCGGGGTGCCGCCGGCGCAGCAGGCCTTGGGCTGATCCTAAACGGCAAGTGGGTTCCTGTGGAAGCCGCACCGATGCCCAAACCCGCCGGCCCGAACGATCGGGTGAATGTGGCCTTCATCGGCTTTGGCATCCGGGGGAACATCCTTCTGGAAGCTGCCAAGCAGACTGGGCAGGCCAATCTGGTTGTGGTATGTGACTGCTACCAAGGTCATCTTGACCGCGCCAAAGAGCGCACCGACGGCAAGATCGAAACCAATTATGCGGAGTACAAGAAGCTGCTCAACCGCAAGGGCATCGATGCCGTGGTCATCGCCACGCCGGACCACTGGCACCTGCCCATGGTTCTCGATTCCCTCGCCGCCGGAAAGGACGTTTACATCGAAAAGCCGATGACCTTTCGCATTGAAGACGGCCCGAAGATGATCGAGGCGGCAAATCGCTATAACCGCATTGTCCAGGCGGGCAGCCAGTGGATTTCATCCGCGACACATAAGAAGGCAAAAGAGCTTATTGCTTCTGGAAAACTGGGGAAAGTCACGAAAATTGTGGCTTCTTACAACCGGAACAGCTCGACTGGAGCGTGGAACTATCCCATCCCGCCGGACCTCCAAAGCGGCGTGAACTTCAATTGGGAAGAGTGGCTGGGGCCGGCGCCCAAGGTGCCTTTTAGCGGGGAGCGCGTTTTCCGCTACCGGAAGTATTGGGACTACTCCGGTGGTATTTCCACTGACCTGTTCGTGCACCTCATCAACTCTATCCACTTCGTTATGGGCGTAGAAATGCCCAAGAGCGTGCTGGCCACCGGCGGCATCCTGTTCCGCCACGACGGTCGCGAAGTGCCGGACACGTTGGATGCGCTCTTCGAGTATGGCGAAGGATTCAACGTGAACATGGGTTCGAGTTTCAACGGCACAGGCACGCTCGAACAAGCGCTGCAAATCCTTGGCACAGATGCCTCGCTGATCCTGCCGCTGAGCGGCCCGATGACCCATGCCATCGAATACAAGGGCGAAGGGTACGGCTATTCCATCGATAGCTGGCCGAAGAAGATGCAGGAAGAGTTCATGAACACGGGGAATCACCGGCAAGAGTCGAACCCCGGGCGCCCACCGAAGCCGGAGGTTTATCAACCTTCCGAAAGCATGGACGCCACCGCGCTGCACATGCTCGAATTCTTCGAGTGCGTCCGCGCGCGCAAGCCGTGCACGGAGACGGCGGAAGTCGGCCACCATGCGGCCGCCACGGGCCACATGGTGAACCTCTCTTACCGCTCCGGGAAGAAGATAGTCTGGGACGCCGCCAGCGGAACGGCGAAGGAGGCCTAGAGCAACTGCTCTCCCAGGATTGTCCCCTCCGGCATCAGGACGGGCTCCGACGGCCACCGAGCACTTCGGCCCCGCCGTAGGCTTTGGGGCGCTCACCGCGCGTCCTGCCCTGTGCTGCTTAGTCTTTGGTGCGTTTCGGAGAGAAAATCTTTCGGAGCGGCTCCGCCACCACGCCCTCCGCTCTCGCGGGAAGAAATGTCTCGCCGAACGTCCTGCCACACCTGATAGCAACCCATATGGTCATAGCGATGGCCGCGAGCCAGACAATGGCATTTTGCGGCGAGGCCAGCAGCCAGCCGTAAGGCGTCAGGTACTCCTTGCGGCTGACCGGCCAGAAATAGACAATCGTCCAATCCCGACCACTGCCCAGGAGATCGCACACCAAGTGAACGTGGAAGGCGGCCAGCGACAACATCAAGACCTTCAGCCGCTGGCGCGCGAGTGCTGTCCACAACAGGGTGCCTGCAACAGCAGCCGCCACGCCGTGCGTCACGATGTGGTGATACTCGCTGTACGCCCCCGCGCCGGCCATGACCGTCGGCGCGTCGAGATCTGGCGCTACGCCCGACCAACCCACCAGCCTGCGATCGCGGAGCTCCAGCAACCTATGCCCGATCAACCATGAAATGGCGAGATGAATGGGTACGTGCATCCGGGACTCCCTTACGGCTCATCTGCTGGGGCAAGATTTCCGGCCGCTTCGAAGGACTGCAATCTGGATTTGGCTTCGTCGTTCTTACAGGCTGGGCTAGGCACTTGCCGGGCTCGCCGGTGGCTTCAGGTTGCGCCGTGGAGAAAACCGCTGGCGTAATGCCTCCACTACGGCGGCATCGGCTTTGGCCGGGAGAACCGTCTCCACAAACGTATGGCTGCGCACGACACCAATCCAGGCGATCAGTGCTAGCGCCACCAATGTTATGGTTGTGTTCTGCCAGGAGGCGAGTGGCTAGCCGTAGGGCGAGAAGTACCCGCAATTGCTCAAGGGCCAGAGATAGACAATGGGCCAGTCCCTGCCTGCGCCAATCAGATCACAAACGAGGTGGAGGTGGAAGGTAACCAGGGCTAGCGCTGCAACCTTGAGCCGGTTTCGAGCGCCGGCTGCACACAGAACGACTACAACGAGAGCGGCTGAAACCTTGAGCGCCGCCCAGCAGGGACAGCGCATCAAGGTCAGGCGCCACCCCTGCCCAGGCTACCAGCCTGCGGTCGCGTCGCGCTGGGAGCCGATGACCGACCAACCACGAAAGGGCAAGGTACGTGGGAGCATGCATGCCGGATCTCCTTTGGCGCTCGCTTGCAGCAGGAGAACGCTCGGCCGGTGGCGAGATGGACAGAGTGCAGCTTACCCTAGATGGGCGGCCGCTTCCAGCCACCCAGAGAAATCTCGAGGTGCTGAGCCACGGCTAAGGTGACATCTTCCCGCCAAGGTCGCGCCACAACCTGCACGCCGATGGGCAAGCCATCGGGTGATGTGCCGGCGCGAACCACTGCCGCCGGCCAGCCCGTCAAGTTGTAGGTCATCGTGTAGCTAAAAGCTGGCAATTGCTTATAAGTTGAGCCATGTACCATGCCGGGGAAAGCACACACGGGACTGAGAATCACATCGTACTTCTCCATGAACGATAGCATCGCGCTTCGGAACAAGTCCCATTGCACGACTAGCGCGCCGAGCTCGGCAGTGGACTTCGCATTCGCGCGCTGGATCTCGAGCACCTGCTGCAGGAGCGGATGGATTTGCTTGGTTCCGGCCGCGTTGAGTAGTGCTTCGATGCCCGCGCCGCCGTCCGCTGAGAATAACCCAAGATAAATCTCGTGTGTCTGATCAATCTGCGGTGGCCGAACTTCCTCCACGACCGCAACCGTGTCGGTCATGGCTTCTGCGGCCTTCCTAACAGCTTCCACCGTCTCGCACATCGGTGAGACGATTCCATTGTCAGTGTGGAAAGCAACCCGCAGGCTCTTGAAGTTGACAGCCTTCGGATCGCCCAGCGGCATCGGGGTGACGGCCGCATCGCGCCAGTCAACTCCTGCGACGATAGGGAGCACCAGGACTAAGTCTTCGACGTAACGCGCCAGCGGCCCGATTTGCCACAGTGCATCGAGCATTCCCCCGGGACCCGGAAAGTGGCCGGTCCGCGGCACCCGCCCCGAAGTTGGCTTGATGCTCGCGATGCCTGTGCAGTGCGCGGGGAAACGCACGCTGCCGCCGGCGTCGCTGCCGAGGCCCAGTGGCGAACCTCTAGCCGCGATGATCGCTGACTCTCCGCCGCTGCTGCCGCCGGGAGAAAGCGAAAGATCGTAAGGGTTATTCGTGCGACCATAAATCAGGTTATTGCTCTCCCAGGCCCACCCCAATTCCGGGCAGTTGGTTTTGCCGAGCAGGATACCACCCGCTGCCCGCAGGCGCTTCACGACGGCCGCATCTTCGGTTGGCACGTAGGACGCGCGCCCCTCAGTCCCGCCGGTGCATATCACGCCGGCTGTTTCGATAGCGTCTTTCAGAGTGAAAGGAACCCCATGAAGCGGCCCTTTGATCTCACCGCGGACGAGAGCGCGATCAGCCGCTCGCGCCTGCTCGAGTGCGGCTTCCGCCGGTAGCTGCACAACCGCATTGAGCTTGGGATTCACCTCCTCAATGCGCTTCAGGCAGGCGTTCACAACTTCTTCTGAAGAGACCTCCTTCTGGCGAATCGCCCGCGCCAGGGCGCGGGCCGACTGATATGTCAATTCATTCATGGCTGTGAAGGGGCGAGTCTCCTCACTTACCGGCTCGTCGGGCGCACAGCTCTGCGTGGACGGATTTCGCCATCTCCACCATCTCCGGATAGGGCGTGTCGGTGATGGTGACGAAGCCGATGTTGTAGTTCTCGCCGTCGTAGGTACGTCCGGTCAGCGGTTCATCGACGTACTCGAACCACGCGCAGCCAACAAATGCTGGGTTATCGAACACGCTGTGGAGATAGTCCCGGTACATCTCGGCGCGAGCCTTCTGGTTAGGAGTAGAGACAAGGCCGGTGTGGAACATCCCTCGGTCCAGAGCGCCGAAGTGAAATTCGCCAATGATGACGGGCTTATTGAGAGCCTTGGTGAACTCCCATTCTTCGGCGTCCACGTGGGACCTGTAGATGTTGAAGCTCACCACATCACAGTATTCCGTGGATGCAGCGACCGCCTCTGGTGTGCGCCAGGCAAAGCGGCAGCCCAGATAGAGGTGGTTCGGATCATATTTTCTGAGCGTGTCGCGGACGACGCCGAAATATTGTTGTGCGAATTTCTTGAGGTAACTGGCTAAGTCCTCCCGCATTTGTGGGGTGAGCGCGCCCACTGGTTCGTAAGGTTGATCCAGCAACGCCTCCCACGATGAGAACCTTGTGCGCCAGGCTTTGTTCAGGCGACCGATCTTCCCGTAGTGCAGCTTCAGTTGCTCAACGAAAGCCATCTTGGCAGGTGAGTCTTTGGTTGCGGCAAGAGTTCCGTAAGCTAGGCCGTAGTGTCCGCGATCGCTGTCGCCTGAGCCCCAGGAAATCTCATTGTCGATGAAATACCCGAGGCACCAGGGGTCGTCGCGGTATGGCTGGACGGTGTCGCGGATGCTCTTCTCGACGGCAGCGGCAAACTTCGGGTCGAAGGGGTCGTGCATCTTCCCCCAGTAGTCCTGGCCGCTGACGACACGAGCGTAGTCACCGCTGATATCAATGGTGGCTGTGTAAGGCACACGCTTCAACTCGTAAAGAGCGGGGTCCGACCAATTCGCGATCGTATTGAATCCCCAGGCGCGCAGCCGGTCGAGCGCAAGAGCACGAAACCTGGAGAGCCATTCAGGACCGTACTTACGTTCCAAATTGGCGGTGTAGAAGTTGAAGGTCCGTCCCTTCTTGACCGGCCCGTAGAGGACCTCGGTAGTTTGACCGTAATGTTTGGCAAGGGGATCGTTGGCCTCCGGCAACCAAGTGAACATCTTCTCGCGTCCCTCGACCATGGTAGGGCCTTCGGTTAGCGCGATCGTATCCACTCCCAGCGAAAGGAACAGATGCCCGCTGGGAGTCACCAGCCACCACTTGCCATCACGCTTGACCGTGCCGAAGAAACCCGTGGATTGAACCTGCGGGCCTGAGGCCCAGCCGCCATATTCGTCGCGGTCGGGCAAGGTAGGTGCTGCCTGAATCTGGGCTTCTTCCTCGGCGCGACGGCGGGCGAACTCACTCTCTTCCTTCAGTTTGCCTGGCCAATCGGCGCGAGTGGACTGCCCGAAGGCGTCCACGATTCCCTCGTAAGAGAGCGGAGGCAGCAAGCGAATGTTATCCAGGATAAGTGTGCGTGCAGCCGTGGGGTGGTCGAGGAAAAATTGAAACGCCGTTATATGGCCCTCCTCTACGCGCCTGTAAGGGAAGTAGATGAAGGGTTCAACACCGGGCACGGGAGGTCCGCCGCGCATACCGTTTTCCATGGGAGTGGAGGTACCCAGGGGGTACGAATAACTCACTGTTAGATGAGGCCGTATCGTCGCGCGGCCGGCCACGCTATGCTGAGTATCGTCGGCTGCTGGGTCATCGTCAATGCGCATCCCGAATCCGATCTCTTCGCCTGTGGGATTGGTCAGATCAAAAGCCAGGCCGCCGTAGGCACGCCAATCCCAGGCCTTGTCACCTGCCGGGAATTGGATGCTGGGGCGAGCGGCGCGCTCGAATTCGACTCTGAGAGCCTGCTTGCCGTCGCTCACGTGTTCCTGGGTTAGCGTCACGCGAGCCTTGACTACTTTGATCTTCTGGATTTCTTCCGCAGACTCAAACGAGGCAATCTTCACTTCTTTCGCCGCAAAATCTGTTTGCTGTGCATAAGCGATCCCCGAGGTCATGAGAAACATCCCAAGAATTGTCTGCAAGAACCGATGCATGCGCCCTCTCCTCCCAGTGTCAGTTCCAAGCCGTATCCAATTGCACCGCGTAGTCTACCGCAATAGAATAGGCGCCGGTTCGGTCAATTTCCTCCCAAGGGAGACACACCATGAATCGGCGCTCCTTCCTGGCCGCTGCAACTGGTTCCCTAGCGCTTACCCGGCTCTCGGCTTCCGCACGAGCAAATCTCCCGGCCGAAAAGGGTCTGCGGCTTTCCATCGTCTGGGGAATGCTTGGTAAGGTGTCAGTGTCCGAGGGGCTGGCACTCCTGGCCTGGCACGGCTACGACGCCTTCGAAATGTTTGACTGGCGGGATCCCACGCTGCTCGAAACCTTTGCTGAGGAGAAGAAAAAGTACCCGCTTGCCTGCGCGTGCTTGGTAGCTAACAAGGGGGTCGAGGCGCGCGGCTGCGGTCTCGTGAACGCCCGCGAACGCGAGGGATTTTTGAAAGAGCTGACTCGGAGTAGCGAGGCCGCCAAGAAAGTCGATGCGAAGCGACTGATCGTGCTGACCGGAAACGAACTCGGAGGCATGCCGCGCTCGGAGCAGATGTCGAATGCCGTGGCAGCGTTGAGAGCGGCCACGCCGATTTTGGAAAAGAGCGGTATCACCGCCGTCGTGGAGATTCTGAACACCTACGTCGATCACGCAGGTTATTTCCTGTACTACGTGCGCGACGGGGCAGAACTGGTCGATCGCGTGGGTAGCCCGAACGTGAAGCTCCTACTTGACTTCTACCACACGCAGATCATGGAAGGGAATTTGATCAATAACCTGCGCTCGAATATCGACCGCATTGGGCACTTCCATGTAGGCGACGTTCCCGGACGTCACGAACCCGGCACAGGTGAAATCAACTATCGAAATGTGTTCAAAGCGCTCTACGAACTCAGCGATCGGTACCAAGGGTACGTGGCCCTGGAATACGGACGCGTGGCGTCGTTGGAAGAGGACCTCACGTTGGTGCGGAAGCTCGCAAACTTCACGTAGCGAGGAACAGAGGCTCCACACGCAAGCAACAGTTTGATCGACCCACGCCGCTGAGCATGCGGCACTGATCACTTGCTCCGATTCTCTGGGAACCCGCGACATCGGTAAGCGACTCGCCTGAACAAACCCACACTAGCCGCAGAGAGCGAGCATAGCTGTGCGAAATTCGCATCGGGGAGACAGAGGTGTGCGCAAGACGGTAACAAACTCTGTCATGGTTGCGGGCGTGACTGGCCCACGCGGATGGAGATCACGACGAAGTGGCGATGCGAAACCTGGTTGCCGCAGGTACGCCGCGTCGCACAGTGTTCCGCGCCTGGAGATCATGGTACGCATGTCCTAGAAGGCATTGGGAAGCGATTATCTGATACAATGTGGCTTGATCTGAGCGCCCGAATCCGAAGTTGCGAGGGCCTCATGAAAAGTGCTGACGCGTCCTCTGTTCTTGCTCTCCTTGCTGCACGGATATTGACCTCCAATGTCCTGAGACGCAGTTCAGGCCCCCGCACTTGCTGACGTCATTTCGGGGAGAGAGGCCCCTGATTGCCTATAATGGCAAACGCCCGGAAAGTGAGCGTGGGGTTTTATCTGATCCCTGGAGTAAGGGTGCGATGAGAAGTGGTCGACCATTCTTATCACTATTTATTCTGACAGGTCTGATGTTCCTTCCCGCCTCTTTTGGGGCGCAACGCCCTGGCGGAATCCCACCGCCCAATTCCCTCAGTCCATTGGACCTCAGGATAGAAGCTGAGAGGATCTGGACCGTCTTTGGTCGCGTGACCACAATTGACGGTCGACCGGTAGGAGGAGCTAAAGTCCAGGTGGATATCGGTCCGCCTGACAGGAAGCCTCAACTCCTCGAAACGAACCTTCTGGGCGAATTCAAGACGCAATACACTCTCGAGGCCAAGGTGTACACGAAGCTACGAGTCGAACTGGTCGCAAGCAAGGCAGGGTACCTCGAAGCCCGGGAAAGCGTGGAATTCACCTCGACAGCAAAGAAGACCTGGGAAGTTCCTCTCGTGCTGCGCGAGACGGCCCAAGATTCCAACCTCCTTCCCCTGGAGGATTTCGTTTCAAGCCTGGCGCCGCGTCTTCGCGTTTCCGCCGCCGTGGGCCTAGTGGCAGAGTCTGCACGGAAGGACTATCAACGAGGCGCGGAGGAATTCCTGGACCGGCGGTCTGCCACTCGGGCCGTACCCTTTCTTGCGAGAGCGGTGGAACGACAGCCAGACTGCATGAACTGCCGCTTGCTGCTGGGTCTAGCGCACCTCAAGGCGGGCAGTTGGACAAGCGCCGAGCGGGAATTCGCGGAGGCAGGTAACCTCGCGAAATTGGAAAAGGCCGCATTCCGGCACCCTGAACTGCCTCTGATTCTTGGCGTCCTGGAAACCTGGCGCCGCGAAGAGAAGAAGGCTGTGGGATATTTTTTGCAGGCCCTGGAGGTTCGACCCGCAGACCCTTTGGTCCTCCAGGAACTCGGGCGAGCGCTCGTTCTTCAAAAGGACTGGGAAAACGCCGACCACTATCTGGAAAAGGCAATCAAAGCTGGGGCGTCGCCGGAGGCTCGACTGCTCAGGGTGCGGACTTTACTAGAAGAGGGTGATCCGGATGAAGCCGACGCTGAAATGCGTGCCTATCTGGGAACGCGGAAAGCCCAGGACCTCCCACCAGCGGCCCGGATGGTCTATCTGCAATTGAAGGAGCGCCTGGAACTCAAGGCTTTCGGAAAATCCCAGTCCCTGGTGGGCCAGCCTCTTGAAGAACTGATCAAAGCTATGCCCGAGCTGCGGGGACTGGAACCCGCCCAAAGCCAGGAAAATCTGCCTCTCATTCTCACGAAGGTGGGGGAGAATGTTGCGGCATTCTTTCGCAGTTTCCCCAACACGATTTCGCTTGAGGAAATCCTGATGGAAAGCCTCCGGCGGGATGGCACGGTTCAAGGATCTGCTACCGAGAAGTCCGACTACCTAATGCTGGCTCGCCCTGAAAAGTGGGGCCTTGGTCTGACAGAGTACCGGACCAGCCATGACGGGAAGGCGGCGAAGCCCCCCTCCCTTCAGGGCGGGTCCATGCGTACGGCAGGTTTTGCCTCCACTTCGCTCTTTTTCCATCCCATCTACCAGCCCGGCGCCAGTTTTCGTTATTTGGGACGTCAGGTGAAGGACGGTCAGGAGACTTTGGTGATTACATTCGCCCAGCAACCTGAGAAGGCCCAGATGATTGGGCGCTTTGATGTGGGTGGGGTGTCCGCGCCGGTCTTGCTGCAAGGGATCGCTTGGGTTGACCCTACTAGTTTTCAAGTAATCCGCATGCGCACAGAACTCCTCAAGCCTCTGCCCAAAGTCCGGCTGGTAAGGCAGACGACGGAGGTCCACTACGGAGAGGTACGGTTCAAGGAAATCCCGTCGGCGCTCTGGCTACCCCGCGAGGTTACCGTGACTGTGCAGTGGAAGGGCAGGGTCTTTCGCAATTCACATCGCTACTCCGACTTTAAACTGTTCAATGTCGAGACGCAGGAGAAGCGCAAACAGGCTGCTTTGGCTCCGGAAACGACCGTGAAACCGAATTGACTTGGCAGCTGGAGAGAGTTTCCCGCGCCGGATATCTGATATGAAGACTAGACCACGCGAGAGATCGCTGGTGGGATGAAGTTTGATGATGTGTCTGCTGGCAAGACCTGTGAGGAGGTCATAATGAGAAGGCGGTCTCTTTGCGTTTTTTTCTTAATCTGTTTGAGTTTGATACTGCCATCCCTTGTGGCTTGGTCGCAGGTGCCCGTCGGCGGCGCGGCCATCCCTGCGCATGGTCCTCTTACGGTAATGCCAGCCATCGTAAAGCAGGACTGGCACATCTTCGGCCGCGTGGCGACGCTGGCGGGTGAACCTGTTGGTCAAGCTACGATCCGAGTTGACATCGGGACAGGAGCGGAGCCGGTGAGGATTCTGCAAACGACCCTGCAGGGTGAATTTCGAACCAATTTCAATCTGGATGCCCAGCTCTATAAGCGGCTTAGCGTCAAAGTAGTTGCTGTCAAACCTGGCTACCTTGATGCTCGCGAGATGGTTGATTTTGGGCCTAGCGAGAAGACCTGGGGAATCGATTTGGTGCTGCGGGAGAAGGCCGCAGATCCCGATCAACTGTCTCAGGCTGCGCTGATCAGCGGTCTCACGCCGCGGCTGCGGAAGGCGGTGGCGAACGATCCCACGAATGAGCCCGCCCACAAGGAGTACTTGCGAGGTGCGGAGATGTTTCTTGACAGGCATGACCCGGTGGCGGCCGTCCCCCTGCTTGCTAAGGTTGTAGAACGCCGACCTGCGTGTGTTGAATGCAGGACGCTGCTGGGCGTGGTTCTGCTCGAGGCGGGGAGTTGGGCAAGCGCCACGCGCCAACTGGCGGAGGCGGCAAAGCTCAGTACCGCGGAGAAGGAAGGCGTTGGGAGGGCTGAATCGTTCTTGATCCTGGGTGTGCTGGAGGCGTGGCGCCGGGAAGACAGGAAGGCGGTTGGTTTCTTCCTACAGGCACTGGAGTTGGACCCTCAGAATCCTCTGGTGCTTCAAGAACTGGGCCGCGTACTCGTCGTTCAGAAGAACTGGGAAGCGGCGGACAAGTATCTGGAAAAGGCGCTCCAGGCCGGTGCATCTGAGGACGCCCGTTTGCTGCGCGTGCGGGCACTGCTCGAGGGAGGCGACACGGAAGAAGCTGAGGCGGAGCTGCAGCGCTATCTTGCGGGACGCGACATCAAGGACTGTACCCTCGCGGCGCGCACTGTGTATGCCGACCTGCATACGCGCTTGAATCTTCGGGCCTACGGCAAAGTGAAGTCTGTAGTTAGCGAACCTCTTCCGCAACTGATCAAGGCGATGCCCGAACTCACGGGGTTGGAAGCCGCGCCAAGCCAAGAGGATCTCGCGGCGATTTTGCAGAAGACCGGGGAATCCGTCGAGTCCTTCTTCCGCAACTTCCCCAATACGATTTCACTCGAGCAAATCCGCCAGGAAAGACTCAGCAAGGAAGGGAAGGTCAAAGATTCTCTCGAACAGAAATACCAGTACCTGTTCCTGGCTCGGCCCGAGAAGTGGGGGTTGGGGTTGGAAGAGTATCGGACCACTTCGCGCGGGGACCGCACCGCTCCCGGAGGGTTGGGCGGCGGGTTCATGCTTACTTCGGGTTTTGTCTCCGCCTCGCTGCTCTTTCATCCGGGCTATCAATCCGGCGCTTCCTTTCGTTATCTGGGCCGTCAGTTGATTGACGGTCGCGAGTCCTACGTGGTCGCGTTTGCGCAGCGCCCGGAATCGGCCCAGATGATCGGGCGCTTCAACACGGATGAGGCATCGGTGCTGGTCCTTCTTCAGGGAGTGGCTTGGATAGACCCGGAGAGCCATCGTATTGTTCGTATCCGAACCGATTTGCTCAAGCCGCACTCCAAGGTTCGTCTGCAAAGGCAGACGACGGAAATCCGATACGACCAGGTGCAATTCAAGGAGATCGCCTCCACGATGTGGCTGCCGCGTGAAGTGGCCGTCACCGTGGAGTGGAAAGGCAGAACTTTCCATAATCTGCATCGATACTCGGATTTCAAATTGTTCAATATCGAAACCAAGGAAAAAGCCAAGCCCCTGGCACCCGCGCCGGAAGCACCAGTCAATCCCAACTGAGCCGCAGCCACGGACACCTGCGATTTCGATCGCTGACTAGTGAAGGCCGCTGGTTGAAGAAATGAGCCGGCTGGGACTCGAACCCAGAACCCTTGCCTTAAAAGGGCAATGCTCTACCGCTTGAGCTACCGGCCCCTATTGATGTGGCGCAGTGCTCGTCCTGCAACGCTGCGCTTCTTCAACTATCAAACCTACACCAGCACGCCTGAGTTCGTAAACCCCAAAATGGGTTGACTGCGCCAGGGCCTTGCCCTCTGCTAAGCCCTCGCGTAGCTTGAGATATAAACTCCAGTGCGCTATTGTGCATGGCTCCTAGGTCCCCGTTTCAAGGGGCGCGCTCTGTGCGTCCGTAAGGGCATTGCAGGTGTTCGCACGCAAGAAGAAGGCCGGGCTTCTCACCTTTTATGATGGGGGATATTTTCTTACGAGACCCTGGGGAGTATGTATCAGCACCTCCAAAACCTACTTCGCGTGCGTCTCCAAACAGATCCCATGTGAGGAGCAGGGACAACGGGAGAGGGCATCGACGATGAGCTCATCTTGGTGTCTCCTCTTCCTCCAGGCTAGGATCTGATTTTTGGTGAAGGTCTTTCGAGTCTTCTGAAATCTCATTGCTTTGAGAGGAGGAAAGAGTCGTGACCAAGATTGAAGACCTGAAGATGAACAAGCCGCAGAAGCGGTTGCGTGGCACGCTACCCAAGATTGGAATCCGACCGGCCATTGACGGACGAAGAAAGGGGGTCAGGGAATCCCTGGAAGGTCAGACGATGGCGATGGCGAAAGCCGCCGCCAGACTGCTGACAGACAGTCTGCGCCATCCGAACGGCCTGCCGGTGGAGTGCGTGATTGCGGACACTTGCATTGGCGGAGTGACAGAAGCCGCGGAGGCCGCGGAGAAATTCGCACGCGAAGGCGTCGGGGTTTCCCTGACGGTCACCCCTTGCTGGTGTTACGGATCGGAGACCATGGACATGGATCCGTTGATCCCCAAGGCGGTATGGGGCTTCAACGGGACCGAGCGTCCGGGCGCGGTGTACTTGGCAGCAGTGCTGGCGGGACATAATCAGAAAGGGCTGCCGGCCTTCAGCATTTACGGGAAAGACGTGCAGGATGCTTCTGACGCTTCCATTCCCCCGGATGTGCAGGAGAAGCTGCTGCAGTTTGCCAAGGCGGGCCTGGCGACGGCCGAAATGAAGGGCAAGTCGTATTTGTCGATAGGGTCTGTATCGATGGGCATTGCCGGCTCGGTGGTGGACCCGGATTTCTTCCAGGACTACCTGGGCATCCGCAATGAATATGTGGACATGTCGGAGTTCATTCGACGTATCGAGGAAGAGATCCATGACAAGGAAGAACTCGAGCACGCCTTCAAGTGGGTTAAGGAGAACTGCCCGGAAGGCAAGGATTCCAATCCGAAGGAAATTCAGGCTTCCCGAGCGAAGAAAGACGCGGATTGGGTCACCGTGGTCAAGATGACCATGATTGCACGCGACTTGATGGTGGGTAATCCCCGCCTGGCGGAACTGGGTTTTGGCGAAGAGGCGCTGGGGCACAATGCCATTCTGGGCGGATTTCAGGGGCAGCGGCAGTGGACCGACCACTTCCCCAATGGGGATTTCATGGAATCGATCTTGAATTCCTCCTTCGATTGGAATGGCATTCGGGAAGCGTTTGTCTTCGCCACGGAGAACGACAGCTTGAACGGCGTCGCCATGTTGTTTGGCCACCTGCTGACTGACACCGCTCAGATCTTTTCGGATGTGCGCACCTATTGGAGCCCGGAGGCAGTGAAGCGCGTAACCGGAAAAGAGCTGACCGGCAAGGCGGCCCACGGCCTCATTCACCTGATTAATTCCGGCTCGGCTACGCTGGACGGCACCGGGCAGCAAAGCAAGGATGGCAAACCGGTCATGAAGCCCTTCTGGGAAATCACCCCGGAGGAAGCGGGCCGATGCTTGGATGCCACGCGCTGGTGCCCGGCCGACGTGGGCTATTTCCGCGGTGGTGGTTACTCCTCGCAATTCGTGACCAAGGGCGAGATGCCGGTGACAATGTCCCGCGTCAACCTGGTGAAGGGGCTGGGGCCGGTGCTGCAAATCGCGGAGGGCTATACCGTGGAATTGCCCAAGGACGTTCACGACATCCTGGACTTGCGGACCAACCCCACTTGGCCCACGACATGGTTTGCTCCCATTCTTACCGGAGCGGGGCCCTTCAAGGGCGTCTATTCGGTCATGTCCGACTGGGGCGCGAACCATGCGGCGATCAGTTACGGGCATATCGGAGACAAGCTAATTACCTTGGCGTCCATGTTGCGGATTCCGGTCTGCATGCACAACGTGGCGCCGGAACGCATCTTCCGACCCAGCGCCTGGGGCGCCTTTGGAGCCATGGACCCGCAGGGCGCTGACTTTCGCGCTTGCGCCAACTTCGGGCCCGTGTACGGCCGAAAATAGACGGTCATCCTGGGACGGTTGCCGCATGGCTTCCCTCCCAGATCTCTTCCGAAAGACCATCTGAGTGTCGCAGGCTGCTCGGGTTCGCGTGTCAGTTTTTAGTCTCGGCAGCTTGTGAGGGTTCGGGCAGGGACGGACACCGCCTCTCTAACCCACGGCGTGTAGCCATCCAAACGGCTTCGTTGCCGGCTAGAACGGGTTCGTTCGGCCAGAAAGTGGGTTCGTTATGGGGTCGTTTTCTGCCCTTCGCCCCTTTTTTTCAATAAGTTGGTGGCTTCGCTTACTCGTTTTTAATGTCTCTTTTTCTTTCTCTTCCTCGCCCTACCTACTTTCTACGGGAGGGCGGCCTGCCTTGCCGCGATGGGACAACCCTAGGCTATCACAACCCGCATGAGTTGTCAAGAGAGAAGTGCGAGTAGTAAAGCCAGGCGTGGGCCGGCCCCGGCGACTGGCTACTTGGCCGCTATCTTTGTTTCGCGGACAATGCGCGGATCCGTGAACACGTCGCTTTCGTCGCGGCTTCTCGTCGAGAACTCTGACACGATCGCACCCTCCGGCCCGGCCTGGAACCAATGCCGGGTGTTCGGAAGCAGCGTGTACTGTTCGCCGGGCCGCAGCACAACCTCGTGCCAGACGGTGAAGTGCTTTTCGCGTCCCACTGGCGCCTTGGCCCGGGGTTGTCTCGCGGGTTCGCCGGGGATATAGAGGTATACTTCTCCCCAGCGGCAGCGGAAGGTTTCCTCTTTGCCCGGCTCGCCGGCGACCGGCGGGTGCAGATGCTCCGGGCAGGTCTGGCCGGGAAACAGAACCAGTTCCTTGGCGCATACCCGCTCGGTGTTCACGTAGGTGAGGAGTTGCAGGCCCACGTGATCAACGTCGTCGAGACCGAAGTCCGCCACTTCGATGCGCTCAGCCTCTTCAGGGGTAATCACAATGCCGGCTTGGCGCAGCGCCTCGCGGGTGCGTTGCCGGGCAGACCGCAGTTGTTCGATGCTCAGCATGGTTGTGCTCCTGGCGATGACGGTGCGGTAGGGGAGCACCTACAAGGTGCTCCCGGGCGGGAAATCGCAGCGGGAGGGCCATGAGAGCCCTCCCCTACCAGATCATCCAGTCAGCCTTTCCAGATATTCCTTGGATTTCTTGATGTCCTCGACTTGCTGTGGGCCCGAGATCTCGCGCTCAATCGTGATGGCGCCGTCGTAGCCGAGTTCTTTGAGGCGCTGGATGACTTTCGGGAAGTCCACTTTGCCCTGGCCGATAGGCACTTCTTCGCCCAGCTTTTTGGGGTCTGTGGGGAAGAGCCCATCCTTGGCGTGGACGCCGCGCACCAATTTCCCGATCACGTCCAGAGCGTCTACCGGATTGCCGGTACCGTACAGAATCAAATTGGCGGTATCCAGGTTCACGAATTGGTTGTCCACGCCCACGTCTTGAATGCACCTGAGCATGGTGATCGGGGACTCCTGGCCGGTCTCGTAGAGAACCATCTGACCATTGGCCTTACAGTGTTGTGCTACTTCCCGAATGGCCTCGACGGTTTCCTTGTAAACAGGGTCATGGGGATTCTCCGGGATGAAACCATTGTGAGTGTGGAAGGCGGGGATGCCCACCTTTTTGGCGAAGTCCGAAGCACGCTTGAAGTGGTCGATTCTCTGGCGGCGATACTTTCGGGGCACCAAGCCGATCGTGAGTGGGCCTTGATAGAAGTCCCACACGTGGGGTCCCGGGCCCAGGGAGTCCAGAGCGGTCACCTCAATGCCATGCTTTTCGATCGCGTTCTTGAGACCAGTCAGCATCGCTGGTGAGAAGTCTTCGACCGCCACTTGGCAGTTGGAACAGCCCAGATCCCGAACTTTCGCTATGGCGCTTTCGGGGTCTTTCTCAATGCCGACAAACACGCCGAGCCGCATGGGTTTACCCGCGCTCTTGGCTGGCCCACCGGCCAGCATGGAGTACGCAGTGGTTGCGACGGAAACCTGGAGAAAACGACGACGGCTGAATGTATCCATAGGCAATTCCCTCGGTAGAAAAAAGTGGTTCGTGCTTTCCGGTCACCTGAGCTCACGGCCAGTCAACGCATTGACAAGCTTTCAGGCTACAGCATAGTATCGGATTTTCGGAAGAATTTCTCGCTGGTGGCTTACAATCTCTGTGACTGATTCTGTGCAAGCGCTGCGCCTGGCCCTGAGCGAGGCTGATTCTGTCGTGGCGTTAACGGGCGCAGGGATCTCCGCCGAGAGCGGCATCCCGACGTTTCGCGGCCCAGGGGGCCTCTGGCGAAATTTCTCTCCAGAGAAGCTAGCAACCCCTGAAGCCTTTGGGCAGGATCCTCGACTCGTCTGGGAGTGGTACGACTGGCGGCGCGGAATCATACGCGGTGCGCAGCCCAATCCCGGCCACCACGCGCTGGTGGAGCTTGAGCGACGCAAAGCCGTCGAGAGTCAGAGGGAGGAAAGCTTTACCCTCGTTACTCAGAACGTGGATGGCTTGCACGACCGCGCGGGCAGCCGGAACACGGTGAAGCTTCACGGGGACATTTGGCTGGTGCGCTGCCTTGCCTGCGGCGCAGAGGAACGGAAGGAACAAGTGCCGCTCCAACCGCTGCCACCACATTGCCACTGCAGAGGGCTTCTACGGCCCGGAGTGGTCTGGTTCGGTGAGCCGTTGCCGCAGGACGAGTGGCAACGCGCTTTCGGGGCTAGCAGCCACGCGCGAGTCTTTCTGGTGATTGGGACTTCACCCGCCGTGTATCCTGCCGCGGGTTTGGCCCAGGTGGCGTGCGAAACTGGAGCGAAGATGGCGATCGTGAATCCCGACCCGACCCCGCTGGACGGGATGGCAGACTGGGTTCTGCGGGGTCCGGCCGGAGAAATCTTACCGAGGCTGCTATGAGACAAGCATATCTGGATTGTTCGTCAGGCGTGAGTGGCGATATGTTCCTGGGGGCGCTGCTGGACCTGGGGTTGCCGCCGGAACAACTCTTCGCCGCGCTTAAGAAAGTCACGTTGGGGTTTTACGAGTTCAAGCGAACTCGGGCGGTCCGCGGGAGTCTGGTGGGCACGCGCGTGGAAATCCGCGTCCCGGAGCGGCAACCGAGGCGCAAGCTGCAGGATGTCCGGGAGTTGATCCAGAGGAGCACGGTTCCGGAGAAGTCCAAGGCGCAGGCGCTCAGAGTCTTCTGGCGCCTGGCGGAAGTTGAAGGGAAACTCCACAACATGCCCCCGGAGGAAGTCCACTTCCACGAAGTGGGTGCAGTTGACTCAGTCATCGACGTGGTGGGGGCTTGCTTGGGCCTAGAGCTGTTGGAGATCTCGGAGCTGATATGCTCGCCGTTGAACGTGGGTGGTGGCCGCGTAGATACGGCGCATGGCTCCCTGCCAGTCCCGGCGCCAGCAACGGCCGAACTGCTGAAGGATATCCCCATCTATTCCTCTGGCGTCGAGGGCGAGTTGGTTACACCGACCGGTGCAGCCATCGTGTCCACGCTGGCCACGAGTTTCGGGCCGATGCCGCCGCTCAAGGTTGAGCAAATCGGCTACGGGGCAGGCGAGAAGGATTTTCCGGGTCACCCCAACCTGCTGCGGCTGTTTGTTGGGCAGAGCGCCGAGCTAGTGAAGCCGCAAGCTGGCGCCGCGGGTGACGAAGTGGTTTCCGTCATCGAGGCCAACGTGGACGACATGAGCCCGCAGCTCTACGGCTATTTCGTCGACCAGGCGTTGGCGGCAGGCGCCCTCGATGTCACCTGCAACGCGGTCCAGATGAAGAAAAACCGGCCGGGTCTCCTGGTCAGCATTCTGTGCACGCCGGACCGAAGCGACGCGCTGGCCCAGCTTACTTTCGAACAGACCACGACGATCGGAGTGCGGATTTATGAGGCGCGCCGCAAGGTGCTGGAGCGCGAACTGGTGACCGTCGAGACGCCTTATGGCGCCGTGAAGGTCAAGGTGGCCAAGCGCGAGGGCAAGGTGGTAAACGTCGCGCCGGAATATGACGACTGCCAGCAGCTGGCGAGCGAAAAATCCGTGCCGCTCAAAGAAGTAATATTGGCTGCCCAGATCGCTTATGCCCAGCGGAAGTGAGCGCGGGCATTGTCTGTGGTCCGTTGCCTCGGATGACTCGGCGCTGACTGCTGACAACGGACAAGGGACGACTGACAACTGACAATGGAACTATGAGAAAGTTTTACCTCACCACGCCGCTTTACTACCCAAACGCGCGCCCGCACGTCGGGAACTCATACACCACCGTGGTGTGCGATGCGATCGCGCGATACAAGCGACTCTGTGGCTACGACGTTGCCTATTTGACAGGGACGGATGAACATGGCGAAAAGTTGGAGCGCGCCGCGGGTCAGGCCGGTGTTGCCCCCCAGGCCTTTGTGGCCTCCAAACGCGAGGTCTTTTACGAGCTTTGGAAGGCGCTGAACATCAGTTACACTCACTTCATCTTTACGGACCTTCCGGACCACGTTCGCTCCGTCCAAAGAATGCTGATTCGGGCACGCGATGCGGGCTACATCGAGAAGCGACGCTATCAGGGCCGTTATTGTGTAAGCTGTGAGCTTTATGTTTCTGAGAGCACTGAGCCGGCCGATTGCCCTATCTGCGGCCGCCCTGCAGAAATCATGGAGGAAGAGAATTACTTCTTCAGGCTCCGGAAGTTTCAGGAAAAGTTGCTAACGCACTACGCTGAACACCCAAAATTTGTACAGCCGGATTTTAGGTTCAACGAGGTGAAGAACTTCGTCCAGAGTGGGCTACGCGATATTTCGGTCAGCCGCAAACGCATCAAGTGGGGAATCCCCTGGCCTGGTGACACCGAACAGGTTTTCTACGTCTGGTATGACGCGCTGACGGGCTACTTGACTGGAATCGGTTTTGCCGAAGGAGACAACGGCAACCCTGAATTCCAGAAATACTGGCCTGCCGACCTCCACATGGTGGGCAAGGATATCATCCGTTTCCATGCTGTGTACTGGCCCGCGTTTCTGATGGCTGCAAGCCTGCCCTTGCCGGAGACGATCTTTGCGCACGGGTGGTTGACCGTCGGCGCGGATAAGATGAGCAAATCAAAAGGGAACGTCGTTTACTGCGAACCGATTGTTGAAGTCCTTGGTGCGGATGCGCTTCGTTACCATCTCTTGCGGGATATACCCTTTGGGCAGGATTCCAGCTTTTCTTACGAGGGGCTGATCCAGCGTTTCAATTCCGATTTGGCCAACGACCTCGGTAACCTGGCCAATCGCACGGTAACCATGGTGAATCGTTATTTCGCTGGGGAAGTGCCGGTCGCGGAGAAGCCAACGCCCGCGGAGCTTGAGATCGCGGAACTTGCTGGGAAAACTCTGCAAGACTTTCGCGTGCGTTTCGACTTCTACGATTTCTCCCGGGCGCTTGACGGGGCGTGGCAGTTCATCGGCAGGGTTAACAAGTATCTTGTGGAAACCGAACCGTGGGCCCTGGCCGAAGCCGGCTTGGAAGCGAACAAGACGCGGCTTGCCAATATTCTGTACACTGCCGCTGAGGCAGTCCGGTTCAGCGCGGTGATGCTCTACCCCGTGATTCCGGAAAGCGCCGAACGGCTGTGGAGACAGCTTGGCCAGAAGGCGAAGCTGGAAGACCAGCGCCTCGACGATCTCCGGTGGGGAGGTTTGAAAACGGGCACACGCGTCTCGAAGCCGGAGATTATCTTTCCTCGTCTGGAGAAGGAAGCGACGCTGAAGAAACTTTGGGAACTTGAGGATGCGGAGCGTGCCCCGGCGACGACGCGAAAGGAGAGTGCAAAACACGTGGAACCACAACTGCAATCAGGGGGACAGCCCCAGGCTGAGCCTCAGAGAATCTCGATTGAGGATTTCGCCAAGGTCGATATGCGCGTGGGTGAAGTGAAAGCTGCCGAACTCGTCCCCGGCGCGCAGAAACTCCTGAAGCTCAGCGTTGACATCGGTAGCGAGGTCCGGCAGGTGGTAGCCGGTATCGCGGAGTACTACCAGGCCGAGCAATTGATCGGCATGAAGGTGGTGCTGGTGGTGAACCTCCAGCGTCGCAAGCTGCGCGGCATTGAATCCAATGGCATGATCGTGGCGGCCACAGTCGGGGAAGAGGGACGCCCCGTGCTCGTGACCTTCAAAGAAGACGTGCCCAACGGAGCCAGGCTCAAATGATTGATTCACTGTGTCATTGAGTCATCGGGTCATTGGAGGTGGCGTAAGATGGGAGTGCCACGGTGGTTCAATGAAGCAATGACTCAGTCACTCAATGACTCAATCCTTCGTTGATTCCCACGCGCATCTCGATGATGCTGATTTCGACGCCGACCGCGAGACGGTGATCGAGCGCGCCCGCGCTGCCGGGCTACGTTATCTCCTGGCAGTTGGCGGAGGCAGCGGCCCTGATAACCTCGCGGGACCCCTCCCCATCGCGGAGCGCCACGACTGGATCTACGCTACAGTTGGATTCCACCCGCACGATGCGCAGCATTTCCGAGACGCGCACGCAGAGCAAATCCGGAAACTGGCGGTTCATCCCAAGATTGTGGCTATCGGTGAAGTAGGCCTGGATTACTGCTATACTCATTCGCCGCGCGAGGTCCAGAAGCAGGTCTTGATCCGCCAAATGGAGTTGGCGCGAGACCTCAGCCTTCCCATCGTTGTCCACTGTCGCGATGCCTGGGCCGACCTTGGCGCCCTCGTTCAAACGCATTGGCGGTCGAGCGGCCTGGGGGGTATTCTGCACTGCTTCAGCGGTAGCCGCGAGGACGCTTTCAAGTTTCTCGACTGGGGATTTCTTGTCTCATTCGCCGGGAACGTGACCTTTAAGAAGGCGCAAGACCTGCGCGATGTGGCCTGCGAAATACCTCTGGATCACCTGCTGACCGAAACCGATTGCCCTTACCTCACTCCCGTGCCCCACCGAGGCAAGCGGAACGAACCCGCCTATGTCAGCGAAGTCGCTCGTGCGCTCGGCGTTCTCCACAGGATGGGTCGCGAAGAAATGGGAGAGATAGCTGCCCGGAACTTCGTCCGATTCTTTCAGCTAGTTTAGAGCGCTGTGCTGGCGAAACTTCACGCTTCCATTCGATTAGTTTTTATGGGAGTATGAGGTTCTCGAGGCTCACTCCCCCATTTCGGCTAATGGCTCAATTCTGGGGTCAGGGATCAGAGGGGAAGGCGGAGAACCAGCGCTTGGCGACCATCAAGAACTTGACTGGCAAAGAAGCCTTTGAGTTGGTGCGCTCGGACCTCCAGAAGGTGGAGGAAGAGTTCTGCTTGCAAAGCGTCTCGAGTGTCCGGCCCATTACGGAGATCGGCCAGTACTTGCAGGTGAGCGGCGGCAAGCGGCTGAGGCCCACGCTGGTGCTACTATCCGCGAAGCTATGCGGCTACGAAGGCCCTGCGGCGATTCGGTTGGGGGCCGTGGTAGAGATGATTCACACGGCCACACTGGTCCACGATGACGTCATTGACGAGGCCGATACGCGCCGGGGCCGCCCTTCCACCAATTCCCGCTGGGGAAACCATATGAGCGTCCTGGCGGGCGACTGGATCTATATGCAGGCCTTCAACATCGGAATGACGGAGCGAAAATTCGAGATTCTGGACCTCTTGATCCGGGTGACGCAGATGATGGTAGAAGGCGAGTTGCTCCAGCTCACCCGCCTGCGGAAGATCGATGTCACCGAGGAGGAATATCTCGAGCTGGCCTATCGGAAGACCGCCTGCTTGTTCTCAGCCTGTATGCGGTCAGCCGCGTTGCTGGGCGGAAAGGGCGAAGAAGAGGAAAGCCAGTTGGGGTCGTACGGCACTAACCTGGGCTTGGCCTTCCAGCTTATCGACGACGTCCTCGACTTCACTTCCTCGGAACAGATCCTGGGAAAGCCAATCGGCAACGACCTTCGCGAAGGCAAGGTTACGCTGCCGTTGATTTACCTGTTGCGAAAGTGTACCCCAGAGGAAGCGCGGAAAGTCTCGTGGGTGCTCGAAGAAGGTGGTTTCCAATCGGTGAAGTTCAGTGAAATCCTTGAGTTGATCGAGCGCTATCAGACCCTGCGGGCCGCGCGCGACAAAGCCCGTGATTTCGCCGAAAAGGCCAAGCGCTGCCTGGAGGATTTCCCGGATTCGCCTTACAAGGATGCCTTGCGCTCGCTCCCTGATTTCATTGTGGAGCGCGAATCCTGAAGACGAGCGCCGCCCCGTCATGCAGCACCGCCACGAGACCGAGATCAAGCTGGAGGTCCGAAATCCCAAGGCGCTGAGGCAACGGCTCCGAGAACTGGGATTCCAGCCGGTCAAAGCGCGCCATTTCGAGAGCAATTACCTGTTTGACTTCCCCGATCGGCGGCTGCGCAAGGCTCGCTGCCTTCTACGGTTGCGTTTCGTTGGTCGCCAAAGCGTGCTGACTTTCAAGGGAGCGCCGCTTAGCTCGCGGAGTTACAAAATCCGGCGGGAGATTGAAACCACCATCGTGGACGGCCACCGCCTGAGGGAGATCCTACAGAACCTCGGATTGCGCGAGGCCTTTTGTTACGAGAAGCATAGGACGATTTACGGCCCACGAGGCAAACGGAAGGTTCTTAGAGGGCCGCACCTGGTTTATGATGAGACGCCGATTGGGAATTACGTGGAGCTGGAAGGTCCCAGGCGCTGGATCGATGCGATTGCCCGGCAGCTTGGGTACTCCCGAAAGGAGTACATCACCAGTAGCTACGCCACGCTTTATTGGCAAAAATGCCTTGCGGAGGGGAAGAAGCCGGGGAATATGGTTTTCCCTTCCCCCAAATCCTGATTGGGTTCCGCCTTCGGCTGCGCTATAATAATCAAGAGCGTTCCGCCAATGGCCTCCAGGGGCCGGGCGAGGAGGATATCAAATGGAAGGTTTGCTGCAACCGACCCACTTGTTTTTCATTCTGCTGATTGTCTTGATTCTGTTTGGGCCGGGTAAACTGCCGGAGCTGGGTAAGGGTTTGGGGAAGGGGATTCGGGAGTTTAAGGATGCCCTGCGGGGTGGCATGGAGAGCCACGCCGAAAGGAAAGACGAAGAGAAAAACAAAGACGAAGAGAAGAAGTCTTAACTCATCCTCTGCGATCCTGTTCCTCGGAAGGTCTTCTGCAATCCTTGGCCAAAGCCTTTAACCGATGCGTCGAGAAGACTTGGTTGCTCGCGGCCGGGGAGGTCTCCCATGAAGTCAGTTCTTGTAGTAGTGATGAGCACCTTTCTGAGGGCGGCTCGGAACACACCGGTAGTGACCGCGCGTATCCCCACTTATTGACGAGGTTTTTCCGGGCGTGTTATAAACTCAACTTGCGGCTCGGACTGCCGACACTATCACTCGGTAGTCGCCAGTTCCTCGGTAGCTCAATGGTAGAGCATTCGGCTGTTAACCGAAGGGTTCCAGGTTCGAGTCCTGGCCGAGGAGCCAAACCTCTTCCAACCTCGCTCTAAGTTCCTGCCGCGGAGAATCTCTTCAGCCTCGGGCTGCAACCTTCTGGTTCCGGCGGTACTCAAGTCCTGCCCTTCCCGCTGGGCGGCAAGGCCTTTCCAGCAAGTTGTCGGGCGGGCACAACCTGTTGAACGCGGGCTGCCGGCCTGACTTGTCCCGGTGCATCGGGAAAGCCACCTTTGCGCCCATGGCGAAATTCTGTCGACAGAAAGAAAAAGGCGCTATCCCGACTTGCGTCGGGATAGCGCCGAAGTTTCTACGCGAGAAGTCAGGTCAGAACTCGAGTCTTGCAGCCAGCTGGATGTTCCGCGGGTTGCTTACTGTTCCGTTCCACAGACCGAAGGTGGCGCTGGAAATATCGGTGTCGAAAGCCGTGTTGCCAAAGCACTGGTTCGAGCACGTGAAGGTGTGCCAGTTCCAGATGTTGAAGAACTCGGCCCGGAATTGGAAATTCACCCGCTCGGTGATTTTCGTATCTTTGATCAAACCGAAGTTGTGATTGTGGTATGGAAAGCCCCGTAGGTTGCTCATTCGCGGTCCCTGGCCGTAATAGCCAAAAGCCTCGAAGGCCGACAGTGGCTCGAAGGCAGCTTTGTTGAACAGTGGTTTGTTGGGGTCGAAGGTGCCTTTGGCCTGGGCCCACGGGTCGGCGCCGGGAAGGATCGCCGGAATACAACCCACACGGAACTGCTCAGGCACGTTGCAGGTGCCAGAGCGGAAGAAGAACGGAGACCCCGAGGAAATCCGGAAGAGGTTGCTGACCGTCCAGCCACCCACCAGCTTGTCCAACACGCCGCTGGTGTTCAGATACCGCTTGCCCTGGCCAAACGGCAGTGCGGAAACGAGCGAGAGGGAAAAGGTCTGCGGCACGTCCTCCACAGCGAAAGCCTTGTTGCGTTGCCGCTCGTAAGGAGAAATCACTCCCTGCGCTCCACTCCAGGTCATGGCGTCCGATTGCGTATTATCCGCGCTGCCCAGCGTCTTGGAGAGTGTGTATGACGCGAGCAAGAAGATGCCTTGCGCGAAGCGTTTCTCAGCCTTGGTCTGGAAGGAGTGGTAGGTAGAGTTGCCGGCATTCTCGTTCAGCCCTCTGAGGGAGCTGCAATATTGGGGATAGGGCAAGAGCGCCTGCGCTAGTGAGGGTGCGCAACCCAGTTGGTCGATCCAGCCGGCATAAGGAACCGAAACACCAGCGATCACCGAGCTGTCGTCTGCAAACTCCTCGAGAAGGGTCTCTCCGTACTGGGTGAGGAGCTTGGGGTCCAAAGCGTTGAGCGGAGCGACCGTGGAAGGCAAGCGCGTTCCTTTGTTGCCGACGTAAGCGCCGCTCAGGGTGAAGTTGCTGGTGAACTGGTGTTCGATGCTCAGGTTCCACTGCTGGGCGTAAGCGCGGCGATTGGCATCGAAGGGCTTGTACTGAAGATCTTGCCCGTTGCGGTACGAGGCATCGATGAAGGGCGGCAGCGTGACGTTGCTGATCGGGAACCCCTGGCTGAGAATAAACGCCGGCTCCAGCCCGCCCGTCTTGCTGGATACGCCAAAGTTAGCATTGAAGCCGTCCAGCGAAATGCTCGATTCCCAGCCGGGATAGAACGCCTGGGTGAAGAAGATGCCGTAGCCGGTTCGGACCACAGTCTTAGGAGTGAGGCTGTACGCAATACCCAGGCGAGGGGCGAAGCCACCCCACCAGGTTTTCTCGGGATGACGCTGGCCAAACGCCGCCGATCCCCAGGACTCTCCTGTCAGCAGATCGTGGTCACCGGCAAAGGCCAGCCGGCCCGGCCTGTCGCCCGCGCCCGGGTTGGGCCCGAGAGGATCGAAGAAGGAGTGGTGGTCATACAACTCGGTAGCGGGAGTCATGGTGTCCCAACGAACACCGTAGTTGATGCTCAGTTTGGGTGTAGCCTTCCAGGTATCCCCGAAGTGGAAGATATAGTAGTTGGAGCGGGGATACCTCGCCCCAATAGTGGTGAACGTGACATTGGCGTTGTCCACCTGTTCCAGGAGGAAGCTCGCGACTGGGTTGCCGCTCCTTACTTTGTATAACCCCGTGGTTCCAGAGGAAAAGCCAAAATAACCTCCGCCGTTGACCTTGTTGCGGATGTTCTGGCCCAGACTGCGGTACTCTCCCCCAAACTTGATGGTGTGTTTACCCTTTACCCAGGTCAGCGTGTCCAGGAAGACGTACGTCTGCCGGGTGGTGCGGTTCGGAGTGTTACTGCCGTTTACTTGACCCCAGTCACCGTACCCGGCATTGACCACCGGAGGATCGTCACTGGCAACCCCCGGGATTCTGGGCACTGCATCCTTCGCCTTCAGCCAGTTGATGGCACCATACCCCTCGTTCCGGTCGAGGTAGCCGAAACCGAAGTGGTTGAGCAAGGTAGGAGTGAAGGTGTGGTCCCAGCGAGCCCGGTCCACAAACGAAAACTGTGGGGCGGTGAACGTCTCGTTAGCGATCTCGACCGGCAACAAGGTGTCCAAATAAGGAGGAGCACCCTGGTACCAGACGGTGACACTGACGTGATCCTTATCGCCGATGTACTGGTCGCCGCGGAACATCAGGTAGTTTGCCGTGGTGACCGTAACCTCCTGCCGCGGTTTGGGCACGAGGTAGTTGTTCAACGGGACTCCGTACGGCGTCTCGCGGTTGGGCTCGGGCACGTACTGGAGCCACTGATTCGCCAAGGAGTTGGCAAACCGGTCCGGGCAGATCACGTTGAGCTGCCCGTTGCACTGGAACTGATCGCGAGTGAGGTTGGAGGCAGTCCAGGGCCCGTTGGGATCTATCTTCCGGGTGGTGGCGGGATCGTAAATCGGAATCAGTTGTCCCGTGTCGATGTCTCTCCAATCGCTGAAGTCACCCAGTTTGTTCCGGGCGCTCGGTACGGAGATGATCGGGGCCACCACACCGCCGGATCGGCGGAAGGCCTCGAGGTTGAGGTAGAAGTAGCTCTTCTTCCGACCAGTGTTGAACCAGGGGATGTTCTTGCCGCCTGGGAGCTTGAACGGGCCGCCCAGGAACCCACCGAAGTCGTGTTCATAGTCGACAGGCCTCTTCTCAGAGCCAAACTGGCGGGCGTTCAGCGCGGTGTTCCGGAGGTATTCGTAAACTCCGCCGTGAAACTCGTTGCTGCCGGACTTGGACTCCACCACGATTTGCCCGGAAAGACTGGAACCGTATTCGGGCGCATAACTCGAAGTGAGCACCCTGAGTTCGCTCACCATATCTGGGGTCATGGGGAAGTCACTGTAGATGGAGATCATCCCGGTTTGGTTCATCATGCCCTGCTGCATGCTGGCGCCGTCCATGACGGCCTCGTCGCCGGTTTGCAGGCCGCCGTTGATGCGCGCATCGAAGGGATTATCCCCGCCTCCCGTCGAGACGCCCGGCATCAGGATGGCAAACGAGGCGGCGGAGCGGACGGTGCCTGCCACCAGCAAGGGAAGCTCTTTCAGAGTGGTTGGTGTAATACCGCCTTCGACTTCGGCCGTGTCGAGTTTGAGAGGCGAAGCGCCTGCGGTTACCTCGATGGTTTGCGTGGCCGTGCCCAACTCCAGCCTGACATCCACGCGTACCGCCTGCGCCAGGGCGACCTCAACTCCTCTTTGCACGAAGTCCCGGAAGCCTGCGGCGGTTGCCTTCAGCTCGTAGATGCCCGGCCGCAAGTTCGGGAAAGAGTAAAGGCCGTCCGGACCGGTCGTAACCCTGGCAGTGGCCCCTGTGTCTACAAGGGTCAGCGTCATTTGAGCATTAGGAATCACAGCTCCGGTGGGGTCCAACACGGTGCCGCTGATAGTAGAGGTGAAACTCTGTGCCCAACCCAGTGCTGGGAACAAGGTCGCCAGCAAGAGTGAGCACACAAAAGCTTTGGCATATTTAGCCGGCATTGAAGCCTCCTTATTCACCGTAGATCCATTCACCCTAGATCCGACGCTTTAAGGCACCCTCGTCTGATGCCAACCCGAAAGCAAACGTAAGCCTTGCCGAATGCGCTGGGTTCGTCCCAACCCAAGAGCCGAGAACCAGGACCCGATGCTTCGCCCGACTAGGGCGACTGCCTTTCACGCTACACTACGCGTGTACTGTGCCTAATAGCACGCACCTGGTGTGTTGTCAAGACACCGTTAATTGATTTCAGGGGCCGGTAATAATTTGTCAAAGCAGACAGATTGTCTCTGCTGGGGCCAGGGAGGTTGTGCGACCGGACCTGGAAGCTCTGTTGAGACGCGAAACTCAGTGAGGGCGCTCGTCGCGCTTTTCCTTTTTGAGCTTCTGAAATGTTGCCCAAGCGGTCTCGGCTTTTAGGTGATCCCCCATCCGTTGATAGATCTTGCCCAGCAAGTAATGCGGTTCGGGATAAGTAGGGTCGAGCGCGGCGGCTTGACTGAGTTCGCGGAGTGCTTCGTTATCTTTCTTTTGTTTTCCGAGGAGCAAGCCCATCTGGTAATGCGCCTTGGGGAAGCGCGGATCGTACCGCAGCGATTCTTGCAGGTAGGTTTCGGCCTCTTCGAGTCTTCCTAGCTTGATCAACAAGGTTGCCAAGTTGAGCGGCGGCCAGGGGGAGGGAAGTTGCTGTTGGCTGTTCAGGCGGATGGCTTGCTGGTAAATGCGAATCGCGTCGTCGTATTGCCCCAGCGCTTCGTAGCAAAGCCCAAGGTTGTCATAGCCTTTCATGAAGTTCGGATCGAGTTCGAGCGCCTTCTGCAGTTTGGCCACGGCAGCTTTGAACTGCATGGCATCGTAGTCAAGGCGGCCGAGCCAATAGGGGTAGAGCGGGTTGCGCGGGTCCGAGTGGGCCAGCTTCTCCAGCTCGGGACGCGCCCAATCGCGGTGGTTAAGGATGATGTAGGCGAGGGCCAGCGTGAAGCGGTTCGGGTCCTCCAGAGGAGCCAGCGCCTCGGCCTTCTTTATGGCAATGGCGCAATTCAGGTACTTGCCATCCAGGAAAAAAATCCTGGCGAGCAGGATCAGCAGGGCAGGCGACTTGGGCTGGCGTTCGATCTCTTGAACCAGGAGGTTCTCAGCGCGAGTGTAGTCGCGAGATTTGACGGCTTGCTCGAGGTTGGCGCGCTGGGTCGCGTCGAGCGGCAGAGTCTTAAAGCCATTCGGGTCGATGCCGGTGGGCGGCACGTCTTTCAGGCGGAGTTCTTGCCTCCATGAGCTGCCGGGCATCACTACGAAGGACAGCAGGATGATGCCCAAGGATCTTGGGATGAAGTTGATCATGAGCACTTGCGCGTTCCGGGCCTCGACTGACTTATTGCGGCTTGGGCTCCGCGGACGCGATTCTTCCTTTCAGAACTCGCGCGGCTACACTTTCCGGTACGATGGCGAGTTCCTGCTCGATCTCTTTCCGGGCTTCCACAGTCTGCCCTTGCTCGAGGTGAATCTCCGCCAGGGCCAGGTGGATACCCGGAAGTCTTGGATTGGCCTCGGCAGCGCGCTGAAAAATGCGAACCGCCACGTCCACCCGGCCTTGCGCGCGATAATTCTCCGCTAATACCTGAAAGGCGCGGGCAGACCGAGGACTGAGACGCCTGATCTCCCGGTAGCTCCATTCCGCCAGTTTCAGGTACGCCGTCCCCAACTGATAGGCATACTCCGGGTCCCGCGGCGCGACCTCGCACAAGGCGCGATACTGCTCGACCGCTCCCGGGAAATTGTGGGCCCTTTTGTAAGCTGTGGCTAATTGGAGGCGCGCTAGGACCTCGCGGGGCTGGAGTTCTACAGCGCGCTCGAGCTCGCGTGTCGCTTCCGGAATCCTTCCCGTGGCCAGCAGGCTGGCACCCAGCAGGATGTGTGGCGCGGCATAATCCGGTTGCAGGCGGATCGCCTCGCGAAATTGCGCGATGGCGCGCGCATGGTCCCCTTGCTGCTGGTACGTGATGCCCAGGTTGTTGTGAACGAAGCCCACTTTACCGCCTTCACGGAGGACGCGCAGAAAAGCCTTTTCGGCTTCGCCCAGGTTACCGGCCTTAAGAGCGGCAACCCCGTTACGAAACACTTCCTGGAGAGCTTCCGGCAGATCTTGCTGCGCCCACACCACTCGGCCTATGAGCAGGCCGAGGAGGAGCAAGGCCCCTGTCAGCCTGCGGCGCGGCCTTTTCTCGAAGCCTGCTGATTCGCGGCCGTGTGTTCTCATGGAACGGTTCAGTCCTCCGGCTTCGGGGACTCCTCTGCCGGTAGGGGAGGAGGTGACGAGTCTGGGGTGAGGTCGCCGGAACGAGAGGTCACCTCCCGCGCCTCGATTTCTTCTTGCGTCAATCGCCGCTCCGTTTTCAGCGCTTCTTCCGCCTGGGGCAATTGTCCCAGTCTCCTGTAAGCGCGCGCTAGGAGCGTGTACACCTGTCGCATCTTGGGTGCAAGAGCGATGGCAGCCTTCAGTTCAAGGAGCGCAGCGGCGGGCTGGTTGGCTCGCAGCAGAGCGTCACCCAGAGCCAAACGAGCGGCAGGCGAATTTGGGTCGATCTCAAGCGCCCGCCGAAAATGCTCGATGGCGCGCTGGGGATCGCGTTGATACAGGTAGCACGCGCCCAGACCGTAGGCGCTGTCATAATCCTGCGGCCGGATCTCGGCCGCGCGCGAATAGTTAGAGATCGCCGCGTCGAACTTGAACTGGGATCTTTTCAGATCGCCGAGTGCATCGAGCACTTCGACAGACTGGGGGTCGGCTTTCAGTGCCGCCTGATACTCTTCCTCTGCCATGGAGTTTTTCCCCTGGACTGCGTACGACTCGGCCAGAAGCTGGTGGACCCGCACCGAGTCGGGCGCCATCTCGAAGAGCCGGTGATACTCGATCTGCGAAAGGACGGAGCAGACTCTCACAAGATAATAGAGGGCATCGGTGTTGCGAGGGTCGGCACGGAGGGCCTTCAGGAGCTCCTCATATGCCGCCGTGTACTTCCCTTGCGCAACCTCCGCGCGGGCGAGAAGGATCCGAGCCGCGACGGCTCCCGGATGCGCTTTCAAGTATTGTTCGGCGCGCGCGGCTGCTGTTCCATAGTCGCCCCGATAGAGTGCGCGCGTGCCTTCCTTCAGTGGTGTATCTTGTTCCGCGTGCGCTAAAGTCGCGGCCGTCAGCGTCAGCGCCAGGCCAGCAAACCCGAGGACCCAGCCGAAGGTTCTCTCTGGACTCCCGCTATTCCTCATCAATCCCCGCTCTGGCAGAGCTGACAACTTGCATTCGCCGATTAAATGCCGATCAAGCTCACTTTGGACTGTCAACTGTCACCTATCAACTATGGCCGCACTTCGATGGTGCGCATGAACTCTCTGGACCTTTCTTCGCGCTTCTTCTTTATCTCTTCGAACCGTTTGACCTGGGCATCCGCGCGCGGATTTCTGGTCCGTTGATACAGGGCCATGAGATTCAGATTGGCGAGGTAGCTCTCAGGATCGATTTCGACGGCCTTGAGAAGCGCCTTCTCCGCCTCCGCATATTCCTTCTGCTTGAGGTACACAAGTCCCAGCTCCGCATAAGGATCGGCGTATTGCGGGTTCGCTTCCAACGCCTTCTGAAGTTCCTGCACGGCTTCGCTGAATTTTCCCTCCCGGTTTGCCAACCGCCCCAGGAAGAAGTGGGCGCCGGGGGCCGTTTCCCTGTAATTCGCGACGGCCTCCAGTTCCTGCCGGGCCAATTCGGGATCGTGGCCGTAAAAATAGGCGATACCCAGTGCGAGCCTACCCCGCGGGTCTTGGGGTTTCAACTCGCAGTATTTCCTGAAGTAGGGATAAGACTCACGTACGTCCCTGCGGCTCGTCATGACCGACCCCAGCGCATAGTTATAGTAGGGGTTCCCAGGGTTAAGTGTGACCGCCTTCTTCAAGGATCGGTAAGCCTCTTCGGCCAGATTCATCTCCACACAAACCATGCCAAAGAAGAAATGAATGGCGGGGTTGTTAGGCTCAAGGTCGCGGGCATGAGCCAAGTAACCTAGGGTGCCCTCGTGATCTCCTTGCTGATCTGCGACGCGGGCCAGCTTGGTAAGCAGCGGGACGGAGATCGGTTCTCGCTGCGCTATTCTCTCCAGGGTGGCACGGGCCCTGTCCAGTTTCCCTCGCTGCTCGTAACTCAGAGCCAGTTCGTACAGCGTTTTAGCAGAAGCCAGTTGCCGGTTGTCCAATCCCTCCAGGAGCCTCGGCACAAGGTCCCCGCAGCGCCGGTCCGCAAGCGCTGGCAATATCGAGACCACATCGGATTCGGTGAGGTCGGGGTGCTTGAGCAGGCGGCCCGCTGCATCCTCCGCCCGCGCGCACTCTTTCAGCCCTGCGTAATCTGCACAACGCACCGCCAGCGCCTGCGGGCGCTCCTGTGCGGCAGCAGGCAATCGGGATAGACGCTCAAGAGATACCCGGAACGATCCCAGCCGCGCGAGCAGGAAAGCGCTCTGGTAATTCGCTTCGGTGTTATTCGGTTCGAATTTAAGCAATCGCTCGTAAGTGTCAGCCCCCTTCTTCAGCGCTGCGGGATCCTTGCTCGCAGCCTCCTGGTACAGGCGGCCGAGGTTCAGATATGCGCCGGTAAAATCCGGTGCGCCGCCGATGGCCCTCTGAAAGGCTGCCTCCGCAGCCTTATAATTTCCTTGCTGAGCCTCCACCACACCTAGGAGGTTCAACAAGCCTGGATCCTGCGGGAAGGTTCTCAGCGCCTGGCTCAACTGGGTTCTTGCGGCTGTGAGGTCCCCTCGTTGGATGAGTTGCTGCGCCTGCTGCAGCATTTCAGCCTTGGAGGTGGCCTTCAGGTTAGGAGTGAAAACGAAGAAGCTAAGAGCCGCTGCAACTCCGGCGAGGATAAGGGCATGCGCCAGGGCTCCCATTTTGGGGTCAGCTATCGAGCGTCCAGGCGGGCTGGAAAGGGCACGAAGTCTGAATCGCATCTTCGGACGTCCCCATTCTGCCCCCGCCGCCCTCTCGGGTGCAACACTCTGCTTTCACCGTGGGGTTGGCCAAAGGCAAGGCTTAATGCGGTGGCGAGGAGGCGGTGCGACGCTTTGTCTCTTGCCGTTCTCGGCCTGTTCCTATTACTCTGCGTGCAGAGGCCGCCGACCCGGCGAAGGTGACACATCGATGAGCCGCAACAAGACCGCCCTAGCAAGCGTACTGACTTCGATCGTCCTTCTAAGTTCTTGTGGTGGAGGAGGAGGCGGCTCAGCGCCCGGCCCGGCGCCAATTCTGGTCAAGCTCTCCGCCTCCACACTGAAAGTCTTGCAGGACGGCACGTCGGCGTCTGTGGACGTTACGGTGACGCGTCCAGCCGGGGCCGCGCGCTCTGTCACCCTCACCGTGGTAACGGCGGCCCGAGGCTTGACGACTGCTATTGAGTCCCCCGGCGCTGGCAATACCGGCAAGGTTACCTTCGACGCCCGCAACACCCCTGCGGGAAGTTACTCCGTGACCGTCCGGGCGGACGACGGCGTGTCCAGCGGAACCGCGGACCTTTCGCTGGTGGTCGGGATTGTGGCTACGGTGGGCCAGCCAAGCGGCCGCAGGCTACAGACCTTCATGTCCACCTCATTCCAGCCGGCTTCCTGGACTGACCAATTCTTCGTTCAGCATCCTGGCGCGACAACGCCGCTGGATAACTTGCTGGCCCGGCACATCAATGTGCAGGTCATGGAGCGAGACATCCCGCAGACAACTGCCACCACCTGGGACTTCAGTTATATTGACGGCATCCTCAATCGCATTCTCTCTGTGGCGGACCACAGCCCCCTGTACCAAATCGCCCGAGGGCCGGATTTCATGTATGACGACGCCCAGAAGCTGCACTTGCGGGACTATCAGGAGTTTGCGGATTTCGCTGCGAACCTGGTGCGCTACTACAACACAGGCGGCTTCACCGACGGCCAAGACGTCCCTCATGCTTCCTCTAGCCAATGGCCCATCACCTACTGGGGCATTTACAACGAGCCCAACATCAACGGGTTCAGCGCTGACGAATATGTGGACATGTACAACGTGGTGGTTCCGACCATGCTGGCTGTTGATCCCACCATAAAGACTGTGGCCGTGGAACTGGCAGACTTCGGGGACGAGCCGCAGAAGTACATGCCAACCTTCGTCCGTAACGTCACTGCCCAAGTGGACGTGGTAGCTACGCACTTCTACTCCACCTGCAATCAAAAGGACACAGACCAGCAGCTCTTCGATTCCATCTCAGGGTTCGCGCCGCACATCACTTACATCTACTCACAGCTCCAGAGCAGGTCTGTCTTGGCGGATGTTCCCGTCTGGCTGACGGAAAACAATGTCAACGCGGACTGGGACAACAACGGCAAGAGCGCCTGCGACCCAAGCCGACCCTTCGTGACGGACCAGCGCGGAACGAGCGCCTTCTTCGCCGCTTGGCGGCCCACGGTCTTCTCAAAGTTGGGGCAGGCAGGGATCCGGGCTCTTCATCACTGGGGTTTCAGCGCCGACGCGCAGTACGGTGAAGTCAGTGGCACGACCAGTGGCAAGTACCTCAGCTATTGGGTGGACTACTACCTGGCGCGCTATTTCCCCTATAACCCGGGTGATCCCTCGTCCGGCTCTAACATCTTGGACTTGCGCGCCACGGAGTCCAGCACCGTGGAGATTCTGGCCACACAGAACTCCGACGGCAGCGTGGTGGTAATGATTGCCAACCACGCTGTGCGGTCTTCCACTGACAACAATGGTCCCGGTGACCCGCGGACGGTGGTCGTTGATGTTTCAGCTCTAGGGTCATTCACGACCGCGACCCTCCTCATGATTGACGCCAAGACCAACCCTGCCCAGGGGCCTTCTCCCACAACCATTACGTCTCCTACTTCCCCCGTGGAAATCACCCTGGACGCCTACGGGGTGACCTTTCTGACACTTGCGAAGTGACAGGATTCCGCAGTGTAGCCTGCTGACGGCGGTTACGGCCGCTTCGCGCGCTCAGCCAGCGGACCGTACATCTCTGGCCGGCGTGCCGCGATGCGGTCGAACTCATATTGGCCAGGGACACGAACCACGCGGTTCTGATCGGCGGCCGCGAGATCGACGTCAGCGTAGAGGATGGTTTCTTCCGCTTCACCGGCTTCGGCCAGCACATTTCCCATGAAATCGACAATCTGCGAATGCCCTGCGAATCGGAAGCCTCGCTCTTCACCCACGCGGTCAGCGGCGACCACGTGGATGTGATTCTCGCTGGCGCGGACCAGTGGCGTGTGTTGCCAGGTGTCAGACGCCAGGGGCCAGTTCGTAGGGACTGCCAGAAGTTGTGCGCCTTTCAATTTGAGGATGCGCGGTGCTTCGGGGAAGCTCACGTCAAAACAGATGTTGATGCCGACCGTGCCGTGGGCTGTTTCAAAGACCGGGAACGGCTTGTCACCTGGCGCGTCAAAGCGGTCGATGCCAAGGCAGAGCAAATGGATCTTCCGGTAGGTGCCGAGAATCCCCTCGGGACCCACCACGGCGGCGGCGTTGAAGATCCTCTCCCCTTCGCGTTCGAGCATGCCGACGATCGCCGTGCAGCCGAATGCCCTCGCCGCGGTCGCAATTTCTTCCGTGGAAGGGCCGGGGACAGTTTCCGTCACGGGCATAGCTTCCTCGCGGCTGCTGAAGCAGTAGCCGGTCAACGCGCATTCGGGGAAGACTACGAGCTTCGCGCCGGTGCGAGCGGCGGTTTCAAGGTGGGCGAGGATCCGCGCAAGGTTTCGTTCCTTCGCGAGAATCTCCACGTCCATCTGGACGGCAGCAACTTTCATGAACACCCCCGTGTGCCTGAAAAATTGGACGCCATTGACTTGTGTGTTACGCGCGCTCGCCGTGGGTACCAGTCCCGTCATTCACCGCGTCGAGCATCGCCACGACGTTCTCGGGAGGAACATTGGCCAGGATGTTGTGAACCTGTTGGAAGACGAAGCCTCCCCCCGGACTGAGAATGCTGACTTGCCCTTTTACGTGGTCCCTGACGACTTCCGGGGTCGCGTGGGGCAAGATGTGTTGGGTTTCAATTCCCCCGCCCCAGAAGGTTACGTCTTTACCGAATTCAGCTTTCAGTTCCCGAGCATCCATTTTTGAGCAGGAAATCTGCACCGGGTTTACCGCCTCCAGTCCGGCATCGATCAGATCCGGAAGCAGTTCGCGAATGCCGCCACAGGAATGGAGCATGACCCTGACGGCCGCCAATTCCTTGGCGCGATTCCACATCAGCTTATGCCGAGGCTTGAAGAACTCCCGGTACATGGCGGGGGAAATTTGCGGCCCGGTTTGCATTCCCAGGTCATCGCCGAAAACGATGATGTCGATGTACTTTCCCACGGCGCCCAGGAATCGCTCAAGCTTGGCCAGATGAATTTCCACCAAGCGGTCGAGGAAAGCGTGCGCCTTCTTCGGCTCGCTGGCCAAGAGCACAAAGAAATTGTCGTTGCGGTAAAGGAACTGCCCCATCTCGAAAAGATTGCCGCCGAACAAGCCCAGGATAGCCCGGTCGGTCTTTTCCCGTAAGCGTCTTGCACCTTCCGTAAGCCTTTCGAGGCCGTCAGGACCTTCAACCAGAGGGCCAGGAGGACAGGCGATGGCGGTCCACATCGACTCCTCCATGGCTTCGGGGATCGTTTTGGGCCCGGCTTCATCCGTAAATGGGAAGTAGGCCTGCTCGAAGTAAATCGCCCCATCGGGCATGCGGGCAATAATCCGACCGCTCTTCGACCGGATTACCCACTCTCCCTGGCCGCGCTCAGGTAGCGCCCACGCGGGCATCTGGCAAGGTGTGCCGTAAGGCAGTACCCAGTCCGCCCACGCGCTGTCGTCCAGCGCAAAGCCTCGCCCCAATTCAATCGTGTCCGCCGCAAATCGGTCCAGGACATCTTCATCCACAATGGCCAACTGCTGGATGGGGTCATAAATCCGAATCGGTTTTTCCTTTAACCCGAGGAGCTTCCGCAGCCTCGCGTAAGCCATCCCCGCGATGCCCGACGACCGATGCCCTGAAAAGTCAACCGGCACTCGGTCGGGTTCACGGTGGTTGAGCGCGGCTAGAACTCGGTCTCTGGAGTTCATGGGCCACTCCGATCTCCAGCAGCAATCATGGGCGCAGGTGGAAGTTTAACAGAGTTGAGGGTAGGTGCCCACGGCGTCACGGATTCACCGCCACGCTCTGCCCGGTAAACGTGATCCAGCGGCCAGCAGAAGCATGGCAGCCAGCATCCTAAAATACCCTCTTGACAGGAGGCGAAGAAAAAGCGAAGATGGTTCCGCCCCCGGGCAGGCACGTCTTATGGCAGGCATGATCTCCCCAGCATCGACAGCGGCGGCTAGTCTGGCGGGTATTGCCCGGATGGCGGCCGCAAGCCCCAAGCTCCGACAGCGGAGCGACGTCGAATACTTCGCCCTCCAGTCCCGGTCCGTGCTCAACCGCGAGTCCAGCGGCCGCATGCCCTTTGCCTGGACGATCAATCCCTACCGAGGCTGCGAATTCGGCTGCACGTACTGCTACGCGCGCTACACGCATGAGTTCATGGAGATGTGGGATGGCCGGGAATTCGAGCGAAAGATATACGCCAAGGTGAACGCGCCGGAGCTGCTTCGTGTTGAACTGCGCGCGGCTAAAGACAAGGGCTTGCCCATTGCCATCGGGACGGCGACCGATCCTTATCAGCCGGCGGAAAAGCAGTTTGGCATCACGCGACAGCTACTTGAGGTTCTTGCGGAATTTGAGGCGCTGGATTTCTCCCTCAGCACGAAATCGGTCTTGCTTCTGCGGGACCTGGGGTTACTCCGACTGATCGCCCGGCGACACTGCTTCAGTGTCCACATGACGGTGACCACGACAAACGAGCGCTTGGCGCGGCTGCTTGAACCGAAGGCCCCACCGCCCACGAAACGGTTGGAGGCCGTCTCGGTCCTCGTCGCGGCTGGCATTCGCGTGGGCGTGATGGCGATGCCCATCCTGCCCGCCCTTAACGACTCCCCAGACGCCCTCGAAGCCCTGGCCCGCGCCGCCGCCCGGGCCGGTGCTCAGTCCCTGTACGGCCATCCGCTCTTCCTGACGCTCTCGACACTGCGCCAGTTCATGCCCTGGCTCGAAAGGGAATTCCCGCACCTGGTCAAACGTTATCGCCGCCTCTATGCCCGCTCGGCGTATCTGAATGGGGAATATAGGGAGCAAATCGTGAAAGTCGTTGCCGCCCTCCGTGCGCACTACTGCCTCGACGACCACCGCGAAGGAATCGCGCTCGCCGCTCGCTATCCGCAAATGGCACTGCCTTTCGAGGGAGCGCCTGAGGTTCAACAACCGCTCGCTCTGCGGTCTCCCTGCGACGCTGGGTCGTACGCGTGGTAAGCCAATCGGCCTTAGGGAGGCGCCGTCGCCTAGACGAGTTGTGGCGGCTTAGTGTCTTTCACCGTTCGCGGCGATTTGTCTGCATAACCAGCCTGACGAGTACGAGGTTTGTGCTTGATCTGTGTCTGGACGGAAGCCCTCGGGAATACCAAGGAGAGTCTGCCGACTGCGGCCTATCCCGTTGTTAATGCAGGGGGTAAGCGAGGAGCTGAGCTGGCTTAGAAATCCTGCCCTTACGCCAAGTACGGCTGGCGAATTCCGTTGTTCTTCCGCGCCAATCCTCGCACTACTGAGCGTTTATTCCCGATTCCTATGGCCTGGAGGACCAGGATATGAATTCGACCCGTGAGCAACGCGGTCCACGACTGAGCGTGGAAGAGCTGCGCCAAGCCGCCGCCGAGATGCGTGCCATTAACCTCGTGGACATTTTCGCTGCCGGTTCGGGCCACCCCGGCGGCACGCTCTCGATCATGGACATTGCTGGCGCGCTTTACCTTCGGGTGCTCAACCATGACCCCAGAGACCCGGCTTGGCCCGATCGCGACCGCGTCTTTTGGTCTACTGGTCACAAGGCACCGGCGCTCTATGTGGCGCTAGGCAAGGCGGGCTACTTCCCACTTGAGGACACGGTGCTGCTCCGCCAGCTTGGCTCGGGATTTGAAGGCCATCCTAATTGGCTCAAGCTGCCCGGAGTCGAGGTTTCCAGTGGCTCGCTTGGGCAAGGGCTCGGCGTCGCGGTCGGCAACGCTTTGGCGGGGAAGCTGCTCGGCCGACCGTATCGCGTTTACTGCATCATGGGGGACGGTGAGCAGCAGGAAGGCAGCATCTGGGAAGCGGCCATGGCGGCGGGGCATTACCGCCTGGACAACCTGTGTGGCATCGTGGACAAGAACGATTTGCAGATCGACGGCTGGGTGCGCGAGGTGATGAACATCGACCCGCTGGCAAAGAAGTACGCCGCTTTCAACTGGAATGTCCTGGAAATCAATGGGCACGACATGAGCCAGATCCTGGATGCCTTCGAGCGCGCGCGCGGGACTTCGGGGCGCCCGACTGTCATCATCGCGCACACCATCAAGGGCAAGGGTGTGTCCTTTATGGAAAACGAAGCGGGATGGCACGGCATCGCGCCCAACCGCGAGCAGTTTGAGAAGGCCATGGTTGATCTCGCCACGCCTGCGATGCCGGGGGAGCGGGTTGAGGGGCTGCTCGCCCGGGCCGGCGAGAACGCGCGGCGCGTGGCGCGGGAGACGAAGGACTCCCTACCCAAGTTCCGCCGCGATTACTGGTGGAACACTTCCGAGTCGATGAAAGTGGATATGGACCCCACGCGCATGGGCTTTGGCCGAGGTCTCGAAACGGCGGGAGCCGACGAGCGTGTGGTCACGCTCCATGCCGACATTTCGGGCTCCATCCGCATCACCGATTTCGAGGCTAAGCACCCCGAACGCAAGAACCGCGTCTTCAGTGTGGGCATTGCCGAGCAAAACATGATGGTCGTCGCTGCCGGACTGGCCAAGGAAGGGTTGATTCCGGTTACGGGAACCTACGGGGTGTTTGCCTCGGGCCGGTGCTGGGATCAGATTCGCACCACCATCTGCTACTCGAATCTGAACGTCAAGATCGCTGGCGCGCACGGGGGCATTTCGGTGGGCGCGGACGGCGCCACCCACCAGGCGCTGGAAGAAATTTCGCTGATGAGCATCCTGCCCAACATGCACGTGGTGGTGCCCTGCGATTCGGTGGAGACGGAAAAGGCCACGCTGCATTGCTTGCTGGAGGTGATTGGTCCGGCCTACATTCGGTATGCGCGGGAGGCAACGCCAGTGGTCACGACCCGCACGACTCCCTGGGAGTTCAGCGTGGCCAACATCATCCGTTACCGCGGGGAGAAGCCTCGCTTCCTTGACGCCTTCGAGACCTTCCTCTCAACTGAGTACGCTGGGGAAGGCGAGAGTGCATCTATCGTGGCTTGCGGGCCGATGGTGCCGGAAGCGATGCGCGCCTCGTGGCTGCTGAAGGAAGAGCATGGCATCGAGACCCGCGTCGTGAACGTGCACACGGTGAAACCGCTCGATGCAGCGGCGCTGGTCGCGGCGGCCGAGCAGACGCAACTGGTCGTCACCGCCGAAGAGCATCAGGCGGGTGGCTTCGGCAACATCATTGCGGGAGCTATTCTCCGCCATCGGCAGAAGTCCGAGGAGCCACTCCTTTTCGACATGGTTGGCGTGAATGACCGCTTCGGCGTCTCGGGTAAGCCCTGGGAGCTGGTGCAAGCGTTTGGCCTGAGCGCCGAGCACATTGCCGAGCGTGTGCTGCTGCTTAACGAACGAAGACGGAATGGGGCCAGGCGGGGTCACCAGCCCGAATAGGCGAGGGATCAAGCTAAAGCGCGGGATCGAGCGTCGAGAATCAGAAGCCGAGTAGGGAAGCAGAAGGAACGGGCCAGACTGCTTGCGTGACACCGGACGCGATACCCGCCTCACCGGTGTCACGCCTCTTCACCGATGGCGCGGAGGGCGCCCTCAATTTTGCGTTTCAGATCGGGCAAGTCGCGCTCGACGGCGGCCCATACTTCATCCTGATCCACGCTGAAGTAGTCATGTACGAGGATGTTTCGCATGGCGATAATCTGGGGCCACGGAATCTCAGGGTGCCGTGTTCGTAATGCGTCCGATACGCGGCGCGCTGCCTCTCCAATGATCTGGAGGTGATCAACAATCCAGGTCTGGATAAGCTCGTCCCGAGCAAAATCTTCGCGCCCCCGAACGGCATATTTCTCGACCCGTGCCAAGGCTTCCAAGATGTCTTGAAGGCGCGACGCATCATTCCTCATAGGGGTACCGCCTCCTTTAGCACGCGGTCACGAACCTGGGCCCGCAACCCTCGCTCGGTAACCACATCCACTTTCCTGCCGAGAAGTTTCTCGAGATCAACCAGCAACCCTGCATGGTCCAGTAGGCTTCGCCCTGGTTCTAGGTCCACAAGCACATCCAGATCGCTCTCGGGGGTGGCTTCGCCACGGACCACGGATCCGAAGACGCGCACGTTGCGCGCGCCGTGCTGGGCGGCAATGCGGAGTATCTCGGCCCGCTTGGCCTTAAGAACTTCATCGATGCCCATGGCTGGGTCTCCTCAGTGCGTGCGGGGTGGGCGGATTCACACCTATCTACCTACTCGACTTTACACCACTGCGCAAGCCAGAGGAAGCCTTGAAATCACGAAGTAAGACTTTGTGGATTTGTCGTGGTGGCGGTCACGCGTCCCCTCAGCGGCGGTCGATCACTTGTTTCCCCGGGGGAAGCCCGTAGGGAAGAAGTGAAGTGTGCTTGGAGATGCTCCGCGGGGGCTTCGAGCGGAGGCCTTACACCGGTAAGATCACCTCGACTCGTGGCCGAGCCCTCAGCGACGTGGGGAATTGCGGACTAAGAAGTCATTCAGACGACCGGCGGGGCATCAGCCGCTTCCAGGTGGATCTCACCGACTCCCGTCTGCACTTCCACGCGCAGCGTGACCGGGGATTTTCCGTACATGTCGTTGACGTAGAAGTCGCCCTCTTTCTTCAGTTGGCTGGCGCGGACTTGTCCAATCCCGCCCTCGGCATGGACGCGCACGCCGACGTTCCGGGGAAGCTGCACGGTGGCTTGGCCCACGCCCCCGTGAATTCGGGCTTCGAGGCTGTTCTTCAAGTCACCGGTCAGATCCACAAGCGTTTCACCGACACCCGTGTTGAGGTCAAAACTGGTTAGCGAGAGAGAACCCAGAGTGAGCTTCGATTCTCCTGCGCCTAGTTCCACACTCAAGTCCACAGGAACCGCATCGTTCAGACGCAGATCCCATTTATTGCGACCGGGGCCCATGGGGCCACTTGATCCCTTGGGCTGGCGGATGGTAAGCAGGCCCTGGGCTCCGGTCACACTGTAGTCCATCTGAGGTTTCCACCGGCTGGAGGCGTACGCGAACTCGGCTTCCAGCAGATCTTTCGCGCCGCCGGCCAACTGTAGCTCGCCAGCTCCCATTTGGAGCTCGACTCTGATCTTCCTTGCCTGGCCGAGTTTGACGGACCGGGATTCCGTGAGCAGGCTGCCTTCCTGCAGCCTACCATTGCCGACACAAGCGACGGCGCTCAACACGGTCGCTAGCGTGGCTAGGAGACGAAGCTTCATCACTCGCGAGTTCATCTTTTTTCCCCCTGGGCTCAGGCGTACGAGGCCGGTTACGCGCTCCATCTGCTAAGTTCTACGTGTTCTGCCGTCGGTTTGTTCCTAGAACGCGGTGGCGCGCAGCCCGCTGCGGCGGGCAGCAGAATTTGGCCCAGGGCTACATTCTCGTGGCCCTTCGCGTCTGAGCGCCCTTGCCAAGCTCGCGAGACCGAACCTCCTCCACAACTCAGCTTACCGGACCACCGAGCTCCGATCTCTACAGCATCGGCGGCCACAGATCACCCTACCGATCCTACAGGTTTTTCTTGCCCCAGCTTTCGATGCGGTCCAAAGCTTTCTGGATATTCTCCACGGAGTTGGCAAAGGAAAAACGCAAGTATCCTTCGCCCCAATTTCCGAAAGCCGTTCCAGCGAGGCACGCCACACCGGCCTCGTTCAGAAGGGCGTCAGCGAGCGTGCGGGAATTCCGCCGCGTCTCTTTGATGTTCGGGAAGACGTAGAACGCTCCGCGGGGTTGCCGGCAGCGGAAGCCGGGAATGCGGTTCAGCCCTTCGACGATCACGCCGCGCCGCCGCCGGAACTCCTCGCGCATCCGGTCCACGGATGCTTGGTTCCCTCGCAGGGCTTCAATGCCGGCGATCTGGCTGAAGCTGGCGGTACAGGAATTCGAGTTAGTCATCAGCAGCGCCACCTGCCGGGCGAGGTCTGGTCGCATCACCCCATAGCCCATCCGCCAGCCGGTCATGGCGTAGGTCTTCGAGAACCCGTTCAAGATGATGGTCCCTTCCTTCATGCCGGGGAATTGCGCCAGGCTGGCGTGCTCTCCCTCATAGATCAGGCGGCTGTAGATTTCGTCCGAGAGGACGAAGATTTCCCGGCTGGCGAGGGCCTTAGCGAGGGCTTTGATGGCATCGGGGCTCATCACCCCACCGGTGGGGTTATGAGGCGAGTTCAGGATAATCAGCCGAGTGCGGTCCGTAATCTTCTCCAGGATCTCGCTTGCGTCCACATCGAAGTCGCGGTCTTCGCGCAAGCCGTAGGGGACCGCTCGCCCGCCGACGAACTGGATCATCGATTCGTAGATGGGGAAGCCAGGGTTGGGATAGAGCACCTCGTCCTGCTTGTCCACCAGCGCCAGGATGGTAAAGAACATGATGGGCTTGCCGCCCGGCGTGATGACCACTTCGCCGGGATCGACGGAGATTCCCAGTTGGCGCGCGGTGTACTCGGCCACGGCTTTGCGGAGTTGGGGCAGCCCGGCCGGCGGCCCATAGTGCGTCCAGCCTTCGCGCAGGGCACGCGCGGCGGCTTCTACGACGTTGTCAGGCGTGGCGAAGTCAGGCTCGCCAATCTCCAGATGGATGATCTCTTTCCCGCGTGCCTCAAGTTCCCGAGCACGCACCAGAACCTCGAACGCACTCTCCGTGCCCAGCCGCGACATGCGCTCTGCCAAGCGAAGCGGTCTATGAACAGTCGTCACCAGCAATGACCCCTTGCCCGCCTATTTGGCGTTGCCCCCACGGAGGCCTTTGTGACCTAGCGTTGCACAGTGGGGTACAAAATATCGCCTCGCAATACGAGATGCGAGGCCGAGACAGGATATTCCCGGAACAGACCAATGTCCAGGGTGGGATTAAGGATCGATAGGGCAGTTGTTGGTGTAGCTCTTGGTCTAACCTGCATCGCTCACGAGGCCTTTGGCTATGGCCACCAAAGTAACATTCAGCACTTGACTATTGCCGTGCGCTGGCGGCGACTAGTTCCAGTTGCTGGGTCAGGTAGCCGCCTTCGTTGATGTGCACCGCTTGGCCGTGGTCCTGGTAGGGCCGCAGGGAGTCGGGATTCTGGTGAGCTCGCTTCTCGACGCTTTCCGAGGCGAACAGCTTGTAGTCACCAGGGCTAATGCCTCTCAGCGTGAATCGTCCGTACTGGTCGGTGAATGCTAAGGAAATGAACCAAACAGCGCCTCCGGTAGGGAGAGTGAAATTCAGCGACCATCATCCGGTGAGGGGGGATTCCCCCACCTCTTCTCAAACTCGCCACCCCGGCTCCGACGCGCAACCCCGAAATCTGACCTAACGGGAGGGGGAAATTGCCCTTCGGCAATCCACAATGCGAATCACGTCATAGGTAACGAAAATGCTAAGGGACATTTACGTGTGGGGAGATAGGTGGGGGCATCCCCAGCAGCTCGGAGAAACGAACAAAATGACATCCATTGTCGCTAATGAAAGAGGCCGGGTGAATTCCCCAAAGCTTGCAGAAATCAAGGCCTCTGAGTATCTTATGTCGGATGGCGTCGGGCTAAGGACATAGCTGACGGAGGAACAGGGATGTACGTTGACAATACAACTCGCCGGGTGACGACCTATCAACGCCCCCAAGTTCAGAAGAGGACGGCAAGCCTTCCGCGCTCCCACCATGTGCTCGAGGATATCCTCTCCAACCAAAGCGTTCGCAAGGCCTTGCTTTGGATGACGCGGCCGGGTGCCGACGGCAAGTGTTTCTTCATGCGGTTGTGCGAGAACTACGACAACCCCCAAGCGGACTTTTGGAAACGGCTTAAGTGGACCGTGCCCAATTGGCTGATCGATCTGGGCCTGTGGCAGACCGGGTTGGACAAGGAAACCATGAAGAGGCAGTTGTTCCACCACCCACCCACGGTCAAAGCCCTGACCTTGACAGCCAAGAGCATTGGAATCTATGGCCTGACCGTTCCGCAGCGCTACACCGCTCCGCTTTTTGCCGTGTGGAACATCACTCAGGCCTGCAACCTGACCTGCAAACACTGTTATCAGAGCGCGCGGCACAAGCCTGAGTCCGATGAGCTTACCACGGATGAGAAGCTGGATCTGATCGACCAGATGGGTGATGAGTACGTCCCCTTCTTGGCCTTCGCTGGGGGAGAGCCGCTGGTGACGCGCGACCTTTGGAAGGTTTTGGAGCGTTGTGCCCGGCGCGGTATCCACGTGACTTTGGCCACGAACGGTACCTTGCTGACGCCGGAGATCTGCCAGCGATTGAAAGACGCGAATGTGAAGTATATCGAGGTAAGCCTGGACAACATCAATCCCGAGGAGCACGACGAGTTTCGCGGGATGAAGGGAGCCTGGGCAAGAACCGTCCAGGGCATCCGGAATTCTGTGGCAGCGGGGGTTCGCACCGGTATTGCCTGTTGCTTCACGCGTGAGACCGTGCACACTGTGGACGACGTGGTGAAGCTCGCCATCGATCTGGGCTGCAAGACCTTCTCGCACTTCAATTTCATTCCAGTCGGGCGCGGCAGGGAGATCGTGGAGCACGACCTGACGCCTGGCCAACGTGAAATCCTCCTGGTGAAGCTGCGCCGCCACATGGAGGAAGGAAAGATCGGCATCGTGTCCACGGCCCCGCAGTTTGGCCGCGCATGCATCGTGTATGGCCCCGAAGAAGGGGTGTTCGCCACCGGCCACGCCGGCAGGGGGCCGGGGAAGAAGACCATGGTCCTCTCCCGGTACATCGGGGGCTGCGGCACTGGGCGCTGCTATTGTGCTATCCAGCCGAACGGTGTCTTCACCCCCTGCGTGTACATCCCCAGCGAGAAGGTTGGGGACATTCGACGCCAGACCCTGGCGGAGATTTGGAGCAACCCCTTATTCGCCACTCTCGCGGACCGTGAGGATCGCGGCGATCATTGTGGCGTTTGCGATTACCGCTACTACTGCGGGGGGTGCCGCGCGCGAGCCCTCGCTTATACAGGCGATATCCAGGCGGGGGACCCGGGCTGCGTTTACAACTATCACCAGTGGCAGGAACTGACCGCGACCGACGAAAAGCGGGAGTATGCAAGCAAGGCTGAAGGTTATGAGCAGGAACTTTGCGGGCTGCCGGTCGAGGCGCAGCAGGCTGCCCAGTTAGTTCAGTTGGTGGCCTCTGGCGCAGTGCGCGCCGCAGCGGAATCCGGCCAGCTCTCGGGCATGTCGGAAGAAGAAGTGCGCCGTGTGGACCAACTCGTTGCCCGGCTGAAACCACTGCCCCCCCGTTGAAACTGATCCTTGGAGGCCCCGGCCGCCCTTGAGGGCGGGGCTGTGCGTTCTCGACTGGAGGTAGACGCGAGATGAGCGGATCCCACCAAGCCAAGACACATCAGGGAGACTTGGGTCCTGAGGCTGCGGCGCGGAAGGAATCGACGGCGAAGGGCGAGGTCTCCCAGGTGACGCTCTCCACCATTGGGGACTTATCGATAGCGGCGGACGAGGCAATAAGTCGCGTCTCAGAAGCGCCTCCGACGCGCCGCTGGCTGCCGCTTCCTGCTTTCTTCTTCGTCATTTATTTGGCGTGTTGCTGGCTTGCCGTGTACACGCTGAAGTCGGCTCCCTGGATTCGAGCGTTTCTGGTTCCGCTGTTTCCGGTACTCATTGCCACCGTGGCATTTGCGTGGCGACAGAGGTGGAAGTTCCGAGCCCAGGACTGGCGATTCAAATTGGACGCATGGCGGGCCGCGCTGGTGTCGCTTGGCCACGAGGCGACCAATGCCGCAAATGCCATCCGCGCGAACTTGGTTGCCTTTCAGCTTGCCAACCCGCAGGTCTCCAACTCTGAGCACTTGGACCAGATTCAGTCGGGAACGGCACGGATTGAGGCGGCGGTTCAGGCGTCTCGGGATCCCATGGCTTGGAAGGGGAGCAAGAAGAAAAAGGGTGACGGCAACCCACCTGCTTCCGAGGAAGAATCTCCCCGCAGCTCCATCGCCACGTAGCTTGAGGAGTGCAGACCCGGTTTGGGGTCCAAGGTTCCACGATCAAACCCATCCTGAAGTGGAGGCGGACGCAAGTGATTGGGTCGCGCGCCTCTCGTTTCCCAGGCGAATGCCGCTAACATTGTCGGCGTAAGCCCAAACTCGTTCAGCGAGGCACAGGCGGGAATCTCTACGTGAGGCTTATGGATGGCAAACCGCCGGCCACGGCGGCGGCATTGTACTGCAAGAAGAGCTGGGGCCTAGGGCTTCAACTGCTGGGCGCCATCCTGGGCGTGCACCACAGCAATCGCTGCCATGTTGACGATGTCCTCGACCTCGCAGCCTCGTTGCAGCACGTGGACAGGCTTGGACATGCCCATGAGGAGTGGCCCGAGGGCTTCCGCTCCGCCGATTCGCATCATCAGCTTGTAGGCGATGTTGCCTGCCTGGAGATCCGGGAAGATGAGAACGTTGGCGCCGCCCTTGAGCGAGGAAAACGGGTAGTCTTGCTCGATAATCTCAGGGACCACGGCCGTGTCGGCCTGCATTTCTCCATCCACCATCAGGCCCGGAGCTCTCTGTTTCACGAGTTCTGTAGCCCTCCGCACTTTTTCGGTCAGGGGATGCTTAGTGCTGCCGAAGTTGGAGAACGACAGCATAGCCACGCGCGGCTCGACATCGAACTCGCGCGCCACGCTGGCGGCGAGCAGCGCGATCTCTGCCAGCTCCTCGGCGGTCGGCTCGATGTTCACCGTGGTGTCAGCGAAGAAGTAGACCTCCTTCTTGGTGGCCAGCACGTATAGTCCGGAGACGCGGTGCAGATCTTCCCGCATGCCGATGATCTGCAGGGCCGGGCGGATCGTATCGGGGTAGTGCTGGGCAACCCCGGCCAGGAAGCCGTCGGCATCCCCCAAGTGCACCATCATTGCTCCGTAGTAATTGTTGTTGAGCAGCAGCTCGCGCGCCTCACTGCGCGTGACGCCCTTGCGCTGGCGCAACTGGAAGAACTCCTCCACGTAAGCGTCCAGGCGCGGCGAGCGCGCCGGCTCGATGATCTCCGCATGCAGCTTGTTGAGGGCCAGATCCTGAAGCTTGCTCTCGATCACCGCTTGACGCCCCAGGAGGATCGGGTGGGCGATGTTCTCTTCGATCAGGCGGTAACTCGCTCGCAGGATCTTCTCATGTTCGCCTTCCGAGAACACGATCCGCTTTGGGTCAGCCTTCGCCCGATGCCTCAGGCTTTGCATCACTTCGTAAGTGCGTCCCAGTCGTCGGGAGAGTTGTTCGCGGTACTCCTCCAGGTCGATGTTCACTTGCGCTACCCCGCTTTGCATGGCTGCCTCGGCCACAGCGGAGGATTCGCGGATCAGCACGCGCGGATCGAAAGGCTTGGGGAGGATGTATTCCGGGCCGAACTGCAGGCGGGTGACGCCGTAAGCTCGCATGACCGAATCGGGCACGTCCTCCTTCGCCAGCGTCGCGAGCGCGTGCGTGGCCGCGATTTCCATGGTTTGGTTGATGGCGCGCGCTCGTACATCGAGCGCACCGCGGAAAATAAACGGAAAGCCCAGGACGTTGTTCACCTGGTTGGGGTAGTCGGAACGGCCCGTGGCGATGATGGCGTCCGGACGCGCGCTCTTGGCTTCTTGGTAACCGATCTCCGGGTCGGGATTCGCCAGGGCAAAAACGATGGGCCGGTCGGCCATCGAACGGACCATCTCCGGACTGACGCAACCCCCGGTCGAAAGCCCTACAAGGACGTCGGCGTCCCTCATCGCTTCAGCCAAGGTGCGTTTCTCCGTCTTAACCGCGAAGCGGGCATTGTAAGGGTTTAGTCCTTCCTCGCGGCCCATGTAAATCACGCCGAAGACGTCGCACATGAGGATGTTCTCGCGCCGAACTCCCAGGCGGACAAAGTGCTCTGCCGTGGCCACCCCGGCTGCGCCAGCCCCGCAGAACACCACGCGGACTTCCGCAAGATCCTTGCCTACGATCTCCAAGGCGTTGAGCAGGGCTGCGCCGGTAATGATTGCGGTTCCGTGCTGGTCGTCATGAAAGGCGGGAATGGAGAGAGTCTTGCGCAGAGTCTCTTCGATGTAGAAGCAGTCCGGAGCCTTGATGTCCTCGAGGTTGATCCCGCCGAAGGTGGGTTCCAGAAGCTGGCAGACTTTGATCACGTCATCCGGATTCTCAGAGTCAACTTCCAAATCGAAGACGTCGATGTCCGCCAAGCGTTTGAAGAGGACCGCCTTGCCCTCCATGACGGGCTTCCCTGCCAGGGGGCCGATGTTGCCCAAACCCAAGACCCTGGTGCCGTTGGTCACCACGGCAACCAAGTTCCCTCGGGCTGTATACTCGAACACCAGTCGGGGTTGCTTCTTGATCTCCAGGCAGGGCTCTGCCACGCCAGGCGTGTACGCCAGGCACAGGTCCCACTGGGTTCGGCAGGGCTTGCTCGGCACGACTTCAATCTTTCCTTTGCGGCCCAGCCGGTGATAGTCCAACGCATCTTCTTTGCGGATCTCCACGCTACGCCCCCATTCGACAGCATCGCGCCATCGAAATTCGCCACTTTGACAGCCTCACCTATAGTCCTGCTCCTCGGCCACCGTAATCAAATGATGGCGCAATTTAGCACAGATTGCCATCGGTTCCTGGCTGAATCCACCAATGTAGCAGCCAGATTGTCCCTAGCGAATTCTTGGCCGAGCTCGCATCAGACTGAGAGCGAAGTCACGACATACCCCCACGCCTTGCAGATACTTTACCCTCGGTGTTAAGTTGGTGTCGAAAGGCCGAGAGGGGAAGCCGCGCGGCGGTGCTCCCGCATAATCTGAGGCGTAACAATGCGTTGGTCCTGGAAAATCGGCGAAGTGGCGGGAATAGGCATCTATATTCATGCCACCTTCTGGCTGTTTATCCTTTTTATCTTGTACGCTTACTGGGTTCGAGGGCACAGCCTTCCGATGGCCCTGGCTGGAGTAGGGTTCATCCTTGCGATTTTCGGCTGTATCGTGTTGCATGAGCTGGGCCACGCCCTGACAGCGCGCAAGTACGGCATTCGCACGCGCGACATCACTCTACTTCCCATCGGAGGCTTGGCCCGGCTGGAGCGCATGCCTGATGTTCCCGTTCAGGAGCTTTGGGTGGCGCTGGCAGGGCCCGCGGTGAATTTGCTCCTCGCGTTGGCGCTCTACGCCGCGCTGGTTCTCTTGGGTATTCAGCCGAAATTGCGCCAATTTCGCTGGGTCGGCGGTGATTTCCTTAACAGACTGATGGTTGTGAACATCTGGCTGGTGGGCTTCAACCTTATTCCGGCCTTCCCCATGGACGGTGGGCGGGTGTTGCGCGCCATACTCGCGACGCGGATGGAATATACCCGGGCCACGGTCCTCGCCGCGCGCATCGGCCAGGGCATGGCTTGGTTGTTCGGATTGGTCGGCCTGCTCACGGATCCTTTCCTGATCTTCATCGCGCTGTTTGTGTGGATGGGGGCTGAGCAAGAATCCGCCATGGCCCAGATGCACACCTCCCTGGGAGGCATCCCGGTGCAGCGGGTCATGTTGACGGACTTTCGTACGCTCAAGCCTGATGACACGCTGGCGACCGCTGTCGAGCACATCCTTGCCGGGTGGCAGCAGGATTTCCCTGTGGTCTTTGGGGACCACGTGCTCGGTGTTCTGACGCGGGAGGACCTTCTGCGAACGCTGGCTCAGCGTGGAGCGGAGGTGCCCGTCCGGGATGCTATGACCCGCGATTTTCAGACCGCCGATTCCCACGACATGCTGGAACAGGCTCTGGGCCTCCTTAAGAGCTGCAATTGCCATTCTCTCCCCGTCCAGCACGACGGTCGGCTGGTGGGCATGCTCACCATGGACAATGTGGGCGAATTCCTGATGATTCAGTCGGCGCTCCGCCGGGCGCAGGGTCTGCGCCGTGGCTGGCGACTGCGGTAACTGGGTCCCACAGCGACGGCAGCTCGAAAGGTGGAATCCGGAAGGGGAGACGCGCGCTGCCATGAGATTGGGTTCCGGCGCTGGTATCTGAAAGTTGGTGTCCTATCCGCCGAATCAGCGTTCATCGATTGCTTGGAAACGAGCGCTATCCTGCCGCCGGAAGGAGATCCACTTATGCTTCGTGCATCCGCCTGGATCATTGTCTTGTTGGTTGCCGTTCCCGCCGCGGCGCAAATTGGGGCGTATCCGCGACGCGTTTCGCTCAACGGCAGTTGGGACTGCCAACCTCTGGCCCGCACAATTCTCAAGGCCGATGGGAGCATCGGTGAAGACGCATCCAACCTGCCTCCGCCGAGCAAGATGACCGTCCCTTCCAACTGGCACCTGAACGGTTTGCCGAATTTCAACGGGCGGGTGTGGTTCGAGCGGGAGTTCGATTTTCCTGACAAGCTCGCTGCCAACGACCGGGTTTTCCTGGTCTTTCACGGCGTGGACTACTTCCCGAGCGTGGAGGTGAACGGGACATTGATCGGACGGCATGAAGGCTATTTCCAAGCCTTCGAGTTTGACGTCACCCCGCATATCAAGCGTGGGCGGAATCATCTGGCCGTCATTGTGGACGCGCCGCTTGAGGAGCCCGGCGCCGTCTGGCCTGATCACAAGCGGATGATCAAGGGCGTATTCTCCCACTGGGACTGCAAGCCAGGGAACGTCTTCAAAGCCACTGGCCAGGACGGCACCACGGCGGGTATCTGGAACAGCGTGGAGTTGGAGATTCGCCGCGTAGCGTGGCTGGGTAACCTGAAGATTCGGCCATTCCTGTACCCGCGGAAACTTGCCACCGGAAAGGCTGAGGACAACGCTCTTGACGCCAAAATGTTTATCACCGCGGAGGTGCACGCCGCGCGGCCCGGCAAGTTCGAGCTTACGGCGGAGGCGGGAGGCTCGAAGACCACGACCAGCGTTGACCTGACAGCCGCCGCGGCAACCGCAGTCCTGGTCCTGCCCATGGAGCGGCCGCGCCTCTGGTGGACCTGGGACCTGGGCGAGCCGTTCCTTTACGCCTGCAAGCTGACGCTTTCGGCCGGAGGTGAGACGGTTCACGCGCGTGAGGTCAACTTTGGGGTGCGCAGCATCGAGCTTGATGAGAAGACCGGCGAATGGCGGCTGAACGGTGTGCGGTTCTTCATCCGCGGCACCAACATTGTGCCGGAACTCTGGCTCTCGCGTTACACCTCGGAGCGAATTGGTCAGGATATCAAGCTTCTTCGCAACGCCCACGTCAATGGTGTGCGGGTCTGCGTGCACGTCAATCGCGAGGAACTTTACGAGGCGCTGGACCGCGCCGGCATCGTCGCCTGGCAAGATTTTCCTCTGCAGTGGGACTACACCCGTACAGACGAGTTCATGCAAGAGGCAGCGCGCCAATTGCGCGACATGATCCGGCAGTTCTATAACCACCCCTCCATCATCACCTGGGTCTGCCAGAACGAGTCCACGGCCTATAACGTCAACGTGCTTGATCCGTTCCTGGCTCGCGTCGGCGCACAGGAAGATTCCTCGCGGCCCGTGCGGCCCGTCTCCGGTTTCAACGAGCACTTCTATGAGGGCTGGTACGGCGGTGCTTACCACAACTACCTGACGACGCCGGGAGGGCCGATCATCTCCGAATTGGGTGCGCAGGCATTTCCTTCCCTGGAAGAAACGCGGGAGATGTTTGGTGAGGCGTGGCCCCCCGACTGGCGGAAATTGGCTTATCACGACTTCCAGTTTGAGCAGACGTTCCACGTGGCCAAGGTGCCGATGGGTTCGAACTGGGCAGAGTTCGTTCAGAATTCGGAGCGCTACCAGGCCGACCTGCTAAAGTTTGCCATCGAGCACTACCGGCGCGCGAAATATCGGAAGATCGGCTCGTTCTTTCAATTTCAGTTTGTGGACTGCTGGCCCTCGGTCACCTGGTCGGTGGTGAGCTATGCGCGCCAGCCGAAGCCCGGCTATTTCGCGCTGCAGCGCGCCTATCAGCCCGTGCTAGTCGGGGCGACCCTCGAGAAGACCGTGTGGGGCAAAGGGAAGAATATCCCCGAAGACGCCGCCGGAGTAGGTGCCAGCGCGCGCGTTTGGGTGGTCAACGACGAGCGTCGGGTGATCGAGGGCGCAACATGCCAGGCGCTTCTCCGCGGGCAGGGAAAGGATGTGGTCGTGGCGGCAAATAAGTCGAAGGTTAACATCCCCGCCGCTTCGGTCGCGGAGGTTCCTTACGTCTCAGTTTCGACAGGCTGACATTACCCTCCGGCCGCGAAACCGACGTCTCCACGTCCCTGGTCGGTGTCGAGGCCGACCGCAAGGCGCCATTGAAGATAGACTCGGAGGGCACACTCGAAGGCGGTCGCCGGGGCAAGGTGGCGACCGTCGTGGGGGTGGGGGCTGCTTACTTGGTCGGGAAAGTGGCCGACGACCTTCTTGAAGAGGGGGTCAAATTCGGGGTGGGCATCGCGGCGAGCGGTACGGCCACCATCGTAGCGCGGTACGTGGAAATCGGTACAGGACTGCTGTTTTTCTTTGCCCGACGCGGCAAGGACGCCCGGTTGCCGGAGTACACCGAGCTGGAGGTTACCTTCAATCGTCCGGTAGTGGTTTCCTGGCGTTAGGATTCTGACCTGCGACTTCTTCGTACGGAACAAGCTGGAGATGCGGAAACATTACTTTATATACAAAGCTCTCGCCGATCTCCGCGGTGACGCCGAACGGCTGAACATTGACTTGCCACTCGTCGAAGATCGCGAAGAGATCAAATGTTTACTCGCGAGGCCGGTGGAAATCTCCAGCGAGGCCGGGCGCGCTTGGCGCATCGGAAACTCTCTCGCCATTCATCCGATGGAAGGTTGCGATGGCGAGCTGGACGGACGTCCCAGTGAGCTGACTTTCCGCCGCTACCGTCGCTTCGGTGCGGGTGGGGCAAAACTGATTTGGTTTGAGGCTTGCGCCGTCGCCCCCGAGGGCCGGGCCAATCCGCGCCAACTTTGGATTCATCCGGGTTCGGCGTCGGCGCTTGCCAGGTTACTCGAGGAGTGTCGCCGCGCTCACGAAAAGGAGTTGGGTTCACGCGAGGGTTTGGTGGCCGTGCTGCAACTAACCCATTCGGGGAGGTATAGCTACCCGAAGCCGCGGATTGCCTACCATCACCCGATTCTGGATCAATTCCCCTACGCTAGTCTCTTGAACCTGCCGCCTCGGAGCACGCCATGGGAAGTCGCCAGCGACGAATACCTGGCGGCGCTGGAAGATCGCTTTGTCGAAGCAGCGATGCTGGCGCGCGCGATCGGCTTCGACGGCGTAGATGTGAAGATGGTCCACGGCTATCTGCTCGCCGAACTTGTGAGCGCGCGTTCGCGGCCAGGAGTCTATGGTGGGCCGCTCGAAAATCGCGCGCGCTTCGTGCTTGATGTTCTTCAGAAGGTTCGCGCGCGGGCTGGCAAGGATTTCCTGCTGGCCGTCCGGCTGGGCGTCTATGACGGCGTACCCTACGCTGTCTTGGCGCAAGATGCGCGTGGAATTCCTCGACCTCATCCCATACCCTACCCGTGGGGATTCGGCGTCAACCCGCAGAACCCGTTAGAGCCTGACCTCGAAGAGCCCCTCAGGCTGATCGGCTGGTTGAGGCAGGCCGGCGTCAGGTTGCTGAACGTTTCGGTTGGTAACCCGTATGTGAACCCGCACCTGGGCCGCCCTTACGAGAAACCCAATGAGGGATTGTACGAAGCTCCGGAACATCCGCTGCGAGGAGTCGCGCGGCATTTCGCCGTGACCGCGCAAATCCAGCAGGCTTACCGCGACCTGGCAGTGGTTGGCACCGGCTATAGTTGGCTGCAGCATTTTCTGATTCACGCCGGAGCTGCAAACCTGAAACTCGGTCGAGTGACGATGGTGGGAGTGGGTCGCGGCGCGCTCGCTTACCCGGAATTTGCGCGTGATGCGCTGAGCAAGGGGGGGCTTGATCCGCGGCGCACCTGCAAGACCTTGTCTTTCTGCACTTACCTAATGCGCCAGAAGAACCACCCGCTAGGTCAGTTTCCCACGGGTTGTCCGCCGTTCGATAAGGAAGGCTATGGAACGATTATGAAGGAGGCGCGCGCGGCAGCGAGGGGAAAGTAGAAGGCAGAAGGCAGTAAGCAGCAGGCAGAACGCAGTCGTAGCGCAGAGTCGCTTTGTGACTCTGCGGCGTTTGACTAGCGAGTCAGTACTGCAAACAACCCCAGAATCAGCCCCGTCACCCAGGCCAGCGCGATGGCGGCGCCCAGCGCCGGGCCCGCCGCGAGAAAGAACACCGTGACCATTTCTTGCAAGGTGTCCAATACGGCCTGGCTGTTCATAATGCCCCCCAGGTTCTGCGTAGCCCTAGAAAGTGGCAGTGTCGTCCGCGGGCAACATTCTGTGCCGTGTGAATAGCATCTTCCGAGACGGATTGGGTGTCAAGCCCTCCTACGTGTACATCTCCCTCCGGCGAGAACGCTCACGCTTTCCACGGCGGCTTTTCGGGGAGCAGCTTCTCGAACTCAGCGATGAGTGATGCTTCATAGGCGCCGGCGTAGGTGTGCTTGAAGAACCGGTCCATCGCTTCGCGGAAGAAGCGTTCCCAGGATTCTTCTTCATGGCCGGGGTTGACGGGGAAGAACAGGGCGCTGTTGGCGCGGGCGGCGGAAAGGTCGCCGGGAGCGTCGCCAATCATCAACACGCAATCCTTGGCATACTTGCTGCCGGCGGCGAGCTTCAGGTGTTCTTTCTTGCTGCCCATCTCCTGCCCGGCGATCACGGCGGCGTACTTGGCGATGTCGTGTTCTTGCCACTCGCGTTCCAGGGCCTCGCCCGGAGTGGCGGAAACGCAGATGATATCTGCCTGGCGAGCGAGTTTTTCGGCGCACTCACGGAAATAAGGAAAGGGCGGCACACCCTCCACCAGGTCGGCGATGGAGCGGTTGACGGCCTTGCTCCATTCGAGTGTCTGCTTGAGCACCGGGTCGCCGGTCTTGCCGACTTCCGCTTCGAGCGCGGGATTGCCGAGGGTCGCTCCGGAATCGATCCAGGCCTGGAGGGTCGGAACCTCAGGAATCTTCACGCCGCGCCGCATGGGCTCCGGCCAATCGCGCAGCAACTCGAAGGTCTTCGTGAGGGCAGGGAAGCGGTTCACGCCGCGCCATTTTGAATAGAGGTTGACGAATTCCGCCGCGGCACGCGCGTACTTCGAGATGGCCTGCAACTTCCAATATCTGATGATGTTCGGAATGAAGCACTCCTTGTGCTTGATCTCCATCGTGTCAAACACGCAGCCGTCGGAATCGATGCCCACAAAAAATGAGTGCTGGGGTTTGAAGGCGAGCAACTTCCCTTTTGGATTTGACTCCATCTGCATCTCCGCGCTGACCGGGCGAGGCGCTGGAACGCTCTAGCTAGGATCTGGCCCAAGATCAGCGCCTGCATCTTAGCGCATTTCAACCACGTCGGGAACGGCCGTCGAGAATCCGCGGCGGTTCGCCTGATAAGGCACTGGCTTCATCGAGAGCTGCCAGTGAGTGGCACGGGGAGATTGCCGGGTGTGTCGACACCTGCCCACGGTGACATTTTGGCGCCACCCACTCGCGCGGCCACCGAGGCATCAAACAGCTTGCCGGTTGAGGTTCTCAGCAAGCTTGCATCTTTACTTTGCAGGGACTATACTTTAATTGGCCGACGCGCATAGTGGGCGAAAGCCCACTTTTTTGTTGGGACCGAATTCGGTCGAATCTGCTGCGGAGCGGATGCAGCGGAGGAGTGCGCAAGCGAGCCAAGCAACAATGGTGGACCTCGAGAACATCCGGGCCATGGCCGAGCGAGTGGTGACGTCAGAAGGCTTGGCGCTGGTGGACGTGGAATTGAAGGGCGGGCGCGCCAACCCGCTCCTGAGGATTTACATTGATAAGCCCGGAGGGGTCTCCCACGCGGACTGTCAACTGGTCAGCGAGCAGTTGAGCGCCCTGCTGGATGTGGAGGACCCATTCCCCGGAAGCTATACCCTGGAGGTCTCCTCGCCAGGTCTTGACCGCGAGCTGGTGAAGGCCAATGACTTTGTGCACTTTGCCGGGCGCCGCGTACGGCTGGTGTTGCGAGAGCCGGTGGAAAACCAGAAGGTTCTTGAGGGTCGGTTGGCCGGCCTCGAAGCGGGCCGCGTTCGGTTGGATCTGGGTGAGGGCGGCCTGAAGGAATTGGAGTTGTCGAATATTCAAAAAGCGCGGCTGGTAGTGGAACTGTAAGAGCTCGGGATTCGGGATCCGGGGATTAGTCGATTCCTCCGGCCGGGCCGCGAACCCTAATCCCGAATTCCGAGTTTGTTGGGGGTAGGCTGGTGACGACAAGTCTTCTGTTTCAAACGATTGACCAGTTGAGCCGCGAGAAGGGCATCGACCCGCAAGTTATCATTTCGGCGGTGGAGGACGCCATTCTGGTGGCCACGCGGAAGTATTACAAGACCGCTGAGGACCTCCAGTCGCACTTCAATAAAGACACCGGCCAGGTGGAAGTGCACGCGGTGAAGAAGGTTGTCGAACAGGTCCAGGACTCCGACCACGAGATCACCTTGGAAGAGGCTCGGAAGTACGACCCCGAAGCAGGGCTGGAGGGGGAAGTCAGAATTCGCAAGGCGACCGATGTGCTGGGAAGAATCGCGGCGCAAGCGGCCAAGCAAGTGATCTTTCAAAAAGTCCGGGAGGCCGAACGCGAAACGGTGTACGCGGAGTACAACCAGCGGACCGGTGAGCTGCTGAACTGTACGGTGAAGCGCATCGAGGGTCCCGACATCATCGTTGACTTGGGCCGCGCGGAAGCGCGCATGCCGCGGAAAGAGCAGTCGCGCCTGGAAAGCTACCAGATCGGCGATCGGCTGCGGGCAGTGATTACGCAAGTGGACCGGGCGGCGCGCGGGCCGCAGGTGGTGGTGTCACGCGCGGACGCCCTGCTGGTCCAGAAGCTGTTTGAGATGGAAGTTCCCGAGATCTACGACGGCACGGTGGTGATCAAGGCCATGGCGCGGGAGGCGGGCGAGCGGACCAAGGTGGCCGTCTATTCCAAAGACCCGGACGTGGATTGTGTGGGCGCGTGCGTGGGCATGAAGGGGATGCGTGTGCAGTCCATCATCCGGGAGCTGCGCGGCGAGAAGATCGACATCATTGAATACAACGAAGACCCGCTCGTCTTTGCGGCGAACGCCCTCAGCCCGGCCAAAATCAATCATGTCTCCGTTGTTGAAGTCGAGCAGAAACAACTGGAAGTAATCGTAGAAGACACCCAGTTGTCTCTGGCCATTGGGAAGAAGGGGCAGAACGTTCGTCTGGCTGCCAAGCTCCTGGGCTGGCATATTGACATCAAGAGCGAAGAGGAGAAGCGGCAGGAGATCGAGTCTCAGATGGCCGCGATGGCGTTGCGCGGCGCCGCCATTACTGAACTCGAGGGACTGGGTGACAAAACGTTGCGGAAGTTGCGCGACCATGGCGTGGAAACGGTCGAGCAACTGGCGCAGATGACCCCCGACGACTTGATGCAGATCCAGGGCATTGGGGAGAAGACGGTAGAGAGGATCCGTCGTGTGGTGACGGATTACTTTGAGCGCGATCGGGAATCCCCTGCGGCGCCTGAGGCCGCAGCGCCAGCGGCGGCCGCGAGTGCGGGTGAAGAATCGCTGACCGAGGCCGGGCAAACCAGCGAGGAAACAGCCAAGGAAACTCCGACCGCGGAAGCCACGGCGGAAAGCACAGTCACTGTCGCGGAGCCCGCAGCGGAAGCTGCGCCCTCGGCTGAGGAGACCGAGCCGGCGGGCGACCCAACGTCGGGGGGTGAGAACGAAGCCCCTAAACCTGACCAAGGAGGTAAAGAATGAAATAAGACTGCTTGGGTTCGGAAGGTAAGCAATGACCCGCAGATTTCTGCCGACCAGGGGACTGGACGGAAGCTAGGGAGATAAGAAACGAGAAAGCATGAGCAAGATAAGGATTAACGAACTGGCGCGCGAACTGGAAGTTAAGAGCAACGCCATCCTGGAGTATCTCCAACAAATCGGGATCCCGGAGAAGAAGTCCCATTCGAGCGCTCTCGAAGATGAACTCGTCGATAAGGTTCGAGCGCATTTCCGCGCGCGGAGTGAGCCCGCGCCGGTCGAATCCGCTGCCGTGACGACGGCCGCTGCTCCCACCGTGGCAGCGCCAACTTCTCCTGCCCCTGTCGAAGCGAAGAAGCTTCACGAGGTCAAACCCGAGCTGCACCCGCTCATGCGTTCCATAGCGGAGATTAAGGCGGCGGCGCGGAAGGCGGTGGTTGCTCCGCCGCCTCCACCAGCGCCTGCTCGGCCCGCCGGTGCACCGTCTGCGGCAGGGCCGAGCGCGCCGCTTGCGCCTCCCCGAACCGTTCCTGGCGTACCGCGACCAACGGAAAAGCCCGCGCCGGCCATATCCGCCGCAGGGTCAGTCCCCGCTGTCACCCCTGCTTCTGTGGGCCGTCCCGCAAGTGCGCGCGCGGTGCCCACGGCTCCCGCCGTTCCGGCGCGAGCCAGTGCCGGAGGCGAGGTCACGGTGCCTGGCAAGCCTGCTGAGCCTGTGCCCATGCCTCCGCACAAGCCGGCTCGCGGAGGCCGCGCCGCTCGCCATGCCGACCCCACGGCGAGCCAACCGATTTATCCGCAGGCCGTCATGCCTAAGGTCGCTCCTGCGCGGCCTGGGGCGCCGAGGCGGCCCGGCGAACCGCGTCCGCTGCACCCCACGGCTGCGCGGCTTGGGGCGGCGGTGGCCACCGGCGGTGTGCCCGCCGTGCGGCCTCCGGTCTCGCGGCCCCTGGCACCACCCCATCGTGCGCCGTCGGCTCCTCCGTTTGCGCCTCCCAGGCCGGTGGTGCCGGAAGAAGTCCCCATCACTCGGAGCATCACCATCAGTGAAGGCATTGCCATCAAGGAACTTTCCGAGAAGCTGGAAGTGCGCGCCAAGGATGTGATCAAGCGGCTTCTGGACAAAGGAATCTTCGCGACCATCAATCAGACACTCGACGGCCAGACGGCGGCCCAGGTGGCACGGATTTTTGGCGCGGAAGCTCGCATTGTCAGTTATGAAGAGGAAGTCCTGCAGGAAGTGGAGGAGACGGATCGCCCCCAGGATTTACGGCCTCGCGCTCCCGTCGTGACGGTGATGGGCCACGTCGATCACGGGAAAACTTCGCTGCTGGACGCGATCCGGGAGACAAACGTCGCGGCGCACGAAGCGGGCGGGATTACGCAGCGAATCGGGGCATACCAGGTCGAAGCTCAAGCGCGCAAGATCACCTTCATCGACACGCCCGGCCACGAAGCCTTCACCATGATGCGGGCCCGCGGAGCCAAGGCGACAGATGTGGTGGTGCTGGTGGTGGCGGCGGATGACGGCGTGATGCCACAAACCCTGGAAGCCATCAACCACGCGCGCGCCGCCAAGGTCCCGATAGTGGTGGCCATCAACAAGATCGACAAACCCGAAGCCCAGCCGGAGCGGGTGAAGCGGCAATTGGCTGACCATGGCCTGATGGCGGAAGAGTGGGGCGGCCAAACCGTCACCGTGGAAGTCTCGGCCAAGAAGCGGCAGAACTTGGAGTTGTTGCTCGAGATGATCCTCTTGGTGGCCGACCTCCAGGGGCTGAAAGCGAATCCCAAGCGCCTGGCGAACGGCACGGTCCTGGAAGCTAAGCTCGATCGCGGGCGAGGCCCGGTGGCCACGTTACTGGTTCAGAACGGGACGCTGCGGATCGGTGACTCTTTCATCGTTGGGGCGATTTATGGCAGAGTCCGAGCCATGTTTGATGACCTGGGGCGGCCGGTGCTGGAAGCTTCCCCTTCGACACCGGTGGAAGTGCTGGGCCTGGAAGACGTCCCGCAGGCTGGTGACCGATTGCAGTCAATTGAGGATACGTTGAAGGCCCGGCAAATTGCGTTCCACCGCCAAGCCAAGCTTCGCGAGGCGGCGCTGGCCAAGAGCGCGCGCTTGACGCTCGAGCAGTTGCACGAGCAACTCGCGGCCGGAGATGTGAAGGAATTGCCGCTCATTATCAAAGCGGATGTGCAGGGATCGGTCGAGGTTCTCTCCGACACCTTGAACAAGTTGAGCACCGACAAGGTGAAGATCAACGTGATCCATGCGGGCGTGGGGGCGATTACGGAGACGGACGTCCTGCTGGCCTCGGCGTCGAACGCCGTCGTCATCGGGTTCAACGTGCGGCCGGAACGGAAAGCTTCTGGCCTCGCCCAACTGGAAAACGTGGACATCCGGCTGCACACCATCATTTACAACGTCACCGAGGAGATCAAGAAGGCCATGTCGGGCCTGCTGGCTGTGACTTACAAGGAGATCTCGCTCGGGCGGGCGGAAGTGCGCGACACTTTCCGCATCAGCAAGGTGGGGACCGTGGCGGGGTGCTACCTCCAGGACGGGAAGATCACGCGCGAAGCCGCGGTACGCCTGCTGCGTGACAACGTGGTGGTTTACGAAGGCCGTGTCCGCTCGCTGCGACGCTTCAAGGACGACGTGCCCGAGGTGAAGTCCGGCATGGAGTGCGGCATCACACTGGAGAACTTCAGCGATGTCAAAGTGGGTGACGTGGTCGAGGCGTACGTGAAAGAACGAGTGGCCGAGCCCGCCATGGCCTGAGTGGTTAAGTCGGTGGGGGCAAACGCGATGCCGGTTGGCGTCCTCACTCTGGAAATCCAGCTTCCTTACGCGCATTCCCTCAAGGAAAAGCGAGCGGTTCTGCAGAAGATGCGGGACCGCCTCCGTTCGCGGTTCAACGTGGCGGTGGCGGAGCTGGACCATCAGGACGTCTGGCAGCACGCCACGCTGGGAGTTGTCTCGATCTCCGACAGTCAAACCTTGCTCGAATCGGTCTTTCGCCAGGTTCTTGCTGAATCGGAGAAGATCCTGGGCGAGGATGTGGCGAACCACACCCTAGACTTCTTCTGAGTGGGACCGATTGGGTTGGCGGTGGCCTGCCGTGCCGGACAGCGGGCAGCTTGGGCCTCACGACCTCTGCGGGCCGGCCTGCGGCTTGACTATAATCTTCGCCGGGATGCTGAAAAAGTGAGTGGGGTGTCATCCTGAGGAGCCGGAGGCGACGAAGGATCTCGTAAGTGGTTGATTCGCTTAACAACGAGATTCCTCGCTTCGCCCTGCACGAGACGGCGCAGAGCTTCGCTCGGAATGGCATTGGCGAAGGCTTTTCAGCATCCTTCTAGGAGCTGTAGCGTCCATGACAGTTCCGGGACGACGTGCGGAACGACTCGCCAGCCAGATCCGCGACGAGGTCGCGGAGTTGATCATGCGAGAGTTGAAGGATCCGCGCATCGGGTTCACGACTGTGACCCGGGTGGAATTAAGCGGCGACCTTCATGCGCGGGTGCTGGTTTCGGTGCTGGGGAGTGCGGAGGCCCAACAAGGAACGCTCGAGGGCTTGTCCTCCGCCGCAGGGTTTATCCGCCACGAAATCGGACACCGGTTGAAACTGCGGCGCGCGCCGGAGCTCTCCTTTGTGCTCGACCACGGCGCAGAAGATGGCCAGAAGATCGAAATGCTGCTGCAGAGACTCAAAGAAGGCCAGTGAGGCTGGCCCGTCGGAGTTGAAGAACCTGCTTCCAGCGAGGTTCGACGCCTCCAGCAGGATGACCATGAAGCAAGAAATCGCGGGAGTTCTCATCATTGACAAACCCCCAGGCCTGACGTCGCATGACGTTGTGGCGCGCGTGCGCCGTCTGTTGGGCATACGCCAGGTCGGCCACTTCGGGACCCTCGACCCATTTGCCACCGGGGTCTTGCCTGTTTCGGTGGGCAAGGCAACGCGCTTTGCGCAGTTCTACCTCAAGTCCCGCAAGGCTTACGAAGGGAGCATCCGCTTCGGGTTCTCCACGGACACGTATGACGCCACCGGCAAGCCCACCTCTGAGCCGGTTGCCCCAGTGCTCGACCGCAGCACGCTGGAGAAGATCTTCCGGGAATTCACCGGGCGCCTGATGCAAACGCCGCCACCTTTCTCGGCTAAGCGTGTGGCCGGAGTGCGGGCCTATGAGTTAGCTCGCCAGCACAAGCCCGTGCCGTTGGCTCCTGTCGCCGTGGAAGTTTACGCGCTGGAGCTCTTGGGCATTGAGGATGACTCGGTCCAGTTTGCGGTGGAGTGTTCCGGGGGAACGTATGTTCGCGGGCTCGCCCACGATTTGGGCCAGAAAGTGGGCTGCGGGGCCTATCTGGCCGGGCTGAAGCGAACTGCGGTGGCGGAGTTCACTGCGAGCCGGGCTGTTTCGCTCGAGGCGCTCCAAGAGGTGGTTCGAGAAGGCAAGCTTGCGGGCTGCCTGACCCCACTCGAAGCCCTTCTACCGGATTGTCCCGAGCTGGTGGTGCGAGGACGTGAAGAGGTGGGCGTGCGCCACGGGCACAAGTTCGAGCTGGCGCAGGCGCTGCGGCCGGGTTGGGGGACCGCTTCCGGCCGAGCGCCGGTGGCCACCTTGCTGAAGATCCTCAATCCTGAACGACGGCTTATCGCCGTTGCCCGTCACATCTCCGGCAGCGTCTATCATCCCCATCTCGTCCTGGCTTAATTCCTGGATTCCCAGAGCTTCAAGATGGCCAGTGCGGCGTCGCGTGCCGCATTGGGCCGAGCCAGCGCTAGCGCGCTCTCGCGCAGCCGGCATAGCTCTTGAGGATTGGCCAGCCAACGTTCGATCGTCGCGGCAAGATCCTTGGTGTTCCTGGCCCAGTGCCCGATTTGGCGCTTCTCGATCCAGTCGCACGCGCGGCGCTCGTTGCCCGGTAGGGGGTCGAAGGCAAGTAGCGGCAAGCCGCAAGTGATGGCCTCAACAAGTGTGGAGGCTCCTGGCTTGCTGACCAGAAGATCCGCTGCCGCCATCCATTCGTGCATGTTCTGAACCCAACCGAGCACTCGCCACGACGCGTGCCCTGCCGAAACACGTTCGAGCTTTTGTTGCAGGCGGCGGTTCTTTCCCGCAATGAAGGTGGCCTGAAACGGTAGTTTGATTTCTTCGAGTGCGGCGAGGATTCGCCGGGGGTTGCCAAATCCCGCGCCCCCGAAGAGAGCTAACACCACGGGCACATCGCGTGCCACCTGAAGCCGAGTTCGCGTCGTCAGCCGATCCGGCAGGTGGCTGAACTCGGGATCAACGGGCACGCCGCAGGGAAGGATCCGTGAAGGCGCAACACCCGCTAATTCCAGTTGCGCTGCCATATCGCCCGGGCCCACTGGGTAGAGATCCACTTCGCGTTGGGCCCAAGCTCGGTCCACGTCGATTCCGGTAATGGCCCCAATCAGCAGAAAGCGCGCTGCCGTTTCGCGCTTGTACATGGCGACCATCTCGCACGTGCCGACTTCGGTGGCGATCACGATATCCGGTGCGAAGGCTGCGATGAAACGGAACAGTGGTTTCGCCCCCCGGCGGTAGAGCCAGTTGGGTCCGGTGGACGGCCGAGTGTGCTGGAGGTTTTCGATCCAGGCCCAAAGAGCGGGCCAGTATCTGAGCGGCAGTGTGTAAGAGTCATAGTAGAGCCGAAACCAGCGCGCACAATGCTCGAGCGCGTCGGCAATCTCGACCGTCAGACCCGGGCGAATCTCCAGGAACGCCTTGCGAAGGGCGGCAGCCAAGCGGCGATGCGACGCGCCGTGAGGAACTGTCAGGATGAGTATTCTAGGACCGCCGCCGTCGCTCATGGCTAAACTCGCCCCTGCTGGTCAGTGATTGTAGCCGGGATGTGCCTGGGGGTGAAGAGACCCTTCAAGAAACTTCCCTCTTGTGTTCCGTAACTCAAATACGTGGCACAAGGCGCCGCTGGTCGTCATGCTGAGCGACGCGAAGCATCTCCAATCTTTTCAGATTCTTCGCTGCGCTCAGAATGACATGCCCTGGCCGAATCGGATGTGTCACTTTGTGCGGTAACGCAACACTAGTGCCTGGGTCGCCATTTATTGAACCACGGAAAACGAGATCGGTAGTAAAGTTCCATCCGTGACGCACGCGATTCCTGCGCTCGCGCCGGAAAACCGGCAGGCTGCCGGCTCTGAAGAGCGCCGCCGCGACGGTTGAGACATGTCTCTGAATCTCCAGACCTTCAGGCAGAAGCTCAGCACGAAGGCGACGCCGTACTTCTTGCTCGGGAGCCTTGTTTTCCTCTATCTCCAAACGTTTATCCTCCCGTTCATTCCCATCTACCTCGGTGACAACGCGCCGGTTTATCTTCTGGACGGGAAGCGCATGTTGCAGGGAGAGGTAATTTACCGCGACTTCTTTGAGCTCACCTTTCCGGGCACGCCCTTGCTCTACTGCGCACTCTTCAAGCTCTTCGGCGTCCATGCGTGGATTCCCAACGCCCTTCTCATCGCGCTGGGAGTCGGACTTCTTGGGGTGAGTGTGGCGCTCTCGCAGCGGGTGCTCAGTGGCGCGGCGGTTTTCCTCCCCGGCCTTTTCTTTCTCATCTTTGCCTACGGAAACGCGCTTGATGCCACGCATCATTGGTTCAGCGTGCTGGCAGCGCTGGGGGCTGCGGCGGTGCTCCTAGAGAAAAGGAGCCTACCCCGACTTGCGTGGGCAGGAGCGCTCTGCGGCCTCGCTACGCTGTTTACGCAATCCCGAGGATTGCTGGCCCTCCTCGCGCTTGCTGTGTTCCTCTGCTGGGAGCGCCGCGCCAAGAAGCTCAGCTACGGTTGGCTTGTCAAAACCACCGCGGTGCTGTCGCTGGCTTTTCTCGCTATCGTCGTCCCGGTGGTTACCTGCGTGGCCTGGGAGGCCGGCTGGCGCCGTTTTTTCTACTGCACGTTCATCTTCGTGAGGAAGTGTTACTCCTTCTTCAGTCGCAACAACCTGGGGGTCTACGCGGTGGACGTCCCCGAATTCTCCTCCTGGTTGGAGCTGCCGGCCTGGGCGATATGGGTTTTCATCCACGTTCTCGTCCCTCTCATATTCATTCTGTTCCTTGTTCGTTACGCGCGGGAGGCAGCGAGCGACCGGCCACACGAATCCTGGGATCAGCTCCTGCTCATCAATTTGATGGGCTTGTTCTCTTTCCTGGCCATTGCGCCCTCGCCGACTTGGTTCAAGCTGTGCACGGCGTCGTTGCCAGCCTTGATCGTTTTCGTTTGGTTCCTCAGGTCTCCCGGGAAGCTTGGTCGCGTTTTCAGAGGTTTGCTTTGGGTGGCCATCCTCCTCGGCGCGGTGGCCCAACCGGCGATGCGACAAACAGATTGGCGAGGATTGCTTGGCACACCAGTGGGACGCGCGGCCTTCGTCGAGCCATTGCGCTACGAAAAGTTCCGGTGGTTACGGGACCGAACTCAGCCCGGTCAATACCTCTTCGAGGCCGGCGATACGGCTCTGTACTTTCTGCTCGATTTACGGAACCCCGCGGAGGTGCCCTTTCTCACTCCCACCGACTACACGCGCCCTGAACAGGTCCAACGCACTGTTCAGGCGCTCGAGAAGCATCGGGTCCCGTTTGTCGTGTGGTCAGTGGATCTGGACTTGCCGGAGCCTGATCAGGTCGGCGGCGACCACCTCGGCCCACTGCGCGCCTACCTTCGCGCCCATTATCGCGTGGTCAAGACCTTCGACGACGGGTCGCAAGTCTGGCAGCTCTTCTAAGGGAAGCGGCGAGCGGGCGCGAATGTGGATTCCGGGTTTCGAAGCCCAGGCCCGGCGCAGCAGTCGGAAATCGTTCCAAAGGCCAGCGAGGGATGGCAGCGTCGATTTCCGCCATGAGGCAGATGGTTTCCTTGATGGCCGTCACAACTTTGCGGTAGTGCTCCAGGTCGTCATAGGTCAAGGTTCGGCCACGGCGCTCTTTGAGCCACTTTTCACTGACCTGATAGCCGCCGATGTGGAGATTCCAGACTTCGGGCGGCACACCTTCGAAATATCGGCCCTGTAGCGGCGATCTGTGATCGCCGACTTGTCGCTCTGGGAGCGCCGAATCCGAACGGCGGTCATCCGCGCCAGGGCGGGACAGGTACACCGCCGCTACAGCGCCTCGATCGCTGTATGCGCGGTCGCGGCTCCGCGAAACGGAACACGGTGACTCTTCCCCTTGCCCCCGCCGCGCCCGCTCTCCTCACCCCTGGCCCTCTCCCTTGGGGAGAGAGTGTCCCGACACAGTTGGGGCGGGTGAGGGGGCAAATTCTGCTTCAGATCGCACACACGGCAAACCCCGCCGCGCACGCGCCGCCCGGCGGTCTATCATGTGTTCGGTCCGGGAGAGGACAGATTCTCAAGGAGTACATCAATCATCCGCGCCTGCGCTTCTCCTCGGTCACATACATCGCAACAAACGTCGATGTATGCGCCACGCATTATAAAAGGGCGCCCCTTTCGGAGTAGGCTGGGGTTGCTGTATTGAGCAGTTAACCGAGGCCTGACGAAAGGAGCACCCGATGAACAGTGTGAAGGACATTGGATTGGATGTCCACCTGACGACGATCTCCGTCGCCGTGCTGGATGCCGAGGGCAAGTTGGTGATGCACTCGGTCGTGGCCACGCAG
>Ga0315280_10000382_pt1 | contig 81831 bp, 72 predicted proteins | sample YL17G06_40_MG_FD_203697 | JGI IMG/M metagenome (GOLD analysis project Ga0315280, IMG submission 203697) | Sediment microbial communities from Yellowstone Lake, YNP, Wyoming, USA - YL17G06_40 | ecosystem: Environmental > Aquatic > Freshwater > Lake > Sediment | place: USA: Wyoming | collected... | reverse complement strand
TCGTAGCATTTGCAGCGACCTTGCGCGAGTGCGAAGACGAGTTGCGTTCGACTCTCGAGGATTGGATCTTAGTCGGCATCAAGTTGGGGCACCCCCTTCCGATCATTGGAGGGATTGACCTTAACAGGGAGCCGACCCGTGAGCCAGTGGAGGCCGTGTAAACGCCGGGAGTTCATCCGCCGACTGCGCCGGCTTGGCTTTGACGGCCCCTTCTCTGGAGCAAGGCATCAGTTTATGGTCTATCGGAAACACCGCCTCGCAATCTCCTCAGACGCCGAGTACTCCATCCCGAAGCTTCGCGTGATGATTCGGGAGGTCCAGGGAATTGTGGAGCGAGGAATCGCTGGAAATACGGGGACAGGTTATGTATTTCGCGCCAGGCGGGTCGGTCGGCTACTCGTATTCCTACCACTACGAGACTTGTCCGCCCGCCAAAGGCGGGTAAACCTCTGGCGGAACGGGCTGACCGGCATAACCCTTGGGCGAGCCGGGCAAGCCTACCCGAATGCGACGACGGCCAGTTTCCAGTATAATGGGGATGGCCTGGGGGTGCGGGTCAGGGGGCCTGACGCGGCGGAGGAGGACTACTTCCCGCCAGAGGCGGGCAAGCCTGTGTGACGGCGTGAGGCCGTATGCGCGGATGGTTCGGCTGCGCTCAGCACAGGTGGAGAGCGCCCAGGGAGCTGCGAGGGCCATCTACGTGGCCGAAGGCGGCAGCTACTATTCACCCATCCTGACTTTGCGGAAGGATTCTGGCGTGGCGCGCTCCTTGGCGCAGCAGCGCTTCGTTTCTCTTCCAACACCCGGCCTCTGATTTTCCTTCCGGCACGCCCGCTGTCTATGAGGGGGCCTCGGCTGCGTTAAGCGATTGATGCTGCATGACCCCAGCCGCGCGAGTGCCGGTGGCTGCCTGACCGGCGTGGTATAATGCGAAGCGATCCACGTGCTGGGCTTTCCTCTGCATGAATGAAACCGCAAGAGCTGTAACTGCCAGAGACGGCAAACCCACTTACTGGGCTTTCACCTGGGGATGCCAGATGAATGAGGCCGACAGCGGCATGGTCTGCCGCATCCTCGATGTCATAGGATACAGAAAGGTCGAGCGCCCCGAAGAAGCTGATGTCGTTTTCCTGAATACCTGCTCTGTGCGAGAGAAGCCAGAAGAGAAAGCCATTTCTCGCCTTGGAGCGCTTCGAAAGCTCAAGGAGCGGCGCCCCGATACGATAATAGCCGTGGCTGGCTGCATGGCCCAGAGAGTGGGCGAGACATTGCTGAAGCGAGCGCCTCATGTGGATATTCTCGTCGGGCCCAGAAGGCTTCACAGGCTGCCCATGCTGATAGAGGCCGCAAGAGCCACCGGCCAGACGCAGGTTGACCTGACGCTGAAAGATGAGCCGCTGCCAACCTGGAGCCATTTCCTCGACGCGATGGCGGGGTCGGCCGAAGGCGCCAGCGAGCGCGCGAGGCCTCGCGTCGAATCCGCCAGGGCGAGCGCCTGCACTGTTTATGTGAATGTCATGCAGGGATGCAGCTATTTCTGCACCTTCTGCATCGTGCCGTTCGTCCGAGGAACGGCTCGCAGCCATCCACCTCAGCAGATAACCGACGAGGTGAAGAGGCTCGTGCAGCAGGGCGTGAAAGAGGTGACGCTGCTCGGCCAGAATATTCTCGCCTACGGCAAGGACATGGGGGCTCGATGGCGATTGGCCGACCTGCTGGAGATGCTCAACGAAATTGAAGGCCTCGAGCGCATACGCTTCACGACAGGCCACCCGCGCGATGCCGATGAAAGCCTGCTTCAAGCGATGGCCAGTCTGCCCAAGGTCTGCGAGCATCTTCACGCTCCGATTCAGGCGGGCCACGACAGGCTGCTTCGCGACATGAAGAGACTTTACACGGTCGGGCAGTATCTTGAGATGGTCAACAAGGCGCGCGCGACCGTGAAGGGCATCAGCATAAGTTCGGACATTATCGTTGGCTTTCCGGGCGAGACTGAGGAGGAGTTCGAGGAGAGCCTTCGCACATACGAGACCATTCGTTTCGATCAGGCTTTCATGTTCGCATATTCTCCGAGGCCTGGAACGCGCGCCGCGGCAATGGATGGGCATGTGCCCCTTGAAGTCAGGCGAAGGCGCCTGCACGCTCTCATCGCTCTCCAGAATGGAATTGCGCAAGAGCTGAACAGGGCGCGGGAGGGGAGAAGATTTGAGGTTCTCGTCGAGGGGCCGAGCGAGAAAGACGCGAAGAAGCTTTGCGGCAGGACGAGAGACCACAGGCTGGTCGTATTCGGGGGGCCTGCGCTGAGCAAAGCCGAAGGGCCAGGCTCTCTCGTCGGTCAGATGGCTGACGTCGAGATAACCGCCGGCCGCACCTGGGGTCTTGAAGGGCGGCTGGCGGCGTAGAGCCAGCGGGGGGCTGGCCGCAACACGAAGATGCCATCTTGAATCCGCTGCGTGCCGATGAAGAACGTGGTCCTCACCGCCGCTTTCCCCCGCCGTGCAGGCAAGGCAGGAGTAAGTTGCCCGAGGCGACCAAGTCTCCCGCGCTGGAAGGCACGTCGAGAATCTTGTTTGGTGGCCGCAGGTCTGTAGCCCGCCTGCGCACAGGTTGCAAACCTGTGCCACCGAAATTGTGGTGAGGCCCGCTGCAGTATTGACAAAGTATAGCTTTCTGCTATACTTATGCAAACCTCCGTTTCGGTGATTGACATGGCAAAGGTCATGATATCGCTGCCTGACGGCTTTCTTGCCGAGATTGACGACGCGGCGAGGAAGCGGCATCAGACAAGAAGCGAGTTCGTTCGGGCTGCCATGAGGGAATACCTCGAGCGGCGCTCGAGCGAAGGAAGGGGAGCAGAGCAGTTCCTCCTCAGGGAGGGGTGGGAGGCCATACAACGCATCGCCTCCGGGCGAGAGGAAGCTCCCCAGGAATAGCCTGGCTCCTGTACTGGTAGGACAGGTTTCAAACCTGTCCCACCCAGGGGCACCGGGAAGATGACGGTGGATAACCTGACCCCCATACTGGCTCAGTACCAGGCGATAAAGAAGGAGCACGAGGGGGTCATCCTGCTTTTCAGGCTGGGCGATTTCTACGAGATGTTCGGGGAAGACGCGAAAGTGGCCTCGAAGGAGCTCGATCTCGTTCTCACATCTCGGGAGTTCGGGAAGGGGCGTCGGCTCCCGATGTGCGGCATTCCATACCACGCTGCCGACCGTTACCTCGCCCGGCTCCTCGCGAAGGGCTATCGCGCCGCCGTGTGCGACCAGCTCGACCGCTCCTCGAGCGACAGGGGGCTCATGCAGCGCGAGGTCGTTCGAATTCTCACGCCCGGAACCGTCGTCGAGCAGCCGCTTCTTCAGGAGAAGAGCAGCAACTACCTTGCTGCCCTTGCGAGCGATGGGCAAGCTTGCGGCCTGGCGGTTGTTGATGGATCGTCCGGCGATTTCCGCGTGAGCCAGATTGAAGGGCAGGACTGGCGCGAGAGGCTTTCAGAGGAGCTCGCGCGCCTGGAGCCGGCAGAGCTGCTCCTCGGACCCGGCTTCGACGGCGAGGCCGACGGCGACATTGCCCTGCCCCCGTGCGGCAGAGTCGCCTTCGACCAATCCTGGCTCGGCGTTGAGACACCGGGCCAGGTCATCATGCGTCATTTCGGGGTGCTTTCGCTTCGCGGCTTCGGCTGCGACCATATGCCCCTGGCGCTCGAAGCAGCCGGAATGGCAATAGCATATCTCAGATACACGCAGAGAAGCTCTCTCGAACAGGTGACATCGCTGAGAGCCTATTCGCTTTCCGATTTCATGCTTCTCGATTCGACCACGCGCCGGAACCTCGAGTTGACAAGATCCCTCAGGGACGGCGGAACCGAAAGAACTCTTTACTGGCTTCTCGACCAGACCTGCACGGGAGCGGGCGCGAGGCTCTTGAAGAGCTGGCTACTGGAGCCGCTTCTCGACTCTCAAGCAATCGAGGACAGGCTGAGCGCTGTTGACTGCTTCAGGCGCGATGAGGTTCTGCGTTCGCGCGCGAGAGAGCTCCTGAAGCGCACCTGCGACCTCGAGCGCATTGTCTCAAGAGCTGCCGCCGAAACGGCAAGCCCGCGAGACCTGGCAGCGCTCCGGGAAACGCTCGCGCTTCTCCCTTCGCTGCGAGCAGCCCTCGACGCGAGCGGAGAGAGGACATTACGGGAACTCGCTGGACAAATTTACGAGCTGCCCGATTTGCTCGATCTCTTGCAGCGCTCGCTCGCTGCGGAGCCTCCGGTCTCGCTCACAGACGGCGGCGTCATAAGAGAAGGCCACAGCGAAGAGCTCGACAGCCTGAGGGCGGCCCGCGACGGCGCCAGAGACTGGATCGCCTCGCTCGAGCACAAGGAGCGAGGGAGGACAGGCATAAAGTCGCTCAAGGTCAGCTTCAACCAGGTCTTCGGATACTACATCGAAGTCAGCCGCGCTAACCTCTCTCTCGTCCCTGCCGACTACCAGCGCCGCCAGACAATAGCAAACGGCGAGAGGTTTGTGACGCCGGAGCTCAAGGATTATGAGAGCAGAGTGCTGGGGGCGCAGGAGAGAATAGCCGAGCTCGAGCAGGAGCTTTTCGGCCAGGTTCGCCAGAGCGTCGCTCAGCAAGCGAAAGCTCTCCAGGCGACTGCAAGGGCCTTGAGCAAGGCGGATGTTCTCGCGAGTTTTGCCGAAGTCGCCGCGAGGCGCGGATACTGCCGCCCGAAGGTCAACGACGGGGAAGAGATAACGATAAGAGCAGGGCGCCATCCCGTCGTCGAGGCCGTCCAGACCGACGAGTCGCCGAGCCTTCTCCGCCGAAGTGGCCCCGGCTACGAAGGCCGGACGCTCCAGAGCTTTGGCGACGGAGCGAGGTTCGTTCCGAACGACGCCGCCCTCGATTGCAGCGAGAACCAGCTCATCATACTGACCGGCCCAAACATGGCTGGAAAATCCACATACCTGCGCCAGGTTGCCGTCATCGTGATCATGGCGCAGATAGGGAGCTTCGTGCCGGCGGAAGAGGCAAGCATCGGCGTCGTTGACAGGCTCTTCACGAGAGTTGGGGCCTCCGATGACCTGACATCAGGTCACAGCACTTTCATGGTGGAGATGACCGAGACCGCAAACATCCTTCATAATGCCACGCGAAGAAGCCTGATAATTCTCGACGAGGTGGGCAGGGGCACGAGCACCTTCGACGGTCTGGCAATCGCCTGGGCTGTTGCCGAGGCCCTTCACAACGATGCGCGACTCGGCGCGAAAACGCTCTTCGCCACGCATTATCATCAGCTCAACGAATTGGGCAGGACGCTTCCGCGGGCGAAAAATATGCGAGTCGCCGTGAGGGAGGAAAAGGACCGGATAATCTTTCTGCGCCGGGTCGTCCCAGGCGCCACCGACAAGAGCTACGGAATACAGGTGGCCCGGCTGGCTGGGCTTCCGCAGGAGGTCGTCGAGAGGGCGAAGCAGGTTCTGTGGGCGCTCGAACAGGGAGACTCGGGGGCGAGACTCCCCTCAAAGAAAATGCCGACGCTCCCGGCGGCGACCCAGCTCACTCTCTTCGTGCCTGTGGGGCAAGACGATGAGCTCGCGCGCGAGCTGCGTTCAGTTGACCCCGACAGCCTCACTCCGCTCGAAGCGCTCAACAGGCTCGCCCAGCTAAGGGAGAAGGCGCTTGCGGAGAGAGCCTCTCCGGCCGGGGAAATCGAAGAGATGGCCGACGAGAGAAAGCAACAGGCTGCGGGAGAGCCTGAAGGGCGTGATGTCGCCGACGCTCCATAGGTTTGGCGACGGAGCGTTGAGGATGACGAGTCATGACTGATAGGCTGCGGGAGAATGTTGCAGGGCTGTGTTTGTCTGCCAGTGGAACTGGTACGCTTGCAGGCAGAAGAGCCTGCTTCTTGCAGACATCGCTCTTCTGTTTATCGTCCTCTGCTTTCAGCCTGCCTGACTTTGGCCGCCAGCTTTTGCGCCGCAGGCGCATCCGCCTCCGGTGGACAGGCGGCCATCCGCCTCGGGCATGACTGGCGCGCGGGCGACGCGAAAGGAGTTGGGAATGCAAGTCGAGCTTCACACCGATTCAAAGCGCTACCATGTTGGCGAGGCTGTTGAGCTAATGCTCGTCTGCCGCCACGAGGGCGAGCAGCCGCTGAATGCGCTCTTCCGCACGGGCCAGACTTACGATTTCATCGTGAGGAGAGAAGGGAGGGAAGTGTGGCGGTGGTCGCGGGGGCATGTCTTCACAATGGCCTTGAGGCACATGACATTCCAGCCCGGCTGGAGCGCGGTTTACGAGGAGACATGGGACGGGAAGGACGCCGACGGCAACCAGGCGCCCGAAGGGAAATACGAGATTGTCGGCGAGCTCGTCTGCGAGCCCGGATTCAAATCAGAGCCGGTGATGGTGGAGTTCGTGAAATAGGACAATGGCCGCAGCGTTGAGTCGCAGAATTACGGTGGCAATGATAACCCTGTAGGGGAGCCCCTCTGCGGGCTCCCCCGGCCAAGCACCCGCGCGGCACGGACGTGTTATGGAAAACCGCATACTAATACTCGATGAATCTGTGGCTTCTCGCATCGCGGCAGGCGAGGTGATAGAGAGGCCCGCGTCTATCGTGAAGGAGCTCGTCGAGAACTCGCTGGACGCAGGGGCCGCTCGAATAAGCGTCGAGCTCGAGCAGGGCGGAACGGGCCTCATTCGCGTGAGCGACGACGGCTGCGGCATGGGCAAGGAAGACCTGGTCCTCAGCCTTCAGCGCCATGCGACGAGCAAGATAAAATCTCTTGAGGACCTGGACACTATGAAGACGATGGGCTTCCGCGGTGAAGCCCTTCCGAGCATCGCCGCTGTATCTCATTTCAGCCTTGTCGCGCGGCAGCGGCAGGACGGCCAGGGCTGGCGGGCCATCGCAGAAGGAGGCGTCATCACGGAGCTGAGCGCCGTTGGCGCTCCTCCTGGCGCCGAAGCGACCGCCGCAAGGCTCTTCTATAACACTCCAGCGCGCCTCAAGTTTCTGAAGAGCGAGGCGACTGAACTTTCGCACGCGGCCGATGTCGTGACTCGCTTCTGCCTGTCTCATCCCCAGGTCTCGTTTCGCCTCACCCACAACGGCCGCGAGGTCATTCACAGGCCCGCCTGCTCCGACCTGAGAAGCAGCCTGGCAAGCCTGTTGGGCCCTTCTTTTCTCGACCTGCTCCTTCCAGTCTCGCTCTCCCTTCCGTGGGTCGGTATCGAAGGTTTCGTATCAAAGCCGGAATCCTCCCGGGCGACGCGCACCCAGCAGTATTTCTTCGTGAACAGCCGGTGGGTGAGAAGCCGCATCCTCCTGAGAGCCGCCGAGGATGCCTACCGCGGTAATATCCCTCCCAGGCGATACCCCATACTCGTCCTTCTTCTCGAAGTGGACGGGAAGCTTCTCGATGTGAATGTTCATCCGACGAAATCGGAGGTGAGGTTCGCCAGAGAAGGCGAGGCCTTTCAAGCGGTGCGCCGAGCGATTTCTCAGGCTCTGGAATCTTCAGACCTCTCCGTGAGCGGCAGCCTTTCGATTCCCAGGGCGGCGCGGGCACCCGCTGAAGCCACCCCTCCAGCACCTGCCGACCAAGCGCTCGTTACACAAGCAACTGGCGCTGCTCCTTCAGCCGCCGCCCATGTCGCCACGCAGATGACGCTTCCCTCCCTCAAGAAGACGATCTCGCTCACAGCCCTCGGCCAGCTAAGAGGAACATACATACTCGCCGAGAGCGCGGACGGCCTGGTCGTCGTGAACCAGCACAGGGCTCACGAGAGGATTCTCTTCGACGCCCTGCAAAGAGATTCAGAACCGGGGCAGCGCTCCGCCGGGCCCGAGAGGCAGGCTCTCGTCGCTGCTCCCGCAATCGGTCTTTCTCATCGAGAGGCGGCCGCAATAGAACAGCATCTCGACGACCTGCAAGGCCTGGGGTTCGAGATAGAGCCTTTCGGCCCAGGCAGCTTCCGGCTTCGCGCTGTTCCGCAGGTTCTCGCTCGCCTCGACGCCGAGCAGCTTTTCCGCGACATCGCCGAAGAGCTCGCGACTTCCCCTCACGGCGACCTCAGGCAGTTGACGCCCCATGAAAGGCTTCTGGCCAGCGTCGTCTGCCACTCTGCGATAAGGGCAGGCCAGGCAATGTCAGAGCCGGAGATGCAGAAGCTGCTGGACGAACTATCGGAGACTGAGAAACCTTTCACCTGCCCGCACGGCGCGCCAGTCATAATGACGATCTCAAACTTCGAGCTCGACAGGAAGTTCAATCGGTGAATGGGGAGAGGGAACAGGAAACAGGAAACAGGCCTCGTCCGCCGAAGTCCGCCAAAGGCGGACGAAGGCGGAAACGGGGAACAGGCAACAGCCGGACTGGAAGCAACCATCGCCTTCTCCTGTTGAGGGCCGCATAGTTGGGTGACTCGCTGTGCTGTCACACGACCTCGCGGGTGTCAATAGACGGGCGGGCAGTAAACTGGGGGTGAACCCAACTGGACAATCACGTGACATCTCCTGGGCTGCCACCACTTCTCGTCATCTGCGGTCCCACCGCCGCAGGCAAGACCGGGACTGCAATCGAGTGCGCCCTCATACTGCGAGGTGAAATCGTCAACGCCGACGCGCTTCAGATTTATCGCCATCTCGATATAGGCACGGCAAAACCAACGCCGCAGCAGAGGGCCCTCGTTCCCATGCACCTCATAGATTTCCTCGACCCGTCGGAGAGATACAGCGCCGCCCAATATCGCCTGGATGCGGCGAAGGTCATCGAGCAGATACATTCGCGAGGAAAACTTCCGATAGCCGTCGGGGGAACCGGTTTCTATCTGCGGGCACTCGTGGGAGGCGCGGAGCTTGCCCCGGCCGGGGCCGATTGGGAGCTTCGCCGGAGGTTCGAGAAACAGGCGGAGCAGGAAGGGCCGCAAAGCCTGCATCAGCTTCTTTCGCGCGTTGACCCGGAATCGGCAAGAAGAATCCCGGCGGCGAATGTGCGCCGGGTCGTGCGCGCGCTCGAGGTTTATCATCTGACCGGCCGGCCTCTGTCCAGCTTCCCTTCACCTCTGGCGGGGCGTGCAAGCCCGCCGTCCTCTTGGCGGGCAAGCCTTGACCGTGGAAAACCCTCCCCATATAATGTCCTCGCTTTCGCCCTCACAATGCCGCGCGAGCAGCTTCGGCGAAGGATCGAAGAACGAATCGTCCGCATGATGGAGATGGGGTGGCTTGAGGAGGTGAGGGGGCTGCTCGAGAAGGGATACAGCCTGGAGGTTCCCGCGATGCAGGCCGTCGGATACCGCCACCTGGCTCGCCACCTCGCAGGTGAGATGACCCTGGAAGAAGCGATTGCCGCGACGAAGATCGAGACCTGGCAATATGCCCGAAGACAGCTCACATGGTTCAGAGGGGAGCCTGGGTTGATCTGGATGGACGTCGGTGATTCGGGCCCGCGCGATGCGGTCCAGCGCATCGCTTCGCGGGCCTCCGAGCGTTTCGGCGCGTGAAGACCGCTGCGATGTAGCGAGGAGGTGTGCAACAATGTTACGCGAGCTATACGTTGACAACTTCAAGACCTGGCTAAACGCAGTCTATAGGCCCGGGCCTGTCAACTTGCTCGTGGGCAAGAACAACGCCGGGAAAAGTAACCTGCTCCAGGCGATGCGCTTCCTGGCAGTGTCCACCTACATGCCCCTGCTCGACGCCGCCAAGACGGCCACAGGTGAGCCAATGCTCGTGCCCAATGTCCTGCACGAGCAGGAAGCCGTATCGCTGCGTTGCGTTTGTGACGTGACATTTGAACAGGAGGCTCTCGCATTTGAATATGAGCTTGTCCTGAACACGCACACGGTCGGCTACGCCCAGAGCTATCAGAGGGAGTTCAGAGTAGCGACCGAGCGCCTGCGGGCCTTCAGCGGCGGTTTCGAGGCACAGGCGCTCATCCATCGCGACGGCGAAAATGTCCGGCTGCTCAATGAGAGAGACTTTTTGGCTGAGGGACGCGACTACATCCTCGAGACCACCGTGCCCCCCACCCAGACCATGCTATACTCGCTTTATGAGAGTGAAATCCACGCCAGGGCCAACTGCTTCAAGCGATACCTAGGGTCCTGGCTATACTACGATCTGGACGGCTTCGGGCTCCGTAGCATCGAGGCAAGGCCCCTTGACTGGGTTCTTCGGCCGGACGGCAGCAACTTGGCCTCTGTGCTGTTGAACCTGAAGAACACGGACGAGCGACGATACCGGGAGCTGTTGGACGTTTTCCGGCTTGTGGAGCCTGAGCTGGACGTGCTGAACTTCGTGGCGTTGCCCGGCTTCGCCGCCATGTTCGTCGCGGATAAGGCCGGCCATTACTTTCATATCGGCACTCTGTCCCCCGGCACCCTCAGGTTTTTCGCCCTCGCGTACATCCTGATGGCCAACCGACAGCCGCTGACCGGGGCACTGGGGGCCCCCCCCGTCGTGATGGTGGAGGAGCCGGAGAACGGAATCTACGTTGGCCACCTGAAGACACTGTTCAAAGAGCTGGACTGGAGCGGGGGGACTGGACAGTTGGTGTTCGCCAGCCACAACCCCTACTTCATAGACCTGTTCGAAAAGGTGCCGGAGAGCGTCATAACGGTGCGCAAGAGCGAAACACGCTCCGAACTTCAGAGCCCCGACGCTGACCGGATGTCCAGGATATTGCGGGAAATGTCCCTGGGTGAGGCTCATTTCCGGGAGCTCCTGATATGAGCATCGGGTTCGCTGCGGAGGACTATGCGCACGAAGCCCTTCTGCGTGGCCTGTCGCGGCGTTGGGGTCTGGAAGCCAGCCTCCATAAGATACCGTGCCGCGGCTCAGGCAGGCCCGGGTTAACGCGCGACCTCAGACAGGGGAAGATATGCTTCACGGCGCAGGAGAAGGGATACGATACAGTCGCAGTCCTGGTTGATGCTGACAGGCGGCCGTGGAACGAGGTCCGCACCGAGATGTCGGCCCGGGTCTCACCGTTCTTCCAGTCTGTCGGCGCGCTCGTCGGAGTCTGCGACCGCAATGTCGAGTGCTGGCTCGCGGCTGATCCTGATTACCTGGCCCGCCGTCTCGAAATCAACGCGGATGAACTGAGGGTGGATGACCCGAAAGGGGTGGTTCAAGCGGCCATACGCGCGAAGCGCATACGCGTCGAAGAGCTGGTGGAGGCAGCCCCTGTCGGACGCTGGATAGACTCCTCTCCCTCCTTCGAAGCGTTCTACGACGATGCTCGCACCTTGGGCCAGCGCAAGGGGTGCGACGTCCCGAACGAGCGGGAGCCGGGCGACACAAGATAGAGCTGCAGCGGGTTGAAACCCGACGGCAGAGGCAGCATACTTAATGAGCATCCGTTTCACAAAGATGCATGGGCTTGGCAATGACTTCATTCTCATCAACTGTCTTGAATGCAAGCTGCGCGAGTCTGCCGAAGGCGGACTGCCAGAGCTCGCGAGAAAAATCTGCGACCGCCACTTCGGGGTTGGAAGCGACGGGCTGATACTCGCCCTCCCATCAAAGGCAGCGAGCTTTCGCATGCGCATCTTCAATTCGGATGGCAGCGAGGCGGAGATGTGCGGCAACGGCCTGCGCTGCTTCGCAAGCTTCGTCCGCGACGAGGGCCTGACCTCCGAGCGCGAGCTTCTGGTGGAAACCCTCGCCGGCATAAAGAAGGCCGACCTCACCGTAAAAGGGGGCAAGGTCGAATCGGTCCGCGTTGATATGGGAGCGCCGCTCCTGGATAGAAAAGACATACCCATGAAGGGAAGCGGCTCGAGAGCTATCGGCGAGAAGATAAGACTCATGGGCGAGCGAATCGAGGCCACCTGCCTCTCGATGGGCAATCCGCACTGCGTCGTGTTCGTGGACAAGGTGGATACTTTCCCTGTTGAGAAAATGGGGCCAGCCCTTGAGAACCACAACCTCTTCCCCCGAAGGACGAATGCCGAGTTCGTCCAGGTCATAAGCCAATCTGAGCTTCGCATGAGGGTTTGGGAGAGAGGCGCTGGCGAGACTCTCGCGTGTGGAACGGGGGCTTCGGCGGCTGTCGTTGCGGCGAGCCTCACTGGGCGCACTGGCCGTCGGGTCGTCGTTCACCTTCCGGGGGGCGACCTCAAAATAGAATGGAACGCCTCAGACGACCATGTCTATATGACAGGCCCGGTCGAGACTGTCTTTCGCGGCGAATGGCTTATCGGCGGCCTGTAGCGCAAACTGTCAGTTTGCGCCGTTGGACGCGATCTAACAAACCGCCGCGCACGAGGGAGATAAAAGAGTTGAAACCCGCTGAGCGTCTCAGAAAGACTCCACCATATCCTTTCACCGAGCTTGCGCGGCTGAAGAGGGAGGCGTTGGAAAAGGGGGTCAACATAATTGACATGGGCATTGGCGACCCCGACCTGCCAACGCCTCGCCATATCGTCGAGGCAATGCAAAAGGCAGTGGCCGACCCATCCACCCACCAGTATGACGAGACGCCAATGGGCCTGCCCGAATTCCTCGAAGCTGCAGCCATGCGCTTCAAGCAGAGATTCGGCGTTGACCTCGACCCGAAAAAGCAGATTCTCAGGACGATAGGCTCGAAAGAGGCGATAGCTCATCTCGCCTGGGCCGTGCTCGATCCGGGAGATGTGGCTCTGGTTCCCGACCCGGCCTATCCGGTTTATGCGACGAGCGCCGCCTTCGCCGGAGCCGATATATATCGCATGCCCCTCCTGCCGGAAAGGGGCTACACGCCCGACCTCGACGCGATCCCCTCTGAAGCTGCGGAAAAGGCCAAGCTCATGTGGCTGTGCTATCCAAACATGCCCACCGCAGGGGTCGCCGACACGGCTTTCTTCGAGCGCGCTGTGGATTTCGCCAGGCGCCGCGATATCCTCATCGCCCTCGACATGGCCTACTGCGATTTGACCTTCGACGGCTATGCCTGCCCCTCAATTCTCCAGGTTCATGGCGCGATCGAAGTGGCCGTAGAGATGCATTCCCTCTCGAAGAGCTACAACATGACGGGCTGGAGAATCGGCTACGCGGTTGGCAATGAAGAAGCGCTGGCGGCTCTTCAGAAGATCAAGTCGAATATTGATTCCGGCGCGTTCACGGCAATTCAAAGAGCTGCCGCTGTGGCCCTCAAAGCGTCCCAGGACTGCGTCGAGGAGCTGAGGCAAATCTATGCGCGGCGCAGGGACCTTCTTGTTGACGGACTTCTGTCGCTGGGCTGGAAGCTCGAGAAGCCGAAGGCGACCATCTATGTCTGGGCCCCGGTTCCTGATGGGAGTGCCTCCGCCGATTTCTGCGAGAAGCTCCTGAGCCAGTGCGGAATACTCGCAACCCCGGGAAGAGCCTACGGAGAGCACGGCGAGGGTTTTATTCGCTTCTCTCTCACGGTGCAGGGTGGAGAGCCGGAGCGCAAGATAGAGGAGGCGATAGGCAAGATTCGTGAGTGGCAGAAAAGCTGGTAGCTCGCAGGGCAGGAGCTTGCCTCCTGCCCATGGACCCATTTCCAGAAGGGAGATGGCCGATGAAGTCCTTTACGGCTTACGTCGAGTGGGACCCAGAGACGAAACTCTACGTCGGCATCGTGCCGGGCATCCCTGGCGCCCATACTCAGGGCGCCACCTTGGATGAGCTTCAGAAGAATCTCAAGGAAATCCTTGAGCTATGCCTGGAGGAATACGAGGGGCCTGCGGAAGACTTGCCCAGGTTCGTGGGATTGCAGCAGATTGAGATGCGAGCATGACCCGGCGCCCTACCGCAGACTCCAAAGCGAGCGACAAGCATGCGAAACGCTGCTCCGGTTTTGACATGCACGCGGCACGGGAAGGCACAGGAGGCGATTGACAGGGTTCGTGAGTGGCAGAAAAGCTGGTAGGCCGGTCACCGCGCTGCGCGAGATTGCGGCCAGAGAGCGGGCTGTTGCGATGGCCATGGCCGACCCCTTCAGCGACTGGGAGCAGTCGCTCAGCGAGTTGAACAGGCTTGCCGACACTGCTGGCGCAGATGTTGTGGCCGCAGTAACGCAAAAAAGGCAGAAGCGGGAAGCAGCCACATACCTCGGCAAGGGCAAGGCGGAAGAAGCGCGCGACCTGGCCGGCAGGCTCGGGGCCGACCTCGCGATTGTTGACGCTGACCTGACGCCAGTTCAGCAGCGCAATCTCGAAAGGATAGTCGGCCTGCCCGTCATTGACCGCGTGGGCCTCATTCTCGATATCTTCGCTCGGCGCGCTCGAAGCAACGAGGGAAAACTCCATGTTGAGCTGGCGCAGCTCACCTACATGCTGCCGAGGCTTGCGGGCAGGGGCGTTCTTCTCTCGCGGCTGGGCGGAGGAATAGGCACACGCGGGCCCGGCGAGACGAAACTCGAAGTTGACCGGCGCCGCATCAGGCACCGCATGGGCGTGCTGAAAAAGCAGGCGAAGCGCATAGCCGCTTCGCGCAGAGTCCAGCGCCGCAGCCGGCAGAAATCCGGCATCCCTCTCGCGTGCCTCGTGGGCTATACGAACGCCGGAAAATCAACGCTCTTCAATGGCCTTTCAGGCGCCGGTGTCTTCGTCCAGGACAAGCTCTTCGCCACGCTCGATCCAACAATAAGGCGCGTGCGCCTCCCCGGCGGGCCGCTGATCCTGCTGTCCGACACTGTTGGCTTCATAAGAAATCTGCCAGCCCAGCTAATAGCGGCCTTTCGCGCAACCCTCGAAGAGGTAACGGAGGCAGATATCCTCATCCATCTGCTCGATGCCAGCCACCCCGATATGCTTGCCCAGAAGGCCGCTGTCGAGGCGACCCTCGGTGAGCTGGGAGCCTCCGACAAAATTACAATCTGCGCTCTCAACAAGGCCGACCTCGTGCAGGACAAGCTCTCCCTCCACATCCTCGCGCAGAAATTTCAGCCCGCCGCCGCCATCTCTGCGAAAACGGGCGAGGGCCTGCCGCGCCTTCTGGAGCTCATAGGTGAAACCCTCGAGGTCAGCCGGCAAGAGCAGTTGGCCTCTGTTGCCGATGAGGATTCGGCCGCAAATCGGTAGCCGGGTCCGTCCGCATGTCAATGTCTTCACATCCGATGTCCAGCCCGAGACAATCGAGTCGCTGGAACTCGTTGATATCTCAGGCCAACAGTTGGCCATAGTCGCAGTTACAGCCGAGGCCGCCTCTGCGCCGTAGGGGCGGGTTTCAAACCCGTCCCAGGGCAACTCTGCGAGCGGTCGCGGTCCAAAAGAAAGTGATTCTTCGCACCCATGAAGGGTGCGGCTGTAGGCGCGCATGAGGCGAAGCTTGATGCGATCTTTCGGGATGGGGCGGCGCCTCTTGGGGGGGAGGCAAGGGCTTGCATGGCGGGCGCCCTACGGCAGGCGCGCTATAGCGACATCGGAAAGAAAGCTCCCGTGGGCGAAGCGGCGCTTCGCCCCTACGGGGGTTTCGCCTGACCCGTCGAATTTCTTGTATCACCAGAGTGGCCTGCCAACATGCTGTCGCAATGTGGCACGGCCGTCCTCGGCCGTGGCGGCCCCGAGGTGTCGGGGCCGGAAATGACAAGCGGGGCCTGCCCCGAGCTTGCCGAACAAGGTGCCTGCCCCACTTGGCCGTCTCTGCTGGGTACCATCCCCTGTAATACAAGAACCCCTTGGGAGCAGATTGCTACAAGGAAGGGCGCCGGTAGGCAGGGCGATGTGCCACTCCGACTCGTCGGGCTGAGTATTGGACTTGCGCTGCGAGGCCCCCACACCCGAGGGCGGGTGTGCCACATTGTAAGAGCAAACCCGGGGCCCTTCCCATAATACACGAGAGTCTATAGTCAGCCTGGGCCGGCGCAAAGGACGGCCCTGGAGAGTTATGAACCCTGAGACAGAGAGAGCAACTCCACCCATAAACATCCTCTACCCCGCCTTCTTTCTCTTTCTCGACGACCTGGTGAAAGGCGCCGATGCCTGGCCTGCCTACTGCGAACGCTATCTGCAAAAGCACGAGCAGATTCTCAGAGACTATTGGCAGCAGGTTCTTGGCCTGCCCGAGGCCGAATGGAGAGCGAGGGTCGAGCGCATACAGCCGTCGCATTACGCCCATCTCCGCGAGCTGGTCCAGAAGACTGATCTTCAGGCTCTCGCAACGGAGGCTCTCGGCCGCTGCCTTGCAGTTTCCCCTCGCTTGGAAGCGCCGCCAGTTTCACTTCTCGTCGGCTTCTTCAGCCCCGACGCTTTCCTGTTTCAGGTGCAGGGAGAGTGGCATATTGGAATTGGCCTCGAGAGATACCGGGACTTCGAACTCCTGCCAATTTTCGTAGCCCACGAATACGGCCACTGGTTGAGGCGATTGTATGTGGAGAGGAAAGAGACCGTGGCGGAAAAGCTTGCGGCGGAGGGCGTCGCGGTGGCTTTCTCCCGATCTGCATACCCCGAGAAGCCTTTTGCCGCCCATCTGCGTGTCTCTCCGAGACGCCTTCGCTGGTGGCAGGATCACGCATCGCTTCTATGGCAGCGGCTAATGCCGCATCTGAATGCTCGAACCGATAGAATGGTGCGCGAGTGGTTTGCCAGCCCGGCCAGGGACAGCGAGGGTGAGCGTGTTTTCGCGCGAGCGGCGGGTTACCTTGGCTACAGCGCAGTCAGCGCATACGCAGCGTCAAAGGGCCTTTCTCCCACCGACTCGGAGATAGTCTCGGCGGACGCTCAGCAGATGATGCGAAAGCCCTCTTCCGGCAGGGGGCCTACCTGGTAGGGGCATCCGCCAGCCGGCGGACCGCGCCCCTACGGCAGCTTGGCGCCAGAGGATTATATCCTGTGCGCGGGCGCCCCTCCGCGAGCGTCGCGCGGCCCGGGCCGCCTACCGCTGCCGCCATATTTCAACATAGAGCGCACCCTGGTTGTCCGAATGATAGTCGTCGTTGACGCGGAGGTAGAGCCGCCCGACTCCGACCCCAGCGGAACCGCAATTGCGAGCCCGGCCCACGTAAAACGGGCCTGCAGCAGCTCCGATCCGCCCAACAAGCGCCATGAACGGCGCGCTTCGAAGCGGCGCGAGAGGCCGGTCGAGCCCGGCGGGGAACTCAGCGCCCTCGGGTCCGAAGCCTGACAGATAGGCGGGGTGCGCAGGTGTAGTAGGCTGTGTCCTGCCCACAGCCACCAGGCCCAGGTTTTTCTCACCGAGGTCAACCCCTGTATCTACCCACGTCGCGGTCGCCGCGACGACCACGCGTTTGACGAAGACCCAACCGTGCGCCGCAAACGGGTTCAGGGTCGCGCGGAACCACCGCACCTCGCTGGGGGGAGACCAACCGGAGGCGCCATGCGCCCATACGACCCACGCATACGGGCCTCCAGGCGGCAGGACTGCCACGAAGGCCGGGATGGCTGAGTAACTGCTCACCATTAGGTTGGGGAAGCCGGCGCTGAAGTGAAAGACCATCACGTAATAGCCGAGGGCGCCGCTCACGGGAGCCCACTTGAGGTCCACAGGGGTGTACAGCGCCGTGTCCGCGTTTGCCGGCCACTGTAGCACAGGGGCTGGCGGCACAGCGACCGCGGCCTGCGCGGGCTGCGCCCTACCCTTTCAGGAAAACCTGGTCGCCCTGCCTGACCGCCTGATCCATCTTGATAGCCACTGGCTCGCCAGGCTTCCCCTGCTCGACCGTTTTGTGCTCAATCTGCATCGAGGTCACACTCTGGGAGAAGTCTGTGGTGTGGCCCTTGATGTGAATTGAGTCGCCCACTTTCAGGGTCTGGGTCAAGTCCAGCACTGCCACGCCAATCTTCGAGAAATAGTGGCTGACTTTGCCGATAAGGCGCTCTTCACTCGGCTCGCTCATTTCATCCCTCCGTCCGCGTAACTTGCTCAGCTTATGCCTTCGACTCCGCTGAGGGCAAGCCCTTTCGACTCCGCTGAGGGCAAGCCCTTTCGACTGCGCTCAGGGCAGGCCCTTTCGACTTCGCTCAGGGCAGGCCTTTCGACGCACCAAACCCAGCGCCTGCCGCGAGCACGCGAGCAAGGGGTGAATGCGAATCATCGCGGCACCGGTCAGGGCAGCGCCCTCAAAGCCCGTTCGGCCTTCTGGTTCTTCCCGGACATCCGCCGGCAGCAAATGTCGAGGGTCGGAAAGAGGCCCCGGATGCTTTGCTCGCAGAAGCCTCGGAATGGGCCTCTGCTCCAATCAGCATGAGGCTGGTGACCGCACAGGTAGGGTGGGGAAGGAGCGGGGACGCGGCGCAAATTGCCCACGCGAAACGATGCATACCGGGCGCCCGGACAGAGCGCCGCCGCCCGGCGGGCAGGCTGGGAAGGCAGCGGATTTTCTCCGTCTGGCGCCCGTGAAAAAGCTTGTCTGCGGGGGCCTCGGATCGCTTGAGAAAAGGCGGCGTTTTGTGCTACAATGTGCGCGGGGAAGAGGGCTTGAACCGAAGTTTCTGAGGCCCTCGACAGGCCGGCCGGCTGTCTTGGCCCGGCGTTTTCGGTCTTTGCCAAATCGCTTTTCAGGGGGGGCTGCTGCAAGCACAGGGGCACCAAGAGCAGCACAAGTCGCAGCAAATAACGGAGGATCAGGCAGTGGCACCGTCCAGGAGTTCCCCAGGGATGCGGTCCAAGCCTACAAGTCGGCAGAAAGTGGCCATGGCTGTGCGATCTCACAAGACTTCAGGTGGGTCTGGGCGCGGCTCGCGTCAGAACAAGGGCAAGGGCCCGGCAGACGCAGAGCGAGAAGTTCACAGCTCCGCAGCCTCGCAGTCCGGTGGGTCCTCGGGCGAGCCCGCCGGCCGCCCTGAAGTGAAGCAGGCGGACAAGGTTTCGGCGCCATCGGCAGAAGAGGAAGAACTCTACACCGCCGAGCAGCTTCAAGTCCTTCGCGGCCTTGAGGCGGTGCGAAGGCGCCCCGCCATGTATATCGGCGACACGGTCTCGCGGGGCCTGCATCACCTGTTTGTCGAGGTCGTTGACAACAGCGTTGATGAGGTGCTGGCCGGCCACTGCAATCGCATCGAAGCTGTCCTCCATAAGGACGACTCCATCTCGGTGGCCGACAACGGGCGCGGGTTCCCTGTTGACATCCACCCCGAGGAAGGAAAGCCCGGAGTGGAAGTGGCGATGACCATGCTGCACGCGGGCAGCAAGTTCGGCGGAGGGGGCTACAAGGTGACGGGCGGGCTGCACGGCGTGGGCGTTTCGGTCGTCAATGCGCTGTCGGAATGGCTGGAAGTATCAGTGTCGCGCGATGGAAAAGTTCATTTCCAGAGATATGAGCGCGGCGATGCGGTGACGCCGCTCGAAGTCATCCCGCCGAATGAGCTCGACCTTTCTCGATCGTGCTTCAAGGTTTTGCGCGACCTTCTTGGGAACATCAGCCGCACAGGCAGGACCGGGACCTGCGTCACATTCAAGCCCGACCCGGAAGTTTTCCAGGTAACGCGGTTCAACCCCGAGACTCTCGCGCACAGGCTTCGCGAGCTCTCTTATCTTAACAGGGGAACTCTTCTGGCTCTGACTCTGGAGGAGACGGGGGAGCGCGAGGAGTTCTTGCACAAGGGCGGCATCGCCGAGTTCGTGGAGCATCTGAACCGCGCCCGCGAGCCCTTGCATAAGCCCATCTACTTCGGCCTTCCGCCAAAGGCGGACGACGGCGTTGAGGTAGAGGTTGCCCTGCAATATAACTCCGGCTACCTGGAGAGCGTCTATTCCTACGCCAACAATATTCACACCGCTGAGGGGGGAACGCACCTGACAGGTTTCCGCACGGCCCTCACCAGAGTGCTGAACTCCTACGGCAGAAAGCATGGGCTGCTGAAGGAGAAGGACGCGAACTTCGGCGGCGACGATGTGAGGGAGGGGCTGACGGCGGTAATAAGCGTGAAGCTTCTAAACCCGCAGTTCGAGGGCCAGACAAAGACGAAACTGGGCAACAGCGAGGTGGATGGGCTTGTGAACTCGGTCGTGGGCGAGCGGCTGGCGGAATATCTCGAAGAGAATCCTTCGGTTGCTCGCCGGGTTGTTGATAAGGCTATTACCTCGGCGAGGGCGAGAGAGGCTGCGAGGAAAGCGAGCGAACTGATCCGCAGGAAGAGCACGCTGGAATCCGCCGGTCTTCCCGGAAAGCTTTGGGACTGCCAGGAGAAGGACCCGTCGCTTTGCGAGCTTTTCATAGTCGAGGGAGAATCAGCCGGCGGGAATGCCAAGCAGGGACGAGACGCGCGCTTTCAAGCAGTTCTGCCTATCCAGGGCAAGATATTGAATGTCGAGAAGAACCGCCTGGACAAGATACTTTCTCACAAGGAGATACAGGTTCTGATAAGCGCGCTTGGCACCGGAATAGTGCACAACGCTGGAGGAAACGGAGAAGAGAGAGGAACAGGGAACGGAGAACAGGCGCCCGGCGACGAGGGAGAGAGGGGGAAGAGCAAGTTTGACCTTTCGCGGCTGCGCTACCACCGCATCATAATAATGACCGATGCGGATGTTGACGGGGCGCACATCCGCACGCTTCTTCTTACGCTCTTCTACCGCTATCTGACGCCAGTCATCGAGCACGGCCACCTCTACATAGCGCTGCCTCCGCTCTACGGGGTGCGCGCGGGGGACAAGCTGCATTACGCTCGTGACGACGCTGCCCTTGGCCAGCTCCTGAAGAGTCTGGGCAGAAAGCCGACCAATATAACGCGTTTCAAGGGCCTGGCGGAGATGGACGAAGAAGAGCTGGCCGACACCACCATGGATACCAGGACACGCACTCTCAAACAGGTGACGGTGGAAGAAGCAATGAAGGCGGACGAGATATTCTCGACCCTCATGGGCGACGCCGTCGAGCCGCGCCGCGAATACATCATGAAGCACGCGAAGGAAGTGACGGACCTGGACATATTCTGAAGGATGAAGGCGGGGATTCCTTAGTCCCGCGGGGCCGCTTCCAGGCATGTCAACTCAGGGAGGTGCAAGATGCCAAGGGTAGACTTCTATTCCGTGTTCCAGATGCACCCCGACGGGTCGTTTGAGCCCAGGGTCACGGTAAGTATAGGGGGGTGACCATGGCGCCGGGGGTCAGATTTACAGGTGGCGTCTCGTTCAGCGGCGTTGACATCGCGCAGTACGCCGGCCGAGACCTGGAGGTCGAAATCGCGAACGGGGTGGTGGTGATAAGGGCCATCTACTAATTCGCAGGGCCCGTGGGGCAGGAGCTTGCCTCCTGCCCAGGGAGATCAGACACGTAGGCCAGGAGTTTGCCTCCTGCCCGGGGAGATCAGCGGCATGTTGCACCGGCGCCTTCCAAGGATGGTCCTGCCCCGCCGCGCTTACTATCTCACGTGTTGCATTCACGGAAGGCGACCACTGCTCGGGGGTGCTCAGCTCGCTGAATCGCTGCTGAAATTGGACGCGGCCCAGCGAGACCGCGGGGCAATCGCTCTGCACGGATACGTCGTGATGCCCGATCACTATCATGTGCTGCTCACCCTCCGGGGCGAGAGTTCTGTCAGCGGGGTGGTGCGGGCCGTCCACAGTCTCCTCGCCCGGACTTGCCGAGGGGAAACGCGACTCCAGGGGCGCATCTGGCAGAGGCGTTTCTACGACCACGTAATCCGAGACGAGGCCGATTTGCGCGCCAAGTTGTCGTACCTGCATGCCAACCCGCTGCGAGCAGGACTGGTGGAGGAACCCGCTTCGTACGCGTGGTCAAGTTGTCGCTTCTGGGAGACGGGACGAGGACCCGTGTCATGCGACGCATGGGATTGATGGGCAGGAGGCAAGCTCCTGCCCTACGGAGACGCGCCGACAGCTGCCTGCGGAGGAGACTCGCAAATGCCTGAAGACACGATAGGCCGCATTATTCCCGTCGCAATTGAAGACGAGATGCGGCAGTCTTATGTGCTCTACGCGATGAGCGTGATAGTGAGCAGGGCGCTGCCTGATGTTCGCGACGGGCTGAAGCCTTCCCAGAGGCGCATCCTCTATTCGATGAGGCAGATGAACCTTGGCCCCGGAGTAGCTCACAGAAAGTGCGCGGGCATCGTGGGCCACACGATGCAGCACTTCCACCCCCACGGCGATGAGGCCATCTATCCAACGCTGGTGCGCATGGGCCAGAGCTGGAATATGCGCTACCCGCTCGTGGGCCCGCACGGGAACTTCGGCAGCATAGACGGAGACCCACCTGGCGCGATGCGATACACCGAGGCTCGCCTCTCCTCCGCGGGGGCGGAGATGATGGCCGATATCGAGCGCGAGACGGTTGACTTCGTTCCGACTTTCGACAACCTGAACCAGGAGCCGACGGTTCTTCCGGGCAGGCTGCCAAACCTTCTGTGCAACGGCAGCTCCGGCATCGCCGTGGGAATGGCCACCGACATTCCGCCTCACAACCTCAATGAAGTGGTTGATGCGTGCTGCCTGCTCATTGAGAATCCGGAAGCCGAGCTGAAAGATGTCATGAAGGTTCTTCCGGGCCCGGATTTCCCCACCGCTGGAATCATCCTCGGGACGCGCGGGATTCAGGATGCATACTCGACAGGGCGCGGTCTCATCATCATGCAGGCAAGGGCCGCTGTAGAGCCCATGGAGGGAGGAAAGAATGCCATTATCATCACGGAGCTTCCTTACCAGGTGAACAAGGCGAAGCTGGTGGAGGAGATCGCATCTCACGTGCGCGAGAGGAAGCTCGATGCTGTTGGCACCATAAGAGATGAGACCGACAGAAGCGGGATGCGCGTGGTCGTCGAGCTGAAGCGAGATGCCGACGCCCACGCTGTCCTGAACTATCTCTACAAGCACACCGCCATGCGCATGACATACGGCGTCATATTGCTTGCTCTTGTCGAGGGGGCGCCGAGAGTTCTGAAGCTGCTCGATATGCTGAAGCACTTCGTCGAGCACCGGCGCAATATCGTTACGAGGCGCACCCAGCACGAGCTGAACCGGGCGAGGGAGCGGGCTCACATTCTCGAGGGATTCCGCGCGGCTCTTGGTCACCTGGACGCGGTGATAGAGCTGATACGCCATTCGAACACTCCGCAGCAAGCGCGAGACGGCCTCGTGGAGAGATACAAGCTGTCGGAGCGACAGGCGCAGGCCATCCTTGAACTGATGCTCCAGCGCCTGACATCGCTCGAGCAGAAGAAGATCCAGGAGGAGCACCAGGAGGTAATCAAGCAGATTGCAGAGCTGGAGGATGTACTGGCGAACCCAAGGCGCGTTTCGGTTATCGTGACTCAGGAGCTTCAAGATGTGAAGCGCCGGTTCGGCGACGAGCGGAGAACGCGCATAGAGCCGCGCGAGGCTGGGGAGATAACCGCAGAGGACGTCATCGCCGAAGAGGACGTGATAATCACGGTGACGCGCGACGGCTACATAAAGCGCCTGCCTGTTGACACTTACAGGACCCAGACGCGCGGCGGCCGCGGGGTTATTGGGCTGACGCCGAAAGAGCAGGATGTGGTGGAGCACCTTTTCATAGCGAGCACGCGCCACACGATTCTGTTCTTCACGGGCGCCGGGAAAGTGTATCACCTTCCGGCGTTTGAGGTGCCGATGGCGAGCCGCCAGGCGAGGGGTTCGGCGATAGTCAACCTGCTCCCGCTCAGCCCGGGTGAGATTGTCACGGCCGCCTGCTGCGTGAGGCAGTTCTCGCCCAAGTCTTTTCTCGTGATGGCGACGGCGAAAGGCATGAGCAAGAAGACGCGACTATCGGACTTCGAGACCCGGCTGCGTGGAGGGATAATCGCGATAAACCTGGGGTCCGGCGACACCCTGAGATGGGTGCGGCCGACCGATGGAAAGAAAGACCTGATCTTAGCAACGAAGAAGGGCATGGCGATTCGCTTCTCGGAGAAGCAGGTGCGGCCGATGGGGAGAGCTGCGGCTGGAGTGCGGGCAATCCGCCTGGGCCGCGGCGATGAGGTCGTGGGAATGCAGGTGGTGCGGCCAAAGGCGGACCTGCTCGTCGCAACGACAAAGGGATATGGGAAGCGGACGCCTCTTGACGAATACCGCCGGCAGTCGAGGGGCGGCAAGGGCCTGCTGACTCTGAAGGTGACGGACAAGAACGGCCCGCTGGCCGACATGAAGGTTGTGGACGCCGAAGATGAAGTGCTGCTCATAAGCAGCGCGGGCCAGATGATACGGCAGGTGGTGGGGCCGATTCGCAGGACCGGCAGGTCTGCGCAGGGGGTGCGCCTGATGCGCCTTGAGACGGGCGATGAGGTGGCCGCTCTGGCAGTCGTGGTGACTCGCGAGGAGCAGGAGGCAAATGGGGAGCGCAAAGCCTCGCCCTGACCCTTCGGTTCCCTCAGGGCCACCCATTCGGCGGGCTCAGGGCGAGCCCCGCGACTCCGCTCAGGGCAAGCCGCGAGAGCAGCCGAGGGGTGAGGCTCAGCCCGAAGGGTATGAGATACTCGACCACACTGCCGATGTGGCGCTGCGGGCGTTCGGGGAGAATCGCGAGGCCTTGCTCGAGAACGCCGCGAGGGGGATGTTCTCCGTAATGTTTGACCTGGATTCGGTGCCGCTGCGGGGAACTGTGCATGTTCAGGTGGAGGCAGCTTCGTTCGATGACCTTCTCGCGCAGTGGCTGAAGGAGCTGATATATCTCTTCGATGTAGAGGGGTGGGCGTTTGCGAATTTCCACGTGAAGGAGCTTTCTGCCCCGAAGCCGGATGAGAATGGCATGTGGCGGCTTTCTGCGCTGGCGGAGGGCGGGCCGCTTTCGGAGACTGTGAGGAAAGGGGCGGCAGTGAAGGCGGTGACCTACCATGCCTTCTCCGTGCGGCAGATTGCCGACGGCACCTGGCAGGCTCACCTCGTCTTCGACATCTGAAATCTGCGATCTCAAATCTGGAAACCCAGATCTCAAATCTCAAATCTCAGATTTCAGATTTCAGATTTGAGATCCCGCATGTCGGCGGCCGAGGGAGCCGAATATGCTGAATCCTGCGTTGAAGTCTTGCTCCTGAAATCTTTCACATGAGAGGTTTGCGCACCAAAACCGGTCGCATGATGCAGCGCAGCCGCCCCAGGTTGTATCCGCTTCTCCTGCTTGTACTGGGCCTCCTCTGGTCGGGTGGGGTCCCGGGGCAGCAAGCTGGCTTTCAGCGGCGGGAGAAGCCGATAGGCCCGGGGGCGAAGCGCGTGAGCCTTCGCGATGCTTCCACTCCTTTGTCCGTGGAGACGGTCGAGCTGGATACCGCCAATCGGTATCTGCTGCTCCGGTCTGCGCTCGGCAGGGAGCCGTGCGTGGGCAGAGGCACCGTTACAGAGATTTCGTCGCGAGTTTTCGCGCCCGCGGCAAGAACGCTGGCAGCAGCTAACAGCGATTATTTCTCGATGACCGCCGGCAATGTCGCCGATCCTCTGGGTCTCCAGGTGGAGGACGGCGAGATCGTCAGCGCCCCTTTCGCCGCCACAGGTGGAGGGAAGCTCATCGGTCGCTCGGCCCTCGTCATCCTGAAGGGTGGAATACCCGTCATTTGCGCTCCCACAATGAGGGCGTGGGCTGAAAGAGCGGGGCAGAGAGAGAACATCGTTGCTGTGAACGAACCTGCGCGAAGGGACGGGCTGAGTCTTTTCACCTGGCGCTATCCCTGGACGGGCGGGCCTCTTGGAGTGCTGACCAGCAGCCAGGCAGCGCAGAGCTTGACGGCTGCCGTTCTTGGGTCTATAAACGTCCCTCTCAGGTCTCATATCACTTACCAGCTCGTGGTGCGCGGAGTGGGCGCGTTTCCAGTGTGGCAGATGCCTATCGGAGCAACGCCCGCAGAAAACTGCGGGACAGGTTTGGGCCGCGACGAGCTCCTGCTCGTGGGCGGTGGAAGGGCAGCGTCTTTCGTCGAGGCTTTGCAGCCCGGCGACGCCGTGAAAGTCCGGGTCGAGCTGAGCCCTTTTGGGCCGGATATCGAAGCTGCCGTCGGAGGAGGACCGAGGATTGTTCGCGAGGGTCGCGTCTCGGTGGATGCTGAACAGGAAGGGTTCTCCGCTTTCTTTGCGCAGACCCGGCATCCGAGAACTGCTGTCGGCCTCAGGGGCCGCACTCTTTGCGTCGTCGCTGTTGATGGGCGCCAGCCAGGCTACAGCATGGGCATGACTTTGCTGGAGCTGGCGGAACTGATGCTGAGCCTGGGATGCACCGAGGCCATCAATCTCGATGGTGGAGGGTCAACAACTCTATGGGTGAGAGGCGGCGTCGTTAACTCTCCGTCCGATGGATTCGAGAGACGAGTGGCCAACGCGCTCATCGCATTGAATTCCTCGCCGATCGGACCTGCGGTGCGGCTTACCCTCACGCCCGATAGCATCAATGCGCTTCCAGGAGCGCGCGTCGCCATCACCGCCGAGGTTGAGGACGCGAACTACAATCTTCTGCCGGTTTCTGCGATCGCGTGGACTTGCGATGGCCGCATGGGGCGAGTGGACGAGAAGGGAGTTTTCGAGGCGGCGCCTGTCGAGAAGCCTCAGACAGGTTTCATAACGGCGACTTCTGGAGCCGTGTCATCGAGGGTGGCGATCGCTGTTTTGCCTTCGCCAGCGAAGCTGGAAATCCAGCCGGCGCGAGTTCTGATATCTCCGGGCCAGACGGCAAAGCTGATTTTGCGGGCGCTGGATGACAGGGGCAGACAGCTCTTGTTCCCGACGGAGGGAGTGAGGTGGGAAACAACCGTCGGCAGCTTCGAGGCGCCTGGGCTACTGAGAGCGAGCCAGGAAATGGCAGCGGGAACGGTGCGCGCGGTGTTCGGATCAACCGCCGCCGAGGCGCAGGTCTTCGTCGGAACGGCGAGACGGCTGGTCGAGGATTTTGAGGACATATCGGAGTGGAGGTTTGCCTCGTGGCCGCCCGAGGCGCCGGGCTCTCTGACCCAGGGGCCCGGGCCTGGGGGAAAAGGGATGGCGGCCTGCCTTTCTTATGATTTCTCAACGCTGGAGGTGCCTCGGGCGGTCTATGCCAAGCTGGGGGCGACGATAGGGCGCGCGCTCCGAATCTCCCTGCGGGTATTGGGGGATGGCAACGCCCACTGGCTTCGCGCGCGCGTCATAGACGGACAGAACCGCGTTTTCACCCTCGACCTGGCGGCAGAAGTTGGCTGGAGAGAATGGCGACAGGTGGCTGCCATGATTCCTCCCGAGGCCCAGTCCCCCATAACGCTCGACAGCATTTACCTTGTCGAGACAAAGGCCGATAAGAAAACGAAGGGTACGATCTGCCTCGACGACCTGGAGGTGGAGGAGGCAGAGGGGCCTTTTATGAAATAGCGCGAGGTAACAAGGTCTATTCGTAACGCAAACTGTCAGTTTGCGATATGGCGCGCAATCTAACAGATTGCGCTACAGGGCTGAACCGTGCAACGTGACCACGGACTTGTAACGCAAACCGTTAGTTTGCGACACACGGGGGAACCAATATGAGCCGATTGCAGTATCAGCCCTATTACCGACGCAACTTGCCTCATCTCCAACCGCTCGAAGCGACTCTCTTCGTTACCTTCCGTCTGGCTGGTTCGCTGCCAAGAGCATTGCTGGAGCAACGGGCGCAGCACAAGCGCCGACATGCGGCAGAGCAAGCGCTGATCGCATGTGAACAGGAACGGGCGGGTCGTCAACGTGAATGGCAAAGGCTTTGGTTCGGTAGGTTTGAAGACTCATTGGATATAGCGCGAAGCGGCCCCGTGTGGCTAAGGGATGAACGCATTGCAGGCCTAGTCGCCGAAAGCCTGCGCCACCGAGATGGGAAATTCTATCGTTTGGACGCCTACTGCGTTATGCCGAATCACGTTCACGTGGTGTTCGCCCCGTTTGCGGTGCAAACTGGCAGTTTGCCGCACCCACTTGGAGCTATTCTTCAGTCGCTGAAGGGCTACACAGCGCGAAAGGCTAACCACCTTTTGGGACGCAGAGGGGCGTTCTGGGCGCATGAGAGCTATGACCATTACATTCGCAGCGAAAGGGAATGGGAACGCATCGTGGCTTACGTCCTGAATAACCCCCTCAAAGCCGGGCTGGCGCATGACTGGCACGAGTGGCACTGGACCTACTATCGGCATCCGGACGAGTCCAATCCGTAGCGCAATCTGTTAGATTGCGCCATATCGCAAACTGACAGTTTGCCTTACTGCGGAGGAGATCGCAAACTGACAGTTTGCGTTACGGGCCGGCGGCCGGGCTGGATGGTTCAGCCCGATCTGGCCAACGTGCCTCTCCGCTTCGCCCACATTTCCGCCCATCTGAAAGCGAGGGCTCCGAGGGGCACGAGGATCACGCCCAAAAGAACGAGGGCGCCGAAATCGGCGGCAAGCCCGGAGCTGGGAGCTACGCCCAGCGCTCTCCTCATACCCGAGAGGGCGTAAGTTGCCGGTGAGAACCTGGACAGAAACTGTATAGAGCCGGGCAATACGGAAACGGGGTAATAAACGCCGGAGACCATCAGCAGCGCCGCTTCCATTATTTCCACCATCTGCTGGCCGCGCTCTGGAGCGAGCATCGGGAGAATGGCTACAGCCACGCCCAATCCCACAAAGGAGAAGCTCGCCACAGCCATCACGCCCGCCGCCGCAGCCAGGTTGGCCTTCGCAAGGTCCAGGTGGAAGAAGAAAGCTATGATCACGAGCAGCAGCGTCGTGCGGACGACTCCATATATCAGCGCGAAGGAACACATTCCTATCAGGTGAGTTGTCCGGGAGATGGGCGCCATGAAGGTGTATTCCAGCGTCCCCTCCCACCTCTCTATCTGGACGATGGAGGCTATCTCCCAGAAAATATGTGAAAGATACCCCCATAGGAGTGAACCCACCAGCAGGTAGGTGATGAGGTGCTGCCTGTTGATCGCCGAGCCGGTGACTCTCTCAACCCCCTTGCCAAGAAAGCTGATGGCGAATGCGTTCGCCAGAGTGTAAACGAACCAGGCCACTTCCCACGGCCAGTAGCGCCAGTATAGGCGCACCTGCCTCTCGATGAAGGCATAGATTACTCCGAGCTCTTTATGCAGGCGCTTCACTTGTGATCTCCTCACGCCCGGGCGCGGCTTCTGGTTCCTCTTCCTCTTCTTCGAGCTCGCGGCCGGTGAGCAAGATGAAAACATCTTCCAGGCTGGGGCTCTTTCCGTCGCTGGCGCAGCTCTCTTTCAGCTCTGAAGGCGACCCGACGGCGATGCCCTTTCCTCTATCCAGTATCAGGATGCGGTCGGAAAGCTCATCGGCTTCGCTCATATCGTGGGTGCTGAGCAGTATCGTCGCGTCGTGCTGCGTGCGCAGACTCCTGATGAAGGCTTGAACTTCTCGCTTCGACTTGGGGTCGAGGCCCGTAGTTGGCTCGTCGAGGAGCAGCAGCACAGGCGAGGTGAGGAAAGCGCGGGCTATCGCCACTTTCTGCTGCATGCCCCTTGAAAGCTGCTGGAGCGACTCGTGCAGCCTGGCGCTGGGCAGCCGCAGACGGCTCAGAATCTCTCGGATTTTTTGCTCGACCGACGATAACTCTACCCCGTGCAGCCGGGCGGTGTGCACAAGGTTCTCCATGGCCGACAGTTTCTTGAAGAACGCCGCATCCGGAGATACGCGGTTTATCAGCTTCCTGACCTCGCTGGCATCCCTGACCACATCGTGGCCGAAGACAGTCACGCTGCCGCTGTCCGGCAGCAGGAGGGTGGCGATTATCCTGATAAGCGTTGATTTGCCTGAGCCATTGGGGCCGAGCAGGCCAAATATCTCGCCTCGCTCAACCCGGAAGCTGACCTGATCCACGACGGTCTTGAGAACCCGCTTGCGAGGCTTCCATACAGGTCGCCCGGGCTTGCGTTTCCTTTCCGTGCGCAGGAAAGTCTTTGTCACCTTGTTGATTTCCAAAGCTGGCTGTGTCATTGCGTTGTCCCCGTTTGTTCACTTCGGCGAACTCGCGGCGCCTGCAGGTCAGACTGTCACTTTGCGGTGTGCGCAATCTGACAGATTGCGTTACAAGAGGCCGGCTTGCGCGGTCATGCGCAATCTAACAGATTGCGTTACGGGTGGTGTTGCCCATCTCGCTGCCAAATAAAAGAGGCCGCCAGCCCGGGGGGCCGGTGGCCTCTACACCGCGCTTTCAAAGCTCGTGAGTGCTTCTCAGCCCATGCGTGTGCGCATTGTGATCTACCCTTAGCCTCCGACTCGACGGATATTAGGGCAAGCAGCGCCCGATGTCAAGGGCGATACGCAGCAAGTCGCGCGGCAGGGAAGTAAGGGCGACGCGGGGAACACCTCTGCGTAGAGGAGCAGGAAATGGTTGTGAGGGTTCAGCACTGCTCCATGACTCTTGAGACGGGGTGAGCTTGATGACGGGGCAGAGCGCGAGGGTTTACTGTGCCATTCCCATTCTGGTTTTGCTGGCCTTTTCGGCTGCGGCAAGGGAATCGGGCGAGCGACCGCTCCCTCGATATTCCTGTCCCCTGGTGAAGGCGGCGCCGAATGTGGATGGAAACCTGACTGATGAGGCCTGGAGGACAGCCGCTGTCGTTCTCTTACGCAATGTTTCAGACGGCACGCTGCCCGAACAATTGACCATCGCAATGATGTGTCACGACGAGAAGAACCTCTACATCGGCTTCAGGTGCGAGGACCCTGACATATGGAGCGATTTTCGGAATCGCGACCAGCACCTCTGGAACGGCGAGGTGGTCGAGGCGTTCATTGATACTGATGAGGATCCGACGACCTATTTTGAGTTCGAGGTGAGCCCGCGCAATGTCGTGTGGGACGGCCTCATAACAAATGTCTCAGGTGGCCGCAGCGGGATGAAGATAGACCAGGCGTGGAACTGCGAGAGGATCAAGTCAGGCGTATCAGTCGTTGGAACGCTCGACGACAGGACTGACCGCGATCGTCGCTGGAGCGTTGAGATTGCTATTCCCTTCCGCTCAATCTCTGCCGGCGGAGCGCCGCCCAAAGCGGGAGAGGCCTGGCGGATAAATCCGCCGGCTGTATGGCGGATAAACCTTTTTCGCATCGAGCGGGGAGCTGAGCTGGAACAGAGCGCCTGGTCTCCGACATTCCTGTCGCCGCCAGAATTTCATGTCCCCTCGATGTTCGGTTTGCTATCGTTTTCCAGGTGAGCCTGTCTGCAAGTTGGCGGCAGATGCCTCATGAGACGCGAAAGCCGAACACGGGGCAGCCCTTGGCGGATGGTATAGCACGATGCGCAGGCGTCAGGACTGGCTGAGGCAAGCAATGGGACCTGGCCCCCTGGACGTTCAGCAGGAAGACGGGCTATCATGCAGGGTGAGCGTCGGAGTCATCGGGCGTGCGGGACAGTCGGTCCGACAGCGCTCTGGGGATGAAGGAGGTGAGCTGGCATGATCCGGAGGCTGGCCCTGAGGGGCATTCTATCGTTTCGTGACGCCACGCTGGAGCTTGGGCCGCTGAATGTCCTCATCGGCCCGAACGCGTGCGGGAAGTCTAACCTGATCGAGGTCATGGGATTGCTCCAGGCGGTTCCAACTGACCTCGCCGCGGCGATCGGGAGGGGGGGCGGGGTCGCTGAATGGCTATGGAAGGGCGAGGGCACCACGGCCGCTGAGGGGATCATTGACATCGTCCTGGAGAATCCGCACATGCCCCAGATGCCCCTCAGGTACTTCCTAGCCGTGGCTGAGCTTGGCCGGCAGCTGACCGTCGTGGAGGAGCGCCTGGAGAACGAGCTGCCCTTCGGGGGACAGACTAACCCCTACTTGTTCTTTGAGGTGCGGCACGGCCGGGGGGTGGTAAACCTTCGGATCGACGAGGGCCAAGACCGTCGGCGCCGGGAGCTGCGTCCCGATGAGCTCACCCCGGGACAATCTGTTCTCCACGAGCGAAGGGATCCTGACCTATACCCTGAAATCACGTTTCTGGGCAAGCGGTTCGACGCGATACGCCTATACCGGGAATGGAACCTGGGCCGCGACACACCTCCCCGGCGGCCGCAGGGGACGGACCTCCCCAGCGACTTCCTCCTTGAAGACGCCTCCAACCTGCCGCTCGTCCTCAACCACATGGAGCGAGATGGCAGCCTAGGAGCGGTTGAGAAGGAGCTGGAGCGATTCTACGACCAGTTCGGCAAGATCAGCTTCCAAATATTGCCGCTGGCCGCCCAGCTGTTCGTGCGTGAGAAGGCATTGCAGGGCCTGATACCCGCCACACGACTATCCGACGGCACACTGAGATATCTATGCCTTCTCGCCGTGCTGTGCCATCCGAACCCACCTCCTCTCATATGCATTGAGGAGCCTGAGCTTGGCCTCCATCCTGATATTTTGCCCCGCGTCGCGGAACTCTTGCGGGAGGCCTCCGCCCGCGGCCAGGTAATTGTCACGACTCACTCGGATAGGCTTGTGGACGAATTCAGTGACGAGCCCGACAGCGTCGTGGTGTGCGAGAGAGGCTCCGACGGGCAGACGGAGTTTGCTCGGCTCTCCAAGGAGAGACTGGGCCGGTGGCTGGAGAAATACCGGCTCGGGGAGCTCTGGCTGAAAGGGGAGGTCGGCGGCACAAGATGGTAGGGCAGATTCGAATCTATTTCGAGGGTGACAAGGCCTTGAGGAGCGGGTTTCTCTCTTTCTTCTCGGCCGTCCGCGAGCTGCGCGGCAGGATCAAGCTCATCGCCGGAGGCGCCAGGCCAATTGAAGACTTCATGGTTGCTCTCGAGACCCACAGGGATAGCTTCAATGTACTACTCGTGGACGCCGAGGGCCCCGACGACGGCACCCTGCTTGCCAAACTGCGCGCTGGACCGGACTCGCGCGGGCGGTGGGATCCGCCTCTGGGAGCGCACGTGTCGGAGGACCAGGTGCACTTCATGGTCCAAGTTATGGAGGCCTGGTTCCTCGCTGACCGTGAGACTCTACGCGCCTATTATGGGCGCGAGCTTCGCGAGAATCAGTTGCCAGCGAATCCAGAGGTGGAGGAAGTGCCCAAAGAGGAGGTCCTGAGCGGCCTGAGGGGAGCCACAGAGAAAACCCAGAAGGGCCCTTACCACAAGACCCGTCATGCCCCGGGTCTTTTGGGAAGACTTGATGCGACACGCGCCCGCGCAGCCGCCCGCGCGTGTGAGCGTCTGTTTGCGACCCTGTCTTCAAAACTAACGGAGTAGGCTGCCTAATGGGCGGCTGTGGCCGATAGGGCCAGAGGAGGCGCCAAGCTTGTGAGAGAGTCGAAAGTGCATAGGAAAACCAGGGAGACGGACATCAGCCTGAGCCTGCGGCTCGATGGGACGGGCAAGACCAGCATAAGCACCGGGATGCCCTTCTTCGACCACATGCTCGAGGCGCTTGCTGCGCACGCCTGGTTCGATGTGAACATACGGGCCAAGGGCGACCTCGATGTTGACCTTCACCATACGGTGGAGGATGTGGGAATATGCCTTGGGGAGGCGATTTCGCAGGCCCTGGGGAACAAGGCGGGCATTTCGCGCTTCGGCACTGCCGCTGCGCCGCTCGACGAGGCGTTGGTGCTTGCCAGCGTTGACCTGAGCGGGCGCGGGTTTCTCAGCTTTGACCTCGACCTCAAAACAAAGAAGGTTCGCGACTTCGAGGCCGACCACGTGGAAGAATTCTTCCGCGGCCTCACGCGGTCGGGAGGCATGACTCTTCATCTGAAACAGCTTGCAGGAAGGAATACGCATCACATAATAGAAGCAGCTTTCAAGGCGACAGCCCTGGCTTTGCGGGAGGCCGTGAGCCGAGCGCCGAGGATGGCGCGAGTTCCTTCGACGAAAGGGAAGCTGTGAGAGCGAATCCGGGAAACAGAGGCAGGCGATGGGAGCAACCGATGTGAGAACTGGCGGGCGACCGGTCTCAACCACAATCCTGGCCGTTCAGCGGGAAGGGCAGACGGCCATGGGAGGCGACGGCCAGGTCACGGTCGAGGGCCACATAGTGAAGCATGGGGCGAAAAAGTTGAGAAGGCTCTATAACGAACAGGTTCTTGCTGGCTTTGCCGGAGCTGCGGCCGATGCCATGGCTCTTTTCGAGAAGTTCGAGGGAAAGCTTGAGGAGGCCGGCGGGAACCTGATGCGCGCCGCCTACGAGCTGGCGAAGGACTGGAGAACGGACCGGACCTTGCGAAGGCTCGAGGCCATGCTGGTTGTGGCCGATAAGGAGGATCTTCTGATCGTCTCCGGCACTGGCGACCTGATCGAGCCAGACGATGGGGTGGCGAGCATCGGCGTGGGCGCTCCTTATGCTCTGGCGGCTGCCAGGGCGCTCTTGAAGAATACAGACTTGTCCGCGCAGGAGATAGTGCGCGAGGCCATGACTATCACGGCGGGGATATGCATCTACACGAACGACAATTTCACGATAGACACGCTGAAGTGAGGCCATGGAGGGCCTGAGAGATGGGCAGAAGCGCGCCGGCCAGAGTTGCTCCCGATAAGGCGAGAACAGACCGCGACCTGACTCCGCGCGAGGTCGTCGAGGAGCTGAACAAACACATTATAGGGCAGGACCAGGCGAAGAGGATGGTCGCGGTAGGGCTTCGCAACCGCTATCGCCGCCAGCAGCTTTCTGCTGACATGCGCGATGAAGTGCTGCCGAAGAATATCCTCATGATAGGCCCGACGGGCGTTGGCAAGACCGAGATAGCTCGCAGACTTTCGAGGCTGGCGAACGCGCCGTTTCTCAAGGTCGAGGCGACGAAATACACAGAGGTCGGCTATGTGGGGCGCGATGTTGATTCGATGATTCGCGACATAACCGACCAGGCGGTGAGGATGGTGCAGCGCGAGAAGATGGAGAAGGTTCAGGATCGCGCCCGGCAGTTAGCTGTCGCCCAGATTGTGAACGCTCTGTTATCGCGCCGCAGGCACAGGCAGGGGCCGGACATTATTGAGGCGATCGGAGGTTTCCTCGGCCAGACGCCTCCATCTGAAACCGTGGAGGAGAATGCCGAGCAGGAGGCGACGAGCGAGCGCGAGCGGCTGCGCCAGATGATCGAATCCGGCGAGCTCGACAACCGCAATGTCGAAATAGAGATAGAGGAGCAGAAATCGCCGTTCATACAGGTCTTCTCGCCGGCCGGGCTTGAGGAGATGGGGATGAACCTTCAGGACATGCTGGGGGGCCTCATGCCCAAGATGAAGAGAAAGCGCACAGTGAACGTCCGCGAGGCGAAGGAGATATTGACCTTCCAGAACGCCCAGAAGATGGTGGACATGGATCAGGCTGTGGCGGAGGCGATAGGGCGCGTGGAGGAATCGGGCATCATCTTCATTGACGAGCTTGACAAGGTAGCCGGAAGGGAGACTGGTCACGGCCCGGATGTCTCTCGCGAGGGGGTGCAGAGAGATATTCTGCCGATAGTCGAGGGCTCGACCGTGATGACCAAGTATGGCCCTGTGAAGACCGACCATATTCTGTTCATCGGCGCCGGCGCTTTTCACGTGACGAAGCCGTCCGATCTGATACCTGAGCTCCAGGGCCGCTTTCCTTTGAGGGTCGAACTGAAGAGCCTGACGGAGCAGGATTTCGTGCGCATATTGAAAGAGACCGAGAACTCGCTGCTCAAGCAGTATTCAGCCTTGCTGGCTGTCGAGGGCGTGCAGCTCGAATTCACGGATGATGCTATCGAGGAGATGGCCTCCGTCGCTGCCCAGGTGAACGGCCAGATGCAGGACATCGGGGCGAGAAGGCTTCACACGATAATGGAGCGGGTTCTCGAGGATGTGTCATTCAACGCCAGCGAAATCGCCCCCATGAGCCTGAAAGTCACCGCCGAATATGTCCGCGACCGCCTGGCGGATGTGATAAAGAACGTGGACATATCGAGGTATATATTGTAGGGGCTGGCGAGCGAACCGGAATGGCTCTCCCTCGCGGAGGTCCCTTTTCCCGCGGGTGGGTTCCCTGGCTGCGGTGTTTGAGAGCGAGCGGGCTCGCGCTGTTGCTGCTACCCCGTCTCAAGCTGAAACACGCGGAGGCGCTCAGGAGGCACGCGCGCGCTCAGGTTGAGGATCTCGATCCCGACGAGCTTGCCGTCAGCGTTGAAGTCGAGAATGACCCCTGGCTGCACTTCCTCGGATTCCAGGACGGCTGATTCGTCGAGTCGAAGATACAGCGCGTCACTTTCCCTGTCAACTTTGAGCCTCATGATTGCCTCCCCAAACGGCGGTCGAAGAAGACGGCAATAACACGCTTCGGGCCGACGTGCGGGTTTACCACAACGCGCAAGAAGCGCCCTTCGTGTTCTGGAATGGCCTTGATGTAGTGAATGGTGTTCTCAGCGCCCGCCTCCGCGCGGTCGGGAGAATTGACCGTCCGCCGCACCCATTCCTCAGGGATGCTGCGTTCCCGAAGCGCGCCCAATGCATGTTTGGAGAATTCAATGTCGCCCTCAGAGTTGTTGACGTCTATCGGCATCTCTGCTAACGCGCCCGTGACCGACAGCGCCTCCGCCTCCCCAGTATAGCACTGAGAGGCGAAGGGCACACCAGCTCAGAATGCCTGCGCTCGGCCTCGTGCTGTCACCCGGTTTCAAAGCCGCGGCGACTCGCGCTTTGTCCGCCCCACGCGGACTACGCGGAGTAGCGGCCGCCGCACTCGAAAGAGACGCATGAATTGGTGCGAGATGGTTCGGGGTCGGTGGCGGCGGGCTCAGGCGAGCCCGCCCTACAGCGGCGATAGAGCGGGAGTCACGCAAGAAGGCGCTAAGCGACAGCCAGCTCTCCATCAACGGGCAAGTGAGCGCCTGTTATGAAGCTGGCCTCGGGAGAGGCGAGAAGGACAACTGCCGCCGCCATCTCTTCAATTGAGGCTATTCTCCTCAGCGGCGTCTTCTGGATGAGGGAGTCGAGGGTTTTGGATAGGCCCTGCGGGCCGCCATTGCGGTTCCGACCGCGCGGGCGCTTGGCTATCCCCAGCAGGGCCATGTTCGCCTCGGTTGCCACGACGCCTGCACGGGAAACCACGAAGGGCCCAGCCCTCCGCCAGCACACCTTGGAGGCCGAGGCTGCCCGCTCGGGCGGCCGGGAGAGGCGGGGGGCCCCTATGCGGCTCTCGTCACTTTTCCTGCTTTGATGCAGCGGGTGCAGACCTTGATGGTTGCGGTTGTTCGGCCCCGCTGAATTTTCACTTGTGAAAGATTCGCGCGCCACTTCCTTCGGGTGTGCCGCTGCGAGGGGCTCACATTTGAGCCGAACTGCGGGCCTCGCCCGCAGATATCACATCGCTGCGCCATAAGTCGAACTCCAATAAACCGGGTTTCCCCCACGGGGCGCGAAATGGTAGCATAGGACGGCGCGATTTTGCAAGCAGCGCACGAGGGGGCAGCCTCTCGCTTAGTGCTTTCTTGCATAATTGTGACTGTGCCCGCCCTGCAGGCCGCGTGCGACGAGAGTTATGCAAAACGGCACTGGCGCAGTCGGCTGGCCCATCGCTCTCTACGGCCGCCGTCGCCCGTGATGGCAAGAATCGGCGAACGATGACAGCAAGAGACCTGATGAGAAAAATTCCGCCGCTGGCCCCAGGCGATGGCGTGGGCAGGGCCGCTGCTATGTTGAGGGAAGAGGGCACAACGGCTCTGGCCGTCGTGCAGGACGGCCGCCCGGTCGGCCTCGTAACAGAGGAAAAGGTATTGGGGCTGCTCGCCTCGCTGCCTGCGGAGCTTCTGGTGAGCGAAAAGGCCCTCGCAACCCCCGTCGAGAGCGTGATGACTTTGGCTCCGCTCGTTCAAGCTGATGTGCCAGCCCAGCTCACAGTCCAACATCTGGCAGCCTCAGATTTGGAAGCCGCCGTCGTCGTTGATTCGGATGGCAGATACCAGGGCATTGTCACAAAGCGCGATGCGCTGGCTGCTCTGGCAGGCGCCCTGACTCCGAGGTCAATCGGAGGGCTGGCGACTCCTCTCGGCGTTCATCTGACCACGGGCAGCGTTCGGGCCGGCCCCGGGGACCTGGGGCTTCTTCTGACGGGGGCATCAATAAGTCTTCTCTATCTCGCGGCGCGGCTTTGCGTTCACGGCATGGCCTGGCTTGCGGAGAAGGTGTGGCCGCAGGTTCCGCTCTTATCTCTTCGTCTCGCGCAGAGCAGCGACGCTTCAGAGGTTTACTTCGCGCAGCTTTTCTGGTGGCGGTTAGGCATGGCGGCGCTGGAAATCTTTGTTTTCTTTCTCCTGCTGCGGCTTGCGCCACTGAGTTCAACCCACGCTTCGGAGCACCAGGTCGTGCACGCAATAGAGAGGGGCCTTCCCCTGGAGCCTGAAGCTGTGCAGCGCATGCCTCGGGTGCATCCCCGCTGCGGCACTAACCTGATTGCCTCGCTCTTCGTGCTTTTCGCAGGCGCCGAGATAGTGCTCAGCGTTATCACGGGGTCGTCCCGGGAGCTTGCGAGCCTGTGGTTGGTGGCGGGCACGGGAACTGTTATCCTCGCCATGGTGGCCGCGCGAAGGAGGCTTGGCCCTCTTCTCCAGTTCCTGTTCACGACAAGGCCGGCGAGCCGGAAGCGAGTGGAGGCCGCAATAAAGGTGGCGGAGAAACTGCTCCAGCGCCACCGGACAGCGGGAGAACTGCGAGGCGCACGATTGCGGAGGCTGTGGAATATGGGGCTGCTCCAGGTGGCGGCGGGCGCAGTGGCGACGGGCTATGCGGCAAAGCTCGTGTCCGACTGGCTGATGTTGGGGTTATGGGGAGGTTTGTGAGAAATGCGATCAGGGCGGTCGGCCCATATAAAGCCGCGGAACAAGGCGCGACTGGCGGCATTTCTGGGCGCGCTCGGCATGGGCGCTGCTGTCGCCGGGACGGATGTCGCGCTCGATCGCCTGAAGCCTGAAAATCTGAAGAGAACGCACGAGTCGGTGGAGGCGTTCGCGAAAGCGCGCAAAGAGGTCTCGTTTGAAACAGGATTCCGCGACTTCCGCGTTCTCATACACAATCACTCGAATCTCTCGCACGACAGCACCGGCGCACCTGAAGAGATTGCTGCGGCAGCGAAAGCCGTTGGCGCTCGGGCCGTGATGATGACCGAGCACCCCTCGGACAAATACGACTTCATTGCGGACGGCTTGAAGGGACTGCGCGACGGGGTGCTGTTCATACCAGGGGCGGAGATGGATGGCTACCTCGTTTTCCCCACGCGGTCAATAAAGGGAGAAACCTGGGCGTCCAGGGACGAATTTGTTCAGGTGGTGAAAAATGCGGGAGGGCTGGTTTTTCTCTCTCATGTCGAGGAAAGGCTCGATTGGCCTGCCGACGGCATAGATGGGATGGAAATATACAACATTCACAGCGACTACAAAGACGAGGTTGCCCTTCAAGCGGAGCTGGCGAGCGGACTTCAGAACATTCCGAAGCTCTGGTCTCTCGTGCAGGGATTCCTGGTCTATCCACAGGAGGCCCTTGCGAGCATACAGGACTATCCTGAGGCGATTATCAGAAGATGGGATGAGCTTTGCAAGCAAAGGCTGGTGACCGGCATTGCAGCCAACGATGCCCACGGCAATACAGGTTTCATCGTCAAGGTGGGCGAACAGGGGAAGCTCATCGTCGAGGACCCGCTTGGGCGGAAGCTGACCGAATTGAAAGCCGAACAGGTTGCGGCCCTCGCTCCGCTGGCGCAGATGATGAAGCCTGGCGATACCGTTTTCCAGCTTCGGCTCGACCCTTACGAGCAGACCTTTCGGCATTGCAGCAACCATCTTCTGCTGAAAAATCTCACAGAGGACGAAGTGCGAGAGGCGCTCGGCAGAGGCCGCTGCTATGCTGCCTTCGACTGGATGACCGATCCCACAGGCTTCGTCTTCGCGGCCAGGTCGGGGCAGCGCCTCTGGATGATGGGCGAGGAAGCGCCGGAGGAGGAGGGCCTCCGGCTTGTCGCCCGGGCTCCGCTGGAATGCGTGATGCGGCTCTTCCTCGACGGGCTGAAAATCTCTGAAAAGGTGGCAGCGCAAGCCGAGTGGAAGGCTGACCGGGCCGGAGTCTATCGGGTCGAAGCATGGCTTGATGTGGCGGGAGAGCTTCGCCCCTGGATATTCTCCAACCCGATAACTGTGGTGGCCTCTCCGCCCGATCGGCGGATGTAGGGGCGTATAGCCATACGCCCCTGCGGGATCCTGACCATGATACGAGAAGAGCTGGCAAACCTGATTCGGGCGGCGCTGCGCGACGCCGCATACTTGGGGGAACTGCCGCTGGCCCTGGCCGAGGAGGCGCAGAGCCTCGTGCGAGTTGAGCGGCCGCCCTCGGACGAGCTGGGCGACTACGCCACGCCCGCGGCCCTGGGCCTGGCGAAGCAGACGGGCCGACCTGCGAGAGATGTGGCCCAGATCCTGGCTCGGCGCATCGAATCCATTGTGAAAGCAGGTCCTGAGAGCGGCGGCCCGCCGCTCGTCGAGAAAGTTGAGGTGGCAGAGCCGGGGTTCATCAATTTCCGCGTCTCCCAGGCCAGGCTGCAAGATGTGGTGCGCGAGGTTCTCGAGCAGGCCGAGAACTACGGGCGAAGCGATAGATACACAGGCAAGAATGTTGACGTAGAATTTGTCAGCGCCAATCCCACCGGGCCTCTTCTCGTGGTGAATGGGCGCGCGGCTGCTTTCGGAGATGTTCTGGCGAACCTCATGGATGCAGTGGGATGGCAAGTCACGCGCGAGTATTACATTAACGATGCAACTACGAGCAGCCAGATAAGAAGCCTCGGCGAATCGGTCGAGGCGAGATACTTGCAGGCGCTCGGCATGGAGGCGCAGGTCCCCGAGGAGGGCTACCAGGGTGAATACCTGGTGGAAATGGGCAAGGAGATCGCCGACCGGGAGGGCGACAAATACCTGAAGCTACCGAAGGAAGAAAGAGCAGCGGTTTTTGCCCAGCTTACTCTCGATAGGATGCTGGAGGGTCAGAAGCGCAGCCTGGAAGAGTTTGGAGTCCACATTGATATCTGGTTCCGGGAAAGCAGCCTGTTCCAGAGCGGCAAAGTGCAGCAGACACTCTCTCTTCTCGAAGAACGCGGCTACGCGTATGAGGCGGAGGATGCGCTGTGGGTGCGCTCATCGCTTTTCGGCGACGAGAAAGACCGGGTGCTGGTGCGGCGCACCGGGAAGGAAGCCTACCTGGGAACAGACCTGGCCTACCACAGAGATAAGTTCCAGCGAGGCTACGACCTGATGGTAGATGTCTGGGGGCCGGACCACCACGGCCATGTTCCGCAGGTCATGGCGGGAATAGAGGCCATGGGCCTGGACCGCCAGGCAGTTCAAATCATCATCCACCAGCTCGTTCGGCTCGTCAGCGGCGGCGAGCAGGTGCGCATGAGCAAGCGCATGGGCAATGTTGTTCCCCTGGACGATCTGGTTTCAGAAGTGGGGCGAGACGCCGCGAGGTTCTTCTTTCTCACGCGCTCGGCCGATACCGCGCTTGATTTCGACCTCGAGCTTGCAAAGAAGCAGTCGCCCGACAACCCGGTTTATTATGTCCAGTATGCGCACGCCCGCATCTGCTCGATACTTGAGGAGGCGCGCTCCAGAGGAATTCCAATTCCGCAAATGCCTCCTCGTGGGATTGAGGGCGAGAGAGAGAGCAGCCCAGGGATGACAGCGCCAAGACTTTCGCTTCTCACGCACCCGACTGAGCTCGACCTCATTCGCACAGTGGCAGACCTGCCATATGAGATCACGGCTGCCGCCGAAGGCCGCGAACCTCATCGCCTCACTCGTTACGCCCAGGAGCTGGCAGCCGCCTTCCATATTTTCTACGCTGAGTGCCGCGTTCTGGGTCAGGACGCCGATCTCGCAGCCGCGCGGCTCTGCCTCGTCCTGGCCGTTAGGGCCGTCCTGCGCAATCTGCTTGGCATTCTGGGGGTCTCCGCCCCCGAAAGCATGTGAGCGACCCAATCATAAGACTGGCCCTTCGTCGCGTGCCATCCGGGGCCGAGCAACGGGCAATAGGCATCTCGGATTTCGGATTTCGAATCTGAAATCTCAAATCTGAAATGTCAAACGCCAAATCTCAAATCACGGCGTCGAGCTCGGAGCAGAGAGCAGAGGGGCTTGCCCTACTTCGTCCCGACTGGTCGGGACGGAGTAGGGAACAGGGAACAATATGCCGATGCCTTAGAGGCTATCCTAAAATTGTAGCCGCAGGCTTCATGCCTGCGCAGTCGGGCGCAACCCGCCGGCTGGCGGGCTGCGGCTACATCAGGGCGATTTTTCGGATAGGCCCTTGTATGCCCGGCGCTTTGCTTTATGCCCTATGCACTCCGCCCTCAAGACTCTGAAACTCGCCTTCAGGCTCGGCTACGATGACCTCGGCCTGCTCATGGCAGGCACGATTTTCTGGAATTCGCTCGCGTTTGCTCCCTTTCTTCTGCTTCGGCTGCTGACACGGCTTGCCCGACAACACGCCGGCGGGCTTGCCCCGGCATCGGAAAACGCGCTCGCCTTGGGCGTAAGCGGCATCATTGCTGTCGGTCTTCTTGCCGCGGCCAACTCCGGCCTTTTTCATCTGACATGCCGGATTGTCGAGCGAGAGGAGCGCTCTCTCTCGGACCTCTGGCAGGGAATCGGCCTTTTCTTCATTCCGGCTCTCGGCCTTACTTCGCTCATCGCCGTTATTGTCTTGGGAAGTGGCGCCAACGCCGTGTTCTATTTCTTCATGGCTGCGCGAAGAGGGCTTGCGTTCAAAATCTTCGGCTTCCTGTGGGTAGAGGCGCTCGTCATCTTCCTCCTGCTCGCCATCTACGCCTATGTCGTCATGGTGAGAATGAGAAAAGGGGCCTTGGCGTCGCTGAAGTTATCCGCTCTGCTCGCGCTTCGAAACGCTGCATTCACGCTCATTTTCGCAGGGGCCCTTCTTGCCTGGCATGCGGTTATCCTGCTGCCCCTTGCTCTTGGCTGGAGATGGGTGTCGGGCGCTTCGGCCCTCGTCTTGATCGTCTGGAACGCAGGTTTTGTGGCTGTTGCGGCGAACCAAGCGCTGGTAGAAATAAGCGCCGCAGAGCGCAGGGCATAGAGGACGGGTTCTGTTCTGGCGCCCTGTGTGACATCCGAAGTTCGGTCTATGTCCTGTGCTCATCTGGAGGTAGAAATGGCGGAAGTATTGTGCTTGGGGATTCACGTTGCCGATGTTCTGGCAAGGCCGGTGAAAGAGTATCCCCAGAGGGGGCGGCTTGTCCTGGTTGACAAGATCGAGTTGCATACAGGCGGCTGCGCGGGGAACACCGCGATAGGCCTGGCCAGGCTCGGAATTTCGACGGGCGTGGCGGGCAAAGTCGGGGCTGACGCCTTCGGCGATTTCTACATGAGCTTCATGAAGAAAGAGGGGATTGACTGCCGCGGCCTCGTCCGCGACACCTCCGTGAACACCTCCGCCACCGCGGTTATGGTTCACCCCGACGGGGAGAGGTCTTTCATACACTACCCGGGCGCAAATGGCGTTTTGGAGGAGAGCGATGTTGATTTCGAGCTCGTTCGCGAATACAGGATTCTGCACCTGGCCGGGGCTTTCATAATGCCGAAGTTCGACGGCGAGCCCTCGGCGCGGGTCCTGGAACGAGCGAAAAAGGAAGGGAAAATAACAGCTCTGGACACTGTCTGGGATGACACCGGAAGGTGGATGAGCGTCATCGAGCCTTACTTCCCGCAGACTGACTACTTCCTACCCAGCATCGAGGAAGCGCGCATGATCGCCGGCACGCAGAAGCCTGCCGACACAGCTCGCTGTTTCCTGGACAGGGGAGTCAAAGTTGTGGGGCTGAAGATGGGGGAAAAAGGCTGCTACATCCGCTCGGCTGATGTGGAGCTTTGCCTGCCAGCATACAAGGTGAATGTGGTGGATGCGACGGGAGCTGGCGATGCTTTCGCGGCTGGTTTCCTGGCAGGCGCGGCCATGGGCTGGGATCTCGAGCGCACGGGGAAATTGGCCAACGCCGCCGGCGCCTTCGCTGTAACCGCCATAGGCACCACAGCGGGTCTCAAAGGGCTCGACGAGACAGTTCACCTTATGGAGACAGCGCCCACGCTTCCACTGGAGGACTGACGGCCGAAATCTGGCATCTGAAATCTCGAATCTCGAATCTCAGATCTCAGACCTCAAATCTCATATCCAGAATCTCGGCCGCGAAATTCATGAAAGCCGTGATCCTCGCTGCCGGCAGGGGCAAAAGGCTTGCGCCTCTCACCGATTCAGCGCCGAAGGCCCTCGTTCGCGTTGGCGGCAGGTCCTTGCTCGAGCATGTCCTTCTTGGCCTCCAGAGCGCCGGCTTCGAAGAAGCGGTGATTATCGTGGGCTATCTGGGAGAACAGGTTCAGAGCTATTTCGGCGCCGGCCAAAAGGTCGGGCTTCGGCTCCTGTGGAGAGAGCAGCAGGAATTGACAGGCAGCGCCGACGCCGCACTTCTCGCGCGAGACTGGACCGGGAGGGAGCCTTTCCTCCTCACCTTCTGCGACATCCTGACGCAGTGGAGCAACTACAGGGCTCTGTGCCGCGCATTCGAGGCTCGGCGCACTGATGCCCTCATAGGCGTCAACGAAGTTGACGACCCCTGGGCGGGCGCAGCCGTCTATCTGGAGGGCGACAGGGTTGTTCGGCTCGTCGAGAAGCCGCCTCCCGGAACATCATCCACTCGGTGGAACAATGCGGGCGTGATGATATTGACGCCGACGGTTTTCGACTTCCTCACCGTCGTCCCGCCTGCTGACTCGGGAGAGCGGATCCTTCCTGTGGCCGTTGCAATGATGGTCGAGGCGGGCCGCGACGTCCGCGCGCTCAAGCTGTCAGGCTTCACGAGCGATGTTGGCGCCGTCGAGGAGCTGAACCGCATAGAGGAGCTTCTCGCTCGCGCCGGGCTCGATCTTTCCGCCTGAGGCGAAGTCCCTTTTCCTCAGCCTGATTGTTCATGAATTGGCGCCTGGCTTTTCCGCGTAGGGCAGTCCGCCAGCCGGCGGACGCGCAATGACAACAGAGCAGGTCATTCAATTATGCGACCCTCAATAGAGGCCCGCCAGGAGTCATCTCGCACTCGTCGCCTTCCCGGGCTGGTCGCTTCCCCAGCGGGCAAGAAAGTTCGGATAGTCTATGAGCTGGCCGGTGGAGACAGACTCCAGTATTGCCTTTTCCACCTGAAGCACATGGCGGCCGTGCGCCACGGTCATGGGAGGCTCGGTATCGTCGCGGATGGCGTCGCAGAGGGCGACCAGTTCGTCGTGGTGGCCCATGTATCCGTGAGGACCCCTGACATCCTTGAAATGCGCCTCGGCGTCAACAGGGCTGAAGTCAGGGCCTGAGAAGACGGTCGAGAAATCGGGGGCGGTCAGATTTGTGCTGAGGTGGCATTCCTTGAAGCGCTTCGCCAGGAACACGCACCTGTCTTTGCCAAAAAGCTGGAAGGAATATTTGCTCATCAATGCGTTGTATGCCTTTCCGTGCTGAATGTAGCAGCCCTGAGAGCCATCGGCGAAACGCAGGACGGCGACGAAGCTGTCCGCCGGCAGTTCGGGATCGAGCCCGTAGTATTGCCCGCCCGCCGCATAGACGGTCGCCAGCGGAGCTTCATGGAACAGGTGAACCATGAGATCGAGGTTGTGGCAGGCCTGGCCGGTCACGGTGTCGGCGCACTGGCCAAAAGTGATCCAGGGATGCGGCAGGAGTTCCTTGGCTCGCTTCACAGCAGGGGCGAGCCTGTTGCACAGGCCGATCAGGTATTTCACGCCTGCCCTGCGCACTTCTTGCTCGAGTTCCAGGGCCTCCTCGACCGTGACGGCTATAGGCTTCTCCATGAAGATGTGCTTGCCAGCCCTGGCGGCAGCGATGCCGAGGGCGGGGTGGGACTTTGGCCCCGTCTGGATGAGAACGGCGTCAACCCGCTCATCGGCGAATATCTTCTCGGCGTTATCGGTAGCGTAATCTCCTCCGAATTCCCTCAGAAATTTCTTGGCCCTGTCCTTCTCAATGTCGGCATAAGCCACCACTTCCATTCCCGGCGCATATTTCGAGTTGAGAACATGCAGGGTTCCCATCGAGCCGCAGCCGATGCAGCCAAATCTCAGGGTCTTCAAGAGCGTGCCTCCTATCTCGCCAGGTGCTGGCCGAACCACTCGATTATTTTGTCGCCGAACTCCTCGGTGATGTCGTGCTCGGTAATGCGGGCCTCGTGGCGAAAGTTCTCTTCTGCGCCCATGGCGCGATAGACTTTCGAGACCTCCTGCACAACCCGGTGATAACCGGAGATGGGGAACCAAGTGTCGTTGACATTGTTCTGGATCAGAAGAGGGCGCGGCGCTACGCAGGCGATTATGTCCTGGGTGTCGCCGTATTTCGCCCAGTTCCAGATGTAGGTGCCGAAGCACGAGTGGCCGACCGTGCAGGCGATGTATTCCTGCACGAGCGCCTCGTATGTCGAGACCGCGCAGACGGGCGCGACCGCCTTGACTCGCTCGTCAATCGCCGCGAGCGTATAAGCCTGCATCCCTCCCCAGCACAGGCCGACAACGCCCAGGCTGTCGCCTTTCACATCGGGCCGAGCCTGAAGCACATCGAGCGCCCTCTGGTTGTCCCACGTGTTCATGCCCATGAATGTGAGCCCGAAAAGCGCCGACACCGGCAGGAAGTTCGACTGCTCAGCCGCGCCGTTCTGCGTCCTGCGCCTCTCGCCGGAAAAGCGATTGTCGGGGAAGAGAACTACATATCCCGCCTCCGCCAGCTTCACCTTGAACTGTGGGAAGGAGTGTTTATCGAAATCCCACCCCTGAACCAGCAGAACGCCGGGCAGCTTCTTTGTGCGCGGCCGCGCGGGGCGATATAGATGCGCGGGGACCCATACATCTTCCTCGGTGCGATAGACGATTCGCTCCTGGACGGCATCCGTTCCCGCGAGGAGAAACTCCGCCTCGATTCGCACATCGGGCGATACTACTTTGTCTGGCTGCGTGCCCAGGCAATCGCACAATGCCCGGCGTATGCTCGCCAGGCGCTTCCTGAGAGCCTTCATGTCGTCAGGGAAAGGCTCGCGCCTGGCGACCGCTTCGGACATTCTCCTCTGGAGCATGCTCAAGATGGAATAGTCGCTCATGCCTTCCTCCATCGGCTGCGCAAAGCGCCTAACATCTCCTTGGGTTGTCATTGCGAGGCCGCCACGGGGTGGGCGGCCGAAGCAACCCCAGGCCAGGAGCCAGACTTCTCCGCCTCAGGCGGATAAACCCCGTCCGCCAGCCGGCCGACTCAGCATGACGATGAACTGTTTCCCGGGTGGGTTCTCACAAAATGTAAGGCCCCAGATAATTCATGTCCTGCGCGACAAGTTTCAATATCTCGGACCTATCCTCCCGCACCGAGTATTCGCCGTGGACGCTCAACGGGCCGTCGTATCCCGCCTCCTTCAACTGCCGCAATGCCTCCGGCCAGTCCACCAACCCCTCGGAAAGGAGGCGCCACTCTCGCTTCCAGCCGGAGCCAGACTTATCATCGGCGCGGCGATACCTGACATTCTTCACTCCCACCATCTTCAGGTAATCGCCGACGATGTCGAGGGCCATGGGAAGGGGTTCTCCATTCACGGCCAGATGGGCCGGGTCAAGATAGACGCCTACATAGCGCGGATCGAAACCCCTGACGAGGTGCATGGCTCCGGAGGCATTCGAGCCGTAGCAGCCGCCGGAATGCGTGTGCACGAGGCTTCGCACGCCGTATTTCTCGCCGAGCTTCTGGAACTCCGAGAGCGCTGCCCTGATCGTTTCGACTTCATCCCAGTAACGATGGCCGGGCTTCCAGTTCCAGTAGCCCAATTTTATGTCGGGAACTCCAGCGGCCCCGCAGGCCTCGAAGGTAATCTCGAGTTCCCTGCTCTTCGGATCCACCCAGTCCGTCTCCAGGGTGACGAGGGGGACAGAAAGGCCGAATTTCCGCCATGTCTCCATGGCCGCGGGAAGCGACTGCTGGACATTGGAGGGGTTCACCGAATGTCCCTGCCTGACGGCGAGGTCAAGGCCGTCGAACTTCAGGCCTCTGGCAATCTCGCCGATCTCCGACGGGCTCAAGCCCTTCAAAAATTTTGTGAAGAATATCAGCTCCATGAAAGCGACCTCCTATTGCTCACAGCTCGCGCCCTCGTGCGACCACCGGCTCGTCAGTGCAGGTAGCCCTGGCCCCGGATGGGCGGCTGGCATCACTTCCTTCAGCGAATGACGACAGACAGACGCTGTCCGGCCCTCAGCGCGACAGGCTCAGAGAACCTGACAGCGGCCATTCCCTGGCCTCGCTCGAGACTTGCCTTGGTTCGCTTTGCACCGACGCGAGCGCTCACGGCACGCGGCGAGAACCTCGCGGGAAGCTGGACGCTGACCTCTCTCAGCGTCAGGCTTCCGCGCAAGACTTCATGGCTCAACGCCGCGCTCTTCGGCGTGAGTTTCTGGCGGTAGATTCCCCAGCCAGAATCAACTGACCAGAAGCAGCGGAAGTTCTCCGCATTCAGTCGCGGCGCGCCTTTGCGGGCCGCAGCGCTTCGGCGCGCAGGCGCAAAGCCCATTCGCCCTTCTGCAGCGCAATAGCGAAAGCCGCTCAGGGCGAGAAGGAGGGCGTAGCTCGACATTGCGCGGGCGTAGTGGTGGCCGCATTCGAACTCGTTCCACGGATTTCGCCGCTCTCCGCCATGTCGGTCACGCGCAGCCTTCACAATCGCAAGGGCCTCATTCACGAAGCCCTCGTATATCAGATGGCTGGCGACCTGGTATTCGATGCCAGTCCACACTTCATCTGAATAGGGGAAAGGCAGCTCGGGTTTGCCTCCTCGCGGCCACGAGCAGAGCAGCAAACCTGCCTCGCCTCCGAGAGCGTAGATTCGCTGCGGATTCGGATGAGCGAAAAGGTCCTCGCGCCAGTTGTATTTGAATATGGAGGCCAGGGCCTTTCTGACTTTTTGGCGGTCGAACAGATAACCCAGCCCCAGCATCGAAGCATACCACTGGCCTATCAACTGGTCCGACAGGCACCCAGGGCCATATTGATACCTGCGATCCGGCGAATGGGGCCCGCCAGACTTCGGTCGGGCAAGCTTCTGCACATACCATTCGCCGTTGAAAAGATGCCTGTCCATCCAGGCGCTTCCGCGCTCGAAGACCTCTCGATACTCGGCCGCCTTTTCGCGCTCGCCCATGAGCTTCGCCATCTCCTCGGCGGCCCGAAGAGCGCCAAGGTAGAAGCTGCCCATCATCGTGTTCGGGCCGTGGAACTCAACATCATAGGTATTATGCTGCACTCCCTCCATCGCTCCGTCGCGGTCGGCATCCCAGGGCTTCCATGCATATTCAAGCGCGAGCTTGACGCGCGGCCACAGCTTGCGAAGCCACTCGGCGTCGCCCGAGATGAGCCAATCGCGGTAGGTCTTCATTATTCCGCCCATCTGCCCATCGGCGGCCGCGTGGAAGGTGGGCTCCGGCCTCGTGCCGAGCGGAAGCGGGAGGCGGAATGTCATGTGGCCGTCGTCGTGGAGATTGTATTCATAATCGGCCGCGCGCATCGAGCGCTCGAGAGCGGGGAAGAGATACGGCAGGGCCTGGGCGTAGTTCCAGACATGAGTGCAGCTTCCCTCGCAGCAGCCGGAATCGTCGTTGCAGCCCTCGAAGCCGTAGAAAGCGCCGTCGGACAGGCGAAGGCAGGTGTTCGTGCGCAAGATGGAAAGCTGCGAGCTGACCGCATCGAGGACATAAGGTGGCAAGGCGCTGCTGAAGAATGCTTTCTGGAAGAGGCGGGTCTCGCTCTCCAGTCGCTGGAGGTTATTGCACACATAGCGGGCCACATCCCACGCATCGTTGAACAGGCTGGCGTAATAGTTTTTCCAAACCGGCTTTCTGCCATCCGGTCCCGGCCTCGCCCAATACATCTCGAAATTCGGGAAGTGCCAGGCGATAACGATCGGAAGAGTCGCGGTTTCGCCTGGTTCAACTTTTGCGAGCAGGCCGATGGAGCCGATGTCGGTTCGGCCTTCGGGGGACGGATCTTCCGAGGCGTCGTCGGCGAGCCGCCCGCGCGTCGTGAGCTGGCGCCAGAAAAGGGTGAGGGCGTCAAACTTGCCTTCCCGCGGCCATCGCGTCTGGAAGGTGAGCTTCCCTGGCCGGGAAGGCCGTGGCCGGGCGCGCTTCCGGGGCGCGGCCAGAGCAAGGGAGCCGCAGCGAGGGGAATCTGGCGGGTGCTTCCGCGTCGTCATGAAAAGGCCCGCTGCGGCATCCTCGCGCACAAAGCTGTTCAGGTTCTGGCCCAGTTCAGGCCTGCCGACAGCGTTCTCCAGGTTCGCAAAGACGGTGGCGCGGACCGGCTTCTTGCCTCTGTTGTAGAGGTGGACGAGGAAGACGGCGGCAGGTATGCTCGAATCCTTGTCGTTGAGAGGTATGAAAGGGCTGAAGGCCTCGATGCTCACCCGCAGGGGAACGTCCGGATCCCGAAGCCGGACGGTGGCAAAAGGGAACGCGCCCGTGAAAGAGCACTGGCGGAAATGCGGGAGGCCGGCGCCATTTAGCCTTTCGACGCCCGAGCCTCTTCCGGTGTATGTGCCGCCAGTCGGCCCCTGGAGAACGCGCACAACCGGCTGCTCGCCTTCGGCCTGGGCGCGCAGGGTGAAGAAGCTGTAGGCAAGGATGTTCCCCTTTGCGGGCCTGTTGAATATCTCCCAGTCCCTGAGCTGGCCCCAGCCGCCAATCGAGACCGAGCCAGTGCCGATTCCGCCCAGTGGAAATGCAATCTCGTCGAGCTGGCGGCCTGTGAAAGTTCTTTGAGGTCCGAGCTGCTGAAGCTCGCTCGCGGAATAGGGAAGTCTCTTGATAGGCATTTCAGCGCCTCCTCCTCTGCCGCTGTCCACGCGCGTCGCCGGCGGGCGAGTCTGGTGGCGGCCCCTGTGCAGATTCCGCCAGGCAACACTCAGATCTCCTCATATAAGTCCCTCCAGTCCCGGTTAACGCTCCCGACCAGCTCCCGCTTCCTTCGCCTGGGTCCGGCTTTGATCTGTTTCTCCCTGCGTATGGCGCTTTCGGGATCGCCAAACACCTCATAATACACAAGCTTCCCTACGTTGTATCTCTTGGTGAATCCCTCGATCAACTTCTCCTCGTGCTGATAGACTCGTCTCTTCAGGTCGTCTGTTACACCAGTGTATAGGGTTGTGTTCCATTTGTTAGTCATTATGTAGACGTAGTACCGTTTGCCCCTCATAGGAGAATCCCCTGAAGACCTTATGAGATTGCCGCGGGGCTCCGCCCCTCGCAATGACACGGGAGCGCGATTTTTGCGGACCCCGGGACAAGGGCATATGGAATTGCCGGGCTGGTCAATTCGCAATGACACGGGGGCCGGTCCCTTGTCAACCCTTTGCCCTCCCGGTCATCGCCAGCTCTTTCCTTCACTCCGTCCCCTCCTTGCCATCGCGAGCCCTTCGCCCCCGTCGTCGTTGCGAGGCGAAGCCGAAGCAATCCCCCAGCTTTAGGGAAAGCTCCGCGAAGCAATCCCAGTCGCGTTTCGAGCCCAAGCGTAGGGCTGCCATCACGCGCGCGCTTCAATTCGGTCTCCACTACTGGCGTCGAATAGGTGAAGCCTTTCCGGACGGAAGGAGACGGCCACTTTCGCCCCCGGGCTCACGAAGGGGCCTATCTGCTCTCTTGGCCCCCGGGCGCGCAGAAGCCTCTCGCCTACCTGCAAATCTACGATCAGCTCATTTCCCTGGGGCTCCGTCACGACCACAACGCCAGTTGCCGCGCCCTCCTCGCCGGGTTCGCACAGCCGAACATGCTCGGGCCGCACGCCAACATCGGCTTCCTCCCCCACCCTTTGCGTCAATGCAGAAGCCTCAAAGGGCGGGACCTGAATTGCCATATCCTCGTGCTCGAGCACGATGGCCCCTTCGCGGCGCACGACGCGGCAGCGCAGCATATTCATTGCGGGAGTTCCCACGAATTGCGCGACGAAGCGATTTGCGGGCCGGTCGTAAATCTCATCGGGCGTTCCGACCTGGAGCACTTGGCCCTCGTTCATAACGACAATCCTGTCGGCCAGCGCGAGAGCTTCTGTCTGGTCGTGCGTCACATGAATCGCCGTTATGCCAAGCTGACGCTGCAACTGCTTCAAGCTCGCTCGCATCTCGACCCGGAGCTTTGCGTCGAGGTTGCCCAGAGGCTCGTCCAGGAGAAGCGCCGGGCACCGCCGGACAAGCGCCCTTCCCAGAGCCACCCGCTGCTGTTCGCCTCCGCTCAGCTCGCGCGGGTATCTGTCGAGAAGATGGGTCATGTGCAGGAGCTGCGCAATTTCCATGACCCTCTCGTGCAGCTCCTGAGCTGGCAAGCGCTGGGCCTGGAGGGGAAAGGCGAAATTGCCTCGCACGGTGAGGTGAGGATAGAGCGCGTAGTTCTGGAAAATCATGGCGACATCGCGGTCGCCGGGGTAAAGGCGCACGACGCTTCGCCCGCCGATGCGCACATCGCCGCCGGCCGGGCTAATGAAGCCGGCAATCGCGCGCAAAATCGAGGTCTTTCCGCAGCCCGACGGCCCAAGAAGAACGCAGTATTCCCTGTCGCGCACTGTGAGACAGACGTCGCGCACCGCTTCGACGCGGCCGTAGCGCACAGACAAATTTTCAAGAGCGATTTCCGGCATCTCAGGCCATGCGGCCAAAGCTCATGCCGCGAACGAGAGACCGCCGCACGAGAAAAGTGAAAACCACCACGGGGAAGATGAACAGCATTGCAGCGGCTGCAAACTGGCCCCATTCCAGGCCGAAACTCTCGAACCGGGTGAGGCCGACGGGCGCAGTAACTGCCCTGACCTCTGTAAGAAGCAGGGCCAGAAGAAACTCGTTCAGCGAGAGTATGAGGCAGAGAGCCGCAGCCGCTGCAAGCCCTGCCCTGGCGAGGGGAAGGCTGACCCTCCAGAAAACGGCGGGCGGCGAATGGCCCTCGAGCATCGCCGATTCCTCCATCTCTGGCGGTATCTCATCGAAGAACCCTTTCAGCAGCCAGACCGAGAAAGAGATGTTGAAGATGCAGTAGATGAGGGCGAGCGCGATGTGAGTATCGTGCAGGCCTGTCCAGCGCAGGAGGAGCGCAAAAGGCACGGCTGCCGCTATCGGCGGGAGCATTCGAAGGCTCAGTATCCAGAAGAGGAGCTGCTCGCTGCCGCGGAATCGTCCATATCGCGAGAAGCCGTAAGCGCACATGGCGCCAAGCGCGACGCTCAGGACCGTGCTGGAGCCGGCGATGATGAAGCTGTTCAGAAGATGGCGCACGAACTCGGATGTGAGAACGGCGCGGTAGTTGTCCAGCGTGGGGTGAAACCAGAACATGGGAGGCTGCGCGAAGACATCCCTTCTGAGCTTGAACGAGGTGAGCACCATCCAGAAGACCGGGAAGAGGAAGATGGCGATGATGAGTATGAGGGCAAAAGGCACGAGCCAGCGCCGGGCTCGCATGTCAGGCCCCCTCCGCAGCTTGCCTGGCCCTGGCCGGCCCGAGCAGGCGGATCAGCAGCAGCGCCAGGATATTGATTACGAGCACGATGAGCCAGCTCAGGGCCGCTGCCTTTCCCATCTCGCTGAACATGAAGCCGTAGCGGTGGACGAGAACTGAGAGGGTCACCGTGGCGTCGCCGGGCCCGCCGCCGGTCATGATATACACGACATCGAAAAGCCTCACCGTGTCTATCGTCCGGAAGAGCAGAACGAATAGAAGAGGGAACCGCAAGTGGGGCAGGATTATGCGCCTGAACCGCATCCACGAGGAGGCCCGCTCGAGGCTTGCCGCTTCCAGCAGTTCAGGCGGCACAGTCTGCAAGCCGGCCAGAAAAAGCAGGAACGCGAACGGCGTCCACTGCCAGATATCCACGATGCAGATGGCAGCCAGGGCTCTGCGGGGCGCCGTCAGCCAAGCCAGCCGAGCGCCCGTCAGCGCCTCGGTCGCATAGCCTATGAGTCCGAATGTCTGGTCAAACAGAAAGCGCCAGAAGAACCCGACCACGAGCGGCGAAAGCATCATGGGGATGACCAGAAGGATTGCGAGTCCCTGCCATCAAGGAGGGGCGGCTCGAAAAAGCGCCGCGATGACCAGGCCGAGGAGCAGCTCGATTGGAACTGCTCCTGCGACTATTATCAGCGTGTTGCGCAGCGCAAACCAGAAGCGCGGATCGCGCAGGAATTCGCCGTAGTTGCTCAGGCCGGCAAATGAGGGCGCAGCCCCAAGCTGCCAGCGCGTGAGGCTGATGCCCAGAGAGAAGAGAAGGGGAAAGATCGTCAGGCACACGAGAAGGCTTATCGCCGGAGCGAAGAGCAGCCAGGGGAACCAGGCGCGAGCTTTTGGTTGAGAAGCGCCCGGATTCCGGTCACCAGCAAGGCTTCTAATGCTTTCGCGCATGTTTCATGTTGCATCGGGCCTGTAGGGCAGGCCTGCGGCTAAGCCTACGGCCGCCGTGGCGGTGCCGGCAGCGCCGGGACTTAGCCACCCAGGGCCGCCGGAAAAGGGCACGCGGCGCCCCGATCTATCGGGGCACCCTACAGCCGCGCGCACCACAGGAATTCTGCAAAACGGCGCCAGCCGAAAAACCCACAGTCACTCTTTCGCGCCAGGCCTGTAGGGGCTTGAGTCGAGCACCTGCTGAATCTCCTCGGCGGCTGTGTCGAGGGCCGCTTTGGGCGACTTCGCCCCTATGAAAGCGAGATTAAGTTCTCTCTGTATTATGTCGAGCATCTCGGAATAGTCGGGCGTGTTCCAGAAATCGTGCACGAACTTTGTGCTGGCCAGGACTGCTGCGTTGCGCGGGTTTCGAGAGCGCGTATGGTCAAACAGGTCCTTCCGGCAGCACACGAAGGCGCTCTTCTCATTATCCAGAACGGCCTTCTGCGTTTCCTTCGAGAGAAGCCATTGCAGGTACTGCCAGGCCTCCTTCTTGTGCTTTGAATAGGATGTGATAGCAGTTCCCTGGCTTCCCTGCATCGCGGCTCGCCTTACCTGGCTGGTTCTCTCATCGCGGAAACCCGGCACGGGAGCATAGCCCATCTTTCCTACAACGCGAGACTTCGACGGGTCTTCCAGGAAAGCTCCAAAAGTGGCCCAGAACTGTCCCATTCCCACGGCGCCCTGCGCTGCGGCATTGAAAACCTCCTCGTTTGTCCAGTCGGCGGAAGCAGAGGGAACGATGTGATACTTCAGGTTCCAGTCAGCATAGAATTGGAGCGCCCGCACATTGGCGGGGCTGTTGAGAATTCCTTTCGTGCGCCAGGTTTTCGCATCCCACAGCTTTCCGCCGTTGGCCCAGAGTATGGGGAAGAAATCCTGCGTTATGTAATCGCCTTTTCTGCTCGCATGAGTCCAGGCCCCCATTATGCCATTCCCGGTCATTGCCTTCGCCATCTGCACGAATTCGGGCCATGTCTGGGGAGGGCCGCTGAAGCCGGCCTTCTGCAAAAGGTCGCGCCTGAAGAAGAGAATCTGGCAGCCTGTCGCCCATGGAAGCCCGTAGATCGGCGTCTTCTCAAACTGCTCGTATCTGCCCGCAAATATCTCATCGGCGTCAGTCGGGTATTTGCCAAGAACTGTTGCGTATTCCGGGATGAAATCGTCGAAGGAGATTCTGGCAGATGGGCTGCCCAGATATTCTCTCGTATCCAGTCTCTCCAGGCCTCCCGCCGCCACAAACTCGCCCAGCCACTGGGAATCGTAATGCACGATGTCATACTGGTCGCTGTGGCTGGTTATGACATGCTTCATCTTCACTTCGACATTGTCGTAGCTGTTCTGCTCAATCTGCACTCTCACGCCGGTCTTCGGGGCGAAGCGCTCGTTGGCGAGCGTCTGCTCCACTGAGGCCTGAGGCCAGTTGAGCGCAAGGATGCGCAGGGTGACTTGCTGGGGTTCCCGCGCGCAGCCTCCGAGCAGAACCGCCATCAGCGCCAGTAAACCCGCGACCCGGCGCACAGGCCGCCAGTCGGCGGGTTGGCGGAAGAACACTGTTGATTTCTTCACGGCATTTCCTCCCCGTTCGTCCGCCTGGGCTCAAGATGACCGACGCGGCCAAAGCCCGACTGTCTTTTCGGTGCAGAAGCGATCAGCTCCTGTCTGGCTTCGAACCGTGCGAGGTCTGGGAATTATTGGGGCTCGCAGAATAGGTCCGGGGACGGTGCTGGCGTCGAGGTTCAATGTAGCCCCGATGCCTGCCCGGCCAGGGCCTGAAGCAGGCACTGGCGTAGGGCTCGCCCGGCCAGGGAATCGGGGGACGCACCACCGTCCCGACACGTCGGGACGCTACATCCATTGCATTGGGGCGTCGCATTCCCAACCAATTCCACGAATGTCAATAACCGGCTTCGTGCATTACGGGAGGAAATCGTGTGGCACAGGCGCCCTGGCCCGTCCACAACTTGACCCGCCTCAGCGCCCTACGCTTCCTGTCAGCCCACAGGGTTCAGCGCGACGCTTCCCACGAGGGTCTTGATGCTGGCGATGCCTCGCTCGCGCATGAAGCGCCGTATTCCGGCGACTACCTTGTGGCCGCGCCGGGGATCATAGAAGAGCGCCGTTCCCACCTGGACGGCCGTTGCGCCGGCAATTATGAATTCGAGAGCGTCCCGCCAGTCCCATATCCCGCCGACGCCAATGACTGGAATCCTCACCGCCCGCGCCACCTGAAAAACCCGCAATACCGCTGCTGGCCTTATGGCTGGCCCCGAGAGACCGCCGAAGTTCGCAGCGAGGATGGGCCTTCGCGTCTCGATGTCAATGCACATGGCGGAGAATGTGTTTATCAGCGATATCGCATCTGCGCCGGCTTCTTCGCAGGCCCGGGCGATGGAAGCGATGTCAGTGACATTCGGCGTGAGCTTGGGAATGATTGGCAGGCGCGTCGCTCGCTTGACCTCTCGCATGACCTCGGCGCACAGCGAGGCGTCAGTCCCGAAGATCATGCCGCCTCCCGGCAGATTTGGGCTGGACACATTCAGCTCCAGCGCCGCGATTCCGGGCTCGGCGTCGAGTCGAGCGGCCATCCGCGCGAAATCATCCGTCGAGTAACCCGCGATGCTCACAATGATGGTCGCGCCGAGCTCTCGAACTCCGGGGAGTTTCTCCTTTATGAAAGCCTCGAGGCCCGGGTTCTCGACGCCTATGGCATTCACCATGCCGGAGGGCGTTTCGACTGTTCTCTGGGCAGGAGGATAGCCTGAGCGCGGCTCTGGCGTTATCGTCTTGAGAACGAGGCCGCCCAGCTCGTGAAGCCGGTCGAGCGCTGCCAGCTCCGGGCCGAAACCAAAGCAGCCAGAGGCGAGCAGAACCGGATTCTTCAATGTTACGCCGGCCAGCTCTACTTCGAGGTCGGGGTTGGGCGGCCGCAGTCGCCGACGCTCCATAGCTATGGCGACGGAGCGAGGGCCGCCCCTACATTCAGCCCTCATGCCTGCTCCCATATCACCTCCTGCGCGTCGAAAACGGGCCCGTCGCTGCAAACAGTGCGAACGAGCGTCCGGCCGCCCTGCCCGCGCACCCTGACGACGCAGCTCCGGCAGACGCCAAGGCCGCAGGCCATGCGCATCTCGAGCGATACCTGGCAGGGGAAGCGCCCTCGAGAAATGTGGTCCATGGCCTGCATCATTCCCCAGGGGCCGCATGCATAACACACAACCCTGGCGCTGTCCTGCACGAGCTGCTCCAGGTTCTTCTCGACCCACTGCGTAACCAGAAGGCCGTCTTCTCTTTCGGAGACAAGAAAGCTGCGGGCTCCGATAGCCTCAAGCTCTTCGATCTGCGGCGGCCGCCCGTTCGCCCCTGGCCGGGCAGGCCCTGATCGGGCAGGCTGTCGCAGCGAAAGCGGGAAGGCGGCGTCGGATCGCGCTCCGAGCACGGCAACAATCGCCTTGCCAAGCGACCTGAGATAGCGGGCCAGCGCGAGAAGAGAAGCAAGTCCGGTGCCGCCGCCGACGAGCAAGGCGAGTTCCGCGTCGGCGGGAACATGAAAGGGCCGGCCCAGCGGGCCCATCATATTCACCCTGCTTCCGGGCCGTCGAGAGGCAAGCCATGCCGAGCCCGGCCCAACAACTTTGATGAGAAGTTCGATGTGCTCGGCAAGGTGCTGCGTGTCAGCTTGCGACCCACTGCCGAGCCCCTCGCCAATGCCCGCAACTGCGAAGGGACGACGCAGGATCCGAAGCGACGGCAGATCACTGCCCCGAGTCTGGCCGGCCTGCCAGCAGAGATTCTTTCTCAGGCCGAAGCGCCGCTCGGAATCCTCGCTTTCGCAAGCAACGTGGACGAACTGGCCGGGCGAGCATCGCTGCGCAACGGCCGGAGAATGAAGACGCAGCCAGCAGTGATCTCCCGAAAGACTTTCCCGCGCGACCACCCTGGCGGTCTCTATGATTGGCGGGGCCAGTTTGCGGTCGGCTTCGGTAGGGGCCAACTACTTCATCTCACATGCGGGCGCGGGAAGAGACAAGATGCGCCGTCTTCGGCGAAGAGCGCCGGGAAGCGCTTTCTCAAGACGCCCGTCTTCTGAATGCGGCCGAAGACCAGTCTGCTCTCGCCCACGGCCACAACCTGCTCATCGAACAACACGGACTCCGATGGTGGACTCGACAGGCGGCCGCGCTCCGCTGAGATCCGTCACAGTGCAGGTTACCACATATTCGCCGGGCTGGCCGTAGCGCGCAATTACATTCTCTCCAGCCGCGTCAACGCGTATGCCGTCGCGGTCGTCGAAATCCCATGTAACCAGATAGCCCGTCGGCCCGGCCTCTACTTGGGCTGTGAGCTTCACTATTTGCCCGGGTTTGGCGACCACGGGGTCTGATGACACATTCACCCGTATGGGCTCCAGTTTGAGGAGCTTGAGCCTTATCTGGGACACGTAGAAAACATCGGGCCTATCTGTGAAAATCATGAGGCGGCTTACGTTCTCGGAGACCTGTCCCTTGAACATGGACATGGCAACCGCGACATAAGTCCAGCCGCGCTCATCCTTGGTTCCCGGCGTGAACGAGACAGGCTCGGCCACTGCAAAACCCTTGTCGGTCTGGAGCATGATTCGCAGCTTCTGGGCCTTGAACTGCGACCCTGCTTGAGGCGTCACAGCCCCCGCGGAGGGGAAAGCTGCCGTGGTTGCCGCCGTCGTGGTCGGCTGGGCCCCAGGGGAGTAGGCGGGCCGAAGCCAGAGTTCGAGAAACGCGTTCGCCTTACCCACGAAGCCGGACCAGTCATAGGGCTTCCCAAAGTCCAGACGAACCCCCGAGTAGAAACCATGTGAGACGAGCTTGATGACGCGGGGGCCTATTCCCGACACTTCCGTCGTTTCAACCCCGACGCCGCTGCCCCAACCTGCAAACACGATGGGGATGGGAGCTTTCTGCGCGTCCCCCTCGTAGATAATCAGCTCTTGAGCCCTCGCCGCAGTTGCCGCCAGAAGAAGAATCACAGTTGCCGTAGCTCTCATCTGCTTCCCCTTTCAGGTTGCCACCAGCCTGGCCAAAACCGCGTTCGCCACCTTCCACCCTTCAGCACTCAGTCTCAGCCGGCCGTTCTGACATTCGATGTAGCCCGAGTCCGAAAGCTCCTCTATTGTCTTTCGATATACCTTCGCTGGATCCCTTCCGAAACGCGCGAGCATCTGGCTCGTCTCAACGCCTTCGCGCAGGCGCAGGCCCACCAGAAGAGCTTCCTCAAGGCCGCTGGCATTGTCAAGCCTCTCGGCCGCTTCAACCGGCAGGATGTCCTGCTCCAGGCTCCGGATGTAATCAGCAGGGCCCCGCGCATTTCGCCAGCGCACGCGATTTATGAAAGAATGGGCGCCAGCCCCAAGGCCAAGATACTCCATGCCCCTCCAGCAGCCAAGGTTGTGAGCGCACCGCTTTCCTGGCAGGGCGTAGTTGGAGATTTCGTAGCGCTCATATCCATGGGTCTCGAGGAAATGCTGCGCCGTCTCTATCGCGGCCAGCTCCGCCTCATCGCCAACAGGAGAAATCTCGCCGCGCTTCATGCGCTGCCACAATCGAGTCCCGGGCTCGAAGGTCAGAGTGTAAACCGACAGATGCTGGGGCTGAAGCTCCACGGCTTTCTCGAGCGTTCTATGCCAGCCCCGCGTTGTCTGGCCGGGAATGGCGCACATGATATCGAGATTTATGTTCTCGAAGCCCGCCTCCCGCGCAAGCCCGACAGAGCAGGCTGCCTGTTCCGCGCTGTGGCGCCGCTCGAGGAAGCGAAGAGTTTCATCATCGAACGCCTGGCAGCCGATGCTGAGCCTGTTGGCGCCCATCTCTTTGAAGGCGCGGAGCTTCGCAGCGCAGGCGTCGTCGGGGTTCATCTCGACGGTTATCTCTGCGTCGCGGAGAACCTGGAAGCTCGCGAAAACCTTTGAGAACAACCGGGTCAGAAGCTCCTCAGGCAGACAGCTTGGGGTTCCTCCGCCGAAAAAGACCGTCGGGATCCTGGCTGGGAACTCCTGCGCTCGAAGCTCCGCCTCCCGTTCCAGCGCCTGCGCATAGGCCGGCATGAGCTCCTCAATGCCCGCATAAGTGTTGAAGTCGCAATACCCGCAGCGCGTCGCGCAGAAGGGGATGTGAACATACAGACCGAGGGCACGCTCCCCGGTCGAATCTCGCCCGCCACTGTGCGATCTGGAATCTGATGTCTGATATCTCAAATCTGACATTTCAAATCTCAAATCTGAAATCGAACCCCTCCTACTCGGGGGTTGAGCCCGCAGATGAGTCGCCGGTCGGAGCGCTTGCCTTTCGCTGCCGTTCTCCCTCCTTCACAATCCGATCGAGCTGCGCCACAAACTCCTCCTGCTCCTTCCTGCGCTGGCCAGCTTCACGAACGGCTTCTGTCAGGTAGCGCTGCCCCTTTATAGGCGAGTCCTGAAGGGATTCCCCCCATTTGCGCAGTTGGCGAGAAATACTCTCTGCCAGGGATTTGAGATTTGAAACTCCAGAGCGGGAGCCCGGCATAGGCGAGTCCCGCTTCTCTTTCCCTTCCCTCGCAGCCAGCCTTTCCAACACGCATAATATTGACCGCGCTTCCCCCGCAGAACCCCGCGCAATGTAGAGGAAAGTGAGCAGGTCCTGCGTCGTTCCCCGCTCGAAGCCCTCCGCTATGTTGTTGGACACAGACAAGGCTGCTCGCTCAAGCTGTCCGCGCAGGCTTGGCGAAAGGCGGCGCCCCTGCGTGAACCGATATGCTTTCTCCGCCAGCTCTGCCGCCGACTGCCAAACAGGCAAGTCCTCAAAACGCCTGTATTTCAATCGCCCTCTCCCTTATCTGGCCGCAGCTCCTGCATCTCGAATCTCAAATCTGAGATTTCAAATTCCAAGCCGCCAGCAGCGGCATGTCCCTCCGCCCTCCTCGATACCGCCTCTTACGCCGCGACTCCGTCTTTCGTATCTGAAATCTGAAATCCCCCAAAGCAGGCCGCCCGGCCGAGGCGCCTGGCCTTCCAGTGGACTCTACGACCCATGCAGCTTCGCTTCTGCATCGCATGAGGTCTTGTCGCCTCTTCCGCGCAGGTCGCTCCCGAAAGCCTCCGTTTCCCTACTCCAGCTTCAGAACGCTCAGGAAGGCTTCCTGGGGAATCTGGACGCGGCCGAGCTGCTTCATGCGCTTCTTGCCGGCTTTCTGTCTTTCGAGCAGCTTGCGCTTCCTCGTTATGTCGCCGCCGTAGCACTTGGCGGTTACATCTTTTCGAAGGGCCGGCAGGCGCTCGGACGAGATGATCTTGTTGCCTATCGCGGCCTGAATCCTCACATCGAAAAGCTGCCTGGGAATCAGGCCCCTGAGCTTTTCGACGAGCTGCCTGCCGCGCCCGTAAGCTCGATCGCGGTGGGTGACGAACGAGAGCGCCTCGACGGGCTCACCGTTCACAAGCGCAGTGACCTTCACGAGGTCCGAAGGCCGATAACCTGTCGGCTCGTAATCGAACGACGCGAAACCTCGCGTCCTGGACTTGAGCTGGTCGAAGAATTCAAGAAGTATCTCTGCGAGCGGCAGGTGGCATGTTATCACGACGCGCTGGGTGCTGGAGTATTCCATGTTCTTGATTTCGCCGCGCCGCTCGCGAACGAGCGTCATGCATGCGCCAACATAATCGGCGGGGCACAAAACTGTGGCTGATACCCACGGTTCCTCTATCTGCTGTATGTCGCCCTGCGGGGGGAGGTCGGCGGGGTTCTCTATCTCCATGGGCTCGCCGTCCCTCGACTCCGCTCGGGGTGGCGCTTTCCAGCCTCCCGGGGGCGACGCTGAACCTGTCGAAGCGCCGCGCTTGGGCGTAACGCGGTAAACAACGCTGGGAGCTGTTGCGACGAGCTCGAGGCCATATTCGCGTTCGAGCCGCTCCTGAACTATGTCCATGTGAAGCAGGCCGAGGAATCCGCACCTGAAGCCGAATCCGAGGGGCGAGCTTTCGGCCTCGAAGCTCAACGCCGCGTCATTGAGGCGCAGCTTCTCCAGGGCCTCGCGAAGCGGGGTCGCGTCATCGCCGGTTGGATACAGGCCGCAGAAAACCATTGGCTTTACCGGGCGATAGCCTGGGAGCGGCTCGCTCGCAGGTTGGCGGGCATCGGTTATCGTGTCGCCCACGCGGCTGTCGGCGACTTGCCTGATGCTCGCGGCAATATAGCCGACCGTGCCTGCGGGAAGCTCCTTGGTCGGCTGAAGGCCCAGTGAAAAAGTGCCCACCTCTTCAACCTCAACGGTTCCCGCCAGATGGCGGGTCGACATCATCTGGATGCGCGTGCCTGGCTTGACGGTTCCGTCGCGCACCCGCACATAGGCGATGACGCCGCGATAAGGATCGAAATGCGAATCGAAGATGAGGGCGCGAAGAGGCGCCGAAGGCTCCCCTTGGGGCGGTGGGATGCGAGCCACGATTGCCTCGAGCACTTCCTGCGTCCCGACGCCCTCTTTTGCGCTCACGAGCAGCGCTTCGTGCCCGGGCAAAGCCAGCAGCTCTTCTATCTCCTGCCTCGTCTGTTCGGGCCTTGCGTTTTTCAGATCAATCTTGTTTATCACGGGAATGATCGCGAGGTTGTTCTCCATCGCGAGGATAGCGTTGGCGACGGTCTGGGCCTCAACTCCTTGCGCTGCGTCAACCACCAGGACTGCTCCCTCGCAGGCCGCCAGGCTGCGCGAGACTTCGTAAGAGAAGTCAACGTGGCCGGGGGTGTCAATGAGATTCAGAAGATATTCCTGTCCATCCAATGCTCTGTAATTGAGGCAAATTGCGCTCGCCTTGATGGTGATGCCCCTCTCGCGCTCCAGTTCCATCTGATCCAGGACCTGATCGCGCATGCGGCGAGGATCGAGAGCGCCCGTGAACTCGAGAATCCTGTCGGCAAGAGTTGACTTGCCGTGGTCAATGTGGGCGATTATGCAGAAATTTCGTATGCGCTGCATGCCTGCGGCCATCTTATGGACTGGCCTTTCGAAGAAGGGACTGGCCTCTGATTGCCTGCCAGGCTCTATCGAGCTCCGGCGCACGCAGAAGCTTCAGCGCCAGCGCGTAGGTGACCACGCTCACAGCGAGGCAACAGAATACCTGAGCCGCGACCGCCGAAAGGCCCCCGGCCAGCGCCGCGGCTTCGGCTGTAACTGCCGGAGCCTTGAACGACAGCGGCGAGAGGACGACTCCGAATCGCTGTCCCAACCATCGCGAAACCTCCCAGCACGCCCAGCCCATCGCCGCTGAAGCCAAGCAAGCCTTGCCGAAGCAGATGGCCAATCCGCTGAGGTCCATGGGCCCAAGCTTTCTCCGCAATAGCCCCAGAAGCACGACCGAGCCCAGAATGGTGCCCGTTGAGGTCGCGAGGGCGACTCCGCCATAGGTGAGCGGCGTGCGCATGAGCGCGAAAGCCAGGACCGCGTTTACCGCCACATATCCCACCCCAACGACGGGAGGAGTTATGACATCTTTCAGAGAGTAGAATGCCCGATTGACTATCTGAAGAACGCCCAGAGCCAAAAGGCCAGGCGCGTAGAAAGCCAGGGCGAATGCGGCCGCGCGCACCGCTGCGTCTCCAAACTTGCCTCCCTGCCACAGAAGCCTGGTCAGTGGTTCCCTCAAAACTACGAGGCCCACGGCGCAGGGCACCGTGAGCAAAACGACCGCCCTCATGCTGGCGTTAAAGGTCTTCTTGAACTCGGTGGACTCGCCGCGAACTGCTTGCTGGGCCAGAGCCGGGAAAGCCGCCGTGGATATTGCGATGCCGAACATGCCCAGAGGCAGAATGATGAGCCTGTTGGCATAGCGCAGGGTCATAACCCCGCCGGGGAAAAAGGAGCCGAAAAAGCTGGGGAACCACAGCAGCGAGAGCTGCGTGAAAATAAGACCCGCCGCGATAGGAGCGAAGTTGGATATCACTGCTCGCGCTCCCTCATCTGATAGGTCCATGGTCCGAGAGCCCCGGAAGCCGAACCGTCTCATGGCGGGTATCTGGACCATCACCATGCCTGCGGCGCCTATGAGGACCCCTACGCAGAGGCCCAGGATGCCGAGGGCTCCTGCCAGAGCGACGGCGCCGAAGATGATGCCGATGTTATAGACAGACCAGGCAGCCGCCGGAGCCGTGAAATGCCCAAAGCACTGCAAGGCCCCCGTGGCAAGCGCCGACAGCGCCGTGAAGAAAACCATGGAGGCCATTACCCGCGTGTAGAGAACACATTCCTTGAATGACTGCTGGTCATGGCGAAGCAAGAACCCCGGCGCCACCAGCCTCACCAGGACAGGCGCGAATATGATGATCAACCCGACGCCGATTGCGATCAGGGCAACCAGCAGATTCGCCAGTATGTTCACTACCCTCCAGGCTCGCTTCGTTTCCCCTCCTACCACGTATCTGCTCAGGACGGGTATCAGCGCGGCGCTGAGAGCGCCCCCTGCCAGGAGCAGATAGAGAAGATCGGGCACCGAGAAAGCAGCCAGGTAGGCGTTTGTAGAAGGCGTGTTTCCGAAGCGGTAGGCGATTATCTTTTCGCGCACGTATCCGAAGAGCCGGCTGAGAATGGTGCCGGCCATTATGATGCCTGCCCCTCTGGCTACGCTGTCGCCTTTCACGAGCAGAATTATATCTGCGCACTCGCGATAAAGATAGGGCCGAACTTGCGGCCGCAGCCTCTGCGGGCGCGCTTGAGGGCGCCCACATCGCTCGGGACAGCCACATTATGGCCCTGCGCGCGCAGGCGTAAAGTCCCTGGGCGAAGCCGGGACGGCTACATTAGGCATCGGGCGGTGGGAGGAGACCTGTAGCCGCAGCCCTTATGGGTGCGCGAAATCGCAGGGTGAAGCCGTGCGGCGCAACACGGCCGGGGGCGGCCGTGCCACATCGGCGGCTGCATTGGGTCGCAAGTCTCCCCGGGGGCCTGGTTTTACCCGGCGGTCAACTTTGCCAGCAGCTTCGCCAGGCGAGACTCTTTCCTCGCAGCGGCGCGCCGGTGCAGCACGCCCTTCGAGCGCGCCTTGCCTACAGCCTTGAAAGCTTCCTTCGCAGCAGCCAAGCTCTCCTGCGGATTCCCGCTGCCAATGGCTGCCCTCGCCTTCGATATGGCTGTCTTGGTGCGCGACCGGATGGACTTGTTGCGCATCGCGCGAGCGCGCGACTGCTTCAGGGCCTTCTCGGCCGAGGTCAGTTTCTTCTTTCCTTTCGCTTTCTGCTTTGCCGGTGCTGTCAACCCTGCTCTCCTCAGTCAGGTCAAATTCTACCATGCCGCCGCGACACGCGCAAACCGCGCCTGCGCCAGAATATGCAGCCGGTTCTCCACAATCACCAAAGCACGGCAGCCCCTTCTTGATGACAAAGCAGGATTTGGATGCAGCCTCGCTGTAATACAAACGGGTGAGCTGCCTGCGGGAACGGTCTGACGGATGCGAGGCAGCGGCGCCGTTCTTCTACAAGCCAGATATGACACCAACCGCTCGCCTGTACGCCCGGCCGCTTGCATTGGCCGATGCTTTCTCGCACAATTGGGCTGCGCATTTCCGCTGCGCCTCAAGCCCGAAATCTGACAGCGAGATCCGAAAGTGTGCACTGTTGAGAGTCGCGTAATTGGGTGACGCGCCCTGATGTCATTGCGAGGCCGGTGGCTAAGCCGCGACATAGTCGGGGCCGCCATGGCGGCCGGAGGCCTAGCCAAGGCCGTGGCAATCTCAGGCCCGGAGCGAGACTTGTCCGCCCGAGGCGGGTGAACTTCGTCCGCCGGCCGGCGGACTCGCAATGATGGCTGTCACGCTATTTCGCGAGTCTCAATAAGAACCGAGCACCTTGGCAGACATCGCTGAGGGAGAAACGCAGGTGCGCATTCTGCTTCTGACCTCGCAGTTTCCGCCCGAGATGACTGGCAATGCTCCCCTCCTCGGGGAACTGTGTCAGGATCTGAAGGCGATGGGCCACGAGGTCAAGGTTGTGGCGGGCCCCATCTACCACAGTATCGCTGCGCCGCCTGCCAGATACCGTCGAAGCGCCTACGTTCGCGAGACCATTGCGGACGTGCCCGTGCTGCGCATTAACGGCCTCCCCCTCAAGAACATGTGGTTCAGGGAGCTGTTCGCGCTCGTCCTGTTTCCGCTGGCCGCAGTGTTTGCCGGCCTTCTCTCCGGGCCCTGCGATGTCATCGTTTGCCCTTCGCCGCCTCTCTGGCTGGGGGTATCGGCATGGATTGTCTCGATGGGCAAGCGATGCCCTTTCGTGTATAACGTGCGAGACGTCTGGCCCGCGGCCCCCATAAAGCTGGGGCTCGTGAAGAGCCGCATTTTCAGGGCTTTTCTCGAGGGCCTCGAGCGGTTCGTCTATCGGCGCTCGGCCCACATAATCGTCCTGGCTCCATTCATGGAACGCCATATCGCCTCCTGCGGCATACCCGCAGCCAAGATTTCCCGGGTTCCCGACTGGGTGGACACCCGCCAGATTCATCCTCTGCCCAGAATGCCAAACCCGATTCGCGAAGAGTTCGGCCTCGAAGATCGCACAGTTGCGCTGTATTCGGGCAATATGGGTCATAGCTGTGGCCTCGAAGACATTCTTCAGGCCGCGAGGATTCTGGCCGACCGTCGAGACCTCGTTTTCCTTCTGGCTGGTGAGGGGACCCAGCGCGAGCGATTCATACGCGAGGCCAAGCAGATGAAGCTGCCGAATGTCATCTTCGCCCCCCTTCAGCCGCGCGAGCGCCTGCCGCAGGTGCTTGCGGCTGCCGATATAGCGCTTGTGCCACTTCGCAGCGGCCTATCGTCTGTCTCCCTGCCCTCAAAGATTTACACGCTCATGGCGAGCGGCCGGCCCATGGTCGCCGCTCTGGATGCGGACGGAGACGCCTGGAAGCTCATAAAGGAAGCAAATGCAGGTCTGTGCGCGCGGCCTGGAGACGCGGAAGCGCTCGCCTCTGCAATAGAGACCCTACGCCGCGACCCTGGCGTTGCGCAGGAACTTGGCAAGAGCGGCCGGCGCTACGCAGAGCTGCACTGCGACCGCCGCTTATGCACCGCCGCCTTCGCCCAGGCGCTGGATGCAATCGTCGCACGGGCACGGCGGTCAGGCGTTTCGCGGATCGGCTCCAGAAACGCTGCGAATGGTGGGCGCGGGTGGAGTTGAACCACCGACCTCCTGCTTGTAAGGCAGGCGCTCTCCCGCTGAGCCACGCGCCCGGTCCTACCTTTGCTACGCCCCGCAAAATGGGGCCGCCGACCTTCCCGATTTGTCGGGACGCTCTCCCGCTGAGCCACGCGCCCGACAACGCTAACCTTCCGAAGATAGATGACAGCGCAACCGGCAGAGATGGGTCACCCAGCCCCCGTCCCCTCTCGCCAGTCAACTCTCACCTGTCGTGCAAGTGGTGGGCGCGGCCCCGATGGGTCGGGGCGACCTTCCCGATTTGTCGGGACGCTCTCCCACTGAGCTATCCACCAGATAACAGCCTTAGCGTTAACTTGCCACCCCCGCTATCAACTCTTCAAGCCGCCAGCTGCTCTTCATCTGCTTTAGTCGGCGCTCCCTCCCTGAAGCCTGCGCTCGGCTCGGATATTCCTCGCAGTATACCATGTCCCACGGCCCGCGGCCCCGCGTGCTGACTGTTTTGCCCCTGTTGTGCTGCGCCAACCTGCGAGCCGGATCCTTCGATGAGCCCACGTAAAAGCGACCTGTCCTCCTGCTCCTCAGAACATAAACATACCAGCTCATCTCAGTGCAGATCAATCGTCAGCGGAGGTGGTTTCGAACCACCGACCTTCCCGATTTGTCGGGACGCTCTCCCGCTGAGCCACGCGCCCGGTGCGGGGCAGTTTCCGGCTGGGCAGCCGCAGTCTGCCGCCTGGCCGACGAAGGTTGGTGGGCGCGGGTGGTTTCGAACCACCGACCTTCCCGATTTGTCGGGACGCTCTCCCGCTGAGCCACGCGCCCGGTGCGGCGCAGTTTCCGGCTGGGCAGCCGCAGTCTGCCGCCTGGCCGACGAAGGTTGGTGGGCGCGGGTGGTTTCGAACCACCGACCTCGTGCGTGTGAAGCACGCGCTCTCCCACTGAGCTACGCGCCCAGTTTGGCAACATGATATGTCGCCGAAACCGGGCGGTCAAGGGCCGCGCGCCTGTGCGCCTGTGGTCGCCGAACACGGACGCGAACCCAGGATGATAAGCGCCCTTGCGGGCGGCTGCGGCGAGCGATAGCGCCGTTCACTGCGCCAACGCCCGCGATTTGGGCGGGTTACAAACCCGCCCCTACGGCATGGCCGGCGCGCGGCTCACTGCTGCTCGGACTATGCTTTTCCACTGCTTGCCTCGATTTTGCCAACAGGCAAATAGTATCGCGCCACAAAAGCAACCATACTCCAATTGGCTCGCTCCGGCGCGGCAGCACTCGCAGCACAGCCAAATGCAGGGCCAGGACTTCGCCTCGGCGCAGCGAATCCTGGCGGAGAGAAGGAAGACCTGTCGTGCGAAGATATCGCGCTGGCATCGTCGGCTGCGGGTGGGTCTCCACCGCGCACATCGTCGGCTACCGCGCGAGCGACCAGGTGGATGTGATCGCAGCGGCTGATATTTCCGATGAAAAGCTGAAGGCTTTCGGAGAAGAGTGGAACGTGCGCAGCCTCTACTCCGACTATCGCAAGATGCTCGACGATGAGAAGCTGGATTTCGTGAGCATCTGCACGCCAGCCTGCACTCACCTTGAGATAGTCAAAGAGGCGGCTGCGCGCCGACCGCGCGTCATCGTTTGCGAAAAGCCCATGGCCCTGTCTCTGGGAGAGGCCGACGCGATTCTGGGCGCGTGCCGACGCGAGGGAGTGCGTATCGTGGTCTGTCACCAGCGCCGCTTCGAGGCTCGCTATGTCAAGGCCATCGAGCTCATCCGCTCGGGAGCCATCGGCAAGGTCATTTTCATTCGCACATGGGGCGGCGACCTTTTCGAAGGCTCCGATCATGTGATTGACCTCATGAGATTCTTCGTCCAGGATGCCGTCGTTTCTCAGGTCATCGGCCAGGTGGAATTCGCGGACCCTCCCGCGCAATTATATGGCCACCTGAGCGAGCGCGCCGCGGTGGGCTGCATTGTCTTCGCAAATGGCGCCAGCGGGCTATTGCTGGCCTCTGCCCTGGCGCCTCGCGAGCTGCTATACGGCTTCAGCATCCTGGGCGCCGAGGGCGTGATGGAGATCTCTGCAATGCCCCACCCTTATTTCTACCCGGCCCCGAGCTGGGTGCGGGTCAAGGGAGGGGGCGATGCAGAATGGAAGCATGTGGAAGCTCCAGAAGCGCTTGTCGGCACGCCTTCCGAGCGCCTGCTCGCGCGCGGCGCCATTTCTTACTTTTGGCTTGATTGCTGGCAGCGGCTGATGGAATCGGCTTTGCGCACGGCGGAAACCGGCGAGGACGGACCCTGCTCGGGCGCCGGCGCCCGGGACACTCTCGAGGTGATTATCGCCATGCACGCCTCCGCCCGTCTGCGCAGGGTGATTGAGTTCCCCGTCAAGGTAATGGACTCGCCGGTTGTGCCGGAAGGCCAGGAAGGCGATTCCATCTGGAAACGACCCTGATAAAGGAAGACATGCCGTGAAGCTCTGCGTCCGCACCGATATTTGCGGCAATGATCACGACCGAGTGGCCCACTACTGCATGGGCCTGGGCGTGGACCAGGTCTGGTCCTTTCCCGAGTTCCACTCGGCTTACGGCGCAGATGGGCTGATGAAACCGTCTCCCTTGCAGGCGCATCAGGAGCAATGGCGGCGACAGGGCTTGCACATGGCCCTGGTAACGGAGGAACTCTCCAACGAGGATGTGGCCTCCGAGGACGGAGCACGCGCGAAAGCTGCCCGCATCCGCAGCGTCCTGACGGCAATGCGCGCCGCGCAGGTGGAGTCGCTGTTTCTGATCCTCAATATTCGCGCCGGGAGCAGCGAGGGCGGCCGGGATGCGCAGTGGGCGCGGCTCGCAGAGCTCTACCGCGACATCGTGCCGCACGCCGAAGAGACGGGACGCCGCCTCGCCAACCACGGTCATCAGACCCCGGAGCACCTTGTGTTCGCAGCGGCCGACATGGAACGGCTCTTGTCGCTGGCGCCGAGCGCGGCTAACGGCCTGACCTTCTGCACGGGGTGCTTCCAGCTCGCCGGGGATGACCTCGGCCTGTGGATCGAGCGGTTCGGGAAAGAGAAGGTCTTCCTGGTTCACATGCGCGATGTCCGCAGGCGCGCCGACGGCGGTTTCGACGAGGTGCGCTTTGGAGAGGGAGAGATAGATTTGAAGGCCGTCGTGAAGCGGCTCAGGGCTATCGGCTACGATGGATTGGTTTGCCCGGAACACCTGCCGCGGGTGACCTATGATCCTTATGAGGAGATTTCGACCGCCTGGGGCATGGGCTATGTGCGCGCCCTGCTCGCGGATTATTGAAGGTCGCACAATGCCGCGACACCCGTCATTGCCAGCGCCCGCCCGGCCGGCGGACGAATCCGCCAGAGGCGGACAGGTCTGGCTCCGGGCCTGAGATTGCCACGTCCGCCGGCTGGCGGACTCGCAATGACAAGAGAGCGGGCCACTCGGTTATGCGGCTCCCAATAGGCGGCGCCCTGCGAACGGAATGCATCGGGAGATGACGACTCTGAGCGCATTCGATGTCAGACCTGATTTCGCCAGAATTCGCTGCGCTCTCAAGCGAGGCGAGCCAGATCGCGTCCCGCTTGCCGAATTGCTGGTGGACACCAGTGTGATGGCCGGGTTTCTGGGGCGGCCCATCGCGACGACCCACGATGTCGCGGATTTCTACCGGACTGCGGGATATGACTTCGTCCCCGTCTATGTCGTGAGGGATGCGAACATCTGGACCGGGGGCCGGCCGCCGAAGGAAGGTTATCGAGTTACTCGATTCCACCGCAGCGCCAACTCGCCGGAAGAGCAAGAGACATACTGGCGCTGCGAGAATGCCGGCTGGATCACATCACTCGACGAGCTCGACAGATTCCCCTGGCCGGACCAGCAGGCATTCGACCTCGCCCATCTGGATGAGACGATCCGATGCCTCCCAGACGGCATGAAGGCAATCGGAATCGTCAGTCTGCACGAGTGGGCAATCCACATCGTGGGCAGCGAATCCTTCCTCATCGCAACGATTGAACAGCCCGAGTTCATCCGCGAGATCTTGCGCCGCATAGGCGAGCGCATCGTTGACAGCGTGGAGCGAGCCTCTCGGCTGAAACGCGTGGGGGCTGTGTGGGTTGGCGACGACCTCGCCTACAAGACCGGCCTGCTGTATTCCCCGGAGAAGATGCGCGACTGGCTCTTCCCGTGGTATCGAAAGATCGCCGATATCGCTCGCAGCCGCGACCTCCCTCTGATATTCCATTCAGATGGCGATGTGCGCGAGATAATCCCAGACCTGATTCAGATTGGCTTCGATGCGCTGCACCCAATCGAACCGAACGCGATGGATATTGTCGAGATCAAGCGCAAGTGGGGCAAGCAGCTCTGTCTCATCGGCAATATAGACCTTTCCTATACCCTCCCCCGCGGCACCCTTCGAGAGGTCGAAGCGGAGGTAAGGCAGCGCCTGCGCGAGTGCGCTCCGGGCGGGGGCTACTGCCTAAGTTCGGCAAACAGTGTGCCCGAATATGTTCCAGTCGCAAACTACCGCGCGATGGTCGAGGCGACCCTGCGCTGGGGCAAATATCCCATCCGCGCGTGATGCGCCCGGAGGCGCCGACTCCCGCCCGGTCCCTGAATCGAGCAGGAGTGCAGCAGGCGGAGCCGAATATTGGGGAAGGGGCGGCGCGTATGGGGAACGACAGGCACGATTCCAGGGTTTGTCCCGAGCGCAGCCGAAGCGCGTCAATTCTCATCGTGGGGTCTTTAGCGCTGGACGAAGTTGAGACTCCCTTCGGCAGCGTCTCGGAGATGCCGGGCGGCGCTGCGCTTTACGCGGCGCTGGCCGCGAGCTTATTCGCGCCGGTCAGACTTGTCGGGGCAGTGGGAACAGATTTCCCATCTCACATGCTCGACCAGCTCCAGGCCCGAGGCGTTGATTTGGAAGGGCTCGAAATAAGGCAGGGCAAGACCTTTCGGTGGCGAGCCCGTTATGAATACGATATGGCGCAGGCCCGCACCCTCTCCACGGAACTGGGGGTATTCTCTGGCTTCCATCCAAGGCTTCCCGATTCTTACCTCGGCACGCCGTTCGTGTTTTTGGCCAACATTGACCCTGAGCTTCAACTTGAAGTTCTCGACGCGGTGGGCGACGCTTCCCTTGCAGCCTGCGACAGCAACGCCTTCTGGATAGAAGGTAAAAGGGAAGAGGTGGTGAAGGTCTTGGCGCGCTGCAACATGGCTTTGTTGAATGATGCAGAGGTGCGGCAGTTGTGCGGCAAGTCGAACATCGTTGCGGCGGCCTCGGCTCTTCTGAAGATGGGACCGTCCTGGGCCGTTGTGAAGAAGGGCGAGCACGGCGCATTGCTTTTCGGGTCCGACGCCACATTCGCCGCCCCGGCCTATCCAATGGAAGATGTAGTTGACCCGACTGGCGCAGGCGACAGCTTCGCCGGAGCCCTGCTGGGATACCTCGCCTGCTCCGGGGAGCTTTCGCAGGAAAACCTGCGCAGAGCAGTCGTGTGCGGCAGCGTCGTTGCTTCCTTTGTGGTCGAGCGCTTTGGCCCTGACCGCTTGCTCGCTCTCACACAGGAGGAGGTGACAGCGCGGTATAATGAATTCTTGAGGGTCACCCATTTCACTCCCATATGAAAATGCCTGCCTGGAGAGTGATGGCGGCGTCATCACTGGAAGCAGTGAGCGGCGCCGCAGGACCTGACGGGATGGTGGGCGGACGGCGTCAGCCAGAGCCTCGATGGATGCGCCTGCGGGCGTGAGCCGTCTGCCAGACGCCGCAGGAAAGGAGCGCAACTTATGTTCAAGCTGGGAGCCATAACAGATGAAATCTCGCAGGATTTCGAGAGGGCCGTGGATGTGTGCAAGGAGTATGACCTTCAGACTGTGGAGATACGCTCTGCCTGGGACAGGCCCTCTCAGGAACTGACCGATACCGACGTGGCGGCCATCCAGGCCATACTCTCAGCAAAGGGCCTGACAGTCTCCTGCCTCGCCTCTCCATTCTTCAAGTGCGACATTGATGATGAAGAGGCAGGAAAGAAGCACCTGGACATCCTTCGCAGGTGCGCTCGGCTGGCCAGAAAGCTTGGAACCAACCTCGTGCGCGTGTTCACCTTCTGGAACACGGGAAAGACGCACGAGATATGGGACCGCATACTGGAGCGCTACCAGGAGCCGATAGCCATTGCTGAAGAGGAAGATGTGATACTCGCGGTCGAGAACGAGGCCTCAACATCCATATCCACCGCCCGGCTTCTCGAGAAGTTTCTGCGCGAGATCGATTCGCCGAGAGTGAGAGCCGTCTGGGACCCCGGCAACGAGGTTCATGCGCCTGATGGTGAAAGGCCATACCCCGAGGCTTTCGAACGCGTGAAGGATTTCATGGTGCATTTTCACCTGAAGGACGTGGCGCGCGACCCCCAGACAGGCAAGCCCCGCGCGATGCCGGTGGGAGAAGGTTCCATTGACTACATGGGCCAGCTTCGCGCGCTTCTGGGCATGGGATACCAGGGAGCAGTTTCGCTCGAGACGCACTGGAGGCCGAAGGAACTGCCCAAAGACCTGGTTGACAAGCCCGGCGGAAAAGAGTTCTCGTCGGAGGGAGAATACGCCAGCCGCATATGTCTTGATAATCTTCTGAAGATAGTCAGGCAGATAGCGTAGCGTGTCATTGTCATGCTTTGTGCGGCTGCTGGCGGCACTTGACACTGAGACTGCGGAGGCCGAATAGGACTAAGCCGTGGGGGAATCCCCTGGTGGCTGTCCCACAACTGCGTAGGGCAGCGAGGGCGACAAGCTTCCTCCCTCTCGATGGGGGAGGAACTCAGGTGGGGGTGGCCAATATGGGTGGCGAAGTCGCCCCCCACCTCAATCCTCCCCCGCAATGGGGGGAGGATAGAAACTCCCGGGAGAGGCCTGCAAGAGGTGGCCACGGGTTATGAGATATCCTCCGTGTGGGCACGCGTAGGGCATTTCAAAATCCGAATGGCCACCCGCGACTCGAGGCAGATAGGCCTTACGACATGAGAGAGGAGAGAAGAACCGTGCACATGCATCCCTTGGCTCTGGTGTTTATCGCTGTGGCCCTTGGCAGCATCGGCCAGGTCTCGCTCAAACACGGCGTGAGCGCGGCCCAGATCACGATAGGCGCTTTCGGGCCCCAGGCTTTCCTGAATGCCTTCCGCGCAATCTTTACGCCGTATGTCTTCCTTGGCTTCGTCCTCTACGGCATTTCCTCTCTCATCTGGCTCATGGTCCTCAAGACGCAGGCCCTCAGCTATGTCTATCCGATGATAGCCGTCGGCTATGTCGTCGTAGTATTTCTGTCATGGCTGTTCTTCGGAGATCGGATAGGCTGGGACAGGATCGCCGGCATAGCCCTCATCTGCGCAGGAGTGGTCCTCGTGGCAAGAAGCTGAAGGCGGGCCGGCCGTTGCTGATCGCGCCCGGCACGGCTGACCCACGCTGAATGCCCGCCAGACGAGCTAAGATTCGTTCCTGGCCTTCACCGATTTGCCCACCCGGGCCGATTCCCAACCCGTAGGGCAGAACCTTGCGTTCTGCCCCTTGTGTCCGCCCACCTCGCCCGCATCCGGGTCTCGACCTGTGGCGAGCCCTTCGATCCGCCCCTCGGGGACCCTGAAAGGGCCCTCGGGGTCCTGAAGGGCCGGCTGGCGGACTCACGGTAAACCCGCCCAAGGCGGGTAAACTCCGTCGAGCCAAGCCAGATCGAGGTGGGCCTCATCCACCAGCCAGGAAAGGCCTCGGTCAGACGACGGGCCAGCCGCTCTGCGTGGTATAATTGGGGCGCCTCGAAAGAGGAGGCGAAAGGGGGATGACGATGGATCAGAGCCGTCGTTCCGGGCGGGCGGCGCTGCTGTGGGGGCAGCTTGCCCGAGGTCGCGGTCGGCGGGCAGCGGCGTCCCCGCCCTACAGGGCCTGGTGAGCGTGGCACGCGATCCTCAATAGGCGGCTGCGCCCCGCTCCTCGTCTCGCAAGCCGCGCGTCATCTATCGCGGTGGAAGGAGTTTCGCCTTCAGACTCTCCAACAGGTCCCTGGCTTTCATTATGTCCGCGGCTTGCTGCTCGCCTGTTATCTCGCGCTCAATCGTCAGGGGGCCGCGGTAGCCAATCTCGACCAGCTTGCCCACGAAGCGCTCGATCCCAACCTGCCCTTGGCCCAGCGGCATCTCGTGCCCGAGCTGGTCGGCCTGCGTCGGCCAGTTGCCGTCCTTGCAGTGAACTCCCACAACATAGCTTCCCACAAGCTCCAGGGCCTCGATTGGATCGCCGGAACCGTAGAGAATCATGTTGGCCGGGTCGAAGTTCACCTTCACATTATCGCGCCCCACATCTCGCAGGAACCTGAGCAGCACTTCGCCCCCCTCCTGCCCGGTCTCAAGAGCGAACCGCATCGAGCGCGCCTTGCAGTAATCAGCAATCTCCCTGACAACTGAGAGCGCTTCCTTATAGTTGGGGTCGCTGCGGTCTTCGGGAACGAACCCGATATGCGCTGCGACGGTCTCGACGCCGAGCTCGTGGGCGAAATCGCAGATGCGCTTGCCCACTTCAAGCCGCTCGGCTCGCGTTTCAGGGGGCACAAAGCCAACCGTCCTGCGCACGGTTGGTATGTCAGCATAACTCTCGCCGCGGAAGCCCATGAAAACCGTGGTCACCCGCACGCCCGATTTGCCGACAGCTTCTTTGATCATCTGCAGCTTCTCCCCGCTCCAGAACTCCGGCGGCGGGCATCCCATCTGAACTGTCGTGAAGCCCATGGCCCGAATCTTCGCGAGCCTCTCCGTGGGATTTTCTCCCACGCCCATCATTACGCCCAGCGGCAGCTCTTCCATCTGTCTCCTCCTGATTTCTGGCAGCTATCAAATCCTCTCGACCGGCCGATGCCCAGCCCACTGCGCCAAACTATCATTCTACTTGCGTCGCCAGGCCCCTTGTCGCGGAGGGCTTTGTGCTGCGCCAAGCACAGGATGCAATCCTGTGCCACCGGGATTGAGGGGGCAGAACGAATCGCCGAGGAGCCCAAGCTACGCGAATGACTGCGCCAGCATGGCGCGAAGCTTCTCGCACATGGCTTCCAACTGCTCGTCAGGGACCTTGCCTCCCCCCCGCAGGGTCACATAGTATGTGTCCTCCGCCTTGCCCTGCCATGTGGCTATGTTTGCGCTGTGGATGTCAAGCCCCCGGCGACTGAGAACTGCCGTGGTCAGGTAGAGCAGCCCCCGGCGGTCGCCTGCCACGAGCTCGATTACCGTGTGGTCCTCGGAAAGGTCGTTCCGCGCCGCAAGCCGCTCAGGCTCGAGCTTCTCGGGCGGACTCGCTCGCTGTCGAACAAGCTCTTGAACTGACAACTGCCCCGAAAGCACCTGCCTCAGGTCCTGCTCGATTCTACTCGCGCGCGCCTCCGAGACAGGCTGCCGGCGAACGGATATCCAGAGCGTGTCGAGCGCCACTGGAGGGGCTGAAGACGAGGTGAAAACCCTGGCGGAGCTTATGTCAACCTCGTTTGCGAAAAGGGCGCCAGCTATCTTGCTCAGCAGGCCAGGCTGAGGATCATCGTATGTGCACACAGTGAGCTCGGTGAAATCGGGGCCAACCTGAGGTCTGGCGGGCTGCTGCCCGAAATCAATCACCGGCTTGCCGGTCGCCTGGAGCTGCTCGAGAAACCGCGCGTGGCGCGATATCTCTGACAGCGGCGTGTTCAACAGGTAGCGCGGCGGCATCGAATCCAAGAGCTGCCTGACGGCGGCGTCAGATATCCTCTCGGCCGCGAGCTGGCTGCGCAGATGAGCGCGCATCCGCTCAACAGAGACGGGTTCCTCGCGGGCCGTCATTGATCCAAGCGCGCGGAAGTAAAGCTCATCGAGAAGCCGCCCCTCGACTCCGCTCGGGGTGGCGCTCTCGGCCCTGCCGGGGGCGGCGCTGAGCGTGCCGAACCGCCGCGCCTCCGGCCCTCCAAAAGCTCTTTGGTCCACAGCCCTGCCATCGGCCCAGGCGAGCAGGTACAGCATGTGAAGAGTCTCCGGATCTCCAACAGCCTCCACGACATCCCTGATAGTTGCTGGGTCTCTTGTGTCGCGCAGCAGCGAAGTGCGCGGAAGCGCAAGATGCTCGCGCACAAGTTTTCCCACTCTCTGCGCCCTCTCTGCATCGAAGCCCATGCGCGCCGCAGCCTCTCTCGCCAGCTCCGCGCCTGCCTCGCAGTGATCCCTGTCCGCTGCCGCTTTGCCCACGTCGTGAAGCAGAGCCGCCAGGATCAGCGCTTCCTGGTCCGATATTTGCCCCATCGCGTCGGCAAGCTGCGTCGGTTTGTCAGCTTCGGGGTCGGTCAGCGACGAAATATGTTCGGCGACGACAATGCAGTGCTCGCCCACCGTGAGCGTATGCCCTGGCTCGCTGGGCGCAAGGCGCATCACCCGGCCAAGCTCGGGAAGATAACGCTCCAGCAGGCCCAGCTCATGCATCTTGCGCAGAAGCCTGCCAGCCTCGGCGCCGCTGGTGAGCACAGAGAGGAATGCCGAGCTTGCTTCGGCTGAGCGCATAGCTTCTTCGTCCAGGCGCGCCGCCGTCTTCTCCACGCGCCTGGCGACTTGCTGGCTCAGGCCGAACCCATACTGATGCATTAGCTGGAAGGGCCTAAGGAGAAGCTGCGGGCGGGACTGGAGATGGCCCAGTTCGGCGAATATCTTTCGCCCCTCTGCCCAGAAACCATCGCCAAGTTCCAGCCTGCCTTCGAGGAGCGCCTCCGACACTTTATCAGAGAAGTGGTGCACAACCTCCGCATGTCGGTAATAGCGTTCCAGGAGATCGTCCGCGCTGGTGGCGCCGAGTTCACGCGCGGCCCTATCGTGATACTCCTGCGCGAAGATATCCTGCTTCCGCCTGGCAGTGAGATGCAGCCAGTTGCGAAGCCTCCACAGGAACTCCAGCGCCGCCTCGAGCGCAGCCGCTTCCTCGGCGTCCAGCAGGCCCGTTTCCATGAGCTGGGACAGGGCGTCGCCGCTCTGAAGCCCATTCTTGACTCGCGCAATCCACACCGCTGCCTGGAAATCCCGAAGCCCTCCGGGCCCTTCTTTCACATTCGGCTCGAGAGAATACAGGCTGCTCTGGGCCCGGGTTCGAGCCGCGCGGCGCTCCAGGACTTTCTCCCTCAGAAAGCCCGCCACATCGAGGCGCCCCATGAGCTCGCCCTGCAAAAGCTCCCCGATCTCCTCGCTCCCAGCAACTACCCGCGCATCCAGCAGGGCAGTCTTGGTCTCGTGGTCCAGGAAAGGTATGTCGGTCACCGGTCGGAAGGCGTAGCCAACCTGAAGGTCGGTGTTATCGAGGAAGATTTCCACGACGAGGCGGAAGGCTTCCCTCAAGAGCCTGTCCGCGAACGGATGGTCTTCTTCGGCAGGAATAAACGCGATGTCAATGTCGGAAAAGGGGCTGAGCTCATTTCTTCCATAGCCGCCGGTGGCAATTATGGCCACCGCGCCGTCGCCGCGGCGCTTGCCGGACGGAGCTTCGGCGGAGTCTGGCCCGGCGGCGTTCCGCGACCGCGCCCCCTGTCCTCTGCCCCCTGCCCCCTGTCCCCCCTCGAGCGCCTTTTGAGCTGCCAGCTCATATATCCCCCTCACAGCCTCATCAACAATGCGCGTGTTTTCCAGCAGCAGCGCGCGGCCCGAAAGCCTATCAGGGGATGTGGCCAGCAGCTTCCGCCGCCCCTCGAGGAGCCTTTCGAGAACATCTTTCTGGCTCATGTGAGCGACCAAGGTAACGTGGCTCGGGAACTGCCCCTATGGGGAAACCCTTGCTACCGCCTGACAGCTTCTATCACCACACGGGGACCGGATTACCGGCCACAGCCTCTATCTCCCCCATGTTAACGCTCCAGCCCCACAACCCCGGTCCGGTAGTCGCACCTGAAGCTGAACGCCTTCATGATGTCCCGCCCGAGCAGCGAAGGAAGCCTCATGATACGCCCAACCTCCTCGCGCGGCAGCCGCTCCAGGTCGTGCTGCACCGCCCACAGGTCTTGCGTGAGCGCTTCCTCGCCTTCGTCTGACTGGAACGTCATGTGAACCCGCCGCAGGACAAAAGACCGCGCACTGCCACCTATGCCAACAAGGGTGCCGGCGCAGGATCGAGTGCGCTCGCTGGAATTCCGAGCCTGGCGATATCGCAATCGAGAAGTGTCGTGTGAGACGCCCCTGTGTCAGCCAAGAGCCAAAGAAACCCTCGAAAAAGTCCCCACTCGATAAACGCCGCAAAATGTGGCGCGTCCCCGACGAACCAGCCAAGGATCGTCAAAGCACCACCTCCAGAGGCTGGCGTGTGATGAACTCAATACATGTATGCGCTGGGTCTGACAGTTGAGACAGCAGGCCTTGCAGATCCGGCGCGCTCGCAATCACGCGGCCGCAGCTCACTGCCACCCACTGCTCGGCATACTCCTCGACCAGGCTGTCAAAACTCTGGCCGACCCAATCGTGGTCAGCCGCGAATCTGCCCAGCAGGTCCATCACCCCCTCTTTCGCACGTGGCTCGGACACTTCTCTGCGCCTCCCGGGCCCGCAAAGCCCTTATGTGATGTAACTTCGTCAGCGCGCCGCTCGTTTCCTCTCGCTTGCTACACATCAAAATACAGGTAGAACTCGTATGGGTGCGGGCGGATTCTTATTGGCTCCACCTCCCTCTTTGTCTTGTAGTTGATCCACTTCTCGATAAGGTCCGGCGTGAAGACATCGCCTCTGCGCAGGAACTCGTGGTCTTCCTCAAGGGCCCGCAGCACCTCTTCCAGAGAACCAGGTGTGGAGCGCACCATTGCCGCCTCCTCCGGGGGAAGGTCATACAGGTCCTTGTCAATTGGCTCGCCTGGGTCCAGCTTGTTAATTATCCCATCAATGCCCGCCATGAGCATTGCCGCAAACGCCAGATAGGGATTGCACGACGGATCCGGCGGGCGGTATTCCACCCGCTTGTGCGCCGGATTTCGAGTATATACAGGTATGCGCACGCACGCGCTGCGGTTTCTCTGGGAGAAGACCAGGTTGACAGGGGCCTCGTATCCGGGCACAAGCCGGCGGTAAGCATTCGTGGTCGGCGCGCAAAAAGCAAGTAACGCTGGCGAGTGCTTCATCAGTCCGCCTATGTAGTATTTCGCCATCTGGCTTATCTGCGCATATCCCGTCTCGTCCCAGAACAGGTTCTGCCCCTTCTTCCACAGGCTCTGGTGCGTGTGCATGCCCGAACCGTTCTCCTCGAAGATGGGCTTGGGCATGAAAGTGGCCGTCTTCCCATGCTGGCGCGCCACATTCTTTATCACATACTTGTACATCATGACCTTGTCGCCCATGCGCGCCAGGCTGTCGTAGCGCATGTCTATCTCCCCCTGCCCTGCCGTGGCGACCTCATGATGGTGAACCTCGATTTCCACGCCGGCTTCCTGAAGTTTCAGGACCATCTTCGAGCGCAGGTCCTGCATGCTGTCAGTCGGCGGCACAGGGAAATAGCCCTCCTTGAACCTCGGCTTGTGCGCCAGATTGGGCTTCTCTTCCTTGCCAGAGTTCCAAATGCCCTCGACTGAATCAACAAAGTAATATCCGCAATTTGGCCTCTGGTCGAAGCGCACATCATCGAAAATGTAGAATTCTGCCTCCGGTCCCCAGTAGCTCACATCTGCGATGCCCGTTGACACAAGAAAGCGCTCCGCCTTCTGAGCGACATACCTGGGGTCGCGCGTATATTGCTGCCGGGTTGGAGGATCGAGCACATTGCAGATGATGCTGAGGGTCGGCACCTCAAGGATAGGATCCATGACGGCTGTATCGGGATCCGGCAGCAGTATCATGTCGCTCTCCTGAATCTCCTGGAACCCGCGAATGCTCGAGCCGTCGAATCCCACCCCCTCCTCGAATATGCTCTCATTCAGTCCACTTGCCGGGATCGAGAAATGCTGCCATGTGCCCGGCATGTCGGTGAACTTCAGGTCCACCATCTGCGCTCCACTCTCGAAGGCAAACTCTATGACTTCTGTCGGCGTCCGCGGCATATGCTTTCCTCCTTTCCTCCGCGTAGTGCTTCCTTGCGAAAGTCCCCGCTATATCAGCACCACTTGTCATCGCCAGGCTATAAGGCTGACTCATGCAACTAACCACTATCTCAGGCGCGTAGCTCAAGAGTTCGGTTCGGCCCCTCCAGGCCGAGCTGCCTCACAGCGAATCCTCGCCTCTCTGCCCGGTCCGCACCCTGACCGATTCCTCGACCGGCATAACAAAGACCTTCCCGTCCCCTATCTCTCCGGTGCGGGCTGCAGAGATAATGCCCTCGACGGCCCGATCCACCTGATCGTCCGCGACGACTGTCTCAATGCGGACCTTCGGCAGCAGCTCTA
>Ga0315280_10000381_pt1 | contig 81839 bp, 86 predicted proteins | sample YL17G06_40_MG_FD_203697 | JGI IMG/M metagenome (GOLD analysis project Ga0315280, IMG submission 203697) | Sediment microbial communities from Yellowstone Lake, YNP, Wyoming, USA - YL17G06_40 | ecosystem: Environmental > Aquatic > Freshwater > Lake > Sediment | place: USA: Wyoming | collected... | reverse complement strand
ATGCGCTATTATAGCTTACTAGCATGAGAATCAGACCGCGATTCAAGCTTTGGTTCGTCGGCGAAGATGAGGAATACGTATTCGGCCTTGGTACGATGCGGCTTCTTGCCGAAATTGAGAGACTTGGCTCCATAAGCGCCGCCGCGCGTGAGCTGAGAATGTCATATCGCTACGCTCTGGAACGCATAACCGTCGTTGAAAAACGGCTCAGTCGCTCTCTTGTCGACAGGACGCGAGGCGGAAAAGAGGGGGGAGGGGCGAAGCTAACTGCGTTCGGTCACGAGCTTCTGGAGGATTATCAAGGCATGGAAGGTTCGTTGAACCAGCTCACGAAGTGGTCCGTCGACCTCAGTGATTGACTGTCGCACGAACTAGCCGCCTGAAACAGGCGGAAAGATCGCAACTTCATCGCCGTCGGACAGAATCGTAGCGAGCGCTTCCATGTCGCGTATATTCTTGCCATTGACGAGGATCGTGATGTAGGGGCGGACCTCACCGTCTTCGCAGAGCAGCGGCTGCAACGCAGGGTGCTCTGATCGAAGTGCCGTCAGTACCTCGCGTATAATGCTTGCCTCCAAAACGAGTCGTGGCTGCCCTACGATTTCGCGTAAATTTGCGAACAAACGAACGCTTACAAGCCCCATTACTTACCTACTCGCCTATGTTCACTATAAATACTTTCTGTCGTCTTGGCAAGACCATACATATATATGACTCGCATCATATAAAATAGTACAAACATTTGATCTTTGCCTACTGCTTGATATTGCGTTATTTCACGGATCTAAGAATGCGACAAATATCTCGCCTAGTGTCCTTTCACAATACAGCGCGTTTTTATAAGTTCTTGTTGAGTAAACACTTGTTTTGTTCGCGTTTTAAACCGAGCAGGATTACAGATATGGCGACGGGTGCACAACCGCGGCGAGGGTCGTGAAACAATCTGCGTTGGATTTGGCTGCTTATGCTGATCGCTAGGTATGTTCCGAAGAATTGTATGGCGTGCAAGTCGTGCGAGCTCGCTTGCGCGCTGAGGCATAGCACGTCAGGGGACATCAACGGTTCAATAACCGAGTATCCTCGCCCTCTTTCGAGGCTAAAAATAGGAGTTAAGGACGGTAATTTGCATCTGACGAGGTGTCTTCACTGTAAGCGACCAAAATGCATTGAAGTCTGTGAAGCAAGAGCGATTACAAAAAATGACGATGGTGTGGTAACGATTAACGACGAACGCTGCACTGGATGCGCTGAATGTGTTGAGGCGTGCCCCTTTGGGGCGATACAGATGCGCGACCACGAAGCGGTAAAATGCGATCTCTGCAGCGGCGCGGCGGAGCTATCGTGCGTACTTGCGTGTAAGTGTGGTGCATTGATATATGGACAAGAGACGTAACAAAGCGAATCCAAAGGTGGGGACGGTGGATCCCGCGGCACTCGAGATGTTGCCGCTTGCGCAACGGAACAATATGGAGACGATGTGGGACAGGGCCGACTCCATGCAGCCGCAGTGCGGCTTCGGTGAGTCCGGCTTGTGCTGTCGGATCTGCTTGCAGGGACCCTGTCGCATCAATCCTTTCGGAAAAGAGCCACAACGAGGTATCTGTGGGGCGAAAGATTACACAATTGTGGCGCGAAACTTGATCCGGATGATGGCAGGCGGCTGTGCTGCTCACTCTGATCACGGAAGACACCTTGCGCAAGCCCTCAAAGGGGTCGGCGAGGGTAAGGCACCCGACTATCGCGTAAAAGACGAGACGAAATTACGTGCACTTGCCGCAAAGCTCGGTTTGGAGAACGAAAAGAGTGTAAACGAGCTTGCAGTGGCCGTGGCGAATTCAGCATTGGAGGACTTCTCACGGAATGACGATGAGGTGTGTAACTGGCTCAAGATCATGCTCCCCGCAAAACGGCTGGAGCTTCTTGAGCGAAATGACGTCGTCGCGACCAACATTGACAAGGGCATCACTGAAGTCATGCACAGGACTCACATGGGATGTGACGCTGATCCGGTGCCGTTGATATTCGGTGGTATCAAGTGCTCACTCGGAGATGTCACCGGCGAGAACATAAGCTCGAGCCTCTCAGACGTCTTATTCGGCGTCCCGCAAATGGTAGTGTCCCAGGCCAATCTCGGCGCGCTGAAAGAGGACTACGTCAACGTCTGCGTACACGGACACAATCCCATTCTTGGCGAAGTGATATGCGACGCTGCAGATGAGCTGCAAGGTGAAGCCACTGCTGCGGGAGCAAAGGGAATCAATATCGTCGGCATTTGTTGCACTGCCAACGAACTGCTGATGCGGAGAGGTATCCCGATCGTCACTAATTTTGCGAGCCAAGAATTGGCAATAATGACAGGCGTCGTCGACGTGATGGTCATTGACTATCAATGCATCGCGCCATCGGTCGGATTCTGGACACAGTGTTTCCACACGAAGCTGATATCAACGATGCCGATTACCCGTATCCCCGGCGATACGCACATCGAATTCAATGAAGCAGCGGCGCGTGAAGGTGCCAACGAGATCGTGCGCGTCGCGATTGAAGCTTACAAGAACAGAGACCCCACAAAAATCTCCATCCCTGACATCTCGAGCAAGGTCGTCGCAGGATTTAGTCTCGAGCACATAAAGTCGTTGTTAAGCACCTTTAATGAAAAGGAACCACTCAAGTATCTCGCTGATAAGATCCGCAGCGGAGAGGTTCAGGGCATCGCACTTATCGCAGGGTGTAACAATCCCGCTAAGGCTGAACACGACCTTTGCCATTTGACGATCGCTAAAGAGCTAGTCAGACACAACATACTGACGCTTGTAACCGGTTGTGCAGCCCAATCCCTCGCGAAGCACGGCTTGTTGACGCCAGAAGCAGTCGAGGAGCACGCAGGCGAATCCCTCAAGGCGTTCCTCAAAGACGTCGGCGAAAAGACCATCGGCGAGTCATTGCCGCTCGTACTCCACATGGGATCCTGCGTTGACAACTCTCGCGTGGAAAACTTCGTCAGTGAACTCGCACAGGTGATGGGCGTCGACATACAAGATCTCCCGATCGTCGCGAGCGCTCCAGAAGCGATGAGCGAAAAAGCTGTGGCGATTGGGACGTGGTGCGTCGCAACGGGATGGCCCACCCACGTCGGGGTTTATCCATTCATAAAGGGAAGTCCTCTCGCTGATGAGGTGGCCCAGGCAACCGCAAAGGACGTCTACGGCGGTCACTTCATATTCGAGCCCGATCCTACGATCGCCGCGAAGACACTGGTGAACACCGTTCAGTACCGCAGATGGAAGATGAACGCGCACAGTGAACTCGATGGGGGGGTCACGTACTGGAACGGTACCACGCCGGCAGTCACGGCACCGCCGCTCTCGAATGAAGCTCTCTACAAAAAAGCGATTGACGGGGCCATTATCGCAACTGGATACGCAGATCAGCTGCTCAACAAGGCGATACGTCAACACGGTCGTGATAAGGAGATCGGATACCCCAACACCGGGTATTATCTTCCGTGCATCACCGCGTGGACAGGTGAACGAGTGACGAAACTCGCGCAGTTGCCGCGGCTCCTCGGAGAGGTGAGGGGAAAGATTAGGGAGGAGTACACGTTTGACAACGCGGTGGCCTCAGGCGAAGCGACGATGATCGCTGCAGAGATCGTTGAGGCCCTCAAGTACATCGACAATCCCGACCCTTATGCGGATACGCCGTACTCCGGGTTCGTCGGCGACGCGGTACTCCGAAAGTTGGGGATCTCGTTCGTCGACGATACTATACCGGGAGTCCTTGTGTTGGTGGGAAAGGCGAAGGACCCTGCTTTGCTTGCGAAGATCATCAGAGACTGTCAGAGTAAGGGCATGCTGGTGATCCCTACCTTTGACACCATACAGCAGATTACCGAGGCAGGCATTGAGATAGGTGAGCATAAGGGACTTGACCGGCTGCTGTTTTGCGTGGGCGAATTCACGCAAGCGATTCACGGGTTGAGCTTTGCGATCCGCGCCGCGCTGACCTTCGGGAACGTCAAGCCAGGAGATCGGAAAAGCCTCCTTGAGTACCTAGCAAAGCGGCCGAAAGTCGTCGTCGTCCAGTTAGGTCCAATTGACGACATTAAGGCTGCGATCGAGTTCGCCGTGCTGTTCAATGGCTCGCCGACGATCACCGATCAAGATGTGGAGGAAGTGCCGGGCAAATATGAGGTGGAGAAGGATTACAATCAGATCGTCGCCCACGCGATCGAGATACGGAACATGAAGGCGACGTTTGGCGAGGTCTCATTACCGGTCGCCTACGGGCTTGCGTTCGAGGGAGAAACGGTGCGCAAGCCGCAGACCTATGTCGAGTGCGGGGGTCCGACTAAGACAAAGGTGTTTGAGCTCGTCAAGATCCGCGACGCTGATATGGTTAAAGACGGCGAGATCACGCTGATCGGGAAGGACGTCGATGAGATGGAAGAGGGGAGCACGTCAGCGCTCGGAATTCTCGTTGAAGTGTATGGGAAGCACATGAAAACGGAGTTTGAGCCCGTCGTCGAACGGCGCATCCATCAATTCATCAACTATGCGGAAGGCGCATGGCACACGGGTCAGAGAAACCTGATCTGGGTGCGACTGAGCAAGAACAGTGTGGCTAACGGGCTTCGCCTCAAGCACTTCGGCGACATCCTTTACCATAAGATGAAAGAGGAGCTCGGCGGTATTATCAGTCGAATACAGGTTACAATCATCACCGACGAGAAGGAGGTGGAAAAGCATCTGCCTGAGGCTGAGGAAACTTACGCAGAGCGGGATCGGCGGATTGCAGGGCTGACGGACGAGAGCGTAGACGCGTTCTACGCATGTACATTATGTCAGAGCTTCGCCCCGAGCCACGTATGTATTATCTCTCCCGAACGCCTCGGGCTGTGTGGCGCATTGAACTGGCTTGATGCCGCGGCGGGGTACAGTATCGATCCAAACGGGCCAAATAAGCCGGTAGAGAAGGGCACAACGATTGACGAGCAGAAGGGCCAGTGGTCAAACGTCAACAAAGCGGTCCGCGAGTTCACCCACGGCAACATCGAGCGGATGAATCAGTACACTATGATGGAGGACCCGCAGACGTCGTGCGGATGCTTCGAGTGCATCGTAGCGATTAGCAGTGACCTGCAGGGCGTGATAGTAGTCAACCGCGAGTACACGGGAATGACCCCCATCGGAATGAAGTTCTCAACCCTTGCCGGGTCTGTAGGCGGGGGCAATCAAACGCCCGGATTCATCGGCGTCGGCAGGCAGTTCATTACGAGCAAGAAGTTTATCCGCGCAGACGGGGGGCTAACGCGCGTTGTTTGGATGCCGAAAGAGCTCAAAGAAGCGATGCGAGAAGATCTTGAGAAGAGAGCAAAGGAACTCGGCTTACCGGACTTAGTAGACAAGATCGCCGACGAAACTATTACGACGGATGCGGATGAACTAGCGGAGTACTTGGCGAAGGTCGATCATCCGGCGCTACGCATGTCGCCGATGGGCATGTTTTAAACGCGGCGTCGTGAGAGGCTCGGGAGTTACGGCGATGGTAGCAATTCCAAAGGAAAGTTGGAGCGGAAAAATAAAGGAGATCGCGTTCGGGGCAGCTGAAGACGAAGGGGGAACAAGGGACAGGAAACTCCTTTTAGGCGGAGAGACGGCTCTTCCGTTCTTGGCGTTCGAGGGTAAGGTTTCGCGACCGGCTATCGGAATGGAGGTGATCGATCGCGTTGGCGAAGACTACCCTCAGATGATCATCGATGAAATCGGCGACATCATCAATGATCCTGTTGCGTGGGCGCACGCGTGCATTGATGTCCATGGTGCAGATTTCATCTGTCTCAAGCTGCTGAGCACGAATCCGGAAGAAGCAAACGTCAGCGCTGAAGATGCGGCATCCCTAGTTTCGACCGTGCTCGGGCAGGTGAAGGCACCGCTGATAATACAAGGAAGCGGCGATTATGAGAAGGACGCCCGCGTTATGGAACTCTGTGGCGACGCTGCCAAGGGAGAACAGTGTTTGCTCGCGCGCGCGGAACCGGACAGTTACAAGTCGATCGCCGTTGCTGCCACTGCAAACGGCCACGCGGTCGTCGCGTTCTCAAACATCGACGTGAATATCGCCAAGCAGCTCAATATTATGCTCACTGAGTTTGGCGTGCCGCTCGATCATATCGTCAGCGACCCGCTAATGGCGGGAATTGGCTTTGGGATGGAGTACGCCTACTCAGCTATGGAGCGGATTAAACTCGCCGGCCTTGTGGGAGACAAGATGCTCCAATCTCCGATGATCGCCGACATAAGCGTGGCGTGGAGCGCGAAGGAAGCCTATCGCGTAGACGCCAAGCTGGGCGACGAGAGGGACAGGGCGGTCTTTTGGGAGGTGGGCTCTGCGCTGGCGGCCTTAATGGCTGGTGCGAACGCGTTGATACTTCGACACCCGAAGTCTGTAGCGATCGTGAGAAAAGTTGTCGATGAATTGATGGGATAACGACCATGCCGATGACAGCGCTCGATATATTCAAACTCTTAGCCAAAAAAAATTGCGGCGAATGCGGAGTCCCCACGTGCTTGGCGTTTGCCATGATGTTGGCCAACAAGCAGACAGAGCTTGCGAAATGTCCGTATGTCTCGCCTGAAGTGGTGCAACAACTCGAAACCTCTGCTTCGCCGCCTATGCGCACCGTCACCGTCGGTGACCTTCAAATCGGAGGCGAAACCGAGCTTTTCAGACACGAGAAGAAGTTTTTCAACCAGACGGCATATGCGGTGGTAATCGAAGATGACGGCGACAACGAAAGCATCGTAGAACGGGCTAAAAAGCTCGATTCGATGAAATACGAGCGGATTGGCACCATCTCTGGCGTCGACTTGGTTGCGGTCAAATCGAAAGGGGATGCACGGCGGTTCTCCGAAGTGGTGATGCTTGTTAAGGAAAACAGCGGATTGCCGTTCGTTTTGATGAACGATGACCCCCAGGTCGTTGAAGCAGGGCTTAAGGCCGTGTCGAAGGCCAAACCGCTAATTTACGCCGGCAATGCGAACAACTGTGCGGCCCTCGCAAAACTCGCACGGCAGTATGCGTGCCCGCTCGCGCTATGCTCAGACGACGTTGATGAGCTTGTGTCGCTGTCTGAAATGGCAAAGAGTGAGGGCGTCGATGACATCGTGTTAGATCTAAATCTCGGTGCCAAGCCATTACGCGACGCTTTGGAATGGCTAACCATCTTACGTCGGCTCAGTGTCAAGAAGCTTTTCAGGCCGCTCGGCTACCCTGTCATGCTAAACTTGGACATTGGGACGGACATCGAGACGCAAGCGATAAGGGCCGCAATAGGAACGCTAAAGTACGCGTCGCTGATTATCTTTGGCGACCTCGATGCCGCGCGGTTATACCCCCTTACGACGCTGAGGACCAATATATACACCGATCCCCAGGCGCTCATACAGGTCAATCCAGGTCTCTATGACATAGGAAAGCCGAACCGGAACTCGCCGGTTATCGTTACGTCAAATTTCTCGCTCACGTATTTCACCGTGGCAAGTGATATTGAGGCGAGTAAGGTTCCGGCGCGCCTTCTCGTGGTGGATACCGAAGGATTGTCGGTGATGACAGCGTTCGCTGCTGACAAGTTCACGCCAGAGATAATCGCGCAAGCGCTTGAGGAATCTAAGGTTGCAGAAAAGGTGGATCACCGAAAGCTCATCATTCCCGGCATGATCGCTATGCTGAAAATGAAACTTGAGGACCTCACGGGCTGGGAAGTCATCGTCGGCGTTAAGGACTCATCTGCACTTCCGAAATATTTGAAGGAGCTTGCCAACGAATAGCGCTACGGCGCTATCGAGCGCTCCGCAATTTTGCGAACTGCTTTGAACGCTGCCGAATCACTCGGCAGCTCAAACAAAGACCTCCCCTCTAGCGCATACCCTTCAATTAAGGCGTCTGTCGGAACGGCGCCGATGAGGTCCAGTTGCTGTTGCCGGATTTGGCTCATGATGCCGTCGGGCACGCTATTTTTGACTTCATTCAGCACCAAATATGTTTTTCCTACGACGAGATTGAGATCCTCGGAGAGCTTCTTGATCCGACTCGCGGTGGTTATGCCCAGCGCGGTCACGTCACTCATAATGAACAGAACGTCAACGTCCCTCGTCGTCCGTCTTGAAAGGTGTTCCATTCCCGCTTCGTTGTCAATCACGATGTAATCGTAATTGACGGAGAGCCTGTCCAGGACATCTCGCAAAACGTTGTTGATGTAGCAGTAGCATCCGGGTCCTTCAGGCCGCCCCATAGCGATGAGGTCGAACGTGTCCCCTTCAACGAGAGCTAGTCGTATCTGGTACTCGATAAGCTCACTTTTAGCAACGCCTGCGGGAAACGACTCTTTGAGCAGATCCTCTCGCAAGTCGCCAATGGTCTGCTTAACGCGAAGTCCGAGTCGCGCATCTAAGTTTGAGTTGGGATCTGCGTCTACCGCCAAAATGGCGCCGTTCTCGGTGCTCAGATGTTTTATGAGGAGCGAAGCAAAAGTCGTCTTGCCGGTTCCGCCTTTACCCGTTATCGCAATGGTTTGCACGCTGTGTCTCCGTGACGCTATATGAGGGAGTTACGACCCTCACCGCCTAAACCTACGCTGCTATGCTACTTAAATGGAGGTACGCTCGCGACTTCTCTCTTTGTGCTCGCTTGAAGTGGAGGCGCTTATCTCACGAAGTCGGTCATCGGGGACGGATCATCACCCCGCACTGCGGCATATGACTAACTGGATGCGCTTGAGCTGCTTATGTGTAGACTCGTCGGACAACGTGGGGAAACTGGTCAAGTTCAGTGTGCGGAATGAACAATGCTGAGGTAAACTCTTTAAAGAACATGCTGCTGACGCTCAACTCAATGTGTGTCATATTTTTGACGATTTCTGCTGCTTTGTCTTGCAGGTCTCGCGACAGCAACACCATTCGCGCTCCACCAAGAGCCCCATTGCCGATGAACTTGAACTTGTCGAGCGATAGATCAGGCAGCAACCCAATCGTGATCGCTTTCTTGACGTCGAGGTAGTTGCCGAAACTCCCTGCGATGAAGACATTGCATAGGTCGCCAAATTGGCAGTCAAACGTTTTGAGCAGCACGCTGCAGCTCGCGTAGACAGCGGCCTTCGTTCGCAATATGTTTTGAATGTCTACATCGGTCATCACTATGTTTTTGTCGATGGCTGTGTCTTCTTTGAACGCCACAACGAACTGGTTGCCGTTACTTCCGACTTCAGTCCTGACGCTGTTATTGTCCAGCTGAATTTTCCCCGTTCGGTCAATTACGCCGTTACTGAAGAGCTCTGCGATGAGTTCGATGAGGCCGGATCCACAAATGCCCTTTGCCTTTGCGTTGCCGATGGTCGAGTACTCTACTAGGCCGTTGTTGATCCACAAGCGCTCAATTGCGCCGTTCATCGCCCGTACGCCGAACTCCACTTCCCCGCCTTCAAAGGCCGGACCCGCTGAACAAGAGCACGACACGAGGAAGGTATCATTTCCGAGCACTACCTCGCCGTTGGTGCCGACGTCGATGAGCAATGAGACGTCCTTATTGTCGCTCATTCCTGACGCAATGACGTCAGCTGTGACGTCGCCGCCGACGTAGCTGCTCCGGCACGGAAGCGCATAGATATACGCGTTTGGGTTGACGCTCATCCCGAGCTTCACTGCCTTCATCTGGGGAACGAAGGACATCACGGGTATATACGGCTCGTGGCGTATGTACTTGGGATCCAACCCATAAAAAAGGTGCATCATAACGGTATTGCCTGAAAGGACCGCGCGGCAAATTCTTTCGTATCGCATGTTGTTTTCGATGACGAGCTCTCGTATGAGGTCGTTGATACCGTATCTAATTGTGCTCGTTAGCTTCTGAAGGCCATCTTCGTACTCTTCAGTGTACATCACTCGTGAAAGGACATCCTCGCCGTACACGACTTGCTTGTTATAGTCGGATCGCGCGTCAATCACCCTGCCAGTTGTCAGATCCACTAACTCGACGACGATCGTCGTAGTGCCTATGTCCACCGCGATCCCGATTAGATCGTTGTCTGAGGGGGGGCCGATGTCGATAATCTCTTTTCTGTCCCAGAGATCCATTAGCGTCACGTTCACGTTCCATTGGTTGTCTCGGAGTACCTTGCTTAACTTCTTTAAGGTCGGTAGCCCGATCGTGACGTGCCCCATATCGTGATTGCGCAGCGCGTGTGTCACTCTGTCGAGGTCGCTCACGTAATCGGCCAATGACGGGGGAGTGAGGGAAAGCGGTACCTTCAGCACGGGCGGAGCAATCGCTGGCAAGGACGCGATCACGCTTGTCATGAGTATTTGGTGCGACTCCACTCTGCTTTCTTTGGGTACGGTCACTTTCAAATTGCCAGCGACTCGAGCCAAACACGCCAAAAAATAGCCGCGCGCTCTTTCTTCAGCGGTAAGTAGGTCAGTTTCGTCGCTCTGGACGTTCCCATCGATGAGGACCTTGCACTTACCGCATTTGCCCCGCCCTCCGCAGATGCTGTCGATATAGATGTCAGAGCTCGTAGCCGCATCAAGTACGGTGGTTCCGCGTTCAACCTTGACGGTTTTGTGATCAGGTTCAAAAACAACCTTGAATTCTTTCTTCAAATTGCCCCAAAAGCCTCACATTGTGTTCAAAATTGACGTGTCGTTATATACTATATTTTTATATATAGGTTGCGAGAAGGCTAGCTTCGTACGCGTTCATCCGAAAGCGTTAAAGTGTAACACACATCTAATCACTTGCGCGGGAGCAGCGAGGATATCTATGATAATTATTGGCGGCAATATCAACGGCTACTCAAAATCTGTCGGAGCCATCATCGATCGACGAGATACAAAAGCCGTTCAGGACCTTGCAATTCAGCAAGTCGACGCGGGGGCGCAAATCATCGACCTCAACGTGGGGCTTGGCAGGAGCGACGCAATTGAGCTGATGAAATGGTTGGTGACGACCGTGCAAGATGTGATCGACGTCACGCTTTGCGTCGATACCCCCAAAATCGAGGTGATGAAAGCAGGCATCGATGAGGTCAAAGGAAGGTCTATGATCAATTCTATCTCCGCTGAACAGGAGAAGATGGCCACGCTTTTTCCGCTTGGCGCGGAAAACGATTCAGACATTATCTGCATGACGATGGACGAGAAGTACATCCTCGGTGATGTCGACAAACGGGTGGAACAGGCGGCGACACTCGTCGCAAACGCCTGTGAGTACGGGATTGATGTGGAGAAGCTGTACGTCGACCCCGTATGTCTGCCGGTGAGCACCGCGCAGGATCAAGCGCCGGTAGTCGTCGAAGCGGTGCGGCAAATTGGCCTGCTTACCAGTCCCGCGTCAGTGCTAAAGACGACCGTTGGCCTCAACAACATCTCGCACGACACCAAGAACCCGCGGCTCATAGAAAGGACGTTTTTGGCGATGCTGATCGGCGCTGGTCTTTCATCAGCAATAATAAACACCGGGGATCGAGACCTACTAGACATGATAAAAACGTGCGACGTCCTGCTTAACAAGGACGTATACGCCGCTGACTATTTGAAAGCGTAAAACTGAACGTGCTGACGGGGCAGTTGGTCAATTTGCGCTCTTGAGCCGCGTCGTGCCTCAACTTTTCCTAAAGCTTAAATAGCATCCCTCTTTATTATACCGGATGGGTTTGGTCACATGAAGTCAGAAATACTATCAGAGATCAAGGCTGCTGAAGCAGAAGCCCAGCGGATGATCAACGAAGCGCAGACCCAAAAAGAAGCAACAATCGAGGACGCAAAAAAGAAATCGTTTGAAATTGTCGATGCCGCAGAGAAAGAAGCGAGCACGATAGCCGACGATTTGAATGCGAGCGCCGATTCAGAGATAAACAAGGCCAAGCAAGAGATCCATCAAGCGGGAGAGGCAGATATTCTAAAAGTGAAGGAGCGCGCAGAGAAAAAGCACGCTGAAGCGCTCTCTTATTTAATAGAGGAGTTTAAGAGGACGCATTATGTTTGAGCCGCAAGCGATGACCAAGGTCATCATTGCAGGGTCTAAAGACTATATGAGCACCGCTGTAGACGCGATGCACAAGCACGATGTCGTTCACATTGCTGACTTCACCGATGAAGGTGAAGACTTCAAAATCGGCAAGCCGCACGCCAGCATCACCAAGCTCTCTCAGCGTGCAGTCTCCCTTCGCTCCATAGCCAGTTATCTCAGCATCAAAGGGAAAGAGGACATTCCGAACAAGTACCCCGAAGGCGCCATCATCGATACGCTCGACGAGAAAACGGAGCGCCTCGATTTTGAAGTTGCGCAAGTAGCAGACAGAATCAGCCAGATAGACTCCAGCATCAAGGAGGTCAAAGACAAGAAACGGATGCTCGAGCCTCTGAGGAGCTTTGACCTGCCACTTGATCTGTATCGCGGTTATAGCTCACTCGCGGTGTTTGTCGGGACACTGAAAGGGTCACCCGCGATCGACGACATCACAAATGACTATGAGCTCGAAGCCGCGCCCTATGGGAGGGGACAGGCAATCGCTCTTTTTGTGCCACGCGAATTTGAGGAGGATGTTCAGAAGCGCTTGCAGGACCAGGGCTACTCAGCTCTCCCGCTCCCTGAAATGGAGGGGACTCCAAAGGACTTGCTGTTAGACCTTGAAGCACAGCTTGAAGAACTTGAATCGGAAGAAGCAAAGAGCGACGAGGATCTGGCAGAACTCCGTCAAAAGTATATCGATTATATCCTCGCCTCAGACGAGTACCTCTCGATAGAAACGCAAAAAGCGGAAGCCCCGTTGCGCTTCGCCACTACGAAAAATGCATTCATTGTCGAGGGCTGGGTTCCCACCAAGGACCTGGAACTGGTTCAAGGTGACATGGACGCCGCAACCAACGGACACGTTGTCGTTGCTGTCGACACGTCTGAAGCCGCCGATGTAGACAAAGTCCCCATAGCACTCAGTAACCCGATGCCTTCACGGCCACTCGAGGTTCTCGTAAAGGCCTTTTCACTTCCAAAGTATAACGAGATCGATCCGACGACGTTCATGGTCTTCCTGTATCCTTTTCTTTTTGGCTTGATGCTAGGCGATATCGGTTATGGCGTAGTGGTTATCGCACTCGCCGTCTTGTTGACTAGAAGAATAAAATCGGAAGGCGTTCGAGCTTTAGCGGCAGTGGCTCTCTATGCGGGCATTAGCTCGGTCATATTCGGGTTTATATTTAACGAATTCTTCGGTGCGGAGGTCTTTGGACACAAGGGGATACTTTCATTCGTACAAGAGTATCCGGCGATCCCGCGGTTGGACAACGTGCTGACGCTGCTCGTCGTGACGTTGATGATTGGCGTTTTGATGCTAACACTCGGGTACGTCCTTGGATTTGTCAATGAGTATAGGCAGCACGGGTTGAAACACGCCGTCTTTGCGAAGGTGAGTTGGATCTGCATGTTGTGGGGCGGCGTGCTTGTTATCGCCCTCATCTTGCCCCCTCTTACAACCGGATCGGGCATTCAACTGTCTGTCGGACTGGTAGGGGGTTTGGCAGTCGCAGTTGTCGGTTTTGTTATGTTAATCATGGGCGAAGGCGTCATTGGCATTGTAGAGCTTCCGGGCCTGCTTTCTAACGTGCTTTCGTACTCTCGATTGCTCTCAATCGGTATTTCATCAGCGGGCATAGCACTCGCCGTAAACAGGTTATCGGACGCCCTATTTTTTTCCAAAGGAGGCGTTTTTATCATTTTGGGTGTTTTGCTGCTAATCGTTGGCCACGCGGTCAATACCGCTTTGGGCATTTTGGATTCTGGGTTACAGGCTTTGAGGTTACATTACGTTGAATTCTTCACGAAGTTCTATCGCGGAGGAGGAATTAAGTACAAACCGTTTGGTTTTAGAAGAAAGTACACGGAGGAAAAATAAAATGGTAGATCCAATGGGAGCAGGGCTGATCGCACTGTCAGCAACGATAGCGATCAGCGCAACGGGATTCGCAGCCGCCTTAGGCGAGCAAGTTATTGGTTCAGCAGCTATCGGAGTCATGGCGGAAGACGAAGGCTTCTTCGGGAGGGGTTTGGTCATGACCGTCATCCCCGAGTCTATCGTAATCTTCGGACTCGTCGTGGCGTTGATCTTGCTCTTCGTTGCCTTGCCTTCACTAGGTTGAGGACCTATGGGCTTAGAGGTCGTCGTTAAAGACGTCCTGGCACGAGGAGAGGCGGAAGCCACTCGCATCAAACAAGAAGGGATGGATGAAGCGAACGCTATGATCGCCGGGGCTGAAAATACCGCACGCCAGATCATTGACGAAAAAAGGGAGCAGGCAGTCGAGCTAATTGAGCGTCGGCGAAACAGGGAAATATCCAGCACGAATCTCGAAGTCAAGCGAGCTATCCTCAACGCGAAAAAGGAACTGGTTGACAAAGTTTACGACGAAGCGATAGGGGTTCTGGCATCGCTTCCTGAATCCGAACGAGAAACCATCATCAAAAAGCTGCTAGAATCGCAAACAGAGTCTACTCGAGTGTTTTCGAATACAAACGACGAGTCCTTAGTGAAACGAATCAGCGGCTTAGAGTACGGTGGGACGATTCCGTGTTCGGGAGGCATAATGCTAGAAAACGAGGACGGCACCGTTCTACGCGACCTGACCTTCGATACCCTTCTCAAAAGCGTGCGTGAGAAGTCTTTGAAACAACTCAGAGAGATCTTAAGCGTGTAAGCGATGAAAGCGCGATCAAAAAAGCGCAGATACGCAGGATCCTCAGTCAAAGCGAGATATGCCTACGGCACGGCACGAGTGCGCGCGATGAAGATGAAGCTTTTTCCGAAGGAGACCTACCCAAAACTGCTCGTGATGGCGCTTCCTGAGCTAACGCGCTTTATTGAAGAGTCAGAGTACAAAGCGGAAGTCGACGAACTCGCACGGAAATACTCAGGTGTTGACTTAATCGAATTCGCCACTCATTTGAACTTGGCCCGGACCTTTGTCAAGCTCGCGGAGATGACGATGGGCGAACCTCACGAGTTGATCGTTGAATATCTGCGGCGCTGGGATATCCGGGAACTCAAAACCATACTTAGAGGAAAAATGTACGGCGCCTCCGACGAGGAGATATTGCGTGTGCTCGTACCCAGCGGTGAGCTGTCCCTCGAGTTCCTACAAAATCTCGTCCGGAAGCCGAGCGTTGAAGCGGTCATTGCGGCACTGGAGGGCACCGTTTATTACGATGTCATCAAAGATGTCGACTATTCTCAGTCTTTGACGGAGCTGGAGGACGCACTCGACAAGTTCTACTACGTCAGAATGGTTGACCTCGTTTCTAAGATAACGGGCTCCTCGTTGTATTTAAGCGTCGTTCAAATGGAGATTGACGTAGCTAATCTAAAAACGTTGTTTAGGTTAAAAAAAGCAGGCATTTCTGGCTCTCGAGTGCTCGAATATGTCATACCCAACGGACTGTACCTCACCAGTCCGGAGATCGAGAAGATGGCCAATGTGCCGTTTGCGGAATTCGTCACTCTCTTGCGCAAATATCCATACTGGGATGCTATTTCTGACATCGTCACAGAGCGAATGGAATCACTGAGCAAGATCGAACTACGGCTTGACAAGTACCTAAACGAGCACGTGTGGAAAACCTCCACGTATCATCACTTGACCGTGTTGCCGATGTTGGGCTATATGTTAAGCAAAGATACGGAAGTTGAAAATATCCAAGCGATAGCGCGAGGCAAAGAGGCAAGGCTCTCAGAAGAAATCATTAAAGATCATTTGATACTGTAAGAAAACACGATCAGTGGCAAGTAGTCTATAAGCGGTGGTTCGCGTGGAAGTTGCAGTTGTTGGCAATGCGGATTTTGTGACCGGTTTTCTCTTGGCAGGCGTGCGAAAGACTTTCATCACAACTGATGCTAGTTTGGAGCCGACACTAAAGGAGGTCTTAAAGGAGGAGGACATAGGGATCTTGATCATGAACAGCGATGATGTGGAAAAACTGTCGACGCCTTTGCGAATAGCGTTGGACGATTCGGTCGAACCGACCGTCATCTCGATTGGCGGAGCGGCAGATACGCGTACCCACCTGAGGGAGAAGATTAAGCGATCCGTAGGTGTTGACTTGTGGAAGTAGCACAAAAGGGAAGGATTTACCGGGTTGCAGGACCCGTCGTTACGGTTACTGGGATCGAAGCAAAGATGTATGACCTGGTTAAGGTCGGTGATGAAGGCTTAATGGGAGAGGTTATAGAGATCGACCGGGATAAGTTCATCATTCAAGTTTATGAAGATACGTCGGGCCTCAAGCCCGGAGAGCCCGTCGAAAACACTGGGCTCCCCCTCTCGGTTGAGCTGGGGCCCGGTCTGTTAAGTTCAATTTATGACGGTATCCAACGACCGCTTCCGGTGTTGAACGCTCAGCTGGGCGACTTTATCGAGAGGGGAGTCGCTGCCGCGGGACTCGACCACTCAAAGAAATGGGATTTCGTGCCTGAGGCGAAAAAGGGCGAGGAAGTTCGGGGAGGGCAATCTATCGGCTACGTGCAAGAGACAGCCAACCTGAAGCACAAGATCATGGTCCCACCTAGCAAGAGCGGAACCATAGCAACCATCGAGTCGGGCGAACACACAGTGGATGACGTGATCTGCACCCTCGACGACGGAACCCAACTTAAGCTCATGCAGGAATGGCCCGTTCGCGTGTCGAGACCGTCAATTGAGAAGCTGATGCCTGATACCCCGCTTGTTACGGGACAACGGATTCTGGACGCCCTGTTCCCCGTAGCGAAAGGCGGAACCGCAGCGATCCCTGGGCCATTTGGCTCCGGAAAGACGGTCGCGCAGCAACAACTCGCGAAATGGTCCGACACGCAGATTGTGGTATATATCGGTTGTGGGGAGCGAGGCAATGAAATGGCCGACGTGCTTACCGAATTCCCGGAGCTCGAAGACCCCCAAACAAATGCGCCGCTTATGGACCGAACCGTGCTCGTGGCGAATACCTCAAACATGCCAGTTGCAGCGCGTGAGGCGTCCGTTTATACGGGTTTGACTATTGCCGAATACTACCGCGACATGGGATACGACGTCTCCCTCATGGCGGACTCGACGTCGCGGTGGGCTGAAGCGATGCGCGAGATATCCTCACGTCTCGAGGAAATGCCTGGAGAAGAGGGGTATCCCGCCTACCTTGCTGCGAGGCTCTCGGAATTTTATGAGCGCGCTGGGCGTGTAAAGACTCTCGGCGGCGGTGAGGGTTCTATCACCGTTATCGGGGCGGTAAGCCCCCCTGGGGGCGATTTCTCAGAGCCTGTAACTCAAAACACGCTTAGGATCGTAAAGGTATTTTGGGCTCTTGACAGCAAGCTCTCGCAACGGCGTCACTTCCCGTCCATTAATTGGCTCGATTCGTATAGCCTGTATACCCAGAACCTCGCAGAATGGTTTGTAGGCCATGTTGCGGGAGATTGGGAGGAACTGAGAATGCGGGCTATGGCGATACTGCAGAAAGAGAGCGAACTTCAGGAAGTCGTGCAACTTGTCGGATCTGATGCACTCCCAGATGATGAGCAACTCACCTTAGAGGTTGCACGGATGATTCGAGAGTACTTCTTGCAGCAAAACGCCTATCACGAGGTCGATACCTACTGCGCACTTCAGAAGCAACACGATATCCTAGCCGCTATCATGGTTTATGACGACCTCGCGAGGAAAGCTCTCAATATGGGCAAGCTCGTCGAGGACATCATAAACGTCCCAGCAAAAGCAGAACTGGCACAAATCAAGTTTGAAGAGGAATACGGGACGAAGCTTGAAGAGGTTGAAACGGCCATGCGGGCGGAACTTGCATAGGGTGAAGAGAATGAAAGAATATCGAACAATAACGTCCATCGCGGGGCCCCTCGTTTTCGTTGAGAAAACAGAGCCGGTCGGGTATATGGAGCTTGTCAACGTCATCCTAGACGACGGAACGATAAAAAGAGGGCAGGTTCTTGATACGTCCGAGAAGTTGGTTGCACTTCAAGTGTTCGAGACGACGGCGGGCATTGATACGCACTCGCGCATTCGGTTTACCGGTGAGCTCATCAAGATGCCCGTGTCGAAGGAAATACTGGGTCGAATACTCTCAGGATCAGGTGAACCGCTGGATGGCGGACCAGAAATCGTGCCTGAAAAGCGACTCGACATCACCGGTGCGGCCATTAATCCCTACGCTCGGGACAACCCGTCTGAATTTATCCAAACCGGCGTTTCCACGATAGATGGGATGAACACCCTCGTTCGAGGTCAGAAATTGCCCATTTTCTCTGGATCGGGTCTCCCGCACAACGATCTCGCGCTGCAAATCGCTCGGCAGGCGAAGGTATTAGGCGCAGAAGAAGCCTTTGCGGTCATCTTCGTGGCCATGGGCATCACCGCAGAAGAGGCACAACACTTCATGAACGACTTTGAGAGAACGGGTGCGCTCGAGCGGGCCGTTGTATTCTTGAATCTAGCGGACGACCCTGCCATTGAACGGTTAATTACCCCGCGACTAGCCCTTACAACGGCTGAGTACCTCGCCTTTGAGCACGACATGCACGTGCTCGTCATCCTCACCGATATGACGAACTACTGCGAAGCGCTGCGGCAGATCGGCGCGGCGCGCGAGGAGGTGCCCGGCAGGCGCGGCTATCCGGGATACATGTACACTGACCTTGCGTCTATCTACGAACGGGCCGGACGGATCAAAGGAAAAAGAGGGTCCATCACGCAAATCCCGATACTGACCATGCCTGGCGACGATATCACCCACCCAATCCCTGACCTTACGGGGTACATAACAGAAGGGCAATTCGTAATCTCTCGTGAGTTGCATCGGCGGGGCATCTATCCGCCCGTTAATGTGCTCCCCTCGCTTTCACGCCTTATGAACTCGGGGATTGGGGTTGGAAAGACGCGAGAAGATCACAAGGCCGTTTCGGATCAGCTCTACGCGGCGTACGCAGAGGGCAAGGATCTGCGGGGGCTTGTAGCTATTGTCGGGAAGGAGTCACTCTCAGACCGCGATAAGACGTTGCTCGAGTTTGCCGATGCCTTCGAGGACAAATTCGTGCGGCAAGGCCACGAGGAAGATCGTGGCATTGAGGACACGCTCCAGCTCGGCTGGGACCTACTTGCGGCGCTGCCTGAAGCACAACTGACGAGAATTGACAGGAAGCTCATTGAGAAATATCACCCGGCACACGTCGCAAAAAGGACAGAGGAGCCAGTGCCGGCAGCCTCCTGACAAGGGGGCGCCATCGCGTCGGTACCCGATGAGCGACGCGGACGCGCAGTGCCATAATCCTCGATCGACCAAGGAGAGCGCATGGCTTTAAGGGAAGTAAAACCAACACGATCGGAACTGCTCGAGATCAAGAAGAAAATCCGTCTGTCGGAGTCAGGCTATAACCTGCTGAAGATGAAGCGGGACGGACTCATTCTGGAGTTCTTTGACGTCCTTGAAAAGGCCAAAGACGCGAGCATGGATTTGGCGAATACGTATAAAATCGCAAAAGAGAAGATCGATGTCGCTAAAATGGTCGAAGGCGTGATCGAAGTCTATTCTGCCGCGTTTGCTCTGAAGCATAAGCCGGAGGTCGCGTTAACGAGCAGAAGTTTGATGGGAGTCGTCGTCCCAGAGGTGTCCTTCACCAGCATCAGTCAAAGCATAGATGAGCGGGGGTACGGCATAATCGGGACATCATCCGCCATTGACGAGGCTGCCGCGGCGTATGAGGAGCTGTTAGATAAGGTTATACGCGCCGCCGAAGTAGAAACCGCGGTCAAGCGACTGCTTATGGAGATTGAGAGGATAAAGCGTCGCGTAAACGCCCTCGAGTTTCGCGTTATACCCGACTTAAAAGAGGCGGAGGCGTTCATTGTCTTCAGGCTCGAAGAGATGGAACGCGAAAACATCTTTCGACTTAAGAAAATCAAGCTAAAAGCGGGGGCCCGCGAAGCCGCGTGATATCGGCCTTTTTCGTCGGAGCCAGCGTACCCGTTGCGCTTGCCTCTCTCCTGACATCTCGCGCTGGCTGTGTGATCCGACACGCTGCGCATAACCTCCTACCGACGGAAAAAAATGGAATGACGCGCTGTTTGCGAGAACGTCAGTCGCACGATGCAGATGAGAGGCAACTCTGAAGAATTCATTTCCAAAAAAGATATCTAAACGGAACTAGAATACGATTAGGGGGAGTGTAATGCCTGAAGCCCGAGACGAGGAAGTTGGAAGACGTCTATTTCAAATACACAAGGAAAAAGCCGTTGAAGTTGCGCTCGAAAAAATGCGGCGGAAGATGCCGTCAGAATGGAAGTCATTCACTTCGACAGACATCGACGTGCTCAAGCACATCCTTGGTGAAGCCTGGGTATGTATAAAGCGGAGCGACTGGGAAGGGATCTCTTTTGCAAAGCTGACAAAAGATGATTTAGAGGAAATTATAGTGGTCGCAAAGCAAGTGAGTAGCAAGGAAAAACCAGAGAAAATAGCGGTTGATGAAGTTTGCGCTGCGATAATAGCTAAAGAATAACCTGCATGACGGCCCGTAGAAGAAGCAATCCGTCGTTTTTGACTAGTTGATGCAGGCGAGGTGACCGGGCTTACGCCGCGCCAACAGAAGCAGGTGACAGTTTTTTCTTTGTAGCATTCCGTCTTCGTTCGAGGATCTTCTTGACCTTCTTTAGTCGAAACAAATCCTCCCTCTCCCGCTCTTCGATGGCTAACTTGATGTATTTTGCCTGCCGCTTTAGCTCAGGGATCAGTACTTGCTCGAGGGCATTTACTCGCCTTCTATTCATTTGAATCTCGTCTCCGAGCCTTCTCAGCGATGTTTCAGTTTCTGCCAGGCCGATGATCAGATCTAGTTCCGCTTCATACCTCTCGGCCGCTTCGTCTATCCGCCCGCTCGTCCCTATCATACTGTACCCCCGTTCGAGGACACTTAGTGCGACGGTTTTTCGCTCAACGAGAGGAACAGGAACCCCCATTATGTTTTTTCCCCGAATGTCGACCGATAGGACTCGTTTCGTTGCAAAAGAAGCGGATTTTAGGGCTACGAGATCGTCAACTGCTTCAGCGACGCACAAAGAGCGTTGGGCAGCGTCGGCTGCGATTTCTAATTCTTCTCGCGATTTGGAAACCGACACCATGATATGAAAAAACTCTTGAATGAGGGCGTCCATTTTTTCGCGTAGGAGATCCCTTCCTTGCTCCGCCAACTTTATTTGGGCCCTCTTCTTCATCAGTTCCATACGAGTCGGGTGAACTTGTTCCACGTCAGTTCTCCTTGTGAACTGGATGATACTTTTGTATATAGTCTAGTTTTATCCGCTTTAGCTCGTCTTCGGGGAGCATCGAGAGAACATCCCAGCCTATCCCGAACGTCGTTTCAATGTCTCTGTCTTCATCTCCTTGCGATATGAATCGTCGCTCAAACTCATCTGCAAACTGCAAATACTTCTTGTCGAGTTCAGTCAGCGCCTCTTCGCCAACGATAGCAACCAATCGTCTCAAGTCCCTGCCGTAAGCGTACGATGCGTAGAGCTGGTCCGCCACATTTCGGTGATCTTCTCTGGTTTTTTCCGGTCCGATCCCCAAGTTCATCAGTCGAGACAGACAGGGAAGCGCGTCAATGGGGGGGTCCACTCCTCTTCGGTACAGGTCTCGGCTCAACACGATCTGCCCTTCAGTGATGTAGCCAGTCAAGTCGGGCACAGGATGCGTAATATCGTCGTCGGGCATGGTCAGTATCGGGATTTGCGTGATGGACCCTCTTTTTCCTTTGATCCGTCCGGCCCGTTCGTAGATAGACGCAAGGTCAGTGTACATGTATCCCGGATAGCCGCGCCTGCCGGGCACCTCCTCGCGCGCGGTGGAAATCTCTCTCAAAGCTTCGCAATAATTCGTCATGTCCGTGAGGATGACAAGCACGTGCAAGTCGTGCGTATAGGCGAGGTACTCTGCAACAGACAAAGCACACCTTGGCGTGGCAACGCGCTCAATAGTAGGGTCATCTGCCAAATTCATGAAAAATACCACACGCTCCAGTGCTCCGGTACGCTCAAAATCCGTCATAAAGAATGACGCATCTTTGTAGGTAATTCCCATCGCCGCAAAAATGACGGCGAAGTTCTCTCCCTCACCCAAAACTTTCGCCTGTCTCGCTATCTGAGCGGCAAGCCGGTTTGCCGGCAAGCCAGAGCCTGAGAATATGGGAAGTTTCTGCCCACGAACTAGCGTGTTCAAGCCATCAACAGCCGACATGCCAGTTTGGATGAAGTCAGCCGGTTTGTCTCGGGCGTACGGATTTATTGGCGATCCTGTGATGTCCACCCTTTCTTCTGAAGCGATTGCTGGGCCACCGTCTCGGGGATTGCCGACGCCGTCGAAGATCCGACCAAGCATGTCAAATGAGACATTTACTTTCGGCGGCTCTCCCGTAAACCTGACCCGAGTATTGAGGTCGTCGATCCCACTTGTACCCTCAAACACTTGCAAAACAGCGAGCTCTTGAGAAACGTCTAGGACTTGACCAGTTCGTTCTTCTCCATTGGGAAGCGTAATCTTGGCAGTTTCTCCGAAAGTAACTCCCTTCACGTTCTCGGTAAATATGAGCGGCCCAGAAACGTAGCTAATTGTTCTGTACTCTTTCGTGAGCAAACTGTGGGAAGTCACGTTGCCACCTCCAGAGACCCCACGCTGCTGTCTATTACGTCCATAAGGCCTTTAATGGCGTTAAGCTCTTCCTGTTCCTTCATACGCGCAATAGCTGTTTTGACTGGCAAGTCCAGTACTTGTTGCAACGAGATCCCCTTGCTCAGCGCCTCGGTTATCGCATCGTGGAAGGCGAGGATCGTTTTCAACATCCAGTACTGCTTCTCAAGAGGGCAAAAAGAGTCAATCTCATCAAACGCGCTCTGTTGCAGGAAGTCCTCACGTATCATTCGTGTTACTTCCAAAATCGCCTTCTCAGTCTCTGGCAATGCATCGGGACCTACCAGTTGAACGATCTCCTGCAATTCGACCTCCTTTTGCAGGAGAAACATCGTCTTGTCACGTAGCTCTCTCCAATCGTGCGCGATGGTGTCAACAAGAGACTCTTGGACGCTATCTAGATACAGCGAGTAGCTGTTTATCCAGTTGACGGCAGGAAAATGTCTTCTGTACGCTAGGCTCGTGTCTAATGCCCAGAACGCTCCAGCTATGCGCAGCGTGTTTTGAGTTATCGGCTCTGAGAAGTCGCCGCCCGGTGGCGACACCGCGCCGACAACCGTGATTGACCCAGCTCGCCCGTCTGCACCTAGACAAACAACCTTGCCGGCACGCTCGTAAAAGGCCGCCAACCGTGTCGCGAGGTAGGCGGGATAGCCCTCTTCTCCAGGCATCTCTTCCAGTCTCCCCGAAACCTCTCGGAGCGCTTCTCCCCATCGTGACGTCGAGTCTGCCATCAAAGCGACGTCGTACCCCATATCCCGATAGTATTCAGCCATGGTGATCCCTGTGTAAATAGAGGCTTCCCTGGCCGCAACTGGCATGTTCGAGGTGTTGGCTATCATGATGGTCCTTTGGATCAGTGGTCGCTTCGTACGAGGGTCAACCAACGCGGGGAATTCAGTCAGCACGTCAGTCATCTCATTGCCTCGCTCCCCACAACCGATGTAGACCACAATCTGAGTATCTGCCCACTTCGCGAGCGTCTGTTCCGAGACGGTTTTTCCGGTGCCAAATCCACCCGGAATCATGGCAGTGCCGCCTTTTGTTACCGGAAAGATGCTATCAAAAATGCGTTGTCCGGTGAGCAAAGGCATCGTGGCATCAAGCTTCTTCGCGTACGGCCTGCCGATTCGCACCGGCCATTTCTGAATCATTGTAATATTGGTCTTGTCGTCTAAGACGCAAACAGTCTCCTCTACAGTGAATTCTCCGCTTGCTATTTCAGTCACCGTCCCAGATACGGTGGGCGGAACCATGATCTTGTGTTCAATATTATACTCGTGTACCGTTCCTACAACATCTCCTGGCTCCAAAACGTCGCCTTTGTTCACGGTAGCCGCGAACTCCCATTTTCGATCTCGGTCCAGCCCGGGCGCCGTTATGCCCCGCGAAATGAAATCTCCACTTTTTTCCATCAGTGCCGGGAGAGGTCTCTGAATGCCGTCATAGATTGAAGAGATTATTCCGGGACCCAATTCGACGCTCAGCGGGCTCTCGGTGTTTACGACGGCCTCCCCGATCTTCAGTCCTGACGTGTCCTCATAGACTTGAATGACGGCCTCGTCTGCGTCCAGTCGTATTATCTCGCCGTTGAGCTGCTCTTCGCCGACGCTCACGACGTCATACAATCTCGACCCGCGCATCTGGTGAGCATGAACGACCGGACCCGAAATCCGCGAGATCAATCCTTGCAGCATATCCTATCTCCTTACAACGATGTTGTAGCCTATCGCCCTGCGCAACATCCTTTCTATGTAGTCGGTGCGGTCAATCTGTCGCGTTCTCGACGGTATGGGAATAACTATCGGCCTGTGCGTCTTTTCGATTTTCTCAATGAGCTTTTGATCGAGTGAAGCCATAAAATCCTCGTTCACCGCGACAATGCCGGTGTCATCCTTGTATAACAAGGGAGGGATTATGCCCTTCGCCTCTTCCACGGTGGAAGCCTCGAGCACCTCCACTCCAGCGAGTCGAAATCCCGGTGCAGTTTCAGGATCGGTAATGACAATAAGCCTATACAAATACGAGTTCCTCCATCAATTCCTTTTCTGGCACGTACTCAGTCTTGCACATGGTTATTATCCGTATATTCGCGATCTCGTTAAACTTAGCCCAGAGATACCCAATAGCCAGAGCGATGCTTAACGGATCTGCAGTCCACAGGCTCAGAGCTTTGTGTAAGAGAAACGTATTGAGCTCTTTTTCAAATGCTGAGATCTTTTCCATTTTGACGTACTCGTCGGGAACCTTGGCGAGGAAGCCATAGGAGGTACCGGTCAGTTGTTTAATAACGCCGTCAATCGATCGCGTTGCGCTTAAGGCCGACAGCTTGGCGGCGTTTAACTCTTTTCCACCGCGAATGAAGTAGTAGTGAGGATCTTCAGGTTCGACTTTATCTCGTATGATCCGCAAAATGCTCTTTATGTTGGTTACGTCTATTTCTGCCGTAAGCATTCCTCGAATGATTCCCTCGTCGTACGAGCCACCCGCCACGACGTCCAAGGCGTTGTCATAGTAAAACTTGTCTAAAGCATACTCCAAAACAAGCAGATCTTTTCTTTTGCTGTATTCCATAAAATGCTGGGTTAGCGGGCGTGAATACTCGATCCCCCACGTTGCTAGCAAATCGATCACGGCCCTCACATCGGGTTGCTTAGTTAGCTCTACGAGCGTCGCGTCGTTAAGCGCTCCTGCTGGCGTGAAACTCTCTGCTATCTCGTCGGCCGCCTCGTTGATGTTTTTACCTCTCAAGATCGTTTTTATATTTTGGATATCCCACTTGTTTAGGAAGATGTGCATAAGGGTCTGAGCGTCTTCTCCCTGTACAAAGCTGAGAATTAGTTGAAAGGTCTTTCCCAAATTCCGTCGCAGCGCATCTTCGACACAAGCTTTGCCCGAATGCTTTACACTAGCATCTTCTATGTCCTCTCGATACGGCGTCTCCTGCAGTTGGTTGATCACGGCGTCAACGTCCAACTTGCCCACTAGTTCCTCCAGTTCGTTCCGCTCGAGCAAGCGACTTTTCATAGCCCTAATTCGCGCATTCGCGTAACCGTAGTCCACCCTAATCACCGTAAAGCGTGGCAAAGATCTGCCGTTCTAGAAATTCTCTAGCCTTGTCCAGTCTCGACTCAATTGTATTGAATACCACGACTTTTTCGTCTTTGGTGCTGACGTTTAGCCCTCCTGCAGACGTTAAATCGACAACGATCTCAGAATTCACATTTAACTCATCTAAGATCTGCTTGCAGAGGTTTTCGTCCCTCCCGTCGATATGAAGCCGCACCTGCTCTCCTTCTAGTTCGCGCATCGCTTCTTCGATCATGCTCGTGAAATGTCCTTTGTAGTTTTCATGATCTCTAAAACCAGCGAGACTTTTCTTGGCTTCGGTAAACGCCCGTTGTATCAACTCATCTTTTGCCTTGATGAGGTTCATCTTAGTCTCGGACTTGGCGGCGTAAATCAGTTTGTTTCGCTCTGGCTCAACGGATTCTTCTGCGCTCTCGAGGTGCGACCGTTTGATCGTCTCTGCCTTTTCTTCGGCGATTCTTTTTATTTCTTCGGCGTCTTGATGGGCTTGCTCTATAATCTCGTGAATTCGTTCTCCAGTGCTCTCCTCCATCGCTATAAGCAAGTCAGTCAACTGCTCGGACTCGGACATCATCGCCATCAGCACCTTTTTTCGGCTTTTTCTTTGATCAGTCTGTTTTTGAAAGAGGGAAACTCGCCTGCGACTGACACTGTTTGTAACTATTTGAAAATGCTAAGATAGAGCTCAGAAGCCAGGTACCGCGCGCCCGCACTCAAAGGTCCAATGTTCATGTGTCAGGCCAGAACGAAAAGTATCATCGCTGCGATGACAAAGCCTAAAATGACTAACGTTTCGGGAAGCGCTAAAAAAACGAGCACTAAACCGAACGATTCTGGTTTTTCTGCAATCACTCCTGCTCCCGCTGGACCAATTTTCGATTGTGCCCACCCGGTTGCGATTGCACCCGCGCCAAAAACTAGCGCAGCGCCAATCGGTACCATCGGTTCTACCATTTTTTACCAACTCCATAGGTTCTTTTTACAGCTCCGTGTTAGGCAGTTAATGACCCACGTGGCGTTGTCAATTTGCAAGTAACGTTCACTTCGGTAGCAAGCACGTTCGTCGTGCGTTCATCCCGTTCAGACGTTTCCTTTGTCATCGCGAGAGGTTGCGTCTTGGCAATTCTTGAGGTCTTTCTCAAGAGCGAAGGTCGGCATTTGTGGCTGCGTCCACCACGTTTGAACCTTCATTTTGCTATCCTACGTTTAAACGGATCGTACTGTCTCCCCCCGCCTTCATAAAACTTGCCGTAAAACTCTACGATATGTAATCTAAGCGCGTGGATCGAGGGGCTGAACATACACAGAACGATGTTTAATATGTGCAGCAAAGCCGCGACCAAAAATCCCACCGCCACAATTCCTATTGAGCTTCCGAGCGTATTGGCCACGAGCGCTAAGACGACGGAGGCCATACCGATCGCCATCAACCGTGCGTACGATAGGACGTTTCCAATAGAACTCATAAGGTCTACCGCTGCTGCCATCCCGCCACCATACATGAGCAACGGAAGTCCGATTAAGAGCAGAATTACGCCGGGCGTGACGAGTATAACGGGAATCACTTCAACAAAGGCGAGCAGGACAACTACTATACTCACTATCGCAAGTATCATGCCCGTTTTTTCACAGGCGTGTTTTGTGTTCCTTCTCGTCGTGGCGTTTATCAGGCCTAAGGTAAGACCAAACAACACGTGAAATACTCCGATGGCAAAGGTGAAGATGAGCATCGGCACTATGATCTCGATTCTATCCAGTGTCAGTCCATTTATCGTGACCGGTTGTATCCAGCCCATCATCTGCCCGAAATTTCCAAAAAATTCACCAAAAAGATAGCCAAAGAATATGGCGGGGAATGAGCTGATGACCAGTACGCCCATAAGTGACTTAATGGCGTGACTCCGTCCGCCGTAGAACTTCCTCACGGCCAGCGCAATTGCCAATATGCATAAGCCGTACCCGATGTCGCCGACCATGAGGCCGAAGAAAATTGGGAAAAATATTGCGAGCAGCGGAGTTGGATCAATCTCCTGGTATCGTGGTGGGCTCATCAATCCACTTAGAACCTCAAAGGGCTTGACAAGTCGCGGATTATCGTAGAACGAAGGCGCAGTATCGAGCTCCTCTGGGGTTACCGCAACTTCGTTTACGATGACTCTTCCTTGAAACGCCTGTTTCAAAGCATCTCTCATCTTCTTGACTTGTTTTTTTGGCACCCAACCCATTATGACAAAAGTGTAGTCAGTCTCGCCAAATTTGGAGAAAACATTGAGCTCTTCGTTTCTGTCCTCAAGCACTTCTGCGAGCACCGCAAGCTCTGGATGCCATTGCTTCGACAGTTCTGTCAAATCGTCATTTATCGTAGCTGTCTCAGCTGTCAGCTGCTGCCTTTTTTGGTCGACTAACGTCAGTACCTCGTCAAACGGCTTACCTAGGTATTCGGGCGGCAATCGGACCTCGTTGACGTTTTGACCCCAAATAAATGAATGGACTTGCTCGGAATATCTCTTGTTGAACACTACCACCGCAGCAGTCGTCGCCTCGTCTAAGTCGGCGGACATGAGCTCAAACTGACCTCGCGTGATCTCAACCAGTGCTGAGCGGATAATGTCTAAGACGTCCTTGTACTGTTTGCTTATAAGAATTACAGTGACCTCAAAACCCTCCAGGATTGGGATTTGAGCTTCTAAAGGCTGCAGTCTCTCAATAACTTGTTCATAATGATTCAAATTGGCGAGGGTAAAGTCAATGTCGCTTTTTCGCGTCGCAAGCTCTTTCGTCGTCGCTTCAAGCTCGCCTATAACGCGACTTGCCTCCTCTACCAGTTCGTCGTCATCTTTCCATCGAAGCCCGTCGTAGATTTGAGCCTGCAACACTTCGTTCACTGGCAATTCGGGCAACAGATGAAGCATGCCGCTAGTCTTAACTAGAACGCTCGCGACGTCGGTTCTTGGTCCTACCTCCCCGCGTCGCAATATCGTATCACCCGGAGAGATAGTCTTCGAAGCGTCATCTATATGAACAGTTCCCAGGTTGTATAGAAGGTCAACTGCGCTGTGCAGGTCATGTTTTGGTCCAATGACTTGGACTTTGGTCATTTTCTGTAGCATACAGATCTACCCCGAAATCACAACGTGTAGAATCTTGTCGACAGCGTTCGACAAGTTTTGTTCTCCTTTCAGTCTTGCAGCTTTTACCTCCGCCTCACTGGACCTGTGTAGACTGTCAACTTCTTCGAGGGCGGTCGCTAACTTTTCTTTGCGGTACTCTTCCGCGGTTCTTCTTCCGTCAGCCTCTGCGTTTTTCAAAATAACGGCGGCCTCTCTTCTAGCGTCAGCGACTATCTGCTCAGCATCCCTTCTGGCCTGATCCGTTCTTACGCTTAGTTCAACCTCTTTGTTCCTTATTTGCTGTAACACAGACGGTTTCTCTTCAGGCATTCTCTACTTCCGACAGTTTTGTCCTAGAGCCCGCGGCGCTCTTTCATGTGCCCTGCTATTCCGCGCGGTGACGGACGTTTTTCGACGTTTTGCTCTTGTTCGCCGTATTTCGTTTTTTCAGCCGCGCGCAAAACGCGCTCTCTACACCTGTCGACCGCTCCGTGTTTAAGTTTATCGATCAGCTGCATAATATCGTTATCCACATTGTGTCACCGGGATGTTACACTTTGATTATTGTTAATTATGATAATTTCACATGTAACACGATATATTTTACGGTGCAATATTGTAGAGAAAAAACAATTTTTGAAGGGGGTAGCGAAGAATAAAGAACGTTTGCGGGCTATTTCTTCCAGTGTAGCCCGCCGCTCGTCTATTTTTGAAGAAGAGAGCGTTTGAGGAGCTAAGAATGTGTAGTGCTTGCTGCAGCTTGGCCGATTTCACTACAGATATCTACGTGCTGAGCATCGATTATCGCACGCCATCTGGGCGAATAGCGTTGGGGAATACGACAGCCGATTCTTCGCAGCAGCTGAATTCATCTTCTCTTGGCCTTCTTATGCGTGACAACGCACCCAAGCGTTTATGAACAGAGTTTGCGTAATCACACGCGGGTGAGTATTGTGAAGCGACTCAAAGTCAGGGACGTGATCGCGCGTGAGGTGGCGACCGTTGATCCGAGCGTATCCCTCCTCGACGCTGCAAAGCGCATGGTGGAAGCAGGAATAGACGCGTTTATTGTGTCGCCGCTCGAAAAAGACGAGCCGTTCGGCATCATTACCCAGAGGGACGTCGTTGATCTGTTTGCCGATGAGGTCGATATAGGCAAAGTGACCGTGGGCGAGGTGGCCAACAAGCCGCTCTTCATCGTATCCCCTGGAATGCCTATACTGTACGCGGCCAAGATGTTTCGAAAAGGCGGGGTGAACCATCTTGCCGTCTTTAACGGGCAGGAGATCCTCGGCATAATCTCGTGTAGCGACGTCCTGAACGGGCTGCCGAGTCTGATGGAGCAAATCTACAGCGAATTTGACTAACTTGACACGAAAAGCAAAGCAGCACGCGAGCCCGACGCACGCCTGCGCCTCAGAGCACGCTCATGCAGCCATATAACGGATTACGTCTGGAATACCTCAGAGCAAAGGTCGAATCTCGGCCTCAGCCACTTTTTTTCCAAAACTATTAAGTAGATATCGTGCAACCATATAGCGACATGGCTTGATGTATAAACATCGATGGAGTCTATCTGTTATATTGAGGCGATAATAATGGCGGAACAACCCCCTAAGAAACCTGTATTTGAGGACTATGGTATAGATCCCGCGATCTCTGAGATCCAAAATTTCAAAGCTGAAATCGTGTTCGAGCTGAAGAAAGCCCAGGTGCCGTTTCCGATAACGAGTCGCGAGCAGCTGATGACCGTGTTTCCGAAGGGCTGGGCAATGCAGTGCTCGATGAAAGGTCAAAAAGTGGAACTTCACGAGTATATTTCCAAGATGAAGGCCGGCGAGTTTCCAATTACGACGGCAGGCGACGTGGCGGATAAGCTGGCGTCGTTTTGCACGATGTAACTCGGTGTCATATCGCCCTTACGACAATATCCCTTCCCCGTCCAAAGAGCCTGTCTTCGGAGCTTCTTTGGACACACACTTTTTTTTGAAATATTCTTATATAATTGAGCGCCCATAAAAGACATGTTAGGCCGTGATGCCGTTAAGCGCTGGTGGGCCTATGCGTGCAACAATAACACCTAAACAATGGCAGTTTGAGAAAGAAGTCGTTTGTTTTCACTGCCAGACGAAAGCGACGCAAGTCTTGCGGATTGGGGACGGCCGCGGAATCGTCACATGCTTGACGTGCGGCGCTCAGCGTCATTACGTGATACGGAGCGTGATTTACGGAACGGATACGCCGCCGATGTCCCCCGTGGGCATGAAATATGATGTGTGGGACTTCGAGAAGCAAAGTGCCTGCGTGCACTGTAAGGAGCAGGCCGTGCATAGCATTCACCTCGACGAATACAAGATGAACGTCGTCTGTGATGAATGCGGCTTCTCGCGCGTGTTCAAGCTTGATTACCTCGTCATAGCGCAAGAATAAGCCTTGCTGAAAATGAGCACGCGGTTGTACGTCTTTCACGCAGAGCAGTGTAATCCAAAGAAGTGTACGGCGAAGAAGCTGGCCAAGTTTCATTTGGTGGAACTCTTATCGACGCCGCGTTCCTTGGGACGAGCGCAGACGCTGCTGCTCGACCCATCGGCCCGCGCGCCGTTATGCCGCGCGGATCAGATGACCGCGCTGGTCGCTGTTGACTGTTCTTGGAAACAGCGTGAACACGTCTTCCAATCGCTTCGCGCCCGTTGCAGACGGCGACTTCCTTATCTCGTAGCGGCAAATCCCGTCAACTATGGGCGGCCGTACGAGCTCACAACGGTAGAGGCGCTGGGGGCCGCGCTCTATATTTTCGGCGAGCGACAACGCGCAAAAGAGCTGCTAGGTAAATTTAAATGGGGCCCAACGTTTCTAGCCTTAAACGCCGACCCCCTCAACGAGTACGCTGAAGCGTTTACCGTCGCCGACCTTCTTGCGCGCGAACGCGCCTATGAGCGAGGCTAAACGGCCTCTTATTAACGTTCTTGCGATTATCGCGAACAGAAAGATTAAATGTTGTTAGGCGTATGTTGCTACCGACGCGAGAGAGGTACATCTGATGGCACGTTTTCCAGAAGCTGAAAAGAAGCTATTGAATATCAAAATCTGCATGCGGTGTAACGCGCGCAACCCCCCAAGGGCGACGCGTTGCAGGAAGTGCGGCTATAAACACTTAAGAGTCAAGTCCAAGGAACGAAGGGGTTAGCCGGTTGACGATTGAGCAGCAGCTTCAAGAGGCGATCACTAGAGAAGGAACGATACACCTAACGCTTATCGATCCCGACTCCCAGTCACCAGAGGAAGCCGCGCAGATTGCGCGCGGCGCGACAGCCGGGGGCACGACCGCGATTCTAGTGGGGGGCTCCGTTGGCGTCGGCGGCCGCGGCCTTGAATGTACGGTTCAGGAAATTAAGGGCAGCACGAACGTCCCCACGATCATCTTCCCGTCGGATGTTGGCAGCGTCTCCATCACCGCCGACGCGATCTTCTTCTTGTGTCTGTTGAACTCGAGAAATGTGGCGTATCTCAGCACAAACCAAGCCCTCGGCGCCGTTTTTATCAAAAGCTACGGGATGGAGCCGCTTCCGGTGGCGTATATCATCGTCGAACCGGGCGGCACTGTTGGCTGGATAGGTGACGCGCGGCTAGTGCCACGCAACAAACCTGAGATTGCTGCCGCATACGCGCTCGCGGGTAAGTACATGGGCATGCGATGGATCTACCTCGAGGCAGGCTCTGGCGTCTCAGACACGGTGCCGCCCGTAATGGTCAAAGCGGCAAAAGCAGCCATAGAGGATACGAAGCTCATCGTTGGCGGCGGGATACGGACGGACAAACAGGCCGCGTTGCTCGCGAAGGCCGGGGCGGATGTTATCGTAACGGGTACGGCAATCGAAGAGGACGCGGACATCGAAAACAAAATCGCAAGCTTTGTCCGCGCAATACAGCACTAAGCGTTTTTTAGTCGTGCCCCGCACGTTGGTGAGCGGTCTCCTTGCTTTTGTTCTTTTCCATCCAGCTGCTGTAGTTGCATTGTGGGCATCCGAGGTCCCACAATCGCTTGCCGGTCTGCACTTTGATTAGTCGCATGTCGTGCTGCTTGCACTTGCGGGCAGTGACGCGCAGCCTTCCCGATTTGGGCAGTGGGAGTCCAAAGGTGCAGTTCGGATACCCGGAACACCCCACAAACCGTCCGCCGCGTTTCGAGCGGCGCACGATAAGGTCTGAGCTGCACTGAGGACACGTCCCGACGGTCGCGTCTCCGCGCAGGCCCGTTTGCAGCGACGCGCTAATCTCTTGGTATTGTTCATCGAGCGTGTTCAAGACCTTGTCAAGAATGTCCCTCGAGTTGACCACGACAAACTCCTTTGAAAGTGCGCCTGCTGTGACCTTCATCATCTCCTCTTCGAGCAGGCGGGTCATCTCAGGTTTCGTGATAGTCGGTGCGTAGCGTTCGAGTGAGTCGGTGACGCTACACGCGATACCGGTCGGACGTAGGGGGCTGACGTCGATATAGCCTCGCTGAGCGAGTTTCGTTATGATCTCATGCCGGGTGCTTTTCGTTCCCAGCCCGAGTTCTTCCATCCTCTTGATAAGCTGGCCTTGCCCCCATCGCTGGGGTGGCTGCGTCTCCTTTTCGACAATCTGTTTGTCCGTGACGGCGAGGACCGCGCCCTCGCGAAGGTCGGGCAGATGTCGCTCTTGCGTCTGCGCGTACGGATAGTGATAGCGCCAGCCTCGGTGTGATAGTTCGAGCCCCGTCGCTTTGAATAGCTCCCCGCGGGATTCGAGCGTGACCTTTTTCGTGCGCCAACGGGCCGGATCAGAGAGCGTCGCAAAGAACCGTCGCACGACGAGTTCGTAGATCTTCCAGCTGCGTGGCTCGAGATCGGATTGGGTGGCGCGCATCGTTGGATGGATCGGCGGATGATCGGTCGTTTGCCTCTTTCCTCGGGTGGCGACCAACCGTTCTTGTTGGAGCAGCAAACGAGCGTTCTCAGCGAACGGGCCGCTCGTGAACATATTGACGGTAAGGCGGAGATCGAGCTCATTCGGGTACACCGTGTTGTCTGTACGTGGGTAGCTTATCCATCCAGCGGTGTACAGGCGCTCGGCAGTATCCATGGCGCGGCTTGCTGAAATGCCGAGAGCGGTTGCCGCAGCGATAAACTCCGTTGTATTGAAGGGCTTTGGCGGCGCATCCACTCGTTCTGCTTCTGCAAACGTTACGACGGTAGCCGTGTCACCGATGTTTTGACCAGCAGCAAATGCACTTGCTTTGTCTCGAAATCGGTCGGTTTGATGTTTTGCGTGAAACGTCTCGCTGCCGGTGTTAAGGTCTATAAACACCTCCCAGTAGGGCTCAGGCACGAATTGTGCGATCGCACGCTCGCGATCGACGATCAGCGCCAGCGTCGGACTCTGTACTCGTCCTGCAGATAGGAAGCGGTTCCCGAGTCGCTTTGCAGCCGTAGATATGAAGCGCGTGAGCGCGGCGCCCCAGATAAGGTCCACGGCTTGCCGTGCTTCTCCTGAGCGGGCGAGGTTGAGGTCGATCTTTGTAGGCGAGCGAAATGCACGTTTGACCTCGATCGGCGTCATCGCGCTAAATCGCACGCGGTCGACCTCGACGTCTTTTACAGACTTGATGATCGTGCACGCCTCTAAGCCGATAAGTTCGCCTTCTGTGTCAAAATCTGTTGCTATGGTGACTCGATCGGCGTCCTTGGCGGCCCGTTTGAGGCCTGCCACGATCGTTTTGTGGGTTGGAACGGTGACAATGTCAGCCCGTATCAAGTCGTGAAGGTCGACCTTCCAGTCCCGGTACTCGTCAGGGAAGTCAAGCTTCACAATGTGGCCCCTGAGGCCCAAGACGACAGTACTATTGAAACGATATGCGTTGGCGCTTGAGACTTTCGTAGGCGATGCCGCCCCGTCTGAGAGAATGTCGGCGATCCGCTTCGCTGCGAGGTCTTTTTCGGTGACGACCAAATGCATCAAAGCTGCTCCTGGATGAGACGGTTGGTCAGAGTGGGATCGGCCCGCCCCCGCGTCTTCTTCATGACTTGACCCACGAGAAAGTTGAGTGCGCCTTTCTTGCCGCTTTGATAATCCGCAACGGCCTGCGGGTTCTCCTCGATAGCTTGCTTAACAGCTGTGGTGATCTGCTCGGTTGGTACGGTGTGGAGCGCCTGCTCGTCGATGATCTCGCAAGGGGTGCCGCCACGGTCGAGAACGGTTCGTATGACCTCGACTGCTGCCTTTTCGGTAATGCGTCCGTCGGTCACGTTGACGATCACGTCAATCAAGTAGTCGGGGCTGAACGCTTGGAGGTCAAGCCCGCGGTAGTTCAGCTCGCCCTGGAGCACGTCCACGACCCAGCTTGCGGCTACCGACGGGTCGACGAGTGCGGCGACCGTTTCGTAGTAATCGGCGAGAGGCTTTGAGGCGGTGAGCACTTTCGCAAGGTAGTCTGAGATGCCGTACTGCTCGATAAATCGGCCACGTTTTGCGTCAGGAAGCTCTATCTCCGCTTGCTGCGGGAATTGTTTGACGAGCGGCTCGGGGTCGACTTGGGCGAGATCAGGTTCTGGGAAGTACCGATAGTCGTGCTCTTGCTCCTTTGAACGCAGCGAAATCGTGATGCCGCGCGCCTCGTCGAAGTGTCGCGTCTCTTGTGTGATGTGGATACCCCTCCGAAGCAGGTTTCTTTGGCGGGTTATTTCAAAGAGGAGCGCTTTTTCGACGCCCTTGTAGGACGAGATATTCTTGACTTCAGCACGTTGCCCACCTGCGATTGAGACGTTTGCATCGACTCTAAGGGATCCTTCGAGATTGCCGTCGAAGACGTCGAGATACTCGAGGATGTTGCGCAGCTTATTGATAAAGCGCCGCGCTTCCTTAGGGGTCCGAAGGTCGGGCTCGGTTACCACCTCGAGGAGCGGCACGCCTGATCGGTTATAGTCGATGAGCGAGTATTGGGCCTTTTCAATGGTGCCGCGGTAAGTGAGCTTCCCTGGATCTTCTTCTAAGTGCACCCGCCTGATCCGGATCTTTCGTTCCTGTCCTTCGCTATCTACCATCATGTAGCCATTTATACCGAGCGGAAAGTCATACTGGCTGATTTGGAAGCCTTTCGGCAAGTCGGGATAGTAGTAGTTCTTCCTATAGAACTGCGTCCGCTGGACCGAGCAGTTGAGCGCTTTTGCAACCCGTTCAGCGTAAACAACTGCCATTTCATTGATGACTGGCAAACTGCCCGGAAGGCCGAGGCAAATCGGGCACGTGTGGGTATTTGGCTCTGAGTCTTGATAGCGCGTTGAACATCCGCAAAACAGCTTCGATTGTGTTGTCAGTTGGACGTGCACCTCGAGCCCTATGACAACGTCGGTTCTGTCCGTGATCATGTATGAACGTTTTGCAATCGCGGCCCCCTCCAGCCGGATGATACCCGCCGCGACCACGGCGTGCCTAGAAGCCGCTCTAATTACCAGGATATTTCGTCGATTTAAACTGGGAGCGCCTCTTACGTTTTCGAGCCACTCGATAGCTCAATCTCCAGCTACTAGTCAGAACGATGCCTTTTATAATTAACTGCGTGGGTGCGCTCGCTATGGATCTCAATCCTGAAGGCCGTTTGGAGGGCTTCTTGAAGCGGCTCAGAATCCACGGTAGTTAGGTTAGAACCAATTGAAAAGGTTTATCTGGTAATCAGCAGCTGATTTGTAGGAGGAATCCATATGAGCGCGCATAAATGGGCCATTTTATTACTTGTGAGTTTACTCGTGCTGACATCAGTTTGCGCCGTTGCAAGCGCACAGAGCACGCAAGGCACGGTGAAGATCAACTCGCCCTCTAAGAACGGCAAAGCTGGGCCTACTGAACCTGTGAGTGGCAAAGCACAACTCTCAAAGGGATATTCGCTTTGGATAGTGCCTTACGATCCTACCGCGGGCATATACTATCCGCAAGCCCCCCCGCTCACGGTGCGGAGTGATGCGACGTGGTCAACTCGTCTCTCGGTAGGCAGCACGTTCGGCGTTGGCAAGGCGTTTCAGATTTACGCCGTTGTCGCTAATCCAAGCGCTAGTAGTGCCCTAAGCGCTGACGCCGCGCAGCGAACGGGAATAGCGAAACTGCCGTCAGGTGCGCAGGCCGTTGACGCGGTCACAGTAACGCGAGTCGCAGCAAACGTCGCTGGTTCGGCGTCAGCAACTCCATCACCAACTGCGCTGCCGACGACATCAGCCACTACATCGAGCGTGACTGCCGAGGCGAATCCTTCAACGACGAACGTCGTTCAAGTGAGTGCCGCAGCCAAGAGTCAGAACCCCCTTCCCGGATTTGAGGCGCTATATGGACTTGGAGCTCTTGGGGCAATATTTGTGGCGCTATACTGGACGCGTCAGCGCAGAGGTGGTTGAGGGAACTATCGTCACAACATTGACGTCTTAAGGCTGAGTCGTTAGGATGAGGAATGGGTCTCCACCTAGCGTGGTATCGCGAAGCGAGAATGGTTTAGGCGACCGACATCACGGGTTCCGAATTTCTGAACGGGTGCACTTCAGCGAGTTCTATGAATCCCTGCAAACAACAAGCGCCTGCTTCACCCGTGTCTCCATCGAAAAGTGCACCATTGTTCGCCAACGTTTGCGGCATATTGTGCAGTAAGGTGCAAGACGTTAGTTTCCGCGCGCTTTAGCTACATCGCAAAATATACACAGTTGAGCGTTACTGAAGGCGCTCGTCGCGCACGAAGTGTTTCAGACGCTGCAACCGCAGCGCTTGGGGTCGCGCGGGTGGAGCACTTCGTTAACAGCGCACGCCAGGCGCTCAGGACACTCTCTGCATTCCCGGGCATGAAGTTCGTTCAAGCGTCCAACAAGACGCCCATAATAGAACGCCGCACTTTCCGCCGCCATTCTCTTTCCCCTCCTTGCAAGACACCGTGTGCGGGGTGTGCTTAAGCTCGCGTGACCACTTTTTTTGTCACGCCTCAATGCGAGGTCGCGTCGCGCGTGCCCTCGAGTATGCGAGAACAGGCGCGCTCGATGAGCGTCAATCCTTGTCCTATTTCATTATCGTTTCATCGCCCGCTCGAACGCGAGGAGCGCCACGGATAACAGAACGATCCCGAAACCAAAGAGTATGATAATGTCCGTTGATATCGCTGGAATGCCCGCGCCGAGCACCACTACGCGTCGCAGCGCGCTCACGGCATAGGTGAGCGGAAGCAACTGCGAGATAATCTGCATAAACTGTGGCATCTGCTGCAGGGGGAAGAACACGCCGCTAAGGAACATCATGGGAAACGTGAGCGTCATCATGATCATCGTGGCGGTCTCTTCCGTACTTGTAAACGAGGTGATGAGAATGCCCAAGCCGACAAGGCTGAAAACGCTCAGCAACAGGAGTCCCAGAACGAGCGCAACGCTGCCTTGTATGACCACGCCAAAGAGAACTATCGAAAGGACAAGGACCATTACCCCCTGAAGCATACCGCGTGTTGTCTGGGCGATGACCTTGCCGCCGAGGATCGACATTCGATGCACCGGCGCGGCGAGCATTCCATCGAGGGTGCCGACCTCTCGCTCGAAGGAAATGGCGTGAGGAAGGCCGGTCATAATCGACATCATGACGACCATCGCCATTATGCCGGGGGCAACGAACTGGAAATAGTTGGTTTGTCCGGGAACGATACCCGTCGTCTGGACGTTGTACGGGGCTATCTGGGCTAACGAATAGTTCAGCGGTGTTTTATATGTCTGGTTCAGGCCATACGTGGCTGTCTGTGTGCCCATTTGTTCAATGACTTGCGTGAGCACTGTCTGCACGATAGATGCTGTCTGAGGGCTCGACTGATCTATGACAATGGTGACATCTGCTTGTTTGCCGGTATTGAGGTTTGACGTGAAATTACTCCCGATGATGATTCCCGCGCTTTGCTGCCCGTTTTGAATGTTCGACTTGACGTCGTCAGCGCTGCCGACCTTCGAGAGATCCATCATGCCGGTCTTGTTGTTCAAGGCCTCGAGCTGTGTGACGAATTTTGTGCTGAGGGACGTGTTGCCCTGCGCTGCGTCAAGGTTAGCGAGCGCGACTGGAACGTGAGACATGCCGCTGTTTGAGGGGAAGATGTAGCCGACCATGCTCATCATGAAGAGAGGCATGAGGATGAGCATCACAAGACCCATGCGATTCCGACTAATGTCTAACAAGTCTTTCCACGCAATCCACAGAGCGTGACGAATGGCACTTTTTGCTCCCATGTTCCGCACCTACCGTATCCTCGATCGCACTCTCGGGCCGTGCCGAGAACGCGGCTCCTTTGTGGTTACCTTGTCGGCGACCTGCTCCCGCACCTCGTGGCCCGTAAGATAGAAGAACACGTCTTCGAGCGTTGGCTCAACGTTATGTATGGAACGAATCTTCCCTGAGGCTGAGCGCACCGCGTCAATGATATTGCCGCACGCCTCGTCACCCGATGCGCGAACCTTGATATGCGTTCCGTCTTCGACGGTGACCGCTTCGGTGCACGGCAGCGATTGAATGTGCGAGACAAGCGTTGGCGTAATGTTTGGCACATCGAGCTCAACGACGCTTGTATTGGTGCCCGCAATTACTTTTTTCAAATTTGCCGGCGTGTCAAGTGCAACAATCTTTCCGTTATCGACGATGCTGATCCGGTCGCAGAGCATGTCGGCTTCGGCCATCGCGTGCGTTGTCAGAATAATCGTTGTTCCATCGTCATTGTTGATGCCGCGCGCAAACTCGCGGATCTCGCTCGTGGATTGCGGATCAAGACCGAGCGTCGGCTCGTCCAAGAACAGGATCTCCGGTTCGTTGAGCAGGGCGCGGATCACGTTAATGCGCTGTTTCATTCCCGTCGAGAACGTGCCGATCTGGTGGTCTGCCCATTTTTCCATCCGCACGAGCTGGAGAAGCTCATCGATCCGCTCACGCAGGGCGTCTCGAGGTATGCTGAAGAGCTCGCCGAACAGTCGTAGGTTCTCACGGGCGGTAAGTCGATCGTACATGATCATTTTTTCCGACACGAGTCCGATGTGCTCGCGGACCTTGTTACCCTGCTTAACAATGTCAAAGCCTGCTACCGTCGCCGATCCTTCCGCGGGGCTGCTGAGCGTGCAGAGCATCCGAATCGTCGTCGTCTTGCCCGCACCGTTTGGTCCTAAAAAGCCAAATATCTCGCCTTTGTTTACCTCAAAGGAGATATGATCGACGGCGATGAAGTCGCCGAATTTCTTAACGAGGTTTGTGGCTTTGATTGCTACGTCGTTCATCTCAAGTCACGCCAGTTACATGATATATCTAAAGATATAGTATAAGACATTCCTGTATTTGAGTGTTTCCCAAACAGAGATCTACAGAAACGCACCCACGCCATGAGAACCTCTGTCAGTGTCAGCAAAACCCTGCAGCGGGATTCTGGAATCGTTACCCTTTCTAGATCATCCTTCGTGTGGTGGTTTGCGCGAGGTCTCTGCTCGTCCTTCCCGCGCAAGCACTTCTTCGAGTTTCCCGCCAAAGATGTCTTGGGCGACCTGTGAGAGCACGTCGGCTTTTATCAAAAGGAGCCCCCACGCGCCCATCCGCTCGCCCCCCATGACGAGAAAGCGGTCCCCTGTTTCGATGCCGAATTTCTTGCGCAGTTCAACGGGAATCACGACTTGGCCCTTCTCGCCGATGACGGTGTCGCCGTAATACTTCATTCTTTCAAGCACTTGACCCACCAAAATCTCGCCTCCCAACACACTTGATCTTACCAATCCTACTAATCTTACTAGACTTACCTATTATATAGTTATGATAGGTCGCTGGAAGATTGCTCTTCCACAGCCGGGGACATCGTTATCTCACTTTTTTTCCCAATAGCTTCTACTTCGGACTCTGCAGTGGCTGTTGCGGTTTCAGCTTTCACCGGAACGAACGCGCGTTCACGCACGACCCCATTAGGCATCTCCACTACCTAGGCTGCCGGAAGCTTGCTCTATCCGTTGAGTCATAGTGGAGCGAACCCAGGTACCGTCAGATTGCACCGCGTTCAAAAAAGGCCGCTAGGGCTGAACCTTAATCGCCCGATCGACCAGCCTCTGTCAGCGAAAAGCCTTTCCTGATTACCCTGTGGCTGCCGTCACAAAAAGGTTTGTTCGAAGAGATGCCACATCGGCATAGGGTGACGCGATTGCGGATTTCGTAAGTCGTACCATTCGCCGCTTCGATAGGGATGCCTCCGCGGACCCAGAGAGGACCGCTGTATCCTCTCTGCGGCTCCTCGACCACTGCGATGGAGGGTTCAAACTCGGGCTCAATGGGTTTTCCAGTTTTTTTATCAAACGCCACCAGGCGGCCTGAATTGCAGTTCGCCACTTCTTCGATGGCAATATGTCGCGCCTCGGGGTCATCTGAATGCAAAGTCAGCTCGCGAATGCCGCCGGCGCGGAGGCACATGCCCACGTGTGAGCAAAGGTCGCGAACATCAGTCAGAATGAGCCCTGGCCCATCTAGCTCTTCGGCGCGAGACAGATAGGGCTCTCGACTAGCGGTCTCCGTGCCGCTGAAATGCACTTCTTCGTGAGTGCCGTCGCAAAAAGGTTTGTCTCCGGACTGCCCGCAGCGACATAGCGAATACTCTTCCTGTAAGGGATAACGCTTGCCCACGTGGTAATCGCAAGGGTAATCATCGGCATCATTAGCAACTGTGAGTTCGAGCAGAGGAATAGCGCCCGAAACGTCATAAGGGCCGTCTTTGCACACCTTAATCTTGCGTTGGTCATCGACCTTCTCTCTTGCGCGTTCCTTTTCACTAGCTATAGTCACTCGTCCCTCTTTTTGTTAGATTTTTCTTAAGCGGGCTTGCTCTGCTTGACAAAGGTACCGTTTCTGTATTCGTCAAAGGCCCTCTCCAATTCCTCTTCCGTGTTCATCACGATTGGGCCGCGCCAAGCCACGGGTTCATTAATAGGTTTGCCGGAGACCAGCAAGAACTGGATAGCCTGATCTGCCGTTGTTATTCTCACCAAATCGCCATCTTCATACACCACAAGATTTTCTTTGCCGATTCGCTGCGCTTTTCCAGGATCGAAGTATCCTGAGCCTTCAAAAACGTAGGCAAAAGTCGTGTGCCCTCGCTTTACGAGATGTTCGAACTCCGCATCTGGTGCAAGCGCGACGCTAAAGTACTCTGGCTCAACCACGATGTCGCGGACAGGTCCTCTCACTCCGTTAACTTCGCCGGACACAATCTTGACGCGCGCTCCTTCCCTCAATTCGACCGTAGGAATCTGTTCCTGTTTCACCTCGCGGTAGCGGGGTGCCATCATTTTGTGCGAAGCTGGCAAGTTCGTCCATAATTGGAATCCCATCATCAGTCCGTCGTAGCGTTGCGGCATTTCCTGGTGGATGATGCCGCTGCCAGCGGTCATCCATTGGATATCCCCCGATCCAATAGTGCCCTTGTTACCGAGGCTGTCTGCGTGTTGCACCGTTCCCGCAATCATATAGGTCACGGTCTCGATTCCACGATGAGGGTGCCACGGAAATCCCGCGAGATAGTCGGCAGGGTCGGTGGAACCGAAATGATCTAGCAGCAAAAACGGATCTAACAGTGGCACCTCGTTGAACCCAAAAGCACGCCTTAGGTGGACCCCTGCCCCTTCGATGGTTGGTTTACTTTGCAGGACTCCCTTGATTTTCCTGATATTACTCATCTTGTCCTCCTCCGCCAATAACCTATCGTGACTACAAATCTCTCCTCGGCGGCGAGAGATACACTTCTCGTTTCGGCCGAGCAAACTCTAGGTCGCCAGTGCAGTGCGTGTAGAACCCCATTTTTGTCCTCGCTCACTTCCGCGCCAGTCTCATCAATTCTTCGTCGCTTACCGTCATTTCGCTCCCTGTCAGCGCAGCAACGACCGAATCTTCGGTATTTTTTGGTAGCTACTTCAGTTCTATCACTCATAAATATACCCAAAGGATTCATCGCGCTGTGCGAGGCAAGTCAATTGTTTGTCCTACTAAATCAATGCTTAAACTTAGTTCTTTTGTTTCTGGAGCACGTTTAACCGAGCTTAGGCGCTCACTTCCGCAGTGAGACGCTAGCTTCACTTATAGACGAGCTGGTAGGCACGGTCTCGAAAATATGCATATAAGTAATGACGCGCGTACACAGGTAAGAATGACGCCTGACGTAGATTTGAGTGAACTTTCAGGACTTTCGCACCAAGAGGCGGAGAGACGACTCCAGAAGGAAGGCTACAACGAGCTTCCGTCCGAAAAGCCGCGCAGCATCCTAGCCATTGTGTTAGGGGTCATTCGCGAGCCTATGTTTCTGCTCCTTCTAGGCGGGGGCGGCGTCTATCTGCTCGTTGGTGATCGTCAGGAGGCGCTCATTTTGCTGAGCTTCGTCTTCGTGATCATGGGAATCACCTTTTACCAGGAGCGGCGGACGGAACGTACGTTAGAAGCGCTTCGCGATCTCTCAAGCCCGCGCGCCCTTGTCATTCGCGAGGGAGAGGCACGGCGGATTGCCGGTCGCGAAGTTGTGCGCGGAGATATCGTCGTCCTGTACGAAGGCGATCGCGTCCCGGCAGACGGCATCCTGCTCTCGAGCATCAATCTGTCGATCGACGAGTCGCTGCTGACCGGCGAATCGGTGCCGGTGCGAAAAAAGGCTGGCAGCGAAGGGTCGGAAATGGAACGCGCTGGCGGTGAAGGAACGCCGTTTGTGTACTCAAGCACACTCGTCGTTCGTGGAAACGGCGTGGCAGAGATGCGCGCCACAGGGGCTGAGACTGAGATAGGAAAGATTGGCACGGCCATTCGCTCACTTGATAGCGAAAAGACGGGGCTTCAGGTTCAAACCGAACGACTTGTGCGCAATATTGCACTTGTTGGGCTCTTGTTGTTCCTCGTTGTCGTGTTTATCTACGGAGCAACGCGGGGTAACTGGCTTGACGGGCTTCTCGCCGGCATTGCGTTAGCAATGGCAATGCTCCCAGAGGAATTTCCTGTCGTGCTTACCGTGTTTCTGGTGCTCGGGGCGTGGCGCATCTCTCAGCAGCAGGTGCTCACCCGCAATGCGCCTGCGGTCGAGACTCTTGGCGCTGCGACTGTCCTCTGCACTGACAAGACGGGCACCCTCACGCTCAATCGCATGACGGTGAAAACCCTTTTTGCGAACGGTCAGCTCTACGATGTTGACTATGATTCGGGACAGGTACTCCCTGAATCGTTCCACGAGATCGTCGAGTACAGTATCTTGGCAAGTCAGATAGACCCGTTCGATCCGATGGAAAAGGCGTTTAAGGCGTTAGGCGAGCATTTCTTAGCTGCCACTGAGCACCTCCACGCCGATTGGATGCTTGAACGAGAGTACCCCCTATCGGAACGCTTGCTGGCACTGTCACGAGTGTGGCGATCTCCTAACGGGGGGGACTACATCATCGCCGCGAAGGGTGCACCCGAAGCAATAGCTGATCTGTGCCATTTTTCTGATGTGCAAGAGCGCGACCTTGCGCGGCACATTTCTACGCTCGCTGATGAAGGGCTGCGCGTGTTGGCCGTGGCGGAGGCGCAATTCCGGCCGGAGAAGCTCCCAACGGAACAGCACGACTTTGCATTTGAGTTCCTGGGATTGATTGGACTAATCGACCCTGTGCGGCCCACGGTCCAGCAAGCAGTAAAGGAGTGCTACGATGCAGGAATACGGGTAATCATGATAACTGGTGATTATCCCGGGACCGCGCGCAGCGTCGCAGAGTATATCGGACTCGCACCGCGCGATGAGATTGTCACAGGGCCAGAGCTCGAAAAAATCGATGATCGCTCTCTTCAGGAGCGTATCAAAACCGCGTGCATCTTCGCTCGAATAGTTCCTGAGCAGAAGCTTCGTTTGGTGAAAGCCCTCAAGGCCAACGGCGAAGTCGTTGCTATGACGGGTGATGGCGTGAATGACGCTCCTGCAATGAAAGCGGCAGACATAGGCGTTGCCATGGGAAAAAGAGGCACTGACGTTGCCCGCGAGGCATCGTCACTGGTATTACTAGACGATGACTTTTCTTCTATCGTACACGCAGTCAGGCTCGGGCGGCGGATTTATGACAATATTAAGAAAGCGATGGGGTATATCCTCGCGATTCACGTGCCTATCGCAGGTGTAACGCTCCTTCCAGTGCTTTTCCATTGGCCTCTCATCCTCTTGCCGATCCATATCGCATTTCTAGAGCTTATTATTGATCCTGTATCATCAGTCGTTTTTGAAGCAGAGCCTGCAGATCTCAATGTGATGCGCCGGGCCCCCCGCAATCCGCGCGAGCCTCTTTTTACGCGCAGGCAATTGAGCGTGAATCTGTTCCAGGGTATAGGTATTTTAATGATCGTAATGCTCGTCTATGTCGGCGCAACCGCTTACGGGCACAATGAAAATCAAGCGCGTACGATGGCTTTCACAACGCTCGTTATTGCCAATTTGTGCCTCATACTCAGTATCCGATCGTGGACAGGCACCTTAGTTGACTCTGTGCGGAGGTCGAACCGGGCGCTCTGGTATGTATCGGGCGGAGCAGTTGTATTCCTTGCAGGGGCACTCTACATACCGGCTTTGCAAGGGGTATTTCTTTTTGCCCCACTCTCTGTCGCGGCGACAATTGCGAGCGTAGCGGCCGGATTGAGCAGCCTTGTGCTATTCGAAGCCTCAAAAGCGATTTATAGCGTGTTATGAAAAGGGATAGTACTCTCGCGAGCACCTACGTCTTGCCATCTCGTCTTCACTCCAGTTGTTGTCTGAAAGCGGAAAAATATTCCCCTAAGATGATGCCAGGCTGCTACACTCGCGCTTCAAACGCTCACCTAAAGGTACTTTTACCTAAAAGGAGCTAAGAACGCCCTCGATAAGCTTGCCGACAGCAACGCACCGAGGACTCCTCCTACGAGCGTATGTGTGACACAATTCGCTCTCGGTGATAAACAAGGTAGGCAACTAGGGCGATGATGCCCACAATGACCGCAATATCGAGATATTTGAATAGCCCTTCAATATCCTGCCAGTGAGGGCCTAGTAGGACCCCAATATAGGCAAGTGCAAAACACCACGGGAGCGATCCTAAAACCGTGTAGAGGGAGAACTTCTTCACGTCCATGCGGACGATACCGGCGGGGAACGAGATGAAGGTGCGGACGACAGGGAGCAGCCTGCTGATAAAAACGGCGCTGTCTCCATACTTTTCAAACCACTTGTCTGCCCAGTCGAGCTCACTCTTGCGTATAAGCACGTATTTGCCGTAGCGCTCGAGCAAGGGTCTGCCGCCCCAGAGGCCGATGCCGTACGCGATCAGAGAGCCAGCAAGGCAGCCGAGCGTACCGGCGAGGGTGATGCCAATAAGCGTCAGCCCCCCCTTCCACACTACGTATCCGGCGAAGGTCATGATAATCTCACTCGGGATTGGCAAACCAATGCTTTCTAACGTCATGCCGACAAAGACGCCAGCATAGCCGAGCTGCTCGATGAAGGAGATAATAAAGTTGCTCAGCGTCTCAACAATATTGATTTCTAAAGCTAAGAGGCCCTGCGTCAACAACATGCACCATCTCCCATACAGGAGGCCCTTAAATAGATATCGTCGCTACGAATGAACGCTCGTGTCGTGTCTCCTACTCACGCCTCCTCATTAAGGTGTAAGCGACCTGAAGAAGCTGCAAAATGAACACGAGCGGCAGTTTGACGGCTTCTTGCCACGTCGTTGGTGGGGGCGGCGTGTTCGCGATGCGCGTGACTTCTCCGTCGACACGTTTCGCAGCACGAGTGACGATGATGCTTACTGTGATGCCGACGATCGCCCCGCCGATGAGGTCGGTAACGTAGTGGAGGCCGAGGTAGACCCTGCTGAAGGCAACAAGCAGGGCCCATGCGAACAGCACAACGCTGAACTTACGATGATAGGATGAGAGCGTCGTCGCGAAGGCAAAGGCGTTCGTGGTGTGGCCGCTTGGAAACGCGGGCTGGGCTTCGGGCGCCACGCCTAAATCGCTCGGCCGAGGGCGCGCAATGGCGTACTTTAGTCCAAACGAGACCGCATTCGCTATGATAAAGACCAGCGCGAAGACAAGCGCTTCCTTGCGGGCACCGGCGAGATAGAGCGCGATCGTGATAAGCACCATAAAGGTGAGGCTGCCCGTGAACGTGACCAACCAAAATAGCGAGTTAAAAAAGCCGCCATCGTTGAGTGCTCGGATGAAATGCGTAGCATTGTAGTCGAAACCACCGAGATACGCAGCCGCTACTGGCGGGTGAGCAAGTGGCAAAAAGAGAAGCATCGTTGTTAAATGCATAACGTGCACTATATAGTTTATGTAGGGCTTCACTGAGGTGGTCGATGCAGGTCTTTTGTTGGACATAAGCGGTAAGAAAAGCATAAAACACGTTCAAATGGACGTTGAGTCTATCTCATTTGGAGCAAAGACTGGGGTGGAGGTGCCTAGCGAGAAGCGCCGGCAAAAGTGCCGCTAGGTTTAGCGCACAGGAATGACACATTCGCACACGATGACGGCGATTCTGACAGCAAAGCGCTCGAGATTATCAAAATTTTCCTGGTAGAGGGCCGCTGGTTGATGGAGAGACGGCTCAACAATGAATTCCGCGGACAACACTGATTAAGAATGCGAGCAATGACAGAGCGACTTAAGCGTGCAAACGCAAGCGCGCTATGCGCGGAGGCGAAAAAGTGAAGAAGCGAACTCTATTTGTGTTGGCTGCTGTAGTAGTCGCAGCCGCGATGATCGCTGGCTGCACGTCGACGTCTAATCCAAGTCCCAGCGCGACGTCGACGGCTGGCAGCCCAGCCGTCCAAAACACGGTTACGATGAAAAGCCTTGCCTTCACCCCGTCGACGCTCACCGTTAAACAAGGCGCGAACGTCACGTGGGGAAATGCGGATTCAACGACACACACAGTCACGTCTGATATGGGGCTATTCGATTCGGGCAATCTCAACCCGGGCGATAGCTTCACGCATCAGTTCAGTGCGACGGGAACATTTCCGTATCATTGCAGCATCCATCCCTCTATGAAAGGAACGATTGTCGTGCAATAAAATAGCGCCTCCACGTCCGCGTTGTGCTGAGCGCATTCAAGCGATTTGCGCGCGCTTTCGCGCTGTCACGACGGCTACTCCCTTGGACTATGATTGAGGGGCGAGAACGTGCAGGCGTGACGGGTTGCGAATGTGGAAATGAGGTGAAACGTAATGTGGGAAAAATCTGAAGGAACAATGGGAACGCAACATCATATGGGCAAAGGCAAATGGGCCGAGATGATGATGTGGGGGAAACTCGATGAAGAGGCAAAAAAGCAGCTCAAGATGCGCAAGCTCGATGAGCGCATTATGAAGAAGGAGTTTAAGATCGAGTACCTACAGCACAAGGTCAAGACCTTGAAAATGATAAAGGCGTGGATGGAAAAGCTATAAGCCGCCAAGGTGGCATATGCCGGCGACTACCTTGATCGGGCAGCAAACCAACGACGAAATTGCAGCCCGAATTAGGCTTTTTTTTGCGTTTGATCAGGCGTTCAGAGCCGTTCTGCAATTTCTGGCCAGTCCTTCCCCTTGGTAAGAAAGCTCTCGTCGACGTTTGCCTCCATCTCGAGGAACCGCTTGAAGGGCACGCTAAAGGACAGCACGCTCTTTTCGAGGTACTTGCGCGCGGTAATGTCAGTGAGCCCGATGACGGCCTTCGGCCGTTCGGAGCGCGCCTGCTCCAGCACTTGCATCACGAGGCTTCCGCATCCAGAGCCAAACAACGTCGAGACGTTGTCGTTGGTGGGACGATCGAAGTTTGCCAGGGTCGCGAGCGCCGAAAGTTGGTCAGCGTTCGCGACGAAGACGACGATCGCCACCTCATCAGTTTCGTCATCGGTTACCTCGCTGAGCGGCTTCATGACGACGTAGCGCGTCGGCAGCACGATAGGGGGGAGGTTTTTGATGAACTCCCGCACTAGCTCAGGGGTTTTCTTTCGGTATTCGCCTTCAAACTGGCCCGCCTTTCCGGTTGAGAGGAAGTAGTCGATATAGCCGAGCTGATATGGGGCGAAACACAGCCCTACCTGTCCACCGGGACAGAGGACAGTTTCTTTTTCGAGCACGGCGGTGCGGCCGTTCATCGCAGCGACGAACAACGGTATGACGCAGCGGTTCCTCTCTTTGCCCTCTTGCGTGAACTCTAAAGCCCCTTCGGGTTTGTGATCTATCAGCAGAATAGCGACCGGATCATTATGCAACTTTATCGCGTCAGCGATTTTGCTATGCGTGGTTGCTCTCTCCTACGGCAATTGGTGGTGCAGTTGGTTTTCGAGCGTATATGTCTTTCACACGCGAAATTGCGAATACGTGCGCGCTAAAGCGTGTAGGAGGCAGTGAGTCGACATATCTAACGGCAGGAGAGTCTTGGCGCTTGTAATCGCACGCCCCTCTACGCCTTCGAAATTGACGAGAGCCACGCGCGGATGCCATTGGGGTGGTGTCGGGCTTCCTTCTGCGCCGACTTGATGTAATTAATGCGCCACGGAGGTTCAAATGAACCCCTTATTTCGGCCTGCGTAACCCGTCGCGGACCATATGTCCCGGGTTCCAAATCGCTGAAACAAAGCATGAAATAAGTCCCCCGGGGGTAGAGAACGGCCGCCAGATTCGTGATAAAAAGGGGGCGCTCTGTGTCGCTCAACACGTGGAACAATCCCGAGTCGATGATAGTATCGAATGCTTTCCCAAGATTATGCAGATCCAATGCGTCCCATAGGAGAAAGTTGACGTTTAGCTTGCGCCGCTCCGCTTTGCTCTGTGCGTTCTTGATCGCGATGGGGCTAAGATCTATTCCCCATACGGTATGTCCTTGACTCGCAAGAAACAGTGCGTTCTCTCCAGTCCCGCATCCGACATCAAGCACGGAGCCAACGATTTCCCCCGCTTCTTCCAGCTGCACGAACTCTTTTTGAGGGCGGCCGATGTCCCACGGTGGCGCACCCTCATAAAACGAATCGAAGTCAACCACGCAAACTTGGTCTTTCACAGAAACACGATAAAGGTATGTTTGCTGCAAGTCTGAAACCTTAATTATGGCACGAGGTTTATATTGTACGTAATCGAGGTGAAAAGATGAAAATACTTGGAATAAATAGTAGTCCCCGTGGGAAGAACAGTCGGACGCTGAAGCTAGTAGACGCAGTCCTAGAAGGTGCGAGGCAGCACGGAGCAGAAACGGAACTGGTCGATATCGGCGCACTGGACATACAGTATTGTATAGGGTGTCAGGTTTGTTACGCCGAAGGCGAGTGCATTCAGGGGGATGATCTCACTGAATTGTGGGCAAAAATGATGCGCGCTGACGGGATCGTTCTCGGCTCACCGGTGTATATCAATGGCGTCACCGCTCAACTCAAGACAATGATCGACCGCCTGGCTGACGCAATCCATTGCCAGATGCTCGTGGGGAAATATGGGTGTGCTGTGACGACCGCAGGGAGTTCGGGCATTAGCGAGGTGCTTCGCTATATGGCGTACTTCTTGAACCAGTTAGGTGCAGTGACGGTTGGAGAGGTCGGCGTTGCTATTGGTCAGAATCCTGCAGCGTTAGATGCGGCGATTACCGAAGCAATTAGCCTTGGACAAACTCTTGCGGACGCGATACAGAGAAAGCGTCAGTACGCTGATCAGGAAAGCGCGATTGCCGAGAGAGGCACGTTTTTCAGGCAACTAGTGAAAGCAAATAAAGAGGCTTGGAGGCATCAATACGATTATTGGATGGAGAAAGGTTGGATGTGAGCCTCGTCCTTACTCAAGTAGATTAGCTGGCCAATACACGCCCTCGGACCTTTATTTCCAGAAAAAGTATAAGTTCATTCTGGAGAAACCAACGTCTCTCCAAAAAAGGTTGACCATGACGAAAAAAGCGGAGTTGTACTCGAGGAGACGAGAGATGTACCGTTTGTACGTCGCTAAACTGCACATGTCCGACATCCTCGAGAAGCTTTCTGCCAAATACCGCGTATCGAAAAGGGCGCTGTGTAAAGATTGGCAGAAGCGCACTCTATGGGTATACGACGTCTTTGACCTTGAGCCAGCCCGCCCCGCGTGACAAATCAAACATCGCCGTGGCGTAGTGTGCGGTCTTTGACAGTTACTTCAGGTACCTGAGGCTGTGCGCGAAGGCTCAGTAAGGTCTCTGCGACACTGGTTTCTCAAGTATCTCGGTCGTCGTATCGGCTTGTTATTTTATTTTTTTCCGAGGACTAGCGAGATTTCACCGACCACCGCGCGCTTATTACGCACTTTTCCGCGACGTCAGGAATCAAAGAAAACAGCGCGCGTAACAAAATACGTGGGTTATCAAGTTGGAAACTGGTTTCACACGCTTCGCAGATAAGGTAGATCGTCCATATTTGGGTAGGGCAGCGGAAGCGGTTTTGCTCTAAACGTAGAATCGAGCGAGCTAGCTTCACGGTGCCCTCGCAGAGGCGACGTTGGTCCCTTCTGCGCAGACGAGGGAATGGGGGTGAAAACAAACGAAGAAACGCACATTAGTAGTGAGCGTTCTCGTTGCGCTCATCGCGTCAGTGGCATTTGCAGGCGCGGTCTATGCACAGACGACGACTTCGACGACTTCCGCAACGAGTGCTTCAACGACTACCACTACGACTGCCAACAGCGCGACCGCCGAAAACGGGCTTCTTGGGCCATTCCTCGGGCCTTTGCTCGGCAAGACGCAACAGAATCAGAACCTGAACACTGTCTGTCACAACAGAGCAGTGAGGCATGAAGTCGTGAACTGGTACCAGCAACTTCCGACCGACCAGAAAAACGCCCTGCAGAACAACCTGAAGGAAGCGTACAACAACTGGTACAATCAGTTACCACAGGACCAGAAGGACAAGCTGCAGAGCATATTGAGCCAAACAAGCGAAACAACGTAGAAAAACGACGAGGCGGAGGGCTTCAGTGCCATACCTCCCCCCTTGAGCTCCTTTGAAGGCTCCCCGCCTCATCTTACTTTATTCTCTCTTTTTTTGGCGAACGGTAAGTGATGGACTGAGTCGCGACAAGTGTGAAACGATTATCATATAACAGCTTTCGGTCTGCAAAAACAGTCACATTACAGCAGACGGAAGCGGGACGGGTGCAGAGAAGCGCGTCGTAAGCACGGAACGGTCTGCCGTTCGCATTGACGAGCTGAGATACTGGGCAAAAAGTTATTATGAGCGACGCAAGATTGCTACGTGTTGTTCGATAGGACTTGACCTTATGAAACCGCAACGAGTGCTGCCTATTCTGTGCGTTCTGCTGTTATTTTCGGTCGCTACTGCTGGATGCACCCTTAACTTAAACCCCAATGTGCAATCCAACTCTTCTCAGGTTCCATTAGGGACCAACTCTGGCGGAACAAGCAACGGCACAGCGCATATGCTCGCGGTGGAGCAAGCGAATGACAGTAACAGCTACCGGGGCGCTGTGTCTGACGTCACGGTCTACACGCAACCCGGAGCTGGTCACGTATTCGTAGAAACTGCGCCATTGACAGGTGTTGATTTTCAGGAGACGGCGAGAGCTGCTATAAAAGTTGCAGCTGAACGGGCTCAGGTCGACACAAGCCAACGAGATTTTGAATTCGTGTTGCACGTGCCTAAGGGGGTGGATGCGGTCGATGGGCCGAGCGCTGGCCTTCCTATGACCATCGCGGCATATTCGGCTCTGACAAAGAAACCGACCAGCCCTTACGTCTACGGCACAGGTGCTATTGGGGGCAACGGAACGGTGAGCAGCGTCAGTGGTGTTTACTTAAAAGCACTGGCAGCAGCAAAAAGCGGTGCTCGAGTCATCGTCGTTCCGAGCGATAATACTGTTGTTAGCACGACTTCTCAGCTCTCCGAAAACGCAATACCGAACGTAAACTTGCAGGCACAGCTCAAAAAGGAAGGCTACAACGTAACTGTCGTCGGCGTGAAGAAAATTGACGACGCGTTGCCCTATTACTTCAGCTAAGGCGGCCTCAAGCGTGGTCTCGCAACCGTCAAAAACCCGCTCAGAAGCGCTTGTTGAACGACGACGAAGCCAAGCGCGAAAGAAGTCAAGTGGCCCAGAACTAGAGAGTAGCCTCGTCCGGAAGGATGTTGAGCGTGAACGAGCAAGGATAAAACCGACGAGCGAGAGCAAATCTTGATTAAAATCGTGCATTTAGGCCAGTGAGTGGCCAGATTTTTAAGCACCGTGCATTGAGGTACAAAGACAATGAAAGCTGCGCTAAGGCGACGATTGGCGTTGCTCAGCATTTTGCTCATTTTAGGGGTCGTGGCGGGGGCCGCCATCATCGCCCTCGGAGCAGAAAAGGCGATAACGGGAACCAGTAGTGATTACATCAGTGTGGTCAAGCCGCCGCAGGCGTCACGATTGCCCGACCAGCGAGCTACACAGCTGGCGCAGCATGAAGCCCGCTTGAAAAGCTTTGTCGCAATCGCAAACAAGGACGAACGCGTGCAGAGACTCGTCGCAGGAAAGAACTACGCCGTAGTGGGAATCGGCCTAATAAGAGGGCCAACAGTGCCACCAGGCATAAACCCCAACAACGACGGTGCCCTGGTGTTGAGAGTCGAGGGCAAGTTTTACAAGATCACTATCGATATTACGCATGAGCAGGTCATCTCGATAGAGCAGCGCACGTGCTATGGCCCGGCTTGCAACGATTGACCGATCGCCGCAGGGCCTTGAGCGAGGAGCATATATGGAGACGGGGGGAATTACTGGAAAGACGCTTTTTGCAGCAGTCGTTTTTGTCGCCTCGGTCATCGTGCTCGCGTTCAAGTTGCTTAACCCTACGCCGGTGCAAATCCTCGTTGAAGGGGATACTGCCATTTTGAGTCAGGCCCCGGGGCTATTCACCTATACAGATGTACTTGAGATCGCTGTCTCGTTGATCATGATGAGCGTGAGCGGCATGTACCTCTTATTGCACGATTCAATTGGTGCTGCAGCGCCCGCGCCCGCTTCCGCCGGTAGCGTCATCCTCGAGGAACGCAGACAGCAATGGAAAGAGATTGCAAAAACCCTCAAAAACGACGAGCAGACTCTTTATAAGGCAATTATTGACGAGGGAATCGTCAATCAGAGCGCACTCGTCGAAAAGACTGGTCTTCCTAAATCCAACGTCAGCAGAGCGCTCTACGGGCTGGAAAGCCGGGGCCTCATCGAGCGCAGGCGGCGAGGGATGGGAAACGTGGTGTTGCTCAAATGACGCTCACTTCTTAGTGCGATAGGTCGTTTGAGTGGAGGCAGCTTTGTCAAGCTCTAAGCTCTATTTTTTGGCCGCCAAATATTCCTTTTAATTCAAAAACATTGTTAAATTGAGTTAATTTAGTCGTCTCTTTGGGGATTTGCTTGAACTCGACGATTCGTGTCATCGCCCCGACGCGAAGCAGCGCTCCCAGCAACTTCTCGCGCGAGCGACTAAGAAGGGAAAAGACCACAGCGAAAACTCCACACCACCGGTTGCCAAGTCGAGTTTAGCAGCACGACTGCAATAACTAGGGGTTTGCCCTCTCGAAAGGGTCCCTCGGTCGGATACTAACTAGCGTGATGCTGGCTAGGCGGCCGATGAGAGCGAAGCTCGCTCTTCGGAGAGCTGTGCATCTGCTGCGTCGGGACTGGTTAGGAGTGAAGCCCTTGAGTCACGCGTGTACCTAATTCGCGATCTGCATTGGTGAAGTTAGCTACCATGCGCTCCTGTATTGGCTTGTCGGCTTTTTCGAGTGAGTCGACGATATTGTCAATCAGGTGCTCTTGGTCGATCGAGTCCAGTGACCGGAACCTAGCGCCCGCCTGCGCAAAGTTATTTGTGAGGCTAAGCTTTCGTCGAGTGATTTCCCCGTCGACTCGATAGGAGGACGTTGGGCCGGAAGGCGCTTCGTTTGGCATACCTCCACCTAGGCTGTTAGGTTCGTAGTTGACCACTCCCCGGAACGACCCCGACTGCATGAAGCCGTCACGTTGGTTGTTGTTAACTGGCACGTGCGGCCGGTTGATGGCGAGCTGCAAGTAGTTAGGCCCCAGCCGATGTCGCTGCGTATCAGCATAAGAGAAGATGCGGCCTTGCAGGAGCTTGTCGGCGGACGGTTCGATACCCGGAACAAAGGCACCTGGAGAGAACGCGGCCTGCTCCGTTTCAGCGAAGTAGTTCTCCGGGTTGCGATTCAGCACCATCTTACCGACCGGCATCAGTGGGAATTTGTCCTCAGGCCACGTCTTGGTAGCGTCGAGGGGATCGAAGTCCTGTTCGAGCTCTTTCGCGATATCAATCATCTGAACGTTGAGTTCATACTCCACTGCCCCGCCGCTAGCGATCGTATCCCAAAGATCTCGGGTGAGGTAATCTGGGTCGGTCCCCGCCAACGTCGTAGCTTCATTACGGTCGAGAGAATGGACGCCCAGCTTCGGTTTCCAGTGGTACTTGACGTAGTGAGCTTCCCCTGCCGCGTTTATCCACTTGTAGGTGTTGACGCCAAATCCTTCCATCATCCGGTAGCTCTTAGGGGTCCCACGGTCTGAGAACAGCCAGACGATCATGTGGGTCGATTCAGGCGTCAAGGAGATAAAGTCCCAAAAACGGCTATTTGCTGAGGAACTCGTCGGAATGTTGGAATCTGGTGAAGGCTTGAAGGAGTGCACCATATCGGGAAACTTGAGAGCATCGCGGATGAAGAAGACGGGCAGGTTATTTCCCACGAGGTCGTAGTTTCCCTCTTCAGTGTAGAACTTGACCGCAAAGCCTCGCGGGTCGCGCGCCGTGTCGGCGGAGCCTCGAGCGCCGACGACCGTTGAAAAACGAACGAAGACAGGCGTTTGCTTTTCTGGCTCTTGGAGGAACTTCGCACAGGTATATGGTGCCATGCTCTTGTACGCTTGGAAGTAGCCGTGAGCCCCGGCGCCTTTGGCGTGTACGACGCGCTCCGGGATGCGCTCACGGTCGAAGTGTGCAAGCTTTTCGACGAGATGTACGTCTTGCAGCAAGACTGGTCCGCGGTCACCGACGGTTAGCGAACTCTGGTTGTCGGTAACGGGAACGCCTTGATTCGTGGTGAGGTGTTCATCGCTCATAAAAATAGGTTCAAGTTCAAACCGTAAAAGCCTTCGCTTGAATCGTCCCCCATGAGGCTAAGGGGGTGATGATCAGCGCTGCACTTCGTGCTTTTGATGGCTTCCTGGCGGCGCGAAGACAGCCAGCGTGCCTGTACAAGCGAGTGCCGTTAAGGACCTCTCCACGGCTGTGAACGACTATCCTGCACGGCCGAGAAGCCTGTCACATTATTCCCTCTAAACACGGAATGCACACCGCCTCGCCGTTTTCCAGTCGCGCTCTGTGTTCTGAAACCGGCTCTCCACATTTGTGACACGTTACCGATCGGAATATCCGTGCCTTTCTAGGAAGATCGGCAATTTCGATACGTTTGATCTTAAACAAATCTTCCTCTGGCATCTTCATCAGCTTTTCAGCGATTCTATCTGCACGCTTCCTGAAGTCTTGTTCTTCTTCCGGCGTGGCAGATCCGGCTGTAACCTTTGTGCGCAGCTGGTTCCACGCTGGATCCAGGTGCTCTAGATCAACTGAACTTTTCAGCGAGATTCGCAGCGCGTCTCCCGTCTTCCTGTTTATGAACGTGTACACGTGCTTTCCGTGATCTTTAAAAATAAGATTACCCTTCCCGAAGGTGCAGCCTGTCACAACCTGTATGGCGTCGACGCTGCAGCTGTCGTTTTCGACTATGGCTACCAACTCCTCGTCGACTGACTTTTCAGAGGAAAACTCCCGTGTCGCTATCTTTGCGGCACGGTATCCTATGACTGTCCCGGGACAAACGTGCCCGTGGAACTTCGTGACGTCCGGAAAAGAGGTCTGCTTTGCGGTTTCCATCTTAATCACCTGTCCGTGTAAAACCCACGATTGACATCCTCTTATCTGCTATCTATATTCATAAGTTCCTGCCAGGGCATTTATTTCGAAACGCTTCCAGAAAGCTCATATTCGCCTCGCGCTACAATCTTTGTGATGCTATGCTAGCCGAATAGCCGTTATAGAGAGGGATAAAAAGCTGGTTAAGATTAGCTTGGGAAGCGAGCACTATCGGGCTGTAATGCTCGATATGACCTGTCCCACCGGCGTTCACCGCCGCTGCGCTAAACAAGGAAACAAGTTTATAGAATCGGAAACGCACGAATGGAGCAGAGGAGTGGAACCGTGAGTACGAATAAAGCCGACGTAAGCTCGATAGCATACTGTGGTCTTCACTGCGACGACTGTCCGAATCACTCCGGAGAGATTGCTGATTTAGCGCGCGATTTGCGTAAGAAGCTGCGCGAGTATCATTTCGAGCGGGTGGCTCCGGGGCTTGCCACGTTCTTCAAGCCATTCGCCAACTATGAGCCGTGTTACGAGACCCTTGGGGCAATGGTGAAGCTTCGGTGTAAACGCGGGTGCCGCGACAATGGCGGGCCACCGCAGTGCAAGATCAGGAATTGTTGCAGGAAGCGCGACTTTCAGGGGTGCTGGCAATGCGCTGACTTTGAGACCTGCGAGAAGCTTAGTTTCCTCACGTTGACGCACGGAGATGCCCATATAAAGAACCTCAGAACAATCAAGAAGCGCGGTGTCGATGCGTTCCTTACGGGAAAGAGATATTGGTGAATGTTGATCCGCTCGGCGATCTTAGTTTTCTTTGGTAATCACGACGGAGTACTTTATGTGCATTTGCGCGCATACAAATCGGTTAAAGCGCTCCTTTTTTGCGTTCGTGGCCCACACTTTGCAGGCGAGAACCGAGGTGTGCTTGTTTAGAAGAGGAGATGGCGTTGTTCGGTAGTTGTCCTGGGACGTCGCACTTACGAACGCCAACCCTAACAATTAAGAAGTGCCCCCGGTGCGGCGAAGACGTGGAGATTTTTTCTTCAGACGTTAAAGTCAAATGCAGCAAGTGTGGGTTAACGGTATTTAACGACATGAACCTATGCATTCATTGGTGCGCCTACGCGAAAGAGTGCGTTGGCCCTGAACTCTACGAGCAGTTAAAAAAGGGCGATAAGGAGCAAACCAAGCAGCCTTAGCGTTGTAAGCTGCAGAAACAGCAGGCTGCGGCAGTTTTTCACGGGTGAAACCTTATATTTGCGAAAGCTAACGTTTGTTGGCGGCTAGACATTCGATTCCGACTGTTGTTGCTGGGGATAAGGCAGTGAACGAACCGCGCAGCGATGGATCAATAGAGCGCTTCGAGACGGTGTCAGCCTTTCTCAGCGCTTTTTCTGACGCGGCGCTGCTCACGGACGCTGATGGCATCATCCTCGCCGTTAACGATGCAGCCGTCAAGCGGTTTAGCACCAGCGCCGCCGCACTCGTCGGCACCTCCGCGTACGATACTCCTCCTGCCGATGCACCGCAGGCACGCCGGAAGTGGATGACAGAGGTGGTCTCCTCAGGCGCGCCAATGTACGCTGAGGAACTATGTGAAGGACGGCGTTTTCGAGTATCCCTCTATCCTGTGGCAACGAGGAACGGCTCAGTCACGCGCGTGCTCATGCTCAAGCACGACGTGACAGAGGAACGCGATGTCATTGACGAACAACAGCGCCTCGCCCTGCTTGACGCGGCAAATGACGGAATCATCATCTTTGATCTCGATGGGCATATCAGGTATTGGAATAAGGGTGCGGAACGGCAGTACGGGTGGAAGCAAGACGACTTACGAGGGGAACTGATCCATTCGTTACTGCAGACCGTCTTTCCATCCCCGCTTGAGGACATCACTGACCACCTCTTCCGCGCGGGACGATGGGAGGGAGAGCTGCGACATACCACTCGCGCCGGCGTTGTGGTGACGGTCATGAGCCACTGGACGTTGCAGTACGGCGCACGGAATGTACCGGAGGCAATTCTCGAGACTGCACGGGACATCACCGAGCAGAAGCAGGCTGAAGAAAAACTCCGCGCCGCCTCGCTCTATGCAAGAAGCCTTATCGAAGCGAGTCTCGACCCCCTCGTCACCATCAATGCTGACGGAAAAATCACCGATGTCAACAAGGCCACTGAGGAGGTGACCGGCCTTTCCCGCGAAGAATTGATTGAAAGCGACTTCAGCAGCTATTTCACTGAGCCGGAAAAAGCAAATGCAGGCTACAGGCAGGTCTTCACTGACGGTTTTGTCAGGGACTACCCCTTGGCTATTCGGCACAAATCAGGCCGAATCACGGACGTGTTGTACAACGCGACACTATTCAAGAATGAACTGGACGAGATTCAAGGAGTTTTTGCAGCTGCACGGGACATCACCGAGCAGAAGCAGGCTGAAGAAAAACTCCGCGCCGCCTCGCTCTATGCAAGAAGCCTTATCGAAGCGAGTCTCGACCCCCTCGTCACCATCAATGCTGACGGAAAAATCACCGATGTCAACAAGGCCACTGAGGAGGTGACCGGCCTTTCCCGCGAAGAATTGATTGAAAGCGACTTCAGCAGCTATTTCACTGAGCCGGAAAAAGCAAATGCAGGCTACAGGCAGGTCTTCACTGACGGTTTTGTCAGGGACTACCCCTTGGCTATTCGGCACAAATCAGGCCGAATCACGGACGTGTTGTACAACGCGACACTATTCAAGAATGAACTGGACGAGATTCAAGGAGTTTTTGCAGCTGCACGGGACATCACCGAGCAAAAGCAGGTTGAGCACCAGCTGAAAAAGCATGCTCAGCGCGCTTCGGTGCTCAATGACATTATCCACGTCATTAACGAAGCGACCGACCTTCCTACCTTGTTTGGACAAGCCCTACCAACGACGATTGAGCGGCTAGGGTTTGCTGCTGGATTCATCGCGACTGAAAACGAAGCGGGGCGGCTACAGGTGCGCTATGCCCATAACCTACCACAGACCTTTGTCGAATCGCTCGATCTGATCGAAATCGACGCCAACCCCTACGTAAGAGACGTGCATCGGAAAGGAAAGCCTGTCGTCGTCGACGAACTCTCTGCCGACACGCTCGCTGCTCGCTGCGGGATAAAGGGTAGTGCGGTTTCGCTTCCAGTCTTCTCCGAGGGTGACCTCATAGGGGAATTCACGCTGTACGCCATGCGTCCCCATTTGTTTACGCTTGAAGAGCGAAGTCTCCTTCTCACGATCGCTACAGAATTCGGCACTGCCCTATCTAAACTTGAGGCACAGGACGCGGCTCGCCACTATGCCGAGGAGCTCGCGCAGTATTCAGCGCATCTCGAGGAGCTAGTCGAGGAGCGTACGGCACAGCTGAAAGATGCCGAACGCCTTGCTGGAATTGGTGAGACCGCCGCTATGATAGGCCACGATCTGCGCAACCCCTTGCAAGGCCTCCAGTACATCGTCGATCTTCAGCGGCTCCGCTTCGAACGCATGGCACCTAGCGAGCGCAGCCGAGACGAGTGGGAAAAAGAGCAAGAGCTCTTTGCCAGGATAAGCGCGCAGGTTTTCTACATGGACAAGATCGTTGGGAACCTCCAGGACTACGCCCGTCCGCTTGTGCCGGAGCACGAAGAAATCGCTGTCAAAACACTGATCGAAGATGTCATTCAATCGCTGCCACCGATGGATGGCGTGCATATCACGACGGACGTTGAAGACCTGAGAGTGGAAGCCGACCCACACCTAATGCATCGCGTATTTGCCAATCTCTTCCTCAACGCCATGCAGGCGATGCCGGACGGCGGGACGCTCACCGTCAGCGCAGCTCTGGAAGACGGCTCGGTGGCGATAAGCGTGCGTGATACGGGTACTGGCATTCGCACAGAACTCCAAGATAAGCTCTTTAAACCGCTGTTCACCGGTAAGGCGAAGGGGACGGGACTCGGTTTGGCAGTCGTCAAGCGAATTGTGGAAGCGCACGAGGGGCAAGTAACCGTTGAGAGTGAGGTTGGAAAAGGGTCAACATTTACAGTAAGATTGCCCGCCACCGAGGAATTGAAACGCGAGCGTAATTTGTCCTCATAAAAGCAACCAACTTTTGGAGTAGCCGCAGCTGCTAGACGCCTTCTTTTCCTTGGTTTTGGTTTTTTAAAGCGAATTTTCATTGTGGAAGATTCTTATTTCTACTGCAGAACCAGTTATCAAATACGATAGTACGTGGTGCAGTTCTTGGTGATGATACGCGTTTAGAGCATAGTCTGCGCTGAGACCGCGCGAAGTATTCGCAAAGTTCGGCTAGCCACTTTCGCGCGCGAGAGGAATGCACCAAATGGAGCCTCGACATGGACCGGCACCTTGCAGACACCGATCAAAAAAAGCGCCGAGATAAGTTCTTCTGTCAACTTGCGCGGCGCTATCGTGAAGAGGGCCAAAGCGACAAAGCGGGCTGGCTGCCTGTTCCGGAAGCAATGGGGACAGCAGGTTACAGTGATCGTGAAATAAAACACTTTCTGCAGCGCCTTGCCGAGGACGGGTGGATCGAAATCAAGGACCATACTCAGGCTACGTCGGTAGATGCACGATTGACGTCAGCCGGCAAGGCGCGCGCACAAGTGATGTGTAAGGACGCATCGTTTTCTTAACAATACTGCACAATTTTCGTGTCTTTTACGACATCGGCTTTTTAGGCACTTTTTGCTGTAAGCGCAGATCTGAGTTTAATGTAGTAATTATATGTACATTCGTTGCTTGAACCGCGTGATTTTTCGGTACGCACTACTTACCTTCGATCTCGAATGAGGCGCGTGCTGAAGCTGCGCAACGTTTTTAACGTCTGTCCTGCCCTCACGACGTCGTCGAAAAACACTTATTAAGCCGGAATAATGATCTGAACTTCAGGAGGTATCCTTCTGCTAAAAGTCATAGTGGTGTATGAGTCACGATACGGCAATACTAAGCGGGTGGCGGAAACAATTGTTGAAGGAATGCGAGATGCGGGAGGAATCGAGGCGTCGCTCAGCAACGTGAAAGATGTTGACCTTAATACGATCGTCAACTACGATGCGATTTTGTTGGGCGGCCCGAACCACTTGGGTGGATCTACGAGGAGCACTAAAAAGTTCATAGACAAGCTTAGCAACCTGCCATTGGAGGGGAAGCGGTTCGCTTTGTTTGACACTTACATGGGCAACGACGTTGAAAAGGCCGTAAGAAAAATGGAGCAGCGAATACGCGAGAAAGCACCCGCGCTGAAGATGTTAGCTCGTGGGTTATCAATACAAGTGCAAGGGATGAAAGGCCCTATTGTTGACGCAGAGCTCCCTAAGTGCAAAGAGTTTGGGACCGCGATAGCAGCAACGTTGATGGCCCCGTCGTAGCACGCTTCGTTTCGCATGACATCCCGTGCGAACCGCAAAGGCGATTGCTGAAGCACGGGCGTCTCCATTAACTAATTAAGTCATAAGTGCGCACGAACAATCGGTAGAATACTATGAACTTCGACGAATGCATGCGGTTTGCAAATGAGCACGCAATCTGCTCATTTGCTACTGTCGACGGCGACCAGCCCCGTGTTCGTACGTTTGGAATGTGGTTTGCGGACAAAGAGGGCTTCTATTTTTCTACCGCGAAAGTGAAAGAGGTATATCGACAGCTGAGGGAAAATGCCAAGGTGGAACTGTGTTTCTACGCTCCGCCAGCACGTCCGCTCGGAGAAGCGGGAACTATTGATTTGGGAAAGGTCATGCGAGCGTCAGGTAACGTTGCGTTCCTCAATGACCCGAAACTAAAGGAGCGCCTTCTCGAAGAGCGACCGTTTCTACGTCCTAACGCTGAAAATATAGTTCTGTTCCGCGTTGAAAAAGGCAAAGCGTGGTTTTGGACTTTTGCCGACAGTGGACGCGAGTCTGCTATTGAACGAATTAGATTTTAAAGCGAGGAAGGATACGCAAAGCGAGATAAAACGAGTTCGTCATGGCCACCCGCGACTTACCCACCAAAGACGCAATCGAAAAAAGGCGCAGTATACGGAAATTTAAGCGCGATCCCGTTCCAGATGAGCATATAATGGCACTGATAGAAGCCGCGAGGCTAGCGCCATCGGCTTCTAATACGCAACCGTGGCGTTTTAAGATTGTTTCAGACGACGAGACAAAAGCGAAATTGGCCGTAGCGGCCTATCACCAATCGTTTGTTGCGCAGGCTCCCATCGTGCTGGTGTGTTGCGCAGACCTCCACGGCTATTTTGAAGGCATCGCAACGAGAAGTCAGGAATTTGGGAAGGAGGGCGCGCTCGAGGAGACGATGGTGCGTGTCCTTCGTGAACGGGCCGAACAACTGAAAACGATGAATGTCCAAGATCTGGCGCCTGGCATCGCTTTCAACGTTGCGATTGCCATTGAGCATATCGTGTTGAGGGCCTTGGATTTTGGCTTGGGAAGTTGCTGGGTGAGAATGATCGACGAACAGAAAATCAAGGACATCTTTGGCTGGGGAAACAGTATGCACGTGGTTGCTCTGCTGCCGCTTGGTTACCCTGATGAGGCTCCTGTCCCGCGAAAGAGACGCACCATCGAAGAGATTGTTCTCAAGTGAAAGATGCGCTATAGATCCCGACGTCTGTTGTCAGATAGCTGTTAGTCGCAGCGCTCTCGAAGTCTATTTTTTAAACGCCAACCCTTGTTATGGTCCTGTGTCTGAGTGATTGCTTAAATGGCTTTATGATCGTTCATAGACCCAACCGTACTCGTGCTGCTGATGCATTCGCATTCGTATCCCGTTTATAATCCGTCGCAGTTGTTGCCGTGCGCTGTCTGGAAGCCACGCGTCGTGCACCCGGTCTTGCAGATACTGGTACGCTTCCCAAGAACCCGAGCACTTACGTAGCAGCTTTTCGGCCGCCATATCGGTATAGTCGTTTTTGTAGTCCGCTAGTTGCAGTATAAGCTCATCGACTTCCATGCAATCACTGTTCATAGCAGAAAACGAGTTGTGAATCTGGATATTTATTCGCTGAGAGCGGTGCGCAAGTAGTCTGAATCTGCCGTTTGTGAATCTCGTCGAATCACACTCACGTGTGACACAAAGACGCTGTCACGCTTTTCCACGAAATCGCTGCCTCACGCGGCCTTATGAAACCACTCGGTGTAGTCCTGATCGGAGATGAACGTGATGGCAACGAATGCAACGACCATAAAAAACGGGGCCTGCCTGTATGGCCTCCGCTTCGGCTGCGTGAACACCTCAAACGATCCGAACTGTAACAAGTGCGCAGAGCGCCTCGCCAACGCGGTGAACAACGTGCTTCGCCCCCGGCACACAAATTAAGCGAAATAACGCTGTAACCCTCGCAACGAGCGTCTTCTTTTTTGATTAACGATGCGGCAAGGCTACAATAAGCTCCCTTGGAAATAGACGGACCACAGCGTTTTTAAGCGGTCTTAGGGTGCTTTTGCCAACATTCTCAAGGAATTTCTGAACAGCGGCACCAAAACTGAGCCACAAATTGTGAAGGCGCGTACGTGCTACCCAACAGGTAGTCGATCTTCAGCACTTCCGGTTCATATCTAGCGGAGATCCAAACTAAGAGAGAGCGTACTAGGCTAAGCTATCGCCAGCCGGTCACGGAGCAGATGGCAAGTATTGATAGTCGCCGACCCAAACGAATTGGTCAATCAGCACAATCTGTTTGCTTGGAGCTCCTACCCCGTTACCGGTAGTATAAATGGCATAGGCAGTCGTCGCGTTCCCTTTTGCGCGCTGGCTCGCTTCGGGACTGAATTTGCTCGGATATGATGTTGCAACTAAGCGATAACCGGCGTTGTGACCGTTGACATATGTCGTCGCTTCGTCAGGAGAACCGAACCTCATCACCGTGACGTTTTCGCTGTAGGTTATGTTTGCCGCGCTGGTGCTAGATGCAGCATCGGTCCACGCATCTTGTATCTGAGCCGAGGTTCCGTTGATCGGCGTTACTAGCCAGGCGGTCAGATTATTTGGATGCTCGCTCTTCAAGGTGGTATTGTACTTCTCGATGTACTGTGCAAGCTGCTCACCAGGTGGCGCCCCTGGTGCGGTTGTTGTAGTCGTCTTCGTGCAACCGGCCACGGATAGCGACGCGATTATAAGAAGCGCGACAACCGCTGCTACCTTTTTTCCCATGCGTTTCGCCTTGTTTAACGTCCCCTATTGATAAAAAGATAAATCAATTTATCCAAGACGCGAGAAACAGCTTAAGCTTTTCTAGTTTACTCAACTCAGCATAGATGTCGCAACGTCTCTTTTTCGCGAGCGCATAGAGTGTGATACCTACAGCAGGCGCCGGCGTGCGACGTCATCTACAATATAAAAAGCAAGCAACTAGCTCAATTTCACCCACAATCGCAAGATAAAGAGTAATAGGAATGCAGACCGCGTTGCTTGCAGAAGGAGGTGAAAGAGATGAACGAAGAGAACTGCGCGCGATGCGGCACTCCCGCGTCACCAGGAGCTAAGTTTTGCGAGAGCTGCGGTGCACCGCTCACACGCGAGGAAGGACAGCCGCCGCGAGCTGTGCGCACTCAAGAGCCAGCGTACGGCGCCCCTCAACACGCGCCTCCGCCAGGATACCCGGCACAGCGTGGACCGAGCGCGACTGCACCATTTGAGGGGGTTTCGATTCGATTTGTGGCGCTACTCATTGATACCATTATAATCGGCGTTATATCCAGCATCTTGACTGCTCCTTTCTTTGCTCTCTCCCTCACGCGACTCGCAACACGGGCCGTCTTGTTCGGGCCAACGATCGCTTCACGCGTGCTGATCGTCCTAGTAATCTATTTCCTCTACTTCACGCTGCTCGAGGGTCACGGTGGGCAGACTGTCGGCAAAATGGCAGTCAAAATTAGGGTTGTTAGAGAGGCGGACGGCTCACCCATCGACTACGGAGAGGCTGCAGTACGGACGCTCCTTCGTATTATCGATGGACTGTTCGCCTACCTCATTGGGGCAATCCTCATCTGGTCATCGGACAAGAAACAGCGTCTCGGCGATCGGGTCGCGCATACTATAGTCGTAAAAGAGTAATAGAGCGTTATTCCCTCTTTAGCTCGCGCGACGGGGGAAAGGAGCTGCGGAGGTACTTCTGTAGCTGCAGCTTGTCTTGTAGCCATGCTGGCCGTGTCTCGCGCTGCGTCCTGATGGCGCGGATTTGCCGGCGTTGGAAGAGCTCATTTTGTTTTGCACGGAATCGCTTACCGTGCGATTAAACGACTTTGTAGCGCTGAAAAGCGCGATATGGGTATGCGCGTCGTTTGGTGGGGTAGTATCAGCGCCGGGGGGTGATGATCCGTAACAAATACCCGAGAAAGACCCGCTGCGTTCGTGCAACTCGTGATAGCACAGCTTCCGTCGAATAGAACGTCGCTTTGACCATTTCCCTTTCGCTGCGCGGCGAATAGAACGCATAAATGGGAATTCCTATCGCGATAGTTGCGAGCCCAAAGACAACAGTTGTTATGCTGCTTTCGAATATCAGAAGTGCAGACAAGAGAATGCCGGCAACGGGAACGATCGGCCCTGTCATCTTTTCAATAAGGGTGCGGCCGGCTTTAATCCGTCCTCGCTCTCGCAGCGCGAGAACCACTGTACTGGTGATGAGATACACGAAAGCAAGGTTGAAGGTCGAAAAGAGGATCAGCTGACTCAACCCCCCGAATAGTGAAAGGCCGAGCGCGAGAATAGCTTGGGCTATCAGGCTTTTGTAAGGCGTGCCGTACCTCGTATGAAGGTCACTAAAGAAACGTGGGAATAGGCCGTCGAGTGAGATGGCGTAGGATAGTCGGGATGTCGACAACGTGCCTGATTCATCAGACCCCGAGACTGAGATAAGCGCGCCGACTCCAAGTATCAGGCCACCGATAAGTGCGAGCGTAGGCGTTAGTGAAAAAACGACGCTCCCGGCAGTGGCGAGCGGTGCAGTATCGAACTGGAGCGCCGTCCAGTTGACGACGCCAATGATGACGAAGTTCGTTAGCAGGTAGAATAGCGTGACTATAGCCATTCCGACGATGATCGCTTTGGGTATGGTGCGTGTCGGGTTTTCCACCTCGTTTGACGGTATGGCCGCGAGCTCAAACCCCGCGTATGCCCAGAAGATCAAAACGAGCGCTTGGCCGAAGTGGCTGAAACCGAGCGGGGCAAAGGGCACGAAGTTTGCGCCCGTTTGCGCGGGATTGAACCCCATATAGATAAGCCCGGCGACGATCAACAGGAGCAGCGGGCTCAGCTTCGCAATCGTGAGAACGTCATTTGTCCGTCCCGCGAGCTTCGTTCCCCGTATGTTCACGTAGGTTATCGACGCGATGAAGAGCAGCTTGACGACCGCTCCTTCTGCAAAGGTAAGCGACGGGAAGAAGAAGCTGAGGTAGCGAACGAAGGCAACGGGAAAAACGGCGAGCGCTGCCACCTCGGCAAGCCAGAGCGCCCAGCCGACGACAAAGCCTGCGAAATCTCCCCACACCTCCCGCGCGTACGCGTATGCCCCGCCGACCTTCGGAACGAGCGTCGCGCATTCGGCAAAGTTGAGCGCAATGATAATGGCGATCACTCCGGCGGCAATCCACGCAACAAGGCTTGCAGGCCCGAGATATTGGCTCCCCAAGGAGGCAACAACGTAAATGTCGGCGCCGACGATGGCTCCGACGAGTAAATTAGTGACGTCAAAGAAAGTGAGCTTCTTGGACATTGCGCGTGGTTGCATGCAAGAAGTCTAGGTGCTAACCAAATCGATGACCTGCGCGGTTAATACGGACAAGTTAGAACCAACACGTCGCGATGCCTCGCTTGCCTACGTGTTGATTCGATGGTCCTAGCGACGCGCTTGCGTGCATTCGAGAAGAGCGGAGGCGATCGGGACTCGGGTCGGCTACTCACCCTTTTTTTATGCGCTCCAGTGCTTTTCGTGCAGTGTCGTGAACAGGGGCGAACTCATCTCGCAAAACAATCGCTTCCAGAGCGACTTCCGCCTGAGAACCTCCTATCTTGCCGAGCGCATCAGCTGCGACCAATCGAATCACGGTCTGCTCGCTGGGACTGTTGAGCAGTCGTATCAATTGATCGACCGCATTTTCGTCTTTCAGCACTCCAAGAGCCTCGGCGGCGCTCCACCGAACGTTGCTGTAATCATCTTCCAGTGCTTGAGCGAGGGGCCCTGCAGCTCGAGCGTCTCCTATCTGTCCCAACGCCCACGCAGCCCGCCAGCGAACATCTGGATCGTTGTCCTGCAAGGTCCGAATAAGTGAATCGATTGCGTCCGCATTTTTTAGCCGTCCAAGCGCCCATCCTGCTCGCCACCGGACGTCACGATCTGCGTCATTCAGCGCATTTATGAGGGGCACCACCGCTAGTTCGCCGATGATTACCAAAGACTCTGCTGCGCTCCACCGAACGTTGCAGTCACTGTCTTTCAAAGCCTTCATAAGGGCGTCCACCACCGTCGCAGTCCCTGTCCATCGAAGGGTGCGTGCTGCGTGCCATCGAACGTCACAATCATCACTTTTGAGTTCCTCAACAAGTGCGTTTAAGGTCTCCATCTGCGAGTCCTCCCGTGACATTTCGTATGTGCGCGATGGCATATATGCTTCATCATAGTCGAGTTCACGTGCGCAGCCACATTCACGTTCGCCAAACGGTATGCGAAGTTGCTGAAGTCGTCACCATCGATAAAGCGGCGTCATCATACCGAAAATTGTGGCGCGTTGATACTCCTTACGGCTTGTGCCTCTCTGGCTTACATAGCCCTGACACCGCTGGTGAGCACTACTCACGGGCTTGGCTCGTTCCTAGCGTGCTCTGTCACGTGCGTGATGACGTCCACGACCGTTTTTAGTGCAAGAAATAGCAGTAGGGCGACTTGATCAACGAGAAAAATACCGAGTATAAGCGTGAGCTGCATCGGAATGATTCGCGCATATGGGGCGAACATCACCCCGCCGATGTTCTGCATCCGTCCGCGTTCGCTTTCCCGGTTGTGCAAATACGAGTAGAGGTGGTTTGCAAAAAATAAGGCAACGCTAGCGAGAATGAAATAAGCGCTTCCTGTAGCCGCGCCGTACGACGGCACCTCCCAGAACCCGATAAACGTGAAAGCGACGAGAAAGACGAAGTACACGAAATGAAAAAGCCCGTAGTGAAGGGCGAAGAACACCGCCGTCTCCCGTTTTGCCCCTTCCGTCGGGGCAACTGGCTTATCGTTTATGTAGAAGCCATCCGTGGAAAAACGCTCCAAGTCCAGGATTTTGAACACGTTAAACACGCCGATGATGACGCTTTGCGCCCAGTAGATCCATAGTAGCGTAATGAGATTCCAGTGTTCGATAATGGCGAAGGCAATGACAATGACGTTGGACGCGAGAAGAGCGAGCGTTGACGGGTCGAGGAGGGCGCGCCCCCAGCGCGACGATGTGCCCTCCACATCGTCTGGTGCCGGCTCAGCGCGGCGTGTTTCGCTGATCAGAAGCGCCCGCCCGCTACGATCGATTTCGCTTGCCGAATCGGTAATCGAATGGCCTGTGCTCAACGCTAGGCCGCATTGCTCGCAAAACCTGGCACGCTGAGTCACGGGGGCGCCGCAGGCTTGGCAGTACCGTTTGTTCATCCTATTACGCCCCTTCGCTACGGACTATCTCTCGCGCGCCGTAGAACCGAAAATCGCACTGTCTGCATACCTTTTGGTCGGACGCTTCCGGTCATCAGAAGGTAGAGCGCCCGCAATATCAGCACGAGTGTTTTCCCTGCGCCAGAACCAGCGATGATTTGCACAGGGCTGTTGGTAGTCGTTATCGCTTCAATCTGATCGCCGTTGAGGTTATAACGGCTCTTGATCTGTTCGATGGTTGTGTCCATCTGCCGCGCTTCGGTCGCGTTCAAACGTTGAGTTTCCTCAATGGTGCCAACATAAACAGTGCTTTCAACACCTAATGAGGCGGTTTCACTCTAGTGCGAATGAGTTTATTATCGGTCGTGCCTGCGGCAAGTACCGATTGTAATCCTTAGCGAGGGCTTTGTACGTAAGCGTATACACGCGTGCGTTCCTCAAAGTCCACGTCTGGTTCACCTTAAGCGTCTCCTCTCGAGCGGTATTTTCGTCGTACTGCACAGGAATTGAACCTCTGTAGATCGCACGAAATGCTGCATGACGGCTCAAAGTCGTGCGTTCTTTTGAGAGTACCTTGAGTTCTTTGTAAGTGCTCGTTATGGCGTCGGCATACCTCTCCGTGACCGTATCAAGCGTCGCGTACGCGTCGAAGCTATCGTCCGTACTGACGGTGACGGCATCGACGGGCGTGTTCTCTGCAAGGTAGACGTAGAATTTTACTGAAATGGTCTCGCTGTGGTCTATTTTGCACCGCGTTGGGTACGTGATTTTAAATCCACTATCACTTTTAAAAACATTGTTAGCTCCCGCTTCTGCGAGTACCAGCATAGAAGCAATCGAGCGTTGCAGATTCACGAAAACACTTCCTTTCGCTATAATGGCGCGTTATTTGAAGAGACGCCGCTCTAAAGATAAACGTTTACATGCTGTAGCAATCGCCCTGCTTAGGTCCTTTGCCAAATTCTCTGCTCTGTTTGGTTTTTGACGTGACTGTCGCACGCGGAGTCGGTGGGGGTTGGTGCGAAGAACAACGGGCTGTCCCGTTCTCGAATCGCGACGCAGATCGATAGAGGCGTTACCTCACCGCGAGTCGAGGACCTGCGAGCGCATATTGGTCGAATCCAAGGACTTTTTTTGGCTCCACTCGTGTCTTATCAGTTTTCGGTTTGGCGGAGCTCACAAGCTCGCTTCTTTACCGTTGTTCATCGTTCGTTGATAAGAACGTCGGCTATGAATTCGACCGCACGGCGTGCATAGTCCTTCGATACGCGTCGAAGCGTTTCAGTATGTGATGTCATAGAAAAAACTGCATTTAAGCCGCTTACCTTCAATATAGGGGCGGCGAGATCGCCTGTTTCGATGTAAGTTGGCTTGTCAAACAGTACACAAATTTCGTGGGCGGGCATCTCAGTCATCTCTGCTAAGTGGTACTCATGAAGAACCTGTCGCACGGTCTTAGCAGCGCAGTGCTCATCAAATAGGTGCGTTCGTTCGTCGGTGCCCTCCAGGTTGACGGGCACGGGGACTCCTTCTCGGAGCTTAGGTTTTAGGACTTTTTCTATCCAATCTTCATCAAAAACAGGTGATACGTGCTCAAATTTGGCGACAAAAAAAGTGACGTCATCGTTCATTGTTTCGATGGTGAACGGATAAATCCACACATCAATGCCGTGATGCTCTGCGTAGGCGCGCGCCCCTTTTTTAAACCCGCTCGATGCCAGAAGTATTCCGGTCGGCGGGTCCGGCAGATCGCTCAAAGCTTTACGGAGTTTGCCGAGCGCTCGTTGACTGACAGGCTTGTCCCAGTGTTTAGCTTCAATTGCGCATCGGTGCGTTTGCGCCCCGGCCAGAAACTCCCAATAGACGTCGATTTTGTGAGTAGCGGAACTCCCTTCGATTACCTTGTAAGGTTCTACCGCGAAGGTCTGGACGGAATCCTCCGCATTGATCTGGTCAACCAGCTCTGCAACTATCGCGTCGTGCGCTCTGCCCCTGCTGATCATACAGGCGATAGATGACATTCTTTACGCGTATCTAGTTTTCTGTTCGACCCTATTTCTGAGGCTAGCTAACTGTGTTTGTCCGAACGAAAAAAAGAGTCCCCCAGTCGCTTGCAATGCTGCCATGAAGGGCTTCACGAGAATAAGAAATGATGCGTTTTTGCAGCATCCTCTCAAAAAACAGGCCCTGCCAAACGAGGGTGTGACACAAACTCACTGTCACGCTTTCATACGAAATGCGTGCGTCACGCGAAGTTAAGAAACTTTCCTGCGCGGGTTGAATCGGAGGTGAGCGTGATGGCAAGAAGGGAACTAACGAAACCTGAACGTCAGGTCGCTGCGATTGTTGAACAAACGCTTCACGCCCTGATCGACACCGATCTCACCGTGGCAGACATCATGGACGCTGCGGCTGAGAGCGCGCGACGCAGAAGCGATGACGCCAAACAACAATGGCCGCAGAAAACAGCATGTTCAACTACGCGCTTCACATTAGCTACCTGAACGTGAACGATCCGCTCTGCAGACGGTGCGCGGAGGGCCTAGCGAACACGGTGAATCAGATACCTCGGCCGATCGGCGAGAAGAACTGGACGGCGATGATCTTGTGTTATGTGAACTTCAGGCAAGATGAAATCAAAACGACAACGACGAACACGAGGAGCATGACTACAAAGGCATCTACCAGCCTCCGTTTTCGGAGTTCGCGACGAACTTCGTCATTGCGCGCATGTGCCTTTTGTTCGCTGGTCACGCTAGCAGTGATTTGATAAGAAGCGATAAAAAGGTATGGCTCTGCACCGTGCAGCTTTGCGTACGTCACGGATGCCGCTGAGCGTCAGGCGTCACAGTCTGACTCGCCGAAGTCTAGGCGCAGGCAACACAACTGGAGCAAGCCACTTGCGGAAGCACCGACTCTCACGCCCCACTTGTGCCTCGAATTCCGCAACGTTTGCAGCCGCAGCTCAGCATATTCTTGAGTACAAGCTCGTCCATCGCGAGATTTTCAGACTATGCGCTTAGGAAGAAAGAAACCCCCCATCAACAGGGAGAATAGCGCCTTGAACATAGCTTGCCAAGTCGCTGCAAAGAAAGAGGACGACTTTCGCCACCTCATCCGGTTTACCCCATCGTCCTATGGCGAGCCTTTGCTGAAAATCATATCCGCTCTTGACAAGATCAAGCTGTATGTTGAGGATGGCATCTCGCACTAACGATCTCGTCCCTGCCGTTCTAATGGCGCCCGGAAGAACGACATTCACCCTGAAGCCGCTTTTGCCGTAGTCACGAGCGAGTGATCTCGTGAGAGCGATAACCCCCGCCTTGCTCACGCCATAGTGTACCATGTCCTTTTTGAACGGCAGAACTGCCTCAATGGAAGAGACATTGACGATAATGCCGCCCTTCCCCTTTCTGAGTCTGATAAAATTCTGACACATCCAGAAGGCAGAGTTCATGTTTACGCTAAGGACTTTTGTCAAGAAGTCCTCGTTGACGTCCAAATAGTCCTCCATTGGGTAAACGCCGGCGTTGTTTACGAGAATATCTGGGGCGCTCTCGCCATCGAAACTCAACCAAAACTGATCTATTTTCTTCTTGTCAGCTAGGTCAATTTCGTACGTAGTATGCTGGCAGCGGGCGTTCTCTAAGCAGCCGACTGTCTCAGACAGTCCCCGTACGTTTACGTCTAGAAGTAACAAAGACGCACCAGCTTCGGCGAATCGTTGGGCGATTGCCTTTCCGATGCCGGAAGCAGCACCAGTGACGACTACTTTCTTATCGAGAAAAGTCATTGATTCGGCTAACGAGGGTTTTACCTTCGCCATATTGACCTTAGGGGTTTATTAGGCCACTTAGTCCAATAACTTTTCGTCGGGTTCGAATTGCCTCGTGCCGCTTTGCACAGCTGCCGTCGCGTAAAGCGTCAAGCTTGATTTTGTGGCATTCGGCTGCAGGCAGGCGCGCATCAACTCCATTTGCCACGCTGACTAGGCGAAGCATCGAAACGTTGGAGATTGCCAAACGGCACGCTGTGTAGTTTAGCCGTTTGTGAGCCCTACCTCTACGCCTTGTTGGATCCTTATGCGCGATCTTCCTCGCCGTTACTGCTGGCTGCTTCTGCGTCTGTTCGTGTGCCCTCAGCGAGGAGCAGCAAAAGCCGGCCTGCCATGTTAGTTTGGCTTGCGAACGATTCCTTCACAAAGCCATTTTCATCGCGCAGCTGTTCGATGAGGGCATCCTTAAGCTCTATCTCTCGTTTCAGTTGTGAGACCTCGTTTTCGTTGTCGGTCAATGCATAGTTGATGAGCTCAGCAGTGATGCGCGCTTTGGATTTGCCCTCGGTTTCAGCACGGGTGATTATGGCGCTATAATCTTCTTCACCCACTGCCGCACAAATCTGAGGCATGTATCGTTAGGCGGTGATATTGCTATAAATGGCTGTCGAATTGTATCGCGATAGAAACCAATGGCATAAGCAATGCTATTCCATTTTTCTAGGCTTTCAACACTCTAAAAAAAGAGCTTAAATCAAACTTAATTCGAATATAAAGGCCCCAAGGCGAATATAAGCGAGAAGGCGTTTTCACTCGCTCCTTTATTGGGCATTAGTATATATTCATGGAATGCTAATGTTATTATGTTCGATATTCCAGGGGGCCCATAGGACACTTCGCGAGCGTCAAGTGATTATGCCTGCCTAACGGTAATTCGGGTGAAAGGTGGTACACAACCGATAGGAGGACGAAACGCAACAATAGCAAAACGGAGTAAATACAGCGCAAGTCAAACCGCAATGGCCAGGGACGAATGTGCGGTCTAAAAGTGGCGTGTAGGCGAGTTACGGCAATGGCGTGGTGCGCCTTTTTTCGAAGAAGCGGCACCTCTTTGTGAAGAGCTAATCACCTGCTGCGCGTGGGCCTCGTCTTCTTTACATAACACCTCGGTAACTATTAACTTGTAGAGCGCCACTGGACAAATGCACATCCGCTCCTTGGCCATTGGCTTGCGTTGTGCCGCAAAGCTGCACAACCTAATATCGGCACCAGTCCACAGTGTTTCCATTAAGAGCAGAGATACGGAAATCGCTCGAGTGAGCATCAGGGACCCAGCGAACGTTCACAGGTTGAATCGGAATGACAGTGCGGCACACTCTTTTTCTCTTTGCGACAGTGATCGTTACCGCACTGCTGTGCCTCTCGTTGCTCCTTTCGGGGTTGGTGTCAGTCCGCCTCGTAGGCGCTGTCGATTTCAACATAATTGCACCGGCCTCAGGTGACAATACGCAGCCGCCACAAGCGTCGCCGCAGAGTTCTGTCACGCCTGCGACCCAAACCGCGACAACGGCGGACGAGCTGTCACAAACGCCTTTGACCCCATTGGTGCCCTTCGAGCTCCCAGTTGCGAATCAGACAACGTTAGGATCCGCCCCATCGAGCACGCCAACAGTTTCTGGATCCAGTTTTGGTGACGGCGCACCGAGTGCAGGACCCGTTGCCGACACAATGGCAGGCAATGCCGCACCTTCTGCTGACGCGTCTTCCGTGAACGTGACGCAGCCAACAGCAAATAACGCGTCGTTGGCTCAAATTCCGATGTCGCAAGGCGGCAGTGGGAATAGCCTCCTTTTTTTGACTGCGCTGAGTTACGGAGCTGCGGTTATTGTCCTTGCGGTGATGAGGTACTGGTCTTTTTCATTCGATGAGGCATCGAGGCCCGCTCCGGATTTAGGGGGCGCAGACGTGGCTGTGGCGAGCAGAGCGGCATATTCTACGCTCGAGGCCTTCGATTATGGCCGGAGCAACTAAGGGCCGTGACACAGAAAACGGCTTTGCAGCTTTAGAGAAGATGTTTAGACCTGTATCTTTTCTGTAGCTCTTTGCAGCGAGTCTACAAGACAAAACACTTATTCCGATGCTGGTGTAATGCTACAGGGAGGCTGAGCTTAAATGCGCAAAGGTTACCTCGTTGGGTTGGTAGCGCTTTTGTTGCTTGGAGGGGCGCTGGGTGCCGGCTGCACGGCTCCGAATGCAAATACAACGTCTCCGTCTCCGTCAGCAACGGCGCAAGCTGCACAACAACACGATCGTTGCTTGAGAGCTACGTGGGTTCATTGCGTCTGGCAATAGGGAAGGTGCGACGCTCAGTTCGTGGCAAGTCGCGTGGGAAAACGGTTCAGCGGTGAACGTCCAGGTGCAGAAGGAAGATGCAATACTGAATCGCAACTTGACCGAGAACCAAACCATTGTGCGTTTCAAGTCGATTGATGAGGCGACGAACTACGTCGATAACCTTAACAAAACAGGATACGTCGCAACTACGAACCTCACGTCGATCGAGACAAAAGTCTACCAAGGCATTACTGGGGGAGCTCCGTCTGTGTACAGGGACTACGTGCGAATCAAGCTCTTAGGTCCCGCATACGATAACATCAAACAGATTAATGACATAGTGATATTGCAGACAGTGAGCCTTGTCAAGAGCTAGTCAGTGGCGCGTATGGTGCTGGCAAGACGGGCGGATCAAGTCGTGCACGCTTAAATCGGCGTAATACGATTGAACCCCTCCCACGCGTGCATTCGAGTCAATTCTGCTGAAGTAGCAGACATCCTTCTTCGAATACCACAAAGGCGGCTAAGCACCGTATGGATCCTTAAGATGGGATTGACAGACATGTAACGAGGGCCAAACTAGCGCAGTCTACGAGTAGACATCAGAACAGCTGACTAGAAGCGTCGACTGAGTGTGTTAGGAAGCGACACGTCGCTACGTCGCAGTCTGCCCGGACAGAGTGGCTCCGCTCCAGGCTCGACAACCGCGCCCAGAAGAACTGAATCGGCCAACCTTTATCACTTGAGAACACAGATTATTATTAGCACTTAACGATTTTTTAATTCCTAACGCGTTTGGCCTGCTGCACCAGTTCGTGCGAGCACGCGAAAGGAGGGATCGAGAAATACATGCAACATAACGAGAGCGACGACATCGTTTTTCATGGGACCCTTCAGCAGCTCGTCGAGAAGGTCGAACGGGGCGAGATGGTTCCGAAGCTGCAGGCCTCGCACGCGCCCATGTGTAAGTTCTTCACCTCGTTCTACGTCATTAACGGGATTCGTCACGTGGTCCCCCTCGTGCACGGCCCTACCGGATGCCCGTTGTGGGTCTCGGATATCGTCAGGACGAGGGAATGCTGTGAGTTCCGCGGCGTCCCGCTTGAGCCGACCGCCTGCACCTCTCTCGACGAGACGAACGTCATCTACGGCGGTGAAGGGAAGCTCCTCGAAGCGGTGAGGGAAGCCGACGAGCGCTACCACCCCGACCTCATCGTCATCCTCTCCTGCTGCTGTTCTGGGATCATCGGCGACGACGTCGAGAGCGTTGCTCGTGAGGCCGAAAAGCTCGTACACGCTCGAGTGCTCGCGCTTCGCAGCGAGGGGTTTGGTGGCGACTTCCGCAGCGGCTACGAGGACGCCTTCGAGCTTATCATGGATCTGATGGAGCCTCCGAGAGCGACGCGGAAGGCAACGATCAACCTCATCGGCGCTCGAATGGGCCCCTCGCTCACCGAGTTTAGCGACGACCTCGACGAGATCACAAGGCTGCTGCATGCGGTGGGCGTCAAGATCAACGCAGTCATCGCCGGCGGGTGCACGGTCGAAGAGATCCGTCGGGCACGCGAGGTCGAACTCAATGCCTCGTGGTGCTACGACTGGGGACAAAAGCTCGGCGACGCCATGGAGGCGCGCTTCGGCATCCCATACAGCAGGACTGGGCAACCCTACGGGCTTGCGGCGACTGAGGAATGGCTTATGGGCATCGCTCGGCCTCTCGGTTTGGAGAAGGAGGCGGAGCGGGTGATACGTGACGAGACCGAACGGATACGCTCGGACCTTGATTACATGCAACACACGCTCGAGGGCAAAACTGCCATTATCGAGATATCAGAGTTTCCCGGCCCCATTCGAGCCCTCTCCCTCGCACGGATGGCCGAAGAGTGCGGCGCCCACCCCGTCGTCATTAACGTGCACCCGTACACGATTAAGGAGCGGATGCCGAGCATCAAGTTCCTGTTAGAGACCGGCGTCAATCCCGAAGTAATCCTTACCAAAGGCCTCTTCCGCTTGGGGAGCTTCCGTTCGTCGCGCGAGACCGAGGGCGAGCTCGAAGCAATCGTACGGGGTTTTGACGATCCGATTTTCTTCGGCAACGCCGCCCGCTATCCCGGGTGTCCTGTGGTGAATCTCACGCTCCTCAACCCTGCGTACCTACCCCACTACGGCTTTCGGGGCATTCATAACATCGCCACGCTGCTCCGACAAGCGATGGAAAACCAACGTCTGCCACGCTCAACACTCTTCCGAGGGATGCTCTACGGAAACGAAACAAACTGACGAGGCGTGTGCGGTACGCACGACGCCCACCGATGCGTGCCTTGACCCGTACGTGAGGTGCGCTCTCAGCGGCGCAGCCCAAACCGCATTGGGGGTCAGCGACAGTGCCGTTCTCGCGCACGCCCCGCAGGGGTGCAATTACCTCGTTGACGGCGCTTTTTCCTGGCAGGACTGCGACTACGCCCAGACGACGACGCTGTGCACGAAGTTGTGTGAGGACGAGATCGTCCACGGCGGCGAAGAGCTCCTCGCGCGCACGATCTTCGAGGTGAAAGAGCTCGATATCTCAGCGCTCTTTGTGCTGAGTGCCTGCGGACCAGAAATCGTGGGCGATGACATCGTCGCTGTGTGTGAGGATATGCAGCCCAAGGTCGATTTCAAGATTATTCCTATTGAGTGCGCTGGGTTTCGCGGGTCGCAATATGACGGCATTGACCTCGCCCTCGACGCGATGCTCCGCACGCTCGCCGAAACGCGCCGAACGATCTCAAATTCGGTGTGCCTCGTAGCACCCCACGCCAACGCGAATCCGACGTGGATGGCCGATCTTGAGTGGGTAAAACACGTTCTTTCCCGATTGGGCGTTCAGGTGGTGGCCACGCTCACCCACGCCACCCCCCTCAGCGATTTGGCGAACGTCGCCGCCGCCGAGGGCGTGCTGCAGTTGAGCCACGACGCTGGCTACAGAGCCGTCGCGTATCTCGCTGACACCTTTGGGGTCGAACCGCTTTGTGCAGAATTACCCCTCCCCATCGGCATGACTAACACGCGACGATGGCTCACCGCGCTCGGCGAGCGCTTCAACGCGGAGCCGGTCGCAGAGGGCATGATCGCGGACGGCGAACGGATGGTCACAGAAACGTGTCGCCGGCGGTGGCCTATAGCGCGCTTTTTCTATCGGACCCCTGCAGCCATCGTGGCCGACGCCACGGTCGGCATCCCGCTAGTCCGTTTTGCCACCGAGGAGATGGAGCTGACGCCTGCGCTCGTTGCCCTTCGCTCTGCACACCCCGACGCAGAGGGTCTGCTCGAACGCGAATTGTGCGACCTCGGCCTCGCCCCCCAAGTCGTGTGCGGGACCGACGTCTATGCGACGCGGAGAAACCTCGAGGCGGTGCGGCCGCGGGTCGTTTTCGGGAGCACGATCGAGCGACACGCGAGCGAGGGGCTTGACGTGCCGTACGTCTTCGAGGTCGTGCGCCCTGTCAGGCAGTTCCGCTTGCTCAATCGGGAGTACTTCGGCTACCGCGGCATCCTCAATCTGCTCGAGTGTATCCAGAACGAGTGGAGCGACCGGTGGCGTTCAAAGCAACGGCGGTACGCGGCACGCTGGTAGAGGAGACATCACAATGAAACAAATCGCAATCTATGGTAAGGGTGGGATAGGAAAGAGCACCATCGCTTCGAACATCTCAGCGGCCCTGAACGAGCGAGGGGTCAACGTCATGCAGGTCGGCTGCGATCCAAAGCGCGATTCCACGAGGATTCTGGCAGGCGGCCACCTCATCCCCGCCGTTCTGGAGATCTACAGAGACAAGCTCCGACACGGACAGGACGCGCACTCTATATCGCTTGATGACGTGGTTTTCAAGACGCCCAGCGGGATCTACTGCGTCGAAGCGGGCGGTCCTGAGCCGGGCATTGGCTGTGCTGGGCGCGGGGTGCTCACGGCGCTCCAGATTCTCAAAGACCTGAAGGCGTTTGAAACCTTTGCGATTGACGTTGCTATCTACGACGTGCTCGGTGACGTCGTGTGCGGCGGGTTTGCGATGCCCATCCGCGAAGGGTTTGCGAGCGAGATCTACCTCGTTTGCTCCGGAGGCTTCATGAGTATCTACGCGGCGAACAACATCGCACGGGCGGTGCAACGACTTGCGCGCCGCGGCGACACCGGGCTTTCAGGGATTATCTGCAACAGCAATGGTGATGAGGCGTTGGAGCGGGCCGTGGTTCCCGCGTTTGCCCAGCGGTTGGGCAGCGGGTTCGTGGAATTTGTTCCGCGCAGTCCGGTCATTCAGGCGTGCGAACTCGAAGGCCGCGCTGTGGTGGAACACGCGCCCCAATCAGAGGAGGCGGCGATTTTCCGGGAGCTTGCACGGAAGGTGCTGGAAAACGATGTGAAAGTGATCCCGACGCCTGTGGAGGAGCTCCCCGAGCTGGAAGAGCTGTATCGGAAGCATCGGGCACTGGCTGAGGTGTTGAGGGCATAGTCGCGCGTTTTGTGGCACCTTGTGAGGTTTACGTGAAACGAAAAAACGTCCCGCTCTGTCTGAGTTGCAAGAACTATATCAGTCCCCGCGCCTGTCAGGTCTTCGCTTCGATCCCTCTAGAGATATGGGAAAACCGCTTTCGCCACACGGAGTCGTACCCTGGCGACAACGGTAAGCGGTTTACCCCAAAATTCGGCTAGCCCTGCTCGCGCCCCGTCGACTGCCGTCACTGGGTCAGTCGACGGTGCCCGGCCCGAGAATGCTAGAACCTTTTTTTTGCCTCAGTTTCAAGGCTTGGTTCGTGGAGCTATCGTTATCAGCGTCCGCGGATGGCGAGGGCAACAATGATGAAAAGAGAATGCATAACAATATGTGGGCCTAAGCGCCTGCAAGGAGAGTGAGGCAACTGTGTGTTCGGTAGGTGGCCCGTTCGGAGACGAAGAGATAGTCTGGCCGAAGAACTATCGGTGCAGTGGGTGCGGAAAGAAGTTCAAGGCGATCGGCGAGGATCCGACGTGTCCTTCGTGCCAATCAAACAAGCTTGAAGAGCTTCCCGACGATTAGTCAGTGACGCACGCTTAACTGTGTGGTGAGGTCTTGGAGCGATGCTGCGCGCTCACCGAGATATCTGAGCCTCCCGTGGATACACCCTGCAGCAGCACTGTGAGACGCGGCAAGGTTGCTGGATACCTCTGATGTTATGAAGCAGACCGAAATCGACGAGATTTACCAAAAAACGCCTTTGGAGCGGATTCCTTGGAACGTGGAAACCCCGCCCGCGGAGCTCGTAGCGCTCGTCGACAGTCAAGCCGTCACCACGTGCAGAGCGATTGATCTAGGTTGCGGGGCGGGCAACTACGCGGTGTACCTTGCGAGCCGAGGGTTTGACGTCACGGGCGTCGACAGTGCGCCCACAGCGATAGAACGTGCCAAAGAAAATGCAAGGAAAAAAGGGGTCGTGTGCAAGTTTCTCGTCGCCGACGTGCTCGGTGATTTGGAAAACGTCACGGGGACGTTTGATTTTGCCTATGATTGGGAGCTGTTGCATCACATATTCCCTGAGCAACGCGAGAGGTATGTGGAGAACGTTCACGGCCTTCTCAGCCCAAAAGGGAGGTACCTCTCGCTGTGCTTCAACGAGAGCGATCCTGCGTTTGGCGGCGCAGGCAAGTATCGAAGAACGCCGCTAGGCACTGTGTTGTATTTCTCGTCCTTGGGCGAGCTGCGCGCGCTTTTCGACCCGTGCTTTACGATTCTCGAGTTGCGAACCGTTGAAATCCACAGCAAATCCGCGTCACATCTCGCCAGCTATTGCTTCATGGAGCGGAGGGAAGCGACTGGACAATAGATGGCACAACGAATCGTGGGTGCATCTCTCGTGTGAAATTATGCGTCATGAGGTGTGAAACGAAAGCCGCTCACAATGATCTGAAGGCGTCTGAGGACGTAACGTTTCAGCGGTGGAAAAACTCGGCAGTCAGAAGCACAAAAAATAGTATCGTCACCGGCCTGCAGCACTAGACGGAACTGTTGCGTCACTGCCAGCGAATTGGAAGCAGTATACATTTAGAACTGGTACACTTGTCAGAGCTTAGGCACAAACGTTTGACAAGGGTAATCTACAGGCTCGTGATCTAGCTGGTTATGACATCGCCTTTACACGGCGAAGGTCGGGCGTTCGAATCGCCTCGAGCCCATC